>ERZ772860.2657-NODE-2657-length-9834-cov-2.594335_pt1 | contig 9834 bp, 6 predicted proteins | sample MGYA00511342_ERZ772860 | MGnify/ENA primary metagenome ERZ772860 (study PRJEB29015, sample SAMEA2737665) | human gut metagenome | biome: human gut; feature: human-associated habitat; material: faeces | place: China | collected 2012 ... | reverse complement strand
ACTGTCTCCTTCTTTGATTGTGTATAAAATAGTTTGAATCTCTTCTTTTTTCATCTTATAAAATATTTTAACGGCAGCACCTATACTCACGCACCACTACTGCCTTATGTTTAACAATTAAATACTTAACTCTTCAATGGTCAAGCCTTTTTCTTTTGCCCACTTTAGCATCGCGCATAATTCTGTTTCTGACTTATATTTCGGATCACGCCACGCCCATCCGAATTTATCCAGGACATGATGATATAATTCGTCGGCCTTTGCCGTGTAAATGTCTTTGAATAAATGCTCCGAACCTTCCGGTATAAGCATCTCTGTTGTTGCAAAATCGGAATACGATAAACATCCGTAAGCATATTCTGTTATTTCACTCCATGCTTCTCCGGCTTTAAATCCAAATTCTTTTACAAAAGCCAAAGTTAGATACATATTTAATAATATTGTTACATCATATCCGGAATCCGACTTTCTTTCTATTATTTCCTTTTCAAATTCCTTTAAATCTTCAGGCCCTAAAAAGATGTATCCTGATACCGACCGGTAATTAGTCTCCGCATACTTCTTGCATTTATCATCATTGACAATCTTACTAATGTTAGATAACATCTTTTGCCTCCATTCATCACAAAACTCTACCTCTACGTTCATCCAATCAGTACCATAATTATATTCTTTCGGATATCCGACCGATGTTACCTTTATACTATTCACGCCATATCCGTAAAGGCGTTCACTTACCTCATTCGCCCATTCCTGTACAAAAGGAATAAACTTATTGTAATAAGAATCAAAATCAAAATCCGATTCCTCCTCATATTCTGGCATCTCTTCATAATCCTGTTCAAAGAAATGACGAGGATCTGCTATTGTTTCGTAGAAACTTACGTTAATGAAACAAAACTCGTTAGTTGTCGTTTTTAATATCATAACTTTTTGTATTTACGTACATTTTTCTTGCCATAGAATCTACACATGGCACGAATCTGACTATAAAATACTTTTGTCCTCCTGGCCTCAAAGTATTTAAACATTTCTTCATTCTTTGTTTCCCAAACGTAATCCGTTTGGGAACTCATGCGATCTTTCTCCTTGCGTGAATAATGGTAATATGATACCACAACACGTTTCATACCATTCTTTACAGGTACGATATTTACGTCTATACTATTCTCTGTCATATTATTATTGTTTTATGCATTATACAAATACAAAGAGCGCATACCTTCACAGGCCGGCGCTCCTTTCAATAAAAATGAAAAAACTAATATTACATAAACATATTGTTTTCTACTCTTTATTTTTCTCTTCAGATTTTAGTATTCGTTTCTTTTTGAGGCGCCCTGCCTTGCGTAGGGCTTGATCCAAAATGTATTGTATCTGGCCGTTTGTACTCCGAAATTCATCGGCAGCCCAGGCTTCGATCGCTTCCATCATTTCTGCGTCCACACGCAATATGAAACTCTTGGTCGCATTTCCATTTTCCTTTTTGGCCATATTTAATATTACTGTATTAAGTTACTGATATAAAGTACCTGTATTGACTACAGGTTGTGCGGACTCGTCTGCGCAAAGGACTACCAGCAGATTGCTGACCATTGCTGCTTTCCGTTCTTCATCCAGCTCGACAACACCGTCTTTCTCTAACTTTTCCAATGCCAGGTGAACCATGCTGACAGCTCCTTCTACGATCCGTTCGCGGGCAGAAATGATGGCGTCTGCCTGCTGGCGGCGTAACATCACGCTGGCGATTTCGGATGCATAAGCCAGATAGTTGATACGGGCTTCCACAATTTCGATTCCAGCGATGGCAAGACGGCTGTTGAGTTCGTCTTCTAGGCGTTGGGTTATTTCTCCGCTTTCATCGGAACGGAGTGTGACTTTATCAATCGTCTCATTTGTGTCGTAAGCATACATGCCTGCTACTTGCCGAAGAGCGGCATCGCTTTGTATTTGGACAAACTCTCGGATGTTTCCGGATATATCGAAACTGGCTTTGTAGGTTCTCCAGACGACCACGGCTCCGATCATGATCGGATTTCCGACTTTGTCGTTGACTTTGATCGGGTCGATGTTCAAGTTTAGGATGCGTAATGTTACGGTTGATTTCAGGAAAAGTGGGTTTACCCAATAGAAACCGTTACTAATGACCGTTCCGGCATATCTGCCGAAAAAAGTCAATACGCGCGAATTGTTTGGCTGGATGATCATAAATCCGGGTAACATGACAACAACGCATATCCCGCAGATGACACCGGCGATGATACTCGGTGTTTGTGGCAGCGATAGTAGATATATGGCTGTCCCTGTTAAAGCAAGCATGATAAGTATAGCCGTAAAACCGGATAATTTGATGCCGTCGAAGTTCTTTTCCTGTGTTTTCATAATGATCGTTATTTGATATTATTTTGATATCACAAAATAAGACAAAGTTTCGGACATATGCAAATAAATTATGGACTTTTTATGAGTAGATATATAAAATATTCTATAGCTTTGTCTACTTAAAAATTACACGATTGGAATTTCAGTTAGACACAGATAATAAGGAGTTTCAGGATGCCCTGCAACTGATCACTCATACACGTCAGTCCGTCTTCTTGACCGGGAAGGCCGGAACGGGTAAATCCACGTTCTTGAAATACATCTGCGCACATACGAAAAAGAAATATGTCGTATTGGCACCGACAGGGATAGCCGCGATTAACGCGGAAGGGGTGACGCTTCATTCTTTTTTTAAATTACCTTTTCGCCCGATGTTGCCCGATGATCCGGATTTGAGTCTGAAGAACGGACGGATCTTCGAGTTTTTCAAATACAGGAAAGAGCATCGGAAGTTGATTTCGGAAGTGGAATTGATCATTATAGACGAGATTTCGATGGTACGGGCAGATATCATCGATTGTGTCGACCGGATCTTGCGTGTCTTTTCCGGTAATATGCGTTTGCCGTTCGGAGGCAAGCAATTGCTGTTTGTCGGCGACGTCTTCCAATTGGAGCCGGTGGTCCCTGCCGACCAGAAAGAAATATTAAGTCTCTTCTATGCCAGTCCGTTTTTCTTTTCGGCCCGTGTCTTCAAAGATATAAATCTGGTCCCGATCGAATTGCAGAAAGTGTACCGGCAGACAGATCCTGTATTTATCAATATTTTGGATCGTATCCGTAGCAATATTGCCCGGAAACAGGAGTTGGATACTTTGAATGCTCGCTATTTCCCTGATTTTATACCTCGAAACGAGGATATGTACATCACGCTTGCCACCCGGCGGGATCAGGTGGATTTTATCAATGAACGGAAGTTGGGGGAATTGCCCGGTGAAGAGTTCGTTTCTCACGGCAAGATCGAAGGTGATTTTCCTGAGTCGTCTCTACCGACACAATTAAACCTATCCATCAAGGAGCAGGCCCAGGTTATTTTTATCGATAATGATTATGAACGTCGTTGGGTCAATGGTACGATCGGTATGGTGTCGGGGATCGACGAGAATGGGAATGTCTACGTCCTGTTAGAGGACGGGAGGGAATATCTGGTCGAGCCGACTTCTTGGCGCAACTATAAATATAAATACAACGAAAAGGAGAAAAAGGTCGAAGAAGAAATTGTCGGTACTTTCGAGCAGTTGCCGATTCGTCTTGCCTGGGCGATCACCGTGCATAAGAGCCAGGGGCTTACGTTCAGCCGTGTCGTGGTGGATTTGACAGGCGGCGTGTTTGCCGGTGGCCAGACATATGTCGCTTTAAGTCGTTGTACGTCTCTGGAAGGGCTGGTGCTGAAAAGCCGGATTTCTCCGCATGATATCTTTGTGCGGAAAGAGATCGTCCAGTTCAGCCAGATGTTTAATGACCGGCAGTTGATTGAAAAAAGTTTGCGTGAAAGTGAGGCGGAATTGTTGTATGCACGTGCCGCCCGTTGTTTTAAATCCGGCAATGTGAAAGAGATGGTTGAGGCTTTCGCTGCTGCTGTCAGTAAGCGGAATGAGCTGGAAAAGCCAGAAGTGCAACGGTTGCTCCGTATGAAATTGCAAACTATGAACACTCAACGGGCGCAGATCAAGAAACTCCGGGAGGAGATACACGCCCAGCGGGAGATTCAGAAAGAATATGCCCACGAATACTATTTGATGGGGAATGAATGTATTACGAAAGCGCACGATCCGAATGCAGCTATTCGCTCTTTCGACAAAGCGCTCAAGCTTTATCCTGAGTTTGTGGATGCTTGGGTACGTAAAGGAGTGACCCTTCTCGATATGGGTGACGGTTTCCAGGCGGTTACTTGCCTGAATGAAGCCGTGCGACTGAACCCGAAATCATTTAAAGCGCGTTATAATCGTGGAAAATCTTATCTTCAACTGAAATATTACGACGAGGCCGTTTCTGACTTTATGAAAGCTGTCGATCTGAAACCGAAGCACGCTGCAGCCCATGAATATCTTGCCGAAGCATTTCTGCATATAGGGGAGGAAGAGTTGGCTCGGCAGCATCAGGATATTGCCGATGACCTTCGTAATGGGAATGAAAATTAATAAGTTGTCATTAATTTTGTACAGAAATATAATAAAAGCGTGATAATAAGGTTGTATCTTTGTGATGCAATGTTAAATTTTGTAGAGGGTATTCATTAAAAACAAATTTCTGTATGAAAAAAGTTATCTGCTTTTTTGTATGTGTTTTGATATGCATAGGGTTCTCCGTAAAAGCTCAGGTGACAACTTCCGTACTGAGCGGAAAAATTATCGACGATCAAAATGAGTATGTGATAGGAGCTACGGTGGTAGCGGTACACGAACCATCCGGAACCATGTATGGTGCGGTAACGAATGTGGATGGCCGCTACACGATCCAGGGAATGCGTACCGGAGGACCCTATAAAGTGGAGATTTCCTATGTCGGTTATAAAAAGGCTGTTTTTACGGATATCAGGTTGGAATTGGGCAATACATATGTCCTGAATGCGACCTTGTATCCCAGTTCGGAGCAATTGGGAGAAGTGGTAGTCACAGCTGATGCAAAAGCGAATATCGGTGCATCCGAAAATTTTTCTACAGGAAGGATACAGGAGACTCCGACGGTCGACCGCAATATATATGATGTCGTAAAGAATATGCCGATGGCCATGACCTCCAAAAACGGAGGGATCACGTTTGCCGGCTCCAATAACCGTTATAACAGTTTCCAGATCGACGGTACGGTGAGCAATGATGTTTTCGGGCTGGCTCCGTCGGGTACAAACGGTGGTCAGACGAATGCCAATCCGATTTCGATGGATGCCATCCAGGAAATCCAAGTGGTGGTCGCTCCTTTCGATGTCCGCCAGAGCGGTTTTACCGGAGGTGGCATCAATGCTATTACCAAACAGGGAAACAACACATATCATGCATCGGTCTATTCCTATTTTACAAATGAAGGTCTCTACGGAAAATACAATGCTTATAAAGATAACATAAAGGATAAATTGACGGAACAGTCCACAAAAACTTTTGGCGGGACGTTGAGTGGTCCGATCATCAAAGACAAGCTGTTTTTCTTTGCCAATGCAGAAAACCGTAAGGAATCTTATCCCTCCCGTTTCTATGCCGGATATGACGAGAAAGGATTTTCCACCGATATGGCACAGAAAATCGCCGATAAGTATGAAGAATATACCGGAATCCGTGAGAGCTTCGGATCACGCGATGTAGATCAGAGGGCCTTTAATTTCTTAGGACGTATCGACTGGAATATCGACCGGAACAATAAACTGGCTTTCCGTTATCAGTATAATAACTCATACGATGACATTTTCAGCCCGTCAAGCACGACCTACTTCTTTAACGGGAGTGGTTACCGGATGAAAAATAAGACGAATTCGTTTGTGGCCGAGTGGAACTCCCATTGGAGCGATGTCTTGTATAACGAGTTCCGTGCAGGTGTTACGACAGTCCGGGATGAACGCCAGGTGGCTTATCAAGGGCCGAACGTAAAGATTAACGGTAGCGATAACAGCGGAACGAACAATACGACGGTCAACATCGGTACGGAGTATTCTTCAGGAGCAAACGCCCTGGATCAGGATATTTACACATTTGAGGACAATCTTTCCTGGTATAAGGGTAATCATACTTTTACCTTCGGTACGCACAATGAAATATTCCGGATGAAGAACCTCTTTATCCAGGTCGTTACCGGCTCATGGGAGTTCGGTTCGATGGACGCATTCTTGAATGACAGTCCTTCCAAATATGTATTCAAGTATACGGACCCCGATGTGACGGGCGGTAACTATCGCTATACACCTATTATTAAAGCCGGTCAGTTTGGCTTCTACGCACAGGACAAATGGGATGTTGCCGATAATTTCTCACTGACTTACGGTTTACGTTTTGATATCCCTTTGTTGTTTAATGATCCGACAGTCAATCATGAGTTCAATGAATATGCCGCAAGCAAAAATATTAAGGAAAGAGTAGGAGAAATGCCCGGCGCCAAAGTGATGGTATCTCCCCGTCTGGGATTCCGCTGGTATACGGACGATAGCCGGACCACCTTGATTCGTGGTGGACTGGGGTTGTTTACGGGGCGCGTTCCTTTTGTATGGCTTTCCAATGCTTATAATAATACCGGGGTTGAGCAGAAAGGTACGACTATCTTTGCTTCCGGTTCGACTTCCGCCCCTTCGTTGGGACAATATGCGGATGATCCGATCGGAGCCATGAATTCCCAAAAGGGAAATCCTGCGACCCCCGATATCGTGACCGTGTCCAAAGACTTTAAATATCCGCAGGTTTTCCGTGTGAACTTGGCATTGGAACGTGTCTTGCCCGGTGATGTGAAGATGACTTTGGAAGGGCTATATTCCAAAACATTCAATAACGTATATTTTGAGAACCTGGCATTATCGAGCAATGCCAAAGTCTATGCCGTTCCGGGTGTGGAAACTTCCGCCACTCCTTATTACTCCGTAGACAAGAAGTATTTCAGTATTACCAATCTGAAAAATACGAATATGGGATATACCTATTCTCTGTCCGCCTTGTTTGAAAAGAGTTTCTATTTCGGTTTGGACTTGGCTGCGTCTTATACGTTCGGGCATTCCAAATCGGTGTATGACGGAACCTCTTCTGTGGCTTATTCCAATTGGAAATATAATTATGCGGTAGATTCCAATAACCCTGGTCTGGCTTATTCCATGTTCGATATCCCTCACCGTGTGATGGTTTCTGTCGGTTATCGGACTCCCCGCTATGCCAAAGGCTTCATGGCAACTACCGTCTCTCTTGTCTATAACGGCTACGTGGGACAGCGTTACAGTCTGACGATGAACGAATCTTACTACGATGCCGAGAAAAAGAAAACGGTCTATATCGACTACAACGGTGACGGCTGGGGTGGAAACTCATTGCTTTATATCCCGACTGAAGACGAACTGCAGAAGATGGACTTCAAGACAGAAGAAGACCGTCGGAAGTTTGACGAATGGATCGAAGGCGACAGCTATGCAAAGAAACATCGTGGAGCGTACGCCATGCGTAACTCCAATTCGGCTCCGTGGGAAAACCGGGTCGACCTGCATGTGGCGCAGGATATCTTCGTGCTGAAAGACCGTGGCAGCAAATTCCAGGTGACATTCGACGTTACGAACTTTGCCAATATGTTGAATAAGAAATGGGGAACCACTTACACCGCAGCTTATAACGTAATGCCTTTGCAGGTAATCGGCAGTAAGAAGGGGGAAGATGGCAACTACACAAACACATATGCTTATAATTCGAGGAATACGATCACCAAGAATGATGTTTTGTCTCGCTGGCATGCCCAGATCGGTTTTAAATATATTTTCTAAACCTATATGTATAGATTTCAGACATTCATATTAGTAAGTCTCTTTTCGATAATCTGTTTGTCGATAGCCGGATGTACGGCTCACTCGAAGAAGGAACGCTACGTCGTAGTCCTGTATATGGACGGTTTTCGTTCGGATTATCCGTCGCATGCACATACGCCGACGCTCGATTCATTGGCCTGCGTTGGGGTGAAGGCTGCTTTTCGTCCCAGCTTTCCGAGTGTGACTTTCCCGAACCATTACAGTATGGCGACAGGCTTGCATCCGGATCATCATGGATTGGTGAATAATTTCTTTTATGCCCCCGATCTGGATAGCGTCTATGTGATGGGAAATCCGAATCCAGCCTTTTTCGGAGGAGAGCCGATCTGGAACACGGCGGAAAAGCAGGGTGTCCGAACCGCCTCGTTCTATTGGGTCGGTAGTGAATATCCGATACAGGGATGCCGGCCTTCCATCTGGAAACCGTTCGATAAGAATGTTCCTTTTTCTGACAGGGCGGATTCGGTGATTGCTTGGTTGCAACTGCCGGAGGAAGTCCGCCCGCACCTGATCATGTGGTATATGGAAGAACCGGACGGAGTCGGGCATAGGGCAACCCCCGATTCGTCGGCAACCCTTTCAACGGTTGAACATTTGGACCGTATATTAGGTGACTTCTTTGCTGAAGCCCGTAGGCTGGATATCTTTGACCAGATTGATTTTATCGTCCTGTCTGATCATGGCATGGCAACTTATTATCCGGAGAATTATGTGAATCTGAACGATTATCTGCCTCGCGACAGTTTCGATTATGTTTTCGACGGAGTGCCGACTTTGCTTTATCCGAAACCGACTTATACAGATAGCGCTTATGCAATCCTGAAGCGTGTACCTCGTGTAACGGTTTGGAGAAAGAATGAGATTCCGGAAAAGTTCGTGTATGGAAAGAATCCGCGTATAGGCGATCTGTTCGTATTACCGGATATCGGGACGTATCTGCAATTCCGCCCCGAATCGTGTCCTGTATTCGCGGCTACACATGGATATGATAACTTTGCTCCGGAAATGGAGGCCATCTTTTATGCTGCAGGGCCTTCCTTCAAACAGAATGTCGAGCTGCCGGTGATGGCGAATGTCAATTTGTATCTGATAATTGCCCGCTTGCTGGATCTGCAGCCGGCTCCTAATGATGGAGATAGCGTGGTTGTTTCAACATTGTTCAGATAAGTATAATTTGCTTTCATCTGAGTGTAAGTCGGACTCGGAAGGCCACTATTTAAGTGGCAATAACCATACTTCTATTGCAAAACCGCTTAACCATAGACCTTTTGCCCTTAGTCGAATAGGTTTTCGCCCTTAGTCAAAAGCCCTTTCGACTAAGGGCGAAAACCTTTTTGCCTTTGGTCGAAAAGCAAAAGAGTAGTAGTCTTGGTTATAAATCTCAGTGTATATGTTTGTTAGTTTGGGTTGTTACGTCCTTATTTTTCACTAATATATAGTTGTGGATATAAAGCGGGAGGTGGCATGGTCAACTTGAATCAGGACGAGACACGTTTGTTCATAACCTGAAAAAGAAAAAGCCCGCAAATGAACTGCGAGCTTCTTGTAGTGCGTCCGGGGTTCGAACCCGAGTTTCCGCCGTGAGAGGGCGGCGTCCTAGACCACTAGACGAATGCACCGGGTAGTCTTTGTTTGACGTTGCGAAATTAGTAAGTATTTTATTCCGATGTATCATTTGGAGAAATTTTTTTGAAGAAAATGTTTGTCTCCTGTCATTTTGGTATCCAAATTCTATGTGTCTCCACTAAAAGGCGTTAAAAGAGGTGTCAAATTCGTTTGTATTTCATTTGCGTTCAAGTTTATTTATTCTACCTTTGCCTTCTGTTATTGAACAATATACTATTGAACAATTACTAATACCAGTATTAAAATAACTAATATTATGGCAGAATTAAAAGAAAAACTTTTCTCAGAATTCGCACCTGTGTCTACTGAAGAGTGGATGGCGAAGATAACGGCCGACCTGAAAGGGGTAC
>ERZ772860.2655-NODE-2655-length-9836-cov-2.992128_pt1 | contig 9836 bp, 6 predicted proteins | sample MGYA00511342_ERZ772860 | MGnify/ENA primary metagenome ERZ772860 (study PRJEB29015, sample SAMEA2737665) | human gut metagenome | biome: human gut; feature: human-associated habitat; material: faeces | place: China | collected 2012 ... | reverse complement strand
CGCGTTTCAGGCTGTCGTCGGCTCGTCCAAATTCCAGTTTTCCTATTACATCACCGGCATCCTCATCCTTCTTGGCGTGCTGCTGGGCCGCTTCATCTGCGGCTTCCTCTGCCCGTTCGGCTGGTTTCAGGAGCTGCTGCACAAGATCCCGACCAAAAAGCTCTCCACCAAGCGCCTAAAGCCGCTGACCTACCTCAAATACGTCATCTTGGTGGTGATGGTCTTCCTGCTTCCGGTGCTCGTGGTGAACGAAGCGGGCATGGGCGACCCGTTCTTCTGCAAATATCTCTGCCCGCAGGGCGTTCTGGAAGGCGCTATCCCGCTCTCGCTTGTCAACAGCAGCATCCGCGCCGCGCTCGGCAAGCTTTTCTCGTGGAAGCTTTGCGTGCTCGCAACAGTCGTCGTGCTCAGCGTCGTCTTCTACCGCCCGTTCTGCAAGTGGCTCTGCCCGCTCGGCGCGTTCTACGCACTCTTCAACCGCGTGTCGCTGCTGTCGATGCACGTTGACGAGAGCAAATGCGTCTCCTGCGGCAAGTGCGCAAGGACCTGTCCCATGGACGTGGATGTGACCAAAACGCCGAACCACAGCGAATGTATCCGCTGCGGCAAATGCGTGACCGCCTGCCCGACGGACGCCGTCCGCTTCCGCTACGCCTTCGGTGGCGGCGGAGCGTGTTCCAAATTGACTCAAAAACCGATCATTGAAGAAAACAAAGGAGAATAAACCATGAATTTTAAGAAGATCATTACGCTGCTGCTCGCCTTTGCACTGACGCTTTCCCTCGCCGCCTGCGGCAGCAAGGACGACGGCAAGGGCGACAGCGATACGCAGGGCGCGACCGCCGAGGAGATCTACGCCCAGATCCAGGAGCTCGCCGACAAGGAAAACGCCATCATGGAAGAGAACCTTGAGCTGTGGCAGAAGCTCTTCGCCGCCATGAACGAAAAGCGCGACGAGATCCCCGATGAATCGAACTACGGCGCTTACCTGCTTGCCGCCCTCGACCTCGTGAAGGACAAGTTCACCGAGGACGAGCTCAAGACGCTGACCGAAGGTTCCGAGAAGATCCGTGACCTTGAAGACCAGATCCAGCCCCTGCAGGAGCAGTATGCCGCCCTCCAGCCCGCGGGCGACGGTGAAAACGGCGGCATGAACGATTCCGTCCCGGCCTTCCCCGCCTTCACCGGCAAGGACCTTGACGGCAACGATGTGGACAACAGTATTTTCTCCCAGAACGCCGTGACGGTCGTGAACTTCTGGTTCAGCGGCTGCAAGCCCTGCGTGGCGGAGCTTGGTGAGCTGAACGCCCTCAATGAAACGCTCAAGAAGCAGGGCGGCGCGCTCATCGGCATCAACGTCGATACCCTCGACGGCAACGCCGATGCGATCAGCACGGCCAAGAGTCTGCTTGAATCCAAGGGCGCAAGCTACCAGAACATCTACTTCCCCTCCGACAGCGCAGCCGGCGACTTTGCGGGCGACATCATGGCCTTCCCGACCACCTATGTCATCGACCGCAGCGGTGCTATCGTCGGTGAGGCGATGCTCGGCGGCATCGACAACGAGGACAACATGGCAGCGCTCCAGAAGCTGATCGACCAGGCCCTCGCAAACGACAGCGCAAAGTAAGCTTTCCATCACAGCAAAAATACGCCCCGCGGATGATCCGCGGGGCGCGTTTTGTTTCTCTCTATCTTTTTACCCGAGCGATACCTCGCGGTAGAACGCGGCGTATGCCGCCTCCTGATAGGGGCGCAGCGCAAGGTTGCCAAGGCCGAACGTCAGCGAGCTGAGGAGCATCCAGCCGATGAAACTGAATTGCAGGCAGAACAGCCGCCAGCGGTTGCCCTCCATCATCGCCTTCGAGCCCTTCATCACCTCGCCCGGCGCCATGTCCGGGTGCTCGGCCAAAATGTAGTCCGTCATCGCGTAGGTGTAGCCCATAATCAGTCCCGGAATGACGAGCAGGATCGTCCCCAGCAGAATATAGAGGCCCTTCCAAAGCCGCGTCAGCGTCGTCGTCTTCCAGTTCGGAAGATAGGCGAACAGCGCCTCAAAGCCCAGCTCCGTGCGGTCGACAAGGCCGAGGTTATATTTGGCATACCCCACGCCCACGATGCTGCCGAGGATGAAGTACGCCGCCGCCAACACGAGCGCGATCACGATGAGATAGACCGCACCGCCGATGAGCAGTCCGCTCCACTTCGGGTCCAAACCGTAGCCTGTGGAGTAAATCGTCTGTCCGCCGTAGCCAAACGTCGTCGACACGCCCGAGGACACATCGTAATTGAATTTGACCTCCGGACCGCCGCTCCCTGCGCCGCCGAGCAGCACCGCCACAAGGCCGATCAGAATGGCGATGGGCCACTTGCCGCGCAGCGCCTCGCGCGCCGCCTGCGCGCGCTCGTCCTGCCGGCTGTCGACTACTTCCGCCACGCGCTACGCCTCGCCCAGCTTGGGCCCGAAGACGCGCTCGACGTAGGCGTCCAGCGTACCCTCCTTGGCAAGCTCCGCGGAGTCCGCAAGCTCGAAGTTCGAGTCGCATCCCTGGCCGACCTCGTCGTGGAAACCCAGGATGAAGTGGGTGGCGATCTCGTAGATGATCTTGGTGGGCGCGATGCCGAACACCTGGCGCTCCAGGATGTGGTCCAGCCGCTCGCGGTCGTCCGGGAAGGCGGCCTTCATGCCCTCGCTTCGGTACAGGCGCTTGATGATCTCGGTGATGTAGAGACCCGACTTCATGTACAGGTCGGCGAAGGTGTGGCTCGGGTCGTCGAAGCAGCCCGGGTTCTCCTTCTCGAAGAGGTCCACCATCTCGACCACGACGTTGCGCGGCGTGAAGATCTGGTTGGTCTTCTGGGGCGGCACGTAGTCGAAGATGTCCTCCGTCTGGGACTCGTCGAAGTAATTGGCCAGGCGCTCGCGTAGCTTGATGAACTCGCTCACGGAGTCGTTGAACACCACCTCGTCGAAGAGGTGCCCGACGAAGTGCTTAACCTCGCCGGTCTCGGCGTCGATGTAGTCACCGCCATCGCGCAAGAAGCGGAACTCGTCCACGGTGATGCTCGTGACGTCCAGGAAGACGTCGGCGGGAATCACCGTGTCGAAGTTCGCGAGCGTCGTGCCCTCCTCGCCGTATGCCATGAGGAACGACGGGATGGTGCGAGAGAAGCCGCGCAGGTGGGCACGCACCTTGTCCTCGATGCCCTGCTTCTCTTCCTCCTTCTTGGCGGTCTCCACCTCGCGCACCACGGTCTCGCCGGCGCTCTGCACGAGCTCCTCGCGGGAGTCCTCGAGCTTCTGGGCGAGCGCCTGGAACGCCTCGGCCTTCTGCTCGTCGTGCCGTTGGTTCACCTCGGCGCGCTCGGCTGCGCTGGTTGCCGCCTTGAGCTCGTCCTTGCGCGACTGCTCGATGCGGCGCGCCTGGATCTGGTAGTCGCCGACCTGGCGGTTGAGCTGGATGTCGGCGTCCGCCTGGACCTTGCGCTCGATCTGCTGTTGCTGGCGCGGTTTGAGCTCGCTGCCGTAGCTCTCCTTGGCGGCCTGAACCAAAGGAGCTGTCACGCTTTGCTTGAAGGCCTCCTTGAGGCTGTCGAGCATCGTCCGATCGTCGTCATCGGCCTCGTGCGCCTTTGCGATGTCGTCCACGTGGCCCGAGAATTCGACGGCGGTGTCGCCGTAGACCTTTGGCCCGAAGATGTCCGCAGCCTTGCCGACGACCTGCTCGTCGGGGATCTTGACCTCGCCCTCGTCGTTGATGGAGAGCTCGTCGGCCGTGGCCTCGTCGATCTCGACCTTGTTCTTCTCGGCGTTCTGCGCCTTGCCTTGCTCGTAGGGGTCGAAGCGCTGGATGATCTCCACGACCTCTGCCGGCGCGCGGAAGACGCTCGCGATGTTCTGGAACAGGAAGTTGCTCATGAAGCCGCACTTGACCACCTCGCGGGCGTGGATGCGCCTCGGCACGCTGAGCACCTGCTCGGCGTCGAGCTCGACCATCTGGCCCTCGTCGTCCTCGCCGTAGACAGGGAAGAAGTTCAGTAGCTGGCGGATGTGGCGCTCGCGCGTCTCCACGTCTCCGCCGCCGCGCGCGGTCTCTCCGTACAGGTCGTTGGCGAACTGCTCGAAGATGGTGAGCGTGCGGGCGGGGTCGAAGTCGAAGACGTAGGCGTTCTCCTTGCGCGCGTAGTTGCCGCCGCCCAGGTCGAATAGGCACGGGTTCTGGCTGCGGAAGGCCGCCTGCATGTACAGCGCGGGGCTCGCCATGTTCGAGAGCATGAGTACGGCGGTCCACTCGGGCACGGTCACGCCTGTGGTGAGCTGACCGACCGATAGGGTGATGGTCTTGTCGTGGTCCTTGATCGCGCGGCGCACTTTGTCGAGCGACTTCTCGTTCTCGTCGTCGGCGTCGATCTTGCCGTCGCCGGCGGCGAGCACCACCTCGTAGTCCCCGAAGACGGGGTGAGCCTTCAGCTTTTTGGCGAGGGCGCGGGCGGAGTCGACGTGGTTGAGAATCCAGAACGTGTGGCGCAGTTCGTCGCGCAGTTCGGGCGTCGAGAACGGGAACTTCTCCTGCGTGGTGAGCGCGTCGAGGAACCTGTCCACGTCGGCGTCATGCACGAAGCCGCCGTTCTGCTTGGTAGAGAAGAGCTCGTTGAGGTCGAAGGCGAACTCGGTCTGCTCGCCGTCGATCTCCATGCCGCCGCGGGCCTCTTGCTCGACGATGTCGCTCATCTGGTAGGTGAGCAGGTTGAGCTTGGGGAGGTTGGCGTAGGGGTTCGGCTGCTCGGAGTCGGCGGGCCAGTCGCGTTTGGCCTGCTGCTCGTCGGCGTAAGTCCAGTTGTAGATGGCGTCGTCGGCGAACTTCTCGTTTGCGATGGCCTTGAAGGGCGTGCCGGAGAGGTGCAGCGTGAAGCGGCGCTTGATGTGGTCGAACGCCACGTCGGTCTTGAAGGTGTCCACGCCCTCGTGTGCCTCGTCGATGATGAGCACGTCCCAGGTGAGGTCGGCAACCTCGTCGAGCTTCCGGTACACGCCGCCGAAGTGGATGGAGCCTTTGAGGTCCTGAAGGCTCACGAACTCGATGAACCCCTTGGGGCCCTCGGGGTCGTTGCGGATGGCGCGAAGGTACTCCTCGCGGCTGAGGCAGTAGGGCTTGCCGGCCAGTGCGTCCACGCCGCTGATGAAGCGGTAGCCGCCCTCCACGCCCACGAACTTCACGTAGTCGTCGTACCAGGAGTTGGCGATGGCGGGGCGGTTGGTGACGATGAGCACCTTCTGCGCGCCGATGCCGCGGCACAGGTCGTAGGCGGTGAGCGTCTTGCCGAAGCGCGGCTTGGCGTTCCACAGGAACTCGCCGCCATGTTCGCCGCTCTCGTCCCAATGGGCGCGGGCGAAGGCGCCCGTCTGTTCCACGGCGCGCTGCTGCTCGGCGCGCAGGGTGTAGGAGGCGGCGCCGGGCGCATCCAGCACGCCGTCGGTGTCGCGGAACCGGTAGAACTGCTGGTGCGACTCCTCGCCGCTGATCTTGAACCATTCCGTCTTTGGTTCGCGCTTGACGCCCTGCTTCTCGAGGTAGGCGTGGAAGTCCGTGTCGTGGAACGTGCCCGCGCGGTGCTCCCACGTGGCGTTGCCGCTCCACTCCAGGTGCCACCGCACGTCGGCGGTGTGCATCTGCTGCTTGATGCGCTCGCGCACGTCCTGTTCGGTGTAGCCGATCTTGGTCCAGCCGTTGTGGCGGGCGATTTCGGGTGTGGTGTAGGCGTAGATCTGCGGTACCGCAGGCGCGGTGGTTTCGATGATCTGGGAGATGTCGATGCCCGCCATGGCTAGTCCATCTCCTTCACGTGGGATTCGATGAACTCGATTTCCTCGTCGTCGAGGCCGTACTTCGCATAGAGCTGACGGTCGATGTCGGCAACGGACTGCGTCCAGTCGATGTCGGAGGCGGAAGTGAAGTCCTGCAGGGGGACATACTTCCATTTTGGTGCGGGATTGTGCTGCGTAATCTTCAGAATTCCGAGCATGGTCCGAGCGAACTTCGATTTTATGTATTTGAGGAGAGCCGTAGCTTCCGCTTCAGAGTCAAAACTGCCAATGCTAATGAAGGACTGCGTATGCCCTATTAAGGGCCGCCCTATTAAGGGCGTAGAAAGCACTTCTCCAAGCACACCCGATCCGTTGGCGGCAGGAACAAGTACTTTCCATTTGTCGAGGTTCGGATGCGGAGCGATATATCTGGCGGAAATGAATTTGTAAGCTCTTCCGGCACGGCCCCTTCCGAAGATACTGATGTAGCTATCTCCGTCGCCGGGCATCTCGTCAAAGAAAACTACGTTGTTAAGGTTGTCGAGAACGTTTGTCTTAAGGTCATAGTCGTGGTTCTTGCTCAACAGACCGTGGTCGTCGTCGACATAACGAATCTCGGGATGGTCTTCGTGCATGGCTTCAGTGAAGTGGTAGCTATCGGCCGCGAAGATGATATCGCCGAGGGGTTGGATGCCATGTTTTACAACCTTCTCTTTGATGGTGCGAAGCTCATCGAAATGCGTGAACACTTCTATTGCACCGAAATCCCGATCGGCATCTCGATAGGTAACGGCAACACCGCCCTTGATGTCGGTATTCGGAAAAACGCTTGACGCATCTGCTTTATAGCCCATCACTTTGAAATGGGAGTCGTTGAGCATCTTCCTGTTCCAGGCTTTTGGGGTTGAGCCAGCATCAAATAGGAATCTAGCGGGAGTAATAAGCTCAACTTTATTGGAAACCTTGAACGCTGAGTCCATGAACTCGTGGTAAATGGGCGGTGCGTAGGTCTTATTGCCGGAATCTGATTCAGGAACTGAAAGCTGGTAGGGTGGATTGCCGATTACCGCATAGAACTTCTTTCCCATATTCGCTGCCTTGCCTTTCAATGTGGCGAACTCGAAGGGCTCGCCGTTCTGCCAGTCGTATATCACGCAGAGGGGAACCGTTTCCTTCGGCTCCTCTTCTTTGGTTTCTTCGGTTGTCTCGTTAGGAAACACGTCGTCGAATATGTCGAAAAGCGACGGTTGTATTGGTTCCGGCTCGGGCTCTTCGAACGTTCCCAGAGTCGACTCCACCTCGGCGCCCATCTTGTTGGTGGGGACGGCATCGGTGAAGCCGTTCATCTGCCAGAAGTTCCATGAAACGATCCAGGCCGCCTGCTCAAGCTCATCCCGCTCGGGGTCCGACCCCCAACGGTCGCGGAAGTGTTCGGCAAACGTCTCGAGCACGTTGATGCGAGCGATAAGCAAGTTGTCACCCTGATACTCGAAGCCGTACGTCGCACGCAGCGCGTCGAGGGCTCGGCGCACCCACTCCTTGCGAGTCTTGGTCTTTTCGGTCACGACGCGAAGCTTGCGGTCAAGGAAGCCCACGCGCTCGCCTACGGGCAGCTCGTCGCCCGTCACGGTGTCGTAGCGCGAGCACACGAAAGGTGCCTCGCCGCACGTGATCTCGAGTCGAGGCGCCTCCACGTAGGCATGCCAGCCACGTCCTTTCGACTTGGGGAACGTCACCGGCTCCGCCGTGGCCATCCACGTCTTGACGTCATCATCCGCAACGACCTCGGTGTTGAAGACATCACGCCGGCCGAACCATGCCTCGTCCAGGTCGTTGTTCATCTGATTGCACAGCCAAGACGGGGTGAACACCTCGGCGCGGCTTTTGGTACGCTGGGATTGCCTCTCCTGCTCCTTGGCAATGCGCGGCTTGATGACGCCGGAGTTCATGCCTGTGATCTTCTCGACGGTTATCTCGTCATCGCCCATGTAGCCGTCGCCCAGGGCCTCGTATTCGTTGTCGGCCCATATGATGTTGCGCCCCGTCGTGCGGTCGCGCAGCAACGTCTTGAGAATGAAAGTCGGGTATCGTCGGTCGAAGGATTCTATGAAGCCTTCGACCGAGATGTCGTGGATTGGCTCGGTCACGGGCTATCGTCCCTTCTTCGCGAGCTCTTCGATCATGCGCGTGCGCACGAAGGCGGAGAAGCTCATGCCCCGCAGGGCCGCCTCCTCCTTGGCCGCGTCACGCAGGGTGTCGGGAATGCGCAGGGTCACGGAGACTTGGTCGCCGTCCACCAGGAAGCTTCTGATCTCGGTCTCGTCGGGGTTGCCCTTGATGAGCTCCTTGTAGCTGTCAGGCATCTGCGCTCCCATCGCTCGAAATGCAATACAAATGCGTCTGCAGCATTATAACGCGGCGGCACGGAGTGCCCTGGGAATAGGGGGCATCGGCCGTTCGGGCTCAATGCGAAGATGTCCCTTTGGGTCCGCCGCAAGATGGCGATGCAGTTCCTGTACGCGATGAACTTCCTGCACAAGCGCGGCGTGTGCCACCGCGACCTCAGCTACAGAAATGTGCTCGTCCATACATATAACGAGGCGTTCATGGTCGAGGTCGCCGACTTCGGGCTCGCCAAGGAGAGGGGATCGGACCTCACGAGCACGGGCTCGTCGATGAAAGGCACCATTAGGGATCCGGCCCTGGGGTCGTTCAGGGATTTCAAGCCGGTCAACGACATATATTCGATTGGTTTCATTCTCAACTACATCCTCACTGGCAAGGAGAACCTTGTCACCGATGGATCGCGGCTGGGCTCCATCATCCAGAAATGCTCGGCCACCAACCCCGCGGACCGGTATCAGACGGTGAAGGGCATCATCGAGGATATGAGAAAGACGGAATGCCCCGTCGGATAAAAACGGGCCCCGGCGGAAGGAAGTGATAAAAAATCCGCCGGGGTTTTTCGACTTGCCGGGCCGCGCATGCGGTCAGGGCCGTCGGCCCCGGCGGGAGGGTTATAGACCCCGCCAAGGGCTTGGGACCATTGTATCAGGCGCGACGGCGGATGAACAGGCGTTTGTAGACCTTGCGACCATCAATGTACGGCTCGTTATGCCGTTTGAAATGAGGAAGTTTGTATTCGTCCGGCACGGCCCCGTTGTCGGACGCCCCGATCAGTTCGAACTGTTCGGGGTTGTAGGAATCCATGAACGTGATGGGCACGCCCATGACGCCCCAATAGTCCTCGGGGATGTCCTTGACCTTGGATACCTCGATGGCGTCGTAGTTGTCGTACTTCGGATAACGCGACGGGTCCTCTTTGTAACGCCGGTAGAGGAGCAGGTCCTCGTGGCGCTTGGTGATGTCCAGGTTGGTGTACCAGCAGACGCCGGCGACGTTGAGGATGATGTCACCGTTCCTGTCCTTTTTCGCCTTGGGGCTTTCGACCTCGGAGTTGGATGGCATGATCATCCATCGGCCGCCGTTCAGGGAGGTTGCGCCTATCCAGAGCTTGTCGTCACGAATAAGCGGGAAGACCTCCTTGTAGGTGATGGCGTTCTTGTTGCCCATGATGACGAACTTCTTTCCGTGCTCCATGAGCGTCGCCACATACTCGCGGAACAGGCTGAACGGCGGATTCGTGACCACGATGTCTGCTTCGTCCAACAGCTCGAGGCACTCGCGGCTACGGAAATCGCCCGCGCCATAGGTCCCGTCGCCGTGCAGCTCGGTCAGCTCGTTCTCGCCCGAGTCGAGCAGGTTCCTGATGTCGTCCATGTCCAACCCTCCGTCGCCGGTGGTGTCGCGGAAGACGTTGACGACGGCCTTGTACGCCCTGCGGTGTCGTCCCGTATTCTCGTCCACGTCATCGTCGAACAGGGATGGCTGGTACTCGCCGCCGGCGATGGGGGAGCCCGAGTAGCAGGTGGCGATGAGCTTCTTCAGCCCGAGGCGGTTGAAGTTCAGTGCGAAGTACTTAAAGAAATTGCTCTCGAACGGGTCGTCGCAATTGCACAGGACGACCTTG
>ERZ772860.2652-NODE-2652-length-9844-cov-13.463275_pt1 | contig 9844 bp, 7 predicted proteins | sample MGYA00511342_ERZ772860 | MGnify/ENA primary metagenome ERZ772860 (study PRJEB29015, sample SAMEA2737665) | human gut metagenome | biome: human gut; feature: human-associated habitat; material: faeces | place: China | collected 2012 ... | reverse complement strand
ATTATTACAGGAATCTGTTTTGGTGTTTTTGTATATCCATATATGAAAAAGAAAAAGCTAATTTTAAGAGTATGTCATAAGCAGACTTACAGAAAAGGAGATGAAAACAAAGTGCAGGGACTTGAACTAAATGATTTATTACTAAAGAGTCTATCGCCTTTATCATCTACAGAGGAAAAAGAGACAATTACAATTGAAAATTATTTACTGGAACAGCTTAATATTGATACATGCCAAATGACCGAGAAAAAGAAAAAATTGTTACATAAGAATTTTACTCATTTGGTATGTTTGGTTATTGCTGATCTTAATGTCATTAGGAAAAGGCTTACTGCGTATAAGACAGAGCGTTCTGGCTTAGAAGGTGTTAAGTCGAATGAAGCAGAGTATCGACGAAGAAAATTAGAATATTTTGCAAAGCTAAATAAAGCTGCTCAAGATGAAATTGTTGATTTCCTGAATAATAGAATGGCGGAATACCTTTTAGAAACAGAATATGATACTTTGAAAAGAGATTCCAATGCTGATGAGTTGGGGAGAATGTTTCGTAATAGGCGATATACGTTTGCTCAGTTTCCTCAGTACTATGATATAGATTTCGATTTTTCAACAGTAGTTAAAGCGTCGCAATTACCAGGGGTTGATTTAATTGATATGCCAGCTACTGAAAAAAAGCACCTTGAATTACGTAAAAAAAGTCCAGATGATTACTATCGTGAAATCGCAAGAATAATAAAAATCCAAAATGTGATGGAGAATCTTTTGGAAGATATCAAAGGTAATTATCATTTATATAAAAGGCAGGAGATTTTTGAAGATTTACTAAGGCTATATAAGGAAAAGCATTTCCAGTCATTCGTAGCATTAGGACTTCTTCAGCTTGAAGGTCTGTTTTTCGATATATGTTCTATCAGATATGAAGAAAAAGAAAATGCAGGTTCTTTAGTTGAAAAAGCACAAAAGGCTCTTGAAAGTAAAAATGGTATTTATTTTATGCGTATGTATCCTTATTTCGCATTTGATGTACCTGTAAGAAGAAATGAAATAGCACATACAGGGCTGATAAAAAAGGATGACATAGAACATGTTGCTGATGAATTGGTACTTGATCTGAATGCTGTGGCGCGTATTGCAAAGATGGAGAGCGATGGAAATTATAGAGTTTTTATGATGATTAATGAAGCGATGAAGGAAATTGATTTTAGTGATGAGAAATTAGTTAATCACACGCTTTTTTATGAAATCTTTGCTAATAGAGTTATAAGTACAGATTCCTTTTGGAAAGTACTAAAGAATCCATCAGATTTTGAAGAAGAATTAAATTTTTATAGAATTGATAATCTTCCTGAAGGATATGTTGATTTGCCTATGGTTGTAAAGTTTATCTCTGATATGGTTTACAAGACAGCGTTTTGGGAAGAAATGGTAATAGTGATGAATGACTTTAAGGATAATAAAGAAATGAGTCAGTTCCTGCTTAGGATGGCTAAGGATTATGTAAAGGTATTAGATGATGAACCTAAGAAAAGATGTATTGAAATACTGAAAACTCTAAAATAATTGCATGCTCGTCTTGGATTTTGTATACAGTTGGAAACTGGAACCTACGGACAAACTTCCCAAGGGCAAAAAACCATGTCTTTCTCTCAGGGAGTTGGAAAAGCATAAACACAGATTTAGATTTGCTTGTGAATATCGTAGACGGACAGATGACAGTCTGTGAACTGGTAGACCGATATTTGAAAACAAAGACAGGAGTAAGGCAAAGCACAAAACAGGGATATGTAACAGTGCAGAGATTACTTGTGAAGGAAGCATTTGGCAAAAAGATGATACGAAGTGTGAAAACATCCGATGCAAAGCTGTTTCTTATAAAATTGCAACAGGTAGATGGGAAAAGCTACAGTTCCATTCATACCATCCGGGGAGTGCTGCGACCAGCCTTTCAGATGGCGGTGGATGATGACATTCTGGTAAAGAATCCATTCGGATTCCAGTTTGCCGGGGTATTGGTAAATGACGCAGTCACAAGAGAGGCAATCACAAAAGACCAGATGAGAAAGTTCCTAAAGTTTGTGCATGACGATGTGGTGTATTGCAAATATTATGAAGTGGTGTACATACTCTTTCATACGGGAATGCGAATATCAGAATTTTGTGGACTGACGTTGAAGGATATTGATTTGCAGAACAAAACTGTGAATATCGACCATCAGTTGCAGAGGACATCAGATATGCGGTATATCATAGAAACCACAAAGACGGATGCAGGAACAAGAGTGTTGCCGATTACAGAGGATGTGGCACAAATGTTTCAGGCGATCATTGAGGACAGAAATGCACCAAAAGTAGAAAAATCTATAGATGGCTACAGTGGATTTCTATTTTATGATGATAATGGAATGCCCCTTGTGGCAATGCACTGGCAGCACCGATTCAATCATATGGTTGGCAGATACAATGACATCTATCGAGTACAGATGCTAAACATTACACCTCATGTATGCCGACACACCTATTGCTGAATATGGCGAAATCGGGAATGAATCCGAAGACATTACAGTACCTCATGGGGCATTCAGATATATCAGTCACAATGAACGTGTACACGCATATCGGATTTGATGATGCCGAGGAAGAACTGAAACGAATGGAAGATTTCCGAAAGGCATAGGCGGAGGTTGAACAGAAGAAGGAGAAACCGATGTCGCAGAAGATGTTTAAGGTAATTTGATATAGAAGATAGATAATGCTCTGGCTTGGCTGGGGAGTTTTTTCTATGGAAAAGAAGGAAAAATGACGATATAATATAATTCAGAGAGACTTAGCATTTAGGAGATGATATGGTGAATATATATGAGTTATTGAATCGAATTATTGTGAATAAAAGATATTCGTTGTCACCTAATTTGTTTATTGAAGCTGATAGGACTGAATTAAGTGAAGAAGAAAGAAGTATTTTTGATTTATTGAAAAACATAGTTTCGTTGGGAACAAAAATTCATAATGATGGAATAGAATTTCATCCTATGTTCGTAATGGCAGATGGTAGCCGAACTTTTTCAATAGAAGATATATCAGAAGATGATTATTTGATATTGCATAGTTTGAAATTAGAAAAAATGCCATTGATTTTACGTGCACTGATTGCGGATATATTGTGGACTAATAAAAAAGAATTTAATGCTGCTAAAATTGCAGCAAATGTATATTGGGAATTATTTACTCTTTGGTATAGGGATGATGACAATGTTGGGACAATTGACATAATTCGACGAGCAGTATGTATTTCAGCACAAACAAAGCAAACTTTATTATTTGAAAAAATACAAGGATGGTTTGTTGATTTTTTGGAGAAGAAAGCTGCAAACAATGATGGCTTTTTTGCACTTAGAGTGATGGAGTTATTCTTTGGGCAGAAGAATTTTGATGTTTCTATATTTTTACCAGTATTAGATAATATGATTGCCTACAACAATGATAATATCGCAAAGGTTGAACAGGCATATATGTTAAAAACTGAATGTTTGTTTAAATTAAAAAAGAAAGAAGAAGCAACGAAAAATAATTTGCTTTTAGCAAAGTATTATTTGGATTTTGCAGAGGGAATCTTTCAAAATGATATACAGGGAGCGCTTAGGTGTGTTAATTATTATCAAAAAGGGATTAAACTGTATAGAGATAATGGGGAACCACAAAAAGCGGAAATTGCACATAAAAGATTGGTAGAAATACAAAAAGAGATACCTCAAATAATGGTTCCGTTTTCTATTGAACTTGATATAAAAGGTGTTGTCGACAATATTAAAATTAACATGGAAGGGTTAACTTTTGAGGAAGGTTTAATTAGATTGACACAAATGTTTGCCTTTGAAAAACAAGAAGATATAAAGAATCGTGTTATTGGAGAATTCAAAGATCATCCATTAGCTCATATGTTTGGAAAAAGTTTGATAAATGCACAAGGACAGACCGTGTTGGCTTTGCCACCTCTGGATATACAAAATCCAGAGAAAGATTCATATCTTTTGGAGTTACATATGTATCAGAATGCATTAGAAAAACAAAAAATTTCTGGTGATATTTGGATGAAGAATGCTTTGGCTATTTTAAGGGATACATATGTTGTTGATAATTCAATGCTAGACTTTTTGGTTAAAGATAATCCAATTATTCCAGAAGGAAGAGAACACATTTTTCAAAGTGCGTTACGCATGTTTTTGAACGGAGAATTTTATGAGGCAATGCATATTCTTGCACCGCAAGTAGAAAATCTTTTTAGAAATATTGCAAAAGAGGTTGGTGGCTTAACTGTAACATTAAAAGATGATGGATCATCAATGGAGAAAGTATTGAGTTCTATTTTGTCCTTACCGGAATTATTAGATTGCTATGACAACGATATTTTGTTTACATTTAGAGGTTTATTAAATGAACAGGCGGGTGCAAATATAAGAAATGAGATTGCACATGGCATCATAAGTGAATATGCTTGCTCTACAGGTGTATGCTTATATTTTGGAGTGGCAGTTATAAAATTACTTTCGCTTACATCTGTTTCATGCTATCAGATATTAAAGAATAGTAAAAAACTAAAACATTTTGAGGTGCCAAAAAAGGATGCACTTAAAGTAATACATTGATGATAAAAAAATTAGTAGTCTCCATTTCCATTTTACTACCAATTTTACTACTAACAGGTAGTAACAACTTGCTCAATCTTGCTCTGATTTGCCACAATCTGTAATTTCAGAGCATGTCACAATAACCCCGGAAACCCTTGCAAAATAGGGCATTCCGGGGCAAAACAAGGAGAAATAAAACTATGATAAAAGTACTTTTCATCTGCCACGGCAGGGCTTTGGGTACAGTTATAAGCGGTGATTATGTGCGATAAAGCGGGGCAAAGTGTGGTAGAGTGATAGGAGCGGGACTACGGTTTTTATACGAATCGGTAAAGAGAAAATTGCGGAATATAGATTGGCTAATTTACCTTGACTTATAAGGTATCCAGAGTAATAAATTGGATGAACTAATGGTTAAGGAGGTACTTATGATGGAAGAAATAAAGACTAACAGAATAGAAGTATCAATTAAGAATATGTATCTGCTTACAATTAGGAAAGCAGATACTTATTTTGGTTTAGAATCAAAATATATGTGCAGAATGGCTGAGGCAGACGAGGACTGATTTACTATTATGATTGGGAATAAGTATATGATTGTGAGGTCAATATTGGAAAAGTATTTTAAAGAAGCTACAAGTAATATAAATTGTACAACGAGGTTAGATGATTTCGACAATATAGAATGAACTGAGTTTGTATAATTTATGAGGCATATTATTGACGAAAAATTTATATTCATGGAAACTGTTAAAGACATGGTAAGTATGCGATATGCCTTTTGAATTTTTGTGTGAAAAAGAGTTGTCCGCATTTTGAATTAATGCTTCTGGATTTTTAATGTGTTTTTGCTTTAATAATAATATTAAGGCATCTCTTTTGTTTTGGGTAATTATTTTGTTTTCTATGATGACTCCTTTCTATTGACCAATGAGATATTTTGACGATAAAATATCGTAATATGCATGGAAAAACATATTGACCAATGAGTTTTGTTGGGATATAATTATGTTGAGATTAAGCAAGGAGATTGTGCTATGAATATTAAAGAGTTGGAATTAAATTTCAAAAAGAATGTTTTTAGAAATGAAGACGATATTAAAATCCATTTTCATTCAGATATTGTAAAGCCATTATTAATTGAATTGAATCCAGATATGTTAAATCAATATAAAAGCGAAGATGCTTTGATTTCAGGGGGAAGAACGGATGCAACTTTCCAGAATATTTCTTTTGAATTAAAGAAGGAAAACTATTTTTCTAAAGAAAAAGGTATAAATGATGCGCTTTATGGAAGAAATGAATTGGACCACGGATTGTATGATTATATAATAAGCAATGCTGAAATAAATGTCAATGATAGGGACGAAATAATCATAAAAAAAATAATGCGTGGTGTTGGTGTTGGATTTGATGGAAAGAAGTTCGTTTTCGCACGTTTTATTGCAAGTCCACAGAAGAACAGGTTAGATACAAGTAAGGTTAAATTAAAAATAGATAACCCTTTGAATTTAGATTTTATATATGAAGTAAAGGAATTTCAGCCAGGATTAAAAAGATTGGCTTTGCTATTAAAACAGCAAGAAAAATGCACATTGAATAAGTCAACTTTATGTTCTGTTATTCATCCTAAGAGTGAATTTGTCAGGAAATCAATTTATCTGATATATCAAAATCTTAGAAAAAATATTGATACTGCGTCTCCGGACTTCAATAATAGAGTAAAAACTTTATTCGATGAATGGGATCGAGTGTTTGGAGTGATGTATGGCGAGGATGAACAAGCAACTGATTTTACAGAAGTATCATCAAAAATTCGAGAGATGTATGGGATAGAAGGAATAACGGATATTGATAGCAAGCAATATCTTTTTTCTATGCAGACATTTTTTAATATTTTTTTGAAATTGTTAGTGTACTCTTTTTTGGCTCAACTTGTTGATCCTATGTTTACAACACAACAAGAGTTATCAAAAGATGAAATAAATGATTTATTTGATGGACAATCAGACAATAGCTGTAAGTTGGTAAATAATTTCTTTGAATCACATTTTCTTGAATGGTTTACTTTTACAAGTGATATCATTAATCCAGATGATAGTTTTGATGTGCAACTTGTGAATGATACAATGAAAGAAGTAAACAAATTTGACTTGAGTACATTTGTATTACGTCCTGAAAATGTGCAAGATATTCTACAAGAAGTTTATATGGGGTTAATTCCACAGGAAATGCGGCATTTAATGGGAGAATATTTTTCACCTGATTGGATTGTTGAGCATGCATTGGATATGGTTGGATATACTGGCGATATATCAAAAACATTAATTGATCCAACAGCTGGATCAGGAACATTTTTGTCGCAGTCAATAAAGCGCATTATTAAGAATTGTGAAGGAATTTTATCAAAGAACGATATTGTGAAAATTACTGAAAATATAGTTGGATTTGATATTAATCCTATTTCCGTTGTGGCTGCAAAAGCAAATTATATATTGATAACTTTTTCTGCATACTTTGATAATTGTGATGAAGAATTTGGCGAGCCAGTCAGCATTCCTGTGTTTATTGCTGATTCAATTTTGGCACCGGTTGTATATACAGAAGAAAATGATACAACATTAAAGTTAGAAACAACAGTAGGACAAATTGAGATTCCTAAATTTAATTCGTTCGTGAAAGGAAACGAATTTCTTAAGTTGTTAAGTCAGTCAATAGATGATAGGGGATCATATGAAATATTTGAAAAATTAGTGCTTGGAAAAGGCTTGATTTGTGGGAAAGACGTAAAGGTTGTAAAGACGCTATTTTCTAAATTAAAAGCACTGCATAGGGCAAGTAAAGACTCATTTTGGCCTATTATTTTTAGAAACAGTTTCGCACCTGTGATGATTCGAGATAAATTTGATTTTGTAGTAGGGAATCCTCCTTGGATTGCGTGGAAGGCAATGAGTAAGAGCTACCGCGCAGGAACATTGACAATATGGCAAAGCTATGGAATTTTTGAAAAAAATGCATATGACAAAAAAACAACTCATGATGATTTTGGAATGGCAGTTACATATGTATCAATAGACCAATATTTAAAAATTGGCGGATCAATGGTATTTTTGCTACCCGCATCTTTTTTGAAATCAACAAAGGGTGGAGAAGGATTTAGAAAATTTAGTATAATCAGAAATAATCAAAGTGTTTCATTTAGAATAGAAGAAGTACATGACTTTTCAGGAGTTAGTTTATTTACAATACCGACTGTAGCAATTAGATTTAGCAAGGGGACTAAGATGACATATCCTATGAACCGTTATAGATTTTATGCACAGATAGGAAGAAAATCAAGGATAGATTCCCATGCTAGTTGGAATTATGTTAGGACTATTGTAGATTATTGTGATAAGCTAGCACAACCGGTAGATAAGGAAAATATACAATCAGCCTGGCTTACGTTGGATGATATGAAATTTGCGAACAACGTGTTAAACCCGAGTGTTGAACGTATATATAAAGGTCGTAAAGGTATAGAACCAGCAGGGGCTAAAGGAGTATATATTTTAAAAGAACCAAAAAAGGTAAGACCGGGATATCTTAGTATAGAAAATGATATGTCTCGTCAAAGAAGGCAAGATATTATTGATAAAGGAGTTCATAGGGGCTGTGTGGAAGAAACCTATATATATCCGATGCTAGGAGGACGTAATATAGCCAAATGGTATGTGAAATCAAATGAGTTTATGATTGTGCCACATACGTCAGAGTATAAATATGGAATTCCGGAGGAAATACTTGCTCTTGAAGCGCCTGAAACGTATCAATGGTTGAATTTTTATCATGATGAATTGCTAGATACGCGTATTCAAAACGGAAAATTTTTTAATAAAGATACACAGCCATTTTACAGACTAGATAATGTTGGAACATATACGTATTCTCCATATAAAGTATTGTGGAAAGAACAGACAGGAAGTATGTCTGCTGTAGTTGTTTCCAGTTATTATGAATCTATACCGGAAGCAAATAAAGATATATTTTCTGAAGATAAACCTATTGTTGTGGATTCCAAGGTCCTTATGTTAGATGTTTATGATGAGATGGAAGCATACTATGTTTGTGGAATAATTAATTCTCCTAGTGTAACTGAGGTGGTAGATGGATACGCGATTTCGACAAATAGAGGTGTGGATGTTTTGAAATATATTGCTATCCCGAAATATAACAGTACAAATGAAACTCATAAAAATATAGCTAATATTTCAAAAGAAATTCATTGTAAAATGAGAGAAAGAGAACTAGGAGATTACATTAGTATTAAAGAATTAGAATCGAGATTAGATGAATTGGTTCATGTTTTATTTTCATAAGGAGAAACAATGAGTAATTTACATGTTGACTTTAGTGCTCTATTGAATGAGTTGGATTCAGAAATTCAAACTTATGGTTGCAGACAAAATAATCCATACATTTGTGATTCTAATGGTCTAGAGGAAATTTGTGCTTTTATTTTAAGTGATGATATTTGGAAAAAAACTTTCAAGAGCATGAAAGAAACAATATAATATACTTAAACAATTAGAGTGATGACAGGGGGGATTTGAATCTCAATCTACTTTCATCCTAAAGACCGATGCCCCCTCTCACGCGTATTTTCGCGAAATTGCAAAGGTGGTATTGCTTTTTGTCTAGTATTTGCCGGAGAGACTTGATTTTAAAGGATATGGGGAGATATTTGTGCGCGAATAATATGGTGTTTTGTGTAAAAGTATTTCAGAATTGACTTGCTTTATTATTCATTTGGAGTGATATATGTACATACCAAAAAGAAAGGTGGTATGTGCAATGATTACAGAGATTGATTTTCAGGTTAAATGTGAGGAACGAAAGAAGCTAGCTTATGCCATAGGTGAATTGCTTGGAATGCAGGTGAAGTATAATAGAGCACCCAAGTTTGATTATCTGATTGGGAGCTGCATTCTGGATAAGAACGGAGTGTTTCGTACATCCGGGGATTTGTCAGAAAGTAAATTGAAATTGATTTTAGAACGGTTTTGCAAAGGTGAGCCCATACAACAATCAGAGCTGCCAGAGGATGAAGCTGTGAAAGCAGATGTATTAAGCATTGTTGTGATATAATAAATTTGTAACACTTTGTTCGAATAATATATTATAATGGTCAAATGAAAAACTAAATTCCAGTTCAAGTTGATTTGACCTCGTATTTTCGA
>ERZ772860.2645-NODE-2645-length-9867-cov-3.062984_pt1 | contig 9867 bp, 8 predicted proteins | sample MGYA00511342_ERZ772860 | MGnify/ENA primary metagenome ERZ772860 (study PRJEB29015, sample SAMEA2737665) | human gut metagenome | biome: human gut; feature: human-associated habitat; material: faeces | place: China | collected 2012 ... | reverse complement strand
GCCGCTCTCAAACCATGCGCAGGGCGGCCCATTCCGCTTCCGGACGAAAAGAATGAAAATCATCGTACGGCTTGCGCAAAAACGTCGCGTATTTGTTGCGCAGCAGGCGTTTTGCCAAATCGTCGGCAATGGGAATCAGCGTCTGCTCGTGGGCGCACATAGAGGGAGACACCTTGGACAGCGAACCCGTCGCGGCGTAATTTTTGCAGCCGCAGCTGTTGCGGCAGCGGCTTTTGAAAACGCAGGCCGCGCATTCCGTCTTTTCCGCGCCGTTTTCCCGGTACAGCGCGAAACGCCGCATATCGTCTAAACCGGAACGCACGGAGCCGATCTGGTACTTTTTATTGCCGATAAACTGCCTGCACGGATAAAAATCACCGCTTGTTGAGACGAAAATTCTGTTCTTACCGAGTTCACAGCGGTCAAGGCAGGCGCGGCTCCCCTGCACGCAGCTCTGCATTTTGGCCTCGAACGGCGAAAAATAGAACGCGTCTCCGCTCAGCGTCCGTTCAAAATAAAAACCCGCCAACCGCGTATACTGTTGTTTGAGCTGCGCGAGGCGTTCGGCGTTCCAGCGGCCCTTGACGCTGATATCCGCGAGCAGCACACGAAAGCCGCGGCCGTACAGATAGGCCACGCTGTCGAAAAAGCGGGCCACGGACGACGGCTCAACGGTGATATGGACGGGAGAATACGGCATCTCCGCCAGCAGCGCGTCGATCACCGGCTCCAATCGCTCAAAGGTTCCATCCCCAGACGGCGTCACGCGGTTGCAGTCGTGCGCCTCGCGCACGCCGTCGTGATACAGCGCCACCGTCACATCGTGCGCAGCGGCAAAACGAATCATTTCCCCGTCCAGCAACAGGCCGTTGGTGGAAATTTTAAAATCAAACCGGACATGAGCGCGCCGCATGAGCCGGTTGCCATAGCGAACGATTTCGCAGACCAGCGGACGCTGCAACAGCGGCTCTCCGCCGGTCAATTCGATTCCGCAGCTGCCGCCGGCGCGCGCCGCGCGGTCCAGAACCGCGCGCGCGGTTTCAAAGCTCATATATCGTTTACCGCACGGAAACCGACAGTAGCGGCACGCCATGTTACACGCTGTCGTCAAGTGCAGCGAATAGTCCATATCCCTCATCCTTTTCCCAGTCATCGCGCAAAGTGCCGGCCGGCCCGGCCGGTTTGTCTGAACGATCAAAACGCTTTATTGGGATAACGGAATCTTCGCCGCGTTTGGAGAAAAATTTTCAGGGACGGCCAAAAAAATCCGGCCGTCCCTGCGTGTTCATGTTGGGTCGTCTCAGCTGCCCGCTTCCTCGCATGCTTCGCAGCGGTCAGCCAAACTTTCCGTCAAAAATACAGATCGACGACGAGGGCGCGCGCGTCGCCATAGCTGTGCCACTGGTATCTCCATGCCCGATCGACATTTTCAGTCAGCCATGCTTCGAGCAACGTATCGATCGAATTGACCAGCTCGGAGAACTGCTCGTCTGTCTCCGTTTTCAGGTAAACCCTGTCTTCTCCGCTCGTCACGGCGCGGCCCAGGAGCTCCGAGAGCATTTTCGCAGCCTGTCCGCCGCTGCGGAGATAAGAGCGGTTTTTCACATGAAAGCTGTTGTCCATACTCGCACAGTCGGGAACGCCGAGACGGAGATAGAGCGCATCCGTCTCGCGGCTCCGCTCAACGCTGTTTTGGTCGACGTTGAAAAAACCATAGGAGATCGGGAACTGCTCCCCATCCTGCTCAACGTCGTCATAGGTCGCGTCCAGATAGCAGTATGTCCCGTCGATCTGAACGATGTTCCACGAATGCCTGGAATACAAAAACGCGTCTCCATTCGCCGCTTCGCCGGTCACGGTCATGCACGGGATATCGAGCGCCCACATCGCCCACATAAACGACTTTGAATATCCTTCGCAGCGGGCGACGCCTTCGATCAGCGCGCCGTAGCATGAGCCGGCATGAGCCGCGTATTCGTCGTAACGGCAGGTTTCGATGAGATACTCGTAGACAAATTTCTCCTTTTCATAATCCGTCCGCCCGGACAGCTCTTGCTGCCAGCGTTCAAAAAGCGCGCCGATCTCTTCGACGGCGGCTGTATACTGAAATTCGTCCATGATATAGTCAAAGGAAACGGAGACGCACAGCCCCGCGGCGTCGGTAAAGTAGGTATAGTTTCCGCTGATCTGCATCAATTCCGGGCATTCATAGTTCAGCAGCAGCATCATCTCGGTCAGCTTGTCGACCGTAATCGGCTCGGGAAACCGCGCCGATTCTTCAAACGCCGCCGCGGCCTCGTAGATCACGCAGAAGAGCGCCAGTTCCTCTTCATCCAAACGGTTGAGGAAAAAGCGTTTTTCAAACGCGGGAATCAGCCTCTCCGCCCACAGCGACGCCTCGTTTGGCTCCGCCGTGGTTTCGGCAGGCGGCGGCTCCGTCGCCCGTTCCGTAGTCGTTGCGGGCAACGCAGTCGTTCCGGATACCGCGGTCGTCACGGGTACCGCGGTCGTCACGGGTACCGCGGTCGTAAAGCGGTGCTCCGCCGTCGTCTGCTTGCCATCTCCTCGGTCATACGGTAAAACAACCACTTTGCAGGCGGAAAGCAGCATCAAAGCGGCACATACGGAGAGCAGAGCCGTTTTTTTGATTCGATCCAATCGCATAGTCGCCATACCTCCTGTTTCGCGCTTTCGTCAGCTGAAAAGCGCCGCCGCCTCGACCGCAGTCTCCGTCAAGCGCCGCAGCGCCGCGTCGTCCATCACGCTTTGCAGAACGGATACGGCGCTCTGATAATCGTTTTTCGGGCACAGCGGCGATACGTCTTTCACCACGCGGAAGCCGAGCGCGTGATACATCCGCACGGCGATATGGCTCCACGTCTGCGTGTGCAGCATCGCGGGGCGGCCGCTTTCGCACTGCGCCAGCAGCTGCATCGCCCGCTGCGTCACCGCTTTCCCGAGCCCGAGCCCCTGGCAGCGCGGCGTGACCGCGACCCAGTGAATCAGCCCAAAGCGCTTGTCCCCTGCGACGCTCCACCATGCCGTCGCCGTCGCCACCGGAAGCCCCGCCGGATCGCAGACAAAGGTACAGCGCCGTTTCATCTCCGCGGCGTTCGGCGCAAATTCACGGTCAAAATAGGCGAGAGCGTGATCGGTTGATTCAAATTCATCGACCGAAGTTTCAATTGTCGCCCAATGCTTTTCGTCGCCCGACTCATAGAGTCGGAACGAATAGCCCTCCGGCAGGACAGGCGCGCTCAGAGCGCCGTCCAGTTTGATCATACAAATATCTTGATATGGAACGGATTTGTCGAGCATAGCTTTCCTCTCGTTTTTTGATATTGCCGCGCCGCAGCCGCGGCCGTTACTCTCCGCGCGCGTTGTTGACGATCTTTTCTCCGTCGAAAAGGATCAGTCCGCGGCCCGAGCCGGTATTATGGCCGGCAGCGAGCCAGTCGGCATAGGCCTTTCGCAGCGAGGTATCGCGCGGAAGCCTGTCAAACGGCTCTTCAAAGTAGCGGCCGAAGATCCGCCACGACGCGTACGGCTGCTCTGAACAGCGGGGTTCAATGATATCGAAATCCCGCATAAAGTCGAGAATATTCGACGTCTGCGGCAGGAATTTCTCGTGGTCGGGAAAAAGCAGCCACGAATTGCAGATAATCGGCAGATATTTTCCGCCGCAGCGAATCTGCGGATAGAATTCATAGGCGCGCCGGTACGACTCATAGCGCAGCGCGCGCGGGAACGGACCCGCTGAGGGGATATGCGTATTCAGCACCGGATCGCCCTGCCGTAAAATCGCGTCTCCGCAGACGTAATCCTCATGCGGGAACGTCCGCTGTTCATACTGCAAGCGGCCGAGCGCGAAGCGGTCGAGCTTGAAAAAACCGTCCGACCAGCCGTCGGTATCGTTGCCCCAGACGCCGCGGACCTCGCGGCATTCAAAGAGCTTGCAGCGCAGGTCGTTCATCGAGGCGTAAAAAATCTCGTCAGAAATCCCGCGCTGCCGGTACAGCGCATAGAGCTCGCAGGCGCAGTTGAGATAAAACAACTGATACATAGACCGATACGGCACGTCAATTTCTGCGGCGATCTCTTTCAGGCGGTTCAGCGCGCCGTCTACGGGCAGGCTGCCCGCCATATACGCCTCTTGCAGGTTGCAAAGCTCCCCGGCGTACGGCCCCGTCAAAAAATAAGATGTTTCCAACAGCCGGAAATAGCCGATGCAGTCGACCGGAAAATCCAGCCGCTCCATCAAATCAAGCGCAAAATCGACCTTTGTTTTCCTCTCGTCCATCCCTAAGTCCCCTTAAACTCCGGCGGAACGCCGGCATAATCTTTTCCCTTTTCGTTTCGCCCGCGCCCATCCGGCGCGGCCGGCCGTGCTTTTCAGCGGTTATCGATATGGCAGCCCTTCGCCGGCGCGTTTCCCCATCCGGTTTCGTCGACATACGGCGATATCTGAAACAGGCCAAGAGCCGTAACCTGCCCTCGCTGGCGCGTTCGCTCTCCGGCGCGGGGTATGCCAGCGCATAGAGGCTGTCGGCCCGGGCTTCAAGCGCATACAGCGCCTCGGCAGGCGCGCCGAGCGTTTTCAGCGCCGCCGGCTTGGTAATGACCGGCAGACTTGCCCTCCCCCGCATCTCTTTCAGCAGCCGCGTCCCCCTCTGAGAAACGGCGAGCAGGCGCAGATATTGCGGCGTCAAGGCCTGCTCCGCGCGCGTCAGGCCGATATAGGCCGAGGTCAGGATCCGCCGCAGCCGCGCCCGCGTGTAACGCTTGGTTTTCAGCCTGTCGAGCAATTCTTTTGCAGACGAGGCTTTGGGCGCTTCGGCGGCGATGCGGTATTCCAGCCCTTCCGCCACCTCCGGCAGAGCCGCGATCGCCGCCGGCTCCATTCTTCGGAGCGCCGCCAGCACCGGCAGGTCGAGCGCTTCCTCTAAAACGGGCCCCCGCCCCGCCGCGCGCTCCCGTTCCAGCATTTCGGCGCAGGGGCGAGGAACGAAGCCTCCAACCGCTTCGCCGTTTCGCAGCATGGCGCGCAGCCTCGACGCGCTCGGAAAGGCGCCGGATAGCTCCTGTCTGTCATGTCCGGCGCCCTGACGCCTGACAGCGCACAGCGCCGCTTCCGGCAGATACCGCCGGACAGCGCGGAGGTATTCGACGGCCAGCAGGTCGTTGGGGGCCTCCGCCGCGCTTCTTAATCCTTCCGCCATGGCTCCGGCGCGCGCCGCGGCGTAAGAGCGGCCCGCCCGCAGCAGCGCCTCGAAGCGATCACGGTCGAAGCTCGCGTCGTCCGCCGCGCGCGTCAGCAGCTCTATATCGCCGCATTCGCTGCCGAAGGACAGGGCGCCGACAACGCCCGTCGCCGCCAGCAACGCGACGGCGCGGTCGGCAAAAATTTCAGCGGGAGCGCACGAAAACGCCGCCGGCAGCTCCAAGACAAGGTCCGCCCCACACTGCACCGCGACGGCGGCGCGGGCGTTTTTATGCGTCACCGCAACCCCGCCGCGCTGAACAAAATGGCCGCTCATCACACAGACGACCGCGCAATCCGGAAAGCGCGCGCGCGTCTGTTCGATATGGAACAGATGACCGTTGTGAAAGGGGTTATATTCCGCGACGATCCCGACTGCCGTCATATCCCCGAACCTTTCTGTCAAATAAACGATTCTTTTGGAAGATTGGCTCTTGCAAAATCCGAACAAAGAGAGTATCATATAAATGTTAAGTTATATTTTACACCCTCCGGCCGCAAAATGCAAGCCACAGGTAGGGAAATTGAAGAAGGGGTCATTTGCAAATGCTAATTCTCGTGATCAACGCCGGCAGCTCGTCTCTGAAATATCAGCTGTTTGATATGAAGGAGAACAAGGTCCTCGCCAAGGGACTGTGCGAAAGAATCGGGATTCCGGGCGGAAAAAACACGCACACGTCGGCGGACGGTACTAAAATTGCCACGGAAATTGAAATGAACACGCACGCGGACGCGATCCGAATTCTCACCGACCGTCTTACCGACCCGCAGAACGGCGTGATCCGCTCTATGGCGGAGATCGACGCCGTCGGACACCGGGTGCTCCACGGCGGCCAGAAATTTTCCGAGTCCGTCATCATCGACGATTCCGTCATTGCGGCGATTGAAGAGTGCATTCCGCTCGGCCCGCTGCACAATCCCGCCAACCTGATGGGCATCCGCGCTTGCCGCGAGGTCATGGGCGACGTGCCGCAGGTCGCCGTTTTTGATACGGCGTTTCATCAGACCATGCCGGAAAAAGCGTATATGTACGCGATTCCGTATGAATATTACCGCAAATATGCCATCCGCCGCTACGGCTTTCACGGGACAAGCCACCGCTTTGTTTCGGCCAAAGCCGCTCAGATGCTCGGCAGACCCGCTTCTGAGCTGAAAATCGTCACCTGCCATCTCGGCAACGGCTCGTCGATCGCCGCGGTAGACGGCGGCAAGTGCATCGATACCTCTATGGGGCTGACGCCGCTCGAAGGCCTGCCGATGGGCACGCGCTCCGGCGATATCGACCCGGCGATTCTCGGTTTCCTCAGCGAGCACGAGGGCATGGATACGCAGGCGCTGATCGAAATGCTCAACAAAAAATCCGGCGTTCTCGGCGTTTCCGAGCTGTCGAGCGATTTCCGCGACCTCGCCGAGGCGCGCAGCAACGGCCACCATCAGGCGACCTTAGCGCTGGAAATGTTCGATTATGACGTCAAGAAATACATCGGCGCCTACGCGGCGGCGATGGGCGGACTCGACGCGATCGTCTTTACGGGCGGCATCGGCGAAAACAACAAAGTCGCGCGCAACACCGCGCTTGCAGGGCTTGAATTTATGGGCGTTGAGCTCGACCCCGAAAAATCGCAGCAGTCGCTGAAAAACGTCGATATCAGCGCGCCGGGCTCGCGTGTCAAGGTGCTCGTCATTGAGACCGACGAGGAATACGTCATCGCTTCCGACACGTTGGAGCTTGTCACGGCGCGGCGCGCGTAAGGTTTTACTTTCCGCCGCTACGCCCCGGTTTCCTTTCTGAAACCTTCAAAATTGAATATCAGGCAAGCGGTGCCGACTGGTTTTGAGGCAGAATATGCGGAAAACCCGGAACGGCTTAAAAGGGAACGGGGTGCGAATCCCCGACGGTCCCGCCGCTGTAACGACGGAGCGCCGCACGGAAACTGCGCCACTGAACGGGTCACGCCGTTTGGGAAGGCATGGTGCGGCAGCGATGATGTCGGAGTCAGAAGACCTGCCCTTGCCGGTGTTTGTCATAGTCTGCGATGCACAGACGCATGGCGCCGAAAGAGAGCGGTCAGTCCCTCTTTTTTGTGCTATGTGTTTGATACGGCCGCAGCGGCTATGACGGGAAATTCCCAACCGCTGCGGCTGTGTTTTTCTGTTATGGGCCTGCGGCGTCTTGCCGCAGCTCACATAAAGCGTCAACCTTTAAACCCATTATCAAGAAAGGATGAATCCCATGAAACAAGCCACGAAATTCACCGCATTTCTCTTGGCGGCGCTGCTGCTGCTCGCGCCGCTGTCCGCATTCGCGGACACCGCCGCGCCCGATGATCTTCTGATCTCCCCCGCGCCCGTCTCGACCGTAGACTATTACCGTTCGAATAAAACGCTCTCCGACTGGTGGGAAGCGCTTGCGCTTACCGCCGCCGGCGTCGATGTCAAGGCCGAGGGCTTTGTTCTGCCCGAGCTCGACGGCGACGCGCTGCTCGCCTCCGGTTCCGCCTCGGCGCTGGCCAAGGCGATTCTCTCGCTCGGCGCGATCGGCGAAAACCCGCGCCTCTATTTCGGCGACACGGCCGACCGCGACCTTATTCGGGCGCTCGCCGCGCTGCAAGGCGAAAACGGGGCCTTTGGTCTATACCTCAATGAACAAATCTACGCGATGATCGCCCTGGAACTCACCGATCCCTCCGCATATGACCGCGATATGGCGATTGTCTATCTCTGCTCCTGCCGTCTCGCAGACGGCGGCTTCGCCTATTTCGGCGAGGTCAGCGACGTAGACCTCACGGCGATGGCTCTGCTGGCGCTCCAATATTTCCGCGGCGACAAAATCGCCGAGGACTCAATCGAAAGCGCCGTTGCTTTCCTCGTATCGGCCATGAGCGAAGACGGATCTTATCCGTCGGCGTGGGAGCCGGGCGTGGCGCCGAGCGAATCCATCTCCGCTGCCATTTCCGGCCTCGTCGCAGTCGGCAAGGATATGACTGCCGAACCGTATGCAAAGCTGGCGCGGAAGCTGGCCGAATACAAAACGGCTGACGGCGGCTATGCCCATGCGCTCGGCGAGGAGAGCGCCAACCTCTACGCGACCTATCAGGCCCTGCTCGCCGAGAGCGAGCTGAGCTCCGGCGTCTCCGCTTATGCGTCCTTTGCCTACGACTGCTCCGCGGCTGACGCGATCTTTACCGACGGCGCAACGGCCGGCGCGGCGGCGAAGGCATTTGAAACGCTCTATAACCGCGGTATCATCGTTGGCCGGCCGGTGCGGAACGCCGCCGCCGGCGAAGCTCTGACCATTGCCGAACTGCTCGTCACGCTTGACCGCATGACCGGTGCGGCGCCGACCGACGAAGAAAATACCGTTTGGTACGGCGGCGCGCTCGCGCGGCTTGCGGAAACGGCGGGAATCGACGCGGAAAATTTTGACGCCGCCGCAACGGTCTCTTTGGAAGCGTTCTATCAGATCGTCTCCGACGTTCTCTCCGCGCAAATCACGGGAAGCTTTGCCGATTCCGCTGCGATTACCCGCGGCGAAGCCGCCGTCTCGCTGGCGGCAATCCTTGAAGGGGCCGGCAAATGAAGATCGCTTTCGTAAAGCGCCTGCTCCCTCTGCTTCTGCTCGTCTGTCTGTTTGTTTCCTGCTCGGCGGACGGCCAGCCGTTTGATACGGCCGACAGCGGTTCCGCGCCGGTTCATACCGGCTTGTCCTCCCCGGAAAACACGTCCGGCAGCGCCTCTCTTTCGCCGGCGACGCCGGCGAGCGAAACGACGCCGGCAGCGTCTGTGAGCGCTTTATCCGAACCGGCCTCAACTCCGGTCTCCGAAGCGCCGGCCACCACGCAGGCTGTCGTCGCGACGGTCTCCGAAGCAAGCGAAGCGTCTGCCGTCACGACGGCGGCCCCGCCGCCGGTGACTCTGCCCCAGTCGACGGCCGGCGCCACCGCCTCGGTCACGGCTCCCGCGACGACAGCCGAGCCGTCTACCGAGCAAAGCTCCTTGACGACGCCGGCGGCTGCGGCTGCGTACTTCACCGTCGTCGGCGCGGAGGGAAAGATTCTCTGCGCGCGCGCGCAGGTAGCGATTGACGACTGTGAAACCGTGCTCGACGGGCTGCTAAGGTTCTGCGACGAGCAGAAGCTCGCGCTGGATACGAGCGGTTCCGGCGCGTTCGCCTACGTCAAGTCGCTCTGCGGCTTGAAAGAATTCGAGTTAGGGCCGCTGGCAGGCTGGGTCTATGCGGTCAACGGCGTCTACGCCTCCAAGGGCGTGGGCGGAACCGCTCTTTCCGCGGGCGACGAAGTCGTGTTCTATTACACGATGAACCTCGGCAAAGATATCAGAGAGCTTTTGGGTTCATAAACCGGCCGCGGCGATTCTTTTCCGTTTGACAAACGGCAGCGCCGGTGAGGAGAAATGATCTCCTCACCGGCGCTGCCGCTTTCAAAAAAGCGTCTAATGGGCGTTTGCCCTTATCATAACGTTTCCCGCAAAATCTGCTGTGAAACAGATTCAGGTAATCGTCTTTTCCAAACAAACGCCCGCTTTCCGGATTGCCGTTCCGAGCAGGGCCAGCGATATGGCTCCCGTAACGGCGAATACCGGCGGGG
>ERZ772860.2642-NODE-2642-length-9872-cov-4.458490_pt1 | contig 9872 bp, 9 predicted proteins | sample MGYA00511342_ERZ772860 | MGnify/ENA primary metagenome ERZ772860 (study PRJEB29015, sample SAMEA2737665) | human gut metagenome | biome: human gut; feature: human-associated habitat; material: faeces | place: China | collected 2012 ... | reverse complement strand
TAGAACAGGTCTACAAGGATCTGCCCCTTTTGGACGGCGATGCCGGTGTCGGTGGCTACGGCGTAGCCGTAGACGAACTTGCCGTCGGTGGAGGTGATGTAGAGCTTGGTGCCGTAGGGGATCACGTCCGGGTCCACAGCCACGGTGCCATAGCCCAGACCCAGACCGGAAGAACCCTTGCCGGTACGGGAATAGTAGCCGGTGGCCTTGCCGGTGAGCACCTTGCTATAAGAGGTGGGGGCGTTGGTGGTGCCGTCCGCGCCGGTCAGGGGGGACACCGGCGCACCTGCGCCGTAGGTCTTGATGACGTGGTTGGTGGGCTCCACCGTGGTGGTGGTATCCACAACGGTGCTGTTTTCCAGCTCGCCGTCCACATAGCGGTCACGGGTGGTCACGGTCTGCTGACCGGCTGCGCCGTGCTGCACCGTGGTGGTGCGGCCGGTGTTGCGGAAGTACAGGCTGGTGTAGACATACTGGGTGTCGTAGGGGATAGCCTGTGTCTCCACACGCTCTTCGTAGTCCACGCGGTGGACCACGATCTTGCTGCCGGCGGTCACAACGTGATCCAGCGCCGGCTCGGTGTAGTCGTCCCCTTCAAGGGTGATACCGGCGCGCTCCAGTGCATCGGCTACGGTGCCGAACACCAGCTTTACAGGGTACTCCTGCCCGTCGGCGGTAATGCTGACGGAGAATGCGCGCTCGATGTTCAGGGAGGCAAGATTGCCGCTGAACGCGGTGTAGTAGACCTCATCGCCCTCTTCAGAGCGGATGCCGGAAAGGTGCATGACCTGTGCGGGGGAAGCATCGGCATCGGTCAGAAGGACCTGCCGTGCACCATTGGAGTCGGTGACGTAGGTCAGCCGCAGATTTGCAGCGGTGACGCCAAGGGTAGCCACAAGGCATACCACCATGACACAAAATGCCAGCACACGGGGAGATACTGCCTGCTTTGCGGCAGTAACTGCTTTCTTCAATTTAACGGAAGCGATACGAGACAACTCCTCTCTTTGTCGTATTTGGCGCGGCCGCGGGTCTGTATTGCATCAGCACCCCGGCCGCCCGGACTGTGGCTGCTCTGAGTATAAGCGTCTCACAGTCAAATACGATGCTCTCTTCGGGTAAAAAGAATGAGCACCGTATTACAGGTTGGAATCCGCTTCGGGCAGACCACAAAACTGCCCCGGCACAGGCCGCATCTGCCCATGCCGTGCCGTACGCAGGACGGCTTTTTACTTCATCCAGATAGAATTTAAACGCTGCAACGTTCGTTGCACAAACGCTATTTTACCAGACCGTAAAGCATCTGTCAAATTTGTGTCTTGCACTTTGTTAGATTTGTAACATTATTTTTTGTGCAATTTTCACAGTGTTTCTTTTGATATTTTGGTTTTTAGGTGGTTTCCTTCTGATTTTTTCCTTTTTTCTGGGGGCAATTCGTTCATGAATTTTTAACATTTGCACCGGCTCTTTTCTCTGCGAATAAGGCCGCAGCAGCGGCCGCTGCGCCCAAAACAAGCTGCCCCACATCGCGGGTTTTGCATGGAAAACCTGCAGGGGAATTACCCGGTCCCGGCAGGGGGAAAAAGCTCGCATTTCCGGTGCCAAAACCCCGTTTAGCAAAATGCCGAAGAACAGAAAATTTCAAATTTTTAGTACACACTGGATAGTTTTGCGCCCCCGGCGGTACAATCGGGACAGCAAACAGAAAAGGAGGTTTTGCATGGAGATCGAAATCCTTGAGCAGCAGTGCGGCGGCACCGAATTTGTGCCCCGGCCGCACCGGCTGCACCTTGGCGCACAGAACGCCGAGGGGGTGGACCGGCTGCAGTTCATCCTGCCCGCAGCGTGGGCGGGGTGCACCTTGGCGCTGTATCTGCGCCGCAGCGATGGGGTGCAGCTGGCCGCCATTCCGCTGGACGCCGATGACAGTGTGACGGTTGACCGCCGCCTGACCGGCAGCGTGCGGGGACAGTGGATGCTGGCCGCCATAGGCAGCGGCGGCTACACCGCCTATACCCGCCCCGGCAGCTACGATGTGTACGCCACCCTGCCTACGGACGGCGGCAGTGAGGAGCTGCCGCCCTCGGTGTACGAGCAGTTTGTGGCGCGCGTGCTGGAAAGCGCCCACGCCGCAGCGGAAAGCGCCCGCCGTGCCGAGAACGGTGCGGCAGATACCGCCATGCAGGCGGCACTGGTGCAAAAGACTGCGGACAAAATTCTGGCCGACCGTACCGATGCCGAGGCCAGCGCAAAGCGGGCGGAGGCTGCCGCACTGCGGGCAGAAAGCTATGCACCCACCGGTGGGCAGGTGCTGAGCGTGAACAGCAAGGGCGGCGCGGTGCAGCTGAACGCACAGGATGTGGGGGCGGTGCCAAGCCCGGCGCAGCCTTTGCCCGGCGAGGTGGTGCGCATTCTCAGCGTGGATGCCGCCACCGGCGCGGTGCAGACCGATACCACCCCGCTGCCGGACCTGCGCCCCTATGTGCGCAGCGAGACCGTGCCTACGGCGGCAACGCCCGGCGCGGTGCGGGCAGACAGGCAGTACGGCGTTGCGGTGCGGGCAGATGCCACCCTGACCACCGTGCCCGCCACGGCGGCGCAGTTGGACCGTATGACCGAGGCCTATGCGCCCCTGACCCCGGCGCTGCTGCCCTACGGCGTAAAAAAGGCGCTGACCAGTGCCGCCGGGGCAGCAGGTTGGTCGGCGCAGGAAAAGGCCGCCGCACTATTGCAGCTGGGCGCGGACGACCGGTTCTACTCCAAGGCCGAGGCAGACCGGAAATTCGGCATGGGCTGCACCCTGCCGCCCGCCACCGCAGCCGTGCTGGGCGGCGTGAAGGTGGGGCGGGGCCTGACCGTGAGCGCAGACGGCACACTGGAAATGACGGCGGAAAACCTTGACACGGTGCTGGGCTTTAGTCTGGCAGAAAAACTGAATCAACTGAGAGGAGTGACGGACATGAACGGAAAGCTTGTCTACACAAGCGACGGTGCAGCGGGCAAAAGCAACAAGACGATGACTGTGCCGGACGAGGTGGATTATATTGTGGTAAGGATGGCGGTCCCTCTGGAATGTACCACGATCGCTACCACCGGCGGAGTAGCCGCAGCGGCGGCTGCGGACTACGGCCGCACCCGCATCGTGCGGGGCGGTACGGCGGTGGCCATAGTGGGCGGCGGCAACACCTACAATCTGCGGGACGGCGTTTACTGCAAGGGCGAAGCACTGGTGAAGGTGAGTTTTGCTGCGAACGGCACGGTGAACATCGGCGTGGTTGATGTAAACCTGGCGAGCAATGACAACGCTTATCCCTTCAACGTGGAGGGCTACCAGTATGTGTAAGGGCGGTGCAGCATGAATGAGATGACCATCCGGCTGGACAGAAACGGCGCGGCAGCGGTGCCCGGCGGACAGCTGCTGCTGGGGTATGCGGGCAACCGGGGCAACTACCGGCTGCGCATCGAGCAGCGGGGCGAGTGGAAGGGGCTGACCGTGTGCGCCCACTGGCACACCCCCGGCGCAAGCGCGGCTACGCTGGTGGAAAACGGAATCCTGACCGTACCGGCGGCGGTGACGGCAGTGCCCGGCGCGGGCTGCCTCACCTTTGAGGGCACGGACGGCAGCCGCACCGTGACCAGCGCTGATGTGCGGTGCAAAGTATGCGCCAACAGCGGCACGGCAGAGGGCACGATGCCCGCCCCGGCTACGCCTGCGTGGGAGGCGCTGGTGGGGCTGCTGGGCACAGGCGGCGGTATTACCACCGCGGAAAAACAGGCGCTGCTGACAGTACTGCGCATGCTGGCGGCGGGCAATGACGCAGCCATGGATGCCTGTGACCGTCTGGCGACGCTGTGGGGCAACCCGCAGCCGCCGAAGGAGAACATTTTTGCCGTACTGGGGCAGGCGATCCTTGGAAAAATGATCTTAGGGAGGAACAAATGAGCTACGTAAAACAGAATTTTGTGGACGGCCAGACCCTGACGGCTGCCCAGCTGAACCACATGGAAGCAGGCATTGCCAATGCTGCCGGAACGCAGGGCGAAAAAGGCGACAAGGGAGAAAAGGGCGACCCCGGCCCGGCGGGTGCAAAAGGTGACCCGGGCGAGGGCTTTACCGCCAACGCAAAGGCGCTGCTGCTGAACCTGTTTGAAAATGCAGCCTATAAGACCGACACGATGCAGCCCACCCTGAATGCTCTGCGTGCAGAGTGGGGCGGCAGTGCACAGGAAGTTCCGGTGCAGAGCGTGAGCCTGAGCGCCGTGACCATGACCCTGAACGAGAGTGAGAGCAAGACCCTGACGGCTACCGTGCTGCCCGCGAACGCAACCGACAGGGCGGTGGTGTGGAGCGTTCTGCCTACCGGCTTTGCCACTGTGGCAAACGGCGTGGTAACAGGCATCAAAGCAGGTAACTGCACCGTGACTGCCACAGCAGGCGGTAAGAGTGCAAGCTGCGCGGTAACGGTGGAAGTAGTGGAGACAGCACAGCTGATCTACAGTCTGCCCGGCGAGACCGTGCTGACCCAGGGACTGGACACCGGTCTGAAGCTGCTGGAGCACGCCTCCACCGAGACGCCGCAATACACGATCCTAGTGGATGCGAAAGCGGGGGACGACTTTAATGCAAACACATGGCCTGCCTTCCTGCACTGCCTGACCGAGACCGGCGATACCGGCAATCTGCCCGGCTTCAACTCCACCAGCAGCCCCCTGAACAATAAGACCGAGTTCGCATACTACAACTACGGCGGCGTTACTCTGTCGGACAGCATCGAACACTTCAAGACCCGTACGCGGTATGCAGTGCAGATCGACGGCAGAAAATATCGCGGCGGCAGTACCTACTGCCCGCTGACCGAGTGGAAAACCACAAACGGCACAATCATAGATGTGCCCCAGACCTTCCTGATCGGTGCGGCGCAGAGCGCGGACGGCAGCAAAAAGCAGCAGTTCTGGTCTGGTACGCTGTACCAGTGCAAGGTGTATAAAGGCCTGCTGAGTGACGACAAGGTGAACGATTACATCGAGAAGGGGTGGTAAAATGGAAGTGTTTGACATCAATGGTCAGATCATCAGCCCGCTGGCGGGAAAAACGCTGTACGTTGCAGGCGACAGCATCGCTTACGGCAAGAGCAGCGCAGGCGGCTACGGCAAATGTATTGCAGACAAGTACGGCATGACCCTGACCAATGAAGCGGTGGACGGCGCAACGCTGACCCCGAATATTACCGATAAGGTATACGGCGGCACCCGTGGCTGCATCAGCACAGTGGTGACAAACTCCACAGCGCTTGCAAAGGCAGACTACATCCTGTTGGAGGGCGGCGTGAATGATGCCTGGAACAACGCCCCTGTGGGTACCTTGACCGATGGGTTTGCCGCTGCCTACGATGAAACGACCATGACCGGCGCACTGGAGAAGATGCTGGACGATCTGGCAACGAATCACAGCGACAAGCGCGTGGCCTATGTATTCCCGCACGGCGGGATGTTTGCAGGCAGCGAAAACTGGTACAAGACCTATAAGCCTGCCATCCTTGCGGCGCTGAAAAAATGGGGCGTGCCCTACGTTGACATTGCGGAGACCACCCCGCCTATGGGAAAACACGGCGTCAGCGAACTGGGCGATAAGTACACCAGCGACGGCACCCACCCCAACGCAGCGGGCTACGAGCGGTTTTATGCAGAGCCCATCGCAGCGCTGCTGAAACGGCTGTAAGGGGGCGCACGATGGCATTGCAAGCGTATTCTCTTGCCCGGGACGGCAGCACCGCCCTCTCGCCGCACTTCTGTGTGCGGGAGTTCCGCTGCAAGGACGGCAGCGACCCTGTCTTCATCGACATGGCGCTGGCAGAACTGCTGGAGCGTATCCGGGAGCACTTCGGAAAACCGGTGACGATCACCAGCGCCTACCGCACCCCGGCACACAACGCCAAGGCAGGCGGGGCAAAGTTCAGCCAGCACCTGTATGGCCGGGCAGCGGATATCCGGGTACAGGACGTGAGCGTGGAGGACGTGGCCGCCTACGCCGAAAGCCTGATGCCGGACCGGGGCGGCGTGGGACGCTACCCCGTCAAGGCGGGCAGGGCCACCGGCTGGGTGCACGTGGATACCCGGGCAGACAAAGCCCGGTGGAGGAGGTGAACGCGATGACAAGCATCATCTCAGCCATCATCGCAGGTGCGGTGACCCTGATCGGCGTGCTGATCGCCAACAGCCGCAGTCAGGCCGTGACCGACACCAAGCTGGAAGAACTGACCCGGGAGGTGCGGGAGCATAACAACTTTGCCCGCCGCGTACCCATTTTAGAAGAACAGATGAAGGTGGCCAACCACCGCATCGCAGATTTGGAGAAAGAGAGGAACTGAACCTATGAACGATACCCATTGCAAAATTTCTGCCGCCACCCTGGCACGCACGGCTGCGCTGGCGCTGGCACTGACCAATCAGGTGCTGAGCGCCTGCGGCAAGCCCATGCTGCCCATCGAGAGTGCCACCGTGGAGCAGCTGGTGACCACCGGCCTGACCGTGACCGCCGCCCTTGTGAACTGGTGGAAGAATAACTCCTTCACCCCGGAGGCCATCAAGGCCGATGGCTATCTGGAGCAGCTGCGGGAGAAGAAGTAAAGGCCACAGAGTAGGCGGGACGATATTTTTGTGAATAGAGCAATGCCGGAGCGTCCTCAGACGCTCCGGCATTGCATTTTCACAGGAAGGATATTGGAGCCGTTCCCAACAAAAAACTCCTCCGGCAGTTGCCGGAGGAGCATTCATTTTTCTATTCTAAACACGGATGCGCCGCCCTGACATGGTGCGCAGCCGGGCTTACTTCAGGAACTTTGCCACGGCGCGGGCGACGATGCCGCCCAGAATGCCGGACACCAGAAATTCGGCTACGCCCTGCACACCAACCAGCAGCACTACGAACATGAAGGGGTTGGCAGCGCCCTTGACGGACACCAGATTCTGCACATAGTCGCAGCCGTAGAAAGCCAGCACGATGTAGCCCATGAAGAACAGGGTGTTCAGGGCGGGTGCGGTCATGGCGCTGACGATGTAGCTCCAGGTGCGGGACTTATCCAGCTTTTGCAGGCCCTTGAAGATCAGGCCGCAGCACAGACCCATGAGCACACGCATACCCACGCACAGGATAAAGGTGTTCAGCGGGCTGACCTGGAACAGTGCACCGGTCATGGCAGATGCGCCGGTGATGGCATCGTAGAAGCTCACAGCGCCGAATACGCCGCCCAGCAGGGCACCCACGGCGGGGCCCATGGTGATGGCGCCCACGGCGATAGGCAGGGTGAGGAAGCTCATGTACAGCGGGCCCACGGGCACACTGCCCAGACCGACAAGCTTCATCACCAGTTCAATGGCCACCAGCAGGGCCACACGAGTCAGAGTCTTGGTATTGGTATTCTTCATAATTCAGTTTTCCTCCTGCTGCCGTTCCGCCCTTTTTGTCGGATACGGCGCAAACCTGCCCGCTCTTTGCGGGTTTTAGGTGAATATTCAAATCTTTGGAAGCGCGTTATTGTGTCAGGGCGTGTTCCAGAGAAAAATGCGTTAGAATCTGTCACCGGGGAAGCGCACCCCGGCGCTGCGGCGCGCCACCGTGAGTACCCGGCTCACCGCGATGCTGGTATCCAGCATGCGGGCGCACAGCTCTTGGTCTCCGGCGGTCATGGCGCGGTAAAAGGCCTCGAACTCTGCCGCCTGCCGGGGACGATCTCCGTTCAGGTTGTAGTGCTCCTCCTTGCCCTCGTTGGGATGGAAGGTCACGCCGCCGCAGTAGTTCGGGGTGGATTTTTGCAGGATATAGCCCTTCGTGCCCTGAATGATGCAGCGGGCAGGGGCTGCGCAGTCCTTGGCGGCAAGGCTTACCGCCTTGAAGCCGCTGTAATCCATCATCAGCACACCGCTGGTGTCGATATTGCGCTCCATGTTGGCGGCATACACCGCCTTATTCGGCTCACCAAACAGACCCACGATGTAGCTGACGTTGTACACGCCCAAATCCATCAGTGCGCCGCCCGCGCACAGCGGGTCGAACACCGGCGGGGTCTGCCCGGCACAAAAGGCGTCGTACCGGCTGGAATACTGGCTGAAGCTGCACTGTACCATGCGTACCGTGCCCACCCGGGGCAGCAGCTCCCGGAGTTTGGCGTAGTTGGGCTGGTACTGGGTGGTCATCGCCTCAAAGAGGAACAGCCGCTTGCGCTGTGCCAGCGCAGCCAGCTCCTCGGTCTCGGCGGCGGTCACCGCCATGGGCTTTTCCACAATGACGTGCTTGCCTGCCTCCAGCGCCACCCGGGCGTAGCGGGCGTGCTGTAAGTTGGGCACGGCGATGTAGACCGCGTCCACCCACTGCAAAAGCTCAAAATAATTGGTGGTGTGCTGCGGGATCTGATATTGTGCACACAGCTCTGCGGCCTTTGCCGCCGAGCGCGGGGTGCTACACACCGCCTGCACAGTAAACGGCGTGTGCTCCACAAGCCATGGCAAAAATTCCTGCACGATCTTACCCGTGCCAAGAATGCCCAGTTTCATAATGCTCTCCCTTATCCTCTTGTTCCCTCAGCCTACCAGCGCCTCCGGCTCGCGGCGGGTGCGGCGGTTGGGGTGCGGGTGCTTTGCCCGGAGGCGTCCCTGTTGACCGTAGTGTCTGCCGCCGCCATGGCTGCGGCCGTGCTCCTGCGGGGCGTTCAGCTGGTACAGCAGTGCCAGCCCCTTCATCAGCAACTCCGGGTCATAGGTCAGGGGGTGGCGGCAAAGCGGGGTGACGTACTTTGCCAGACCGCCGGTGACCACCAGTGTAGCCGGGCTGCCCAATTCCTCTTCAATGCGCTGCACCATGCCGTCAATGAGCACGGCGGTGCCCAGCACCGAGCCGGACAGCATACAGCTTTCGGTATTGGTGCCGATGGCTTTTTTCGGGGAGCCCAGATGCACCTGCGGCAGCTGGGCACAGCGCTCACCCAGTGCGCGCAGCCCGGTGGAAAGGCCGGGGCAGATCACGCCGCCCCGGAATACCCGGTCTTTGTCCACCACATTAAAAGTGGTGGCGGTGCCAAGGTCTACCGTGACGATCGGCAGCGGAAAGTTTGCCGCCGCATAGGCGGCATCCACCAGCCGGTCCTTGCCCACGGCGCGGGGCTCGTCCACCCCCATGGTCAGCCCGGTGCGGATGTCCGGCGAAACGATGACCGGCTTTTTGCCGGTGTAGTGGCGGGCGCACTCGGCCAGTGCCCCGGTGATCTGGGGCACTACGCTGGTAAGCACCGCCCCTTCAAAGCGCATGGGGCGCTCCGGGTGGCGGCGGTGCGCAAAAATTTTATCCATTTCGGCACGATATTCCGCAGCCGTGCGGGTGCGCACCGTGTCCATGCGCGCCACAAAGCATACACGTCCGTCCCGGATGCCCCCAAGGGCGACGGTGGTGTTGCCTATATCAATGGCTAAGATCATAATTCTGTTTTCCTTTTCAAAATAAAAGAAAAGAACCGGTTTGCTCTTTGTCAAGCGTATTTTACCGCATTTTTGCGCCGGATACAAGTTCCCGGCAAAGATTTTGTTGTGCTGGTGGAAGTTTTGCATTATACTAAGGTAAGATATGTGGAAAAGAACTGTTTTTCCGGGAGGTAAACGAACCATGGATCTGAACGGCAAGTGCGTCCTGCTGGGCGTGAGCGGCGGCATTGCCGCCTATAAAATGGCCAACGTGGCCAGCGCACTGCGCAAGCTGGGAGCCGATGTGGAGGTCATCATGACCAAAAATGCGACCCAGTTCATCACCCCTGTTACATTTGAAACGCTTACCGGCCACAAGTGCATGGTGGACACCTTTGACCGGGATTTCAAGTTTGAAGTCA
>ERZ772860.2636-NODE-2636-length-9901-cov-3.811497_pt1 | contig 9901 bp, 9 predicted proteins | sample MGYA00511342_ERZ772860 | MGnify/ENA primary metagenome ERZ772860 (study PRJEB29015, sample SAMEA2737665) | human gut metagenome | biome: human gut; feature: human-associated habitat; material: faeces | place: China | collected 2012 ... | reverse complement strand
CAACGCCCTGGGTATCAGCGTATAAACGACTACGCCCTGTAAGGGCAAAAGTATGGGTAAATGGTTGCCTTTTACTTTTGCCCCTACAGGGCGCAGGAACGGGGAACACGGCACCCAGGGCGTTGCCCTGGGCTACGAACTTGCTGGGCTTTCAGCCCGCACAGAGCCGCAGATAGGGCTTTTGGTAAAGAGGCGCCAGCGCCCCTTTCAGGGGCAGCGGCGCCACCCTCGCCATATTATTTGGTCAAAAATCGTGCAGCATTTTTCAAAATTTTGAACACCCTACCTGTAACGGGCCAACCACAACAATGGGCAGGCACCGCAAAATGGTTGCCGCTGCCTGCCAGCAAGACGACATTAAAAAATGGCACTGGAAATAGAACGCAAATTCTTGGTGACGGGCGATTATAAATCGCTCGCCACGTCTCACTCGCGCATCGTTCAAGGCTATATCTGCAGCGAACGCGGGAGAACTGTGCGTGTCCGCCTACGCGACGAACGCGGCTATCTCACCATCAAGGGACCTTCAAACAACGGAGGACTCTCGCGCTATGAGTTTGAACACGAAATATCGAAAGACGAAGCGCTCTCGCTCTTCCGTCTCTGCGAACCTGGCATCGTCGACAAAATCCGCTGGCTCGTGCCGGCAGGCCGCCACACGTTTGAAGTGGACGAGTTCTTCGGCGAAAACGAAGGCCTCGTTGTGGCCGAAGTGGAACTGGGCAGCGAAGACGAAGCTTTTGAACGCCCCGATTTCCTGGGAAAGGAAGTGACCGGCGACCGCCGCTATTATAATTCCTCGCTCCGCATACGGCCATACAGCCAATGGGAAAAGGAGTAAAATCCATAGACCGCGCAGCAAAGGCAACGGGACAAGCAACCAGGCCAATGGGTCAAGGAATGAGCAAGGATATCTCTCCGAAGAAAGAGAAAGCACTCCTCTCGTAAACGCTGACCGCAGCAATAATCGCTGGCAAGCCGTCGCAACAGCCAGCCGCCGTTGCCAAGTCCCTAAAAAAACAACTCCCCCCTACAATCGGAGCACAAAAAAGGGAAAAATGTGCAGGAATAAGCCAATTTTTCACGCAAATACTTGGCCGTCTTAATAATAAGGACTATTTTTGCAGCCAAAAGAAGGATACTAATACATTCACTAATAAATTCAAATTAAGAAACTATGTCTGATATTGAAGCAAAAGTAAAAGAAATCATCTGTGACAAATTGAGCGTTGATGAAGCTGAAGTAACGAACGAAGCAAGCTTCGCCAACGACCTCGGTGCTGACTCTCTCGACACTGTAGAGCTCATCATGGAATTTGAAAAGCAGTTCAAGATCACTATTCCCGACGATCAGGCCGAGAAGATCTCTACTGTAGGTGATGCTATCAGCTACATCGAGGAGCACATCAAGTAAGTAATGGTTTCCATTGCTTTTTGAGAGCACACCTCTCATCCCCCCAAGGGGGGGAGGACTGCAAACTTCACGGCGGCCATAACGACGGTCTCGGGATTTTGTGTCCTCCCTCCCTTGGAATGTTTAGACATATTCGCTGAGCAATGGCGAAAAAAGGCTGCACCAACTGCCCCTCTTCTTTTCCCGTTGCCGAATAGCGCCTGACTCTTCACATTGTGGCGCCGCGCGTCTGCCATCCATCTGACGCGAGGCGCGACAGTGGCATTTGGGTGGACGGAGGAGAAAGCATACCGCCGAAATCATTGGTTGAACGGTTTGGCAGAACATTGGCAGGATTTGACAGACGCCAATGGTTCTGGCTTCATTTAAAAGGGCATTCAAAACGAACGAAGGGCATTCCCGACATTCAGGAAGTAATGATGAACCATTACTAAAACCTTTCCATGCCCTGCATGAAGTTTCACGCAGACTTTCCACCAACGGTTCCGGCCTCTCGCCCATCATCCGCTACCGATGTACGGCTCCAGGCTTTAGTCCGCAGAACTGGTTTGCGCCAGTTCCTATGGTAATGGCGAAAGAATGAATTTACGACTTTCAACCATTACGCAGGCGAAAGGGGTCTATACATTCCCCAACAAACATTTTTTGATTAAACCATCTGAGCAGGAAACAAGAAACCGACCGCCCCGGCCTGGCAACAGACACCTGCGAAGCATACACATTTAATATATATATGGAATTAAAAAGAGTAGTCGTAACAGGTCTTGGTGCGCTCACCCCACTGGGCCACACAGCTCCCGAAACATGGGAAAACCTTTTGAAAGGTGTCAGCGGCGCTGGCCCCATCACACACTTCGACGCTTCTAAGTTTAAAACGCAGTTTGCCTGCGAAGTGAAAGATTTCAAGGTAACCGACTATATCGACCGCAAGGAAGCCCGCAAGATGGACCTCTATGAGCAGTACGCCCTCGTTGCTGCCATGGAAGCTGTCAAAGACTGCGGCGTTGACCTCGAATCAGTCGACAAGAACCGCATCGGCGTTGTTCTCGGCGTTGGTATCGGCGGTATCCACACCTTCGAAGAAGAAGCTGGCAACTACGCCATCAACGGCGAAGAAATGGGTCCGAAATACAATCCTTTCTTCATTCCTAAGATGATCGCCGACATCGCTGCCGGAGAAATCTCCATCAAATATGGCTTCCACGGCCCTAACTACACCACCACTTCGGCTTGCGCTTCTTCAACGAACGCCTTCGCCGACGCTTTCAACCTCATCCGTTTGGGCAAAGCCAACATGATGGTGACTGGCGGCGCCGAAGCAGCCATCTGGCCCGCAGGTGTCGGTGGTTTCACCGCCATGCACGCCCTCTCAACCCGCAACGACGACCCTGAACACGCCAGCCGTCCGTTCAGCGCCAGCCGCGATGGTTTCGTTATGGGCGAAGGTGCTGCCTGCCTCATTCTTGAAGAACTCGAGCACGCAAAGGCACGCGGTGCGAAGATCTATTGCGAAGTAGCCGGCGTTGGTATGTCTGCCGATGCCCACCACATCACGGCCAGCCATCCGGAAGGCCTCGGTGCACACCTCGTTATGAGCAACGCACTCGAAGATGCTGAAATGACGCCTGAAGACATCGACTACATCAACGTTCACGGCACTTCAACGCCTGTTGGTGACATCTCTGAGGTGAAGGCCATCACGAAGCTCTTCGGCGAACACGCCTACAAGCTCAACATCAGCTCAACGAAGTCTATGACGGGTCACTTGCTCGGCGCTGCCGGCGCTCTCGAAGCAATGGCTTGCTGCTTGGCTGTTCAGAACGACATCGTTCCGCCAACCATCAACCACGAAGATGACGACCGCGACGAACGCATCGACTACAACCTCAACTTCACCTTCAACGAAGCACAGAAGCGCCCCATCCGCGCTGCCTTGAGCAACACGTTCGGCTTCGGCGGACACAACGCCTGCTGCATCGTCAAGAAGTTTGAAGACTAAGACTTTAAGCTGATGGGGAAATTGCCCTTAGTAATGGTCGCGACCATTACTAAAGACTGAAAAATCCCATAGTGAACATAAATTAAATTGCCCAGTAACTTCGGATAATTGGTGTCGTGCTTTTCCATCAGCCAATTACCGAAGTTATTGTTTTACCTAAGCAGAAGTCGGGAACAAGGAAGTTCCAAGAACCAACGGCAGCAAATGGCCCACAACCAACCCACCAGCCTGCCAAAAAAAGCCATACAACCCATGAAAAGAGTCCGGTTTCCAGAGAGAATCCCGGCATTTTCCCATGAAATCTGTGTGAGATTCCAAAAACAAGTCTCGTGACAACTCAAGCTCACTCCGTCTGGAAGAAAGTCCAAATATAAGAAGAAATCCTCCGCCTTGACGCATTGAAGCACAGCCGCACCTTATTGAAGCACAGTAGCACCTTATTGAAGCACAACCCTACTCCCCTGCGCCGCTAATCTATTTCCACGATAGCTCAAGGCGTTGCAAAGGATTTCCACGCAGTCTCCATGAGTTTCCACCCCTTCTCCGCAAGATTTCATCGGCATACTCCTCTCCTCAGAATTGTTCAAGTTGTTGTTTGACCATAACTTAAACGGAATATCCCCCTCCCGCTCCCTGCATCCAAAACATCCTCCCATGGTAGTTAATCTAATCGACAGAGTGAAGCATTCCTTCAGCAAAGACAAGAAGCTCTCCTCTGCTTTATACGGAATACTCGGATTTTATCCACACAATCTTGAATTTTACCGCGCCGCGCTGGCCCACAAATCGCAGAGCTACCGCAACCGCGCTGGTAAACCTGTCAACAACGAGCGTCTGGAATATCTTGGCGATGCCATCCTCGAAGCCGTTGTGAGCGACATTGTCTACCACCGCTACCCGCGCAAACGTGAGGGCTTCCTCACCAGCACGCGCAGCAAAATCGTGCAACGCTCTTCGCTCAACAAACTCTCTGCCGACCTCGGCCTCGACCGCCTCATCAAGACGACGGCTCAACCGGGACCGCGCAGCAACAACATCGGCGGAAACGCCTTTGAAGCGCTTATGGGCGCTGTTTACCTCGACCGTGGCTACCACCACTGCCAATGGTTTATCGAGAAACGCATCATCGGCCGCCTGCTCGACATCGACGGCGTGGCCAACAAGGAAGTGAACTTCAAGAGCAAGCTCCTTGAATGGACGCAGAAAAACCGCATCTTAGCTGAATACAAACTCGAAGAGAAAGCCGACGAAAACAACGGCACACAGCTCTTCCACAGTTCGGTCGTGCTGGAAGGCATCGTTGCCGGAACGGGCGAAGGACACTCGAAGAAGGAAAGCCAGCAGATTGCAGCGAAGGAGGCGCTCACCAAACTGCGCCGCGAACCGAAATTCCTCGACAGCATCTACCGCGCTAAAGAGAAGCGCACGGCGATGGAGGCCGATGAGGTGTGCGTGGTGCCACGCATCGACGAAATTGAGGAAGAGATTGCTCAGGAAGCCAAACCGCATGTGAGCCGCAATGCCAAACTGGCACCGTCGCGCACACCGAAAGCGAAGAAAAATGCCGCCAAACCAGCCGCTGCTGAGGAAAAGGGCGACAACAAACCGGCAACAGGCGCTAAACGCGCTCCGAAACAGACCGCTAACAACGAGGCCACCACTGCCCCGGCAAAGCAGAATGAACAGCCCAAACGCAACGAGGGCCGAAAGGAGCAGCAGAATGCCGCCCAGAAGGACATGAAGCAAGGTGCTGAACCTTCACAGAAGGAGAATACACCGTCTCAGAAAGACAACGCACAGCCTCAAAAGGGAAATGCCCCTTCTCAAAAGGAAACGGCCCAGAACCAGAAGGAAACTCCCGCTGCACAAAAAGAGGCTGACGCTTCGCAGAAACAGCAGAAGTCGACTCAGAAGTCGGCCGATAATGCCCAGAAAAACGTTGACGCTTCTCAGAAAAACGGCGAAGCCGCCCCAAAAAACGCAGAAGCCGCCCAGAGAAAGAAGAACGCTCCAAGCGAGGAATACAATGCTCCGACATCTGCGGAACCTTATGACGAAACTCAGCAGGACACCTCTGACGCTGACATGCGCCAGGAACGTGCCCCACGTCGCCGTCCTTCACGCCGCTCGCGCCGCGCCACCGCCCTTCCTCCCGTAGACGGTACGCCACGCAACGAAGCTGAAGCCGAACGCGAAGCCATCGTGCGCCAAGCTGAAGAGGCCGCCTACAGCCAGGAATAAATCGTTTACAGCCAAGGATGAACTATCCAAAGCCAAATAACCCGCAGGCACACGTGGCTTGATTTCTCCAAAATAAAAGTCCCAGCCTGCACGATTCTTTTAAGGGGTGTTCTATAAATTAGCTTGAGCCGATTTTACATTTATCGCGAAGCAGATTGTTGTATTTCAAAGACGAGCATAGCGAGCTATGTGAGTCTTTGAAATACGGCAAGATGCGAGTGAGAACTGTAAAATCGGCCAAGTCAATCCTAAATAAAGATTCTCCATTAAAACTAATTTATAGAACATCCCTTCAGCGTTCCGAACATGCTGACCCTTTCGCTCAGCGCGTTTGGAACGCTTTTTAAATACGCCAACTCCTTGCTGATACTTACGCGTCGAAGGAAGAACCACGCCCTTCAAAGGAAGGCGGGAGCAGAGAAGGAAAACACGATGTGAGAAAAGAGGTTTTTCTTGCAAAATACAGGAGTGTACCACGTGTACACCAGACTAAAACAAGAAGAAAGCAGTGCGGAAAAACTATATACCACTTTCGCTCACCTATACACTGACCTTTATTAGCAAAAATAATGTATTTGATTTTCAAAGCATTATAAACTTTTATATCTATATCAACAACGATATGAGGTTGTACGAGTTAAAAAGTATCTATAATTTTGCATCTGAAAAAGACACACAGGACATTAACCGACCTAAACCTTCTAACTTACTAAACTCAGACGGCGATTCATCGCCAACAGTTCCGTGCAACGGCACTATTACCCTCCACACAAAAAAGGGTTCCCTGCACACACATGAGAGTGCTCTCCACACACAAGAGGGTGCTATTCATTTACGAGGGGTGCCGTTGCACTAAAGGAACTGCGCAAGATGATTGGCGCACAGACCACGCGCCGTTATCCTGATGTATGTCGCTGGAAGAACACAAACCTATTTTACAATCCCCAAAACCATCGTAATTTTTCTTCATAACCAATGGTTTGCCCCGTTCACGTGAAAACACATGAATGGGGCATTGATTATTTTTGCCCCTTCCGCCACAAGAAGCCGGGCAAAAATCGTATATTTGCGCTGCAATGGCAGGCAGACATTTCTTTTTTCACGTCCTGGTTCCTGCACACCTATTTACAATATACAAGATAACCATGAATACAATCAAAAACACGGTTGCGACACGCGTCAAGCAACTGCAAAAATGGATGGAGGAGGAACGTCTCGACGCTTTCATCGTTCCCACCATCGACCCCCACAACAGCGAATATACCCCCGACCACTGGAAGGCCCGCGAATGGCTCACGGGATTCGATGGTTCTGCCGGCACAGCCGTGGTGCTGGCGGAAAACGGTGGGGCGCTCTGGACCGACTCGCGCTATTTCCTGCAAGCCGAAGAACAGCTCAACGGCACGCCATTTGAACTGATGCGCGACGGTATGCCCGGCACGCCATCGGTGGCGGAATGGCTCCGCAAAAACCTCCCGCAAGGCGGTAACATCGGTTGCTACGGCGAAATCATGACGCAGGAACTGGCCGATGACCTGGTGGGCGAACTGGGAGAGGAATACCAATGCGTCGTGACGGAAAACGACCCCTTCAGAGCCATTTGGACAGACCGCCCTGCCCTGCCCGACGAACCGCTCGAAATCATGCCCGACGAAACAGCGGGATGCTCGGCGGCCGACAAACTGCACCGCATTTTCGAAGCGGAGCACAAACACTGTCCAGAAGCTAAATATTTCCTGCTCAACGACTTGACGGAAATTGCATGGGCGCTCAATCTGCGCGGCAACGACGTGATGTACAACCCCGTATTTGTGAGCTATCTGATGGTGGGACAAAGCCGTTCGGTGCTCTACACCGACGAGAAACGTCTCAGCGCCGAAGTGAAGCAACACCTATTCAACGCCGGCGTGGCCGTCAAGCGCTACAAAGGATGGAAAAACACCATTGAAGACGCCACAGAAGGGGAAATCTTCGCCTTCTCACGCGCCATGAACCTCCGCGTCATCAACCATTGCAAGAGCTGCAACGTGCCCTTCCGCTTTGTTGAATGGGAAATCCCCACGCTCCGCGCCGTCAAAAACGCGGCAGAGCAAGAGGGATTCCGCCGCGCCATGGAGCGCGACGGCGTGGCAATGGTTAAATTTCTGCGCTGGCTTGACGAAAACGTGGCCTCTGGAACCCTGACGGAAGTGGGCGTTGACGAAAAACTCACCGCCCTGCGTGCCGAACAGCCTGGTTTCCACGGCCTGAGCTTCGCCACCATTGCTGGCTATGGTCCTCACGGCGCCATCGTCCACTATGAAGCCACAGAAGAAAGCGCCGCCACGCTCCGCCCCGAAGGATTGCTGCTGCTTGACAGCGGGGCACAGTATGACTGCGGCACCACCGACATCACGCGCACCATCGCCCTCGGCCCCGTCACCGACGAAGAACGCCGCGTTTACACCCTCGTTCTGAAGGGCCACATCGGCCTCTCGCGCTGCCACTTCCCCGAAGGAAGCACTGGCATCCAGCTCGACCTCGCCGCCCGCTATGCCATGTGGCAGGCAGGATATGACTTCGGCCACGGCACGGGCCACGGCGTTGGCCACCGCCTCTGCGTTCACGAAGGCCCGCAGCAAATCCGCAAAAACCTGCGCGGCTGCACCATGATTCCTTTCCAGGCTGGCATGACCATCACTGACGAGCCGGGCATCTATGTGGCCGGACGCTTCGGTGTGCGCATTGAAAACACGCTGCTCGCCATCCCCGCCCAAAACACTGATTTCGGCACCTTCCTCACCTTCGAACCTCTCACGCTCTGTCCCATAGACCTCCGCCCCGTGGATCTCACCATGATGGACCAAACGGAACGCCAATGGCTCAACGACTACCATGCCACTGTGCGACAGCGCCTCATGCCACTGCTCAGCGATGCGGCCGACAAGCAATGGCTGGAAAACCAAACGAAGGAAATCTAAGTATAGGTGTTCAACATTACTATAATAGTACCCAGTAGGGGCCAAATCCTCAACGCCGTCCCTGACTTTTTCACTACTTTTTTTTGCCGACCAAAGGAAATGTCTTAATTTTGCAGAGAAAAGCCGAACGGCCTCAAAAACACGCGCTAAGCCACACTTACGCAGCGCCCCAGGCAACGGACATAAATAATTCATCAAATAATAAAATTTAATTCAAAGATTTATGTGGTTAACTAACTCATCTATCGGACGGAAAGTCATAATGTCAGTAACAGGCATTGCGCTCATTCTGTTCCTTACGTTCCATGCTTGCATGAACCTGGTTGCCCTCATCGACGCTGAAGCATACGACATGGTGTGCGGAGCATTGGGCGCTAACTGGTATGCTGTTGCCGGAACCGTCGGCTTGGCAGCGCTGGTGGCAATTCACTTCATCTACGCCATCATCTTGACGTTGCAAAACCGTAAGGCACGCGGTAACAACCGCTACGCTGTGACCAGCAAACCAGAAAAGGTTGAATGGGCATCTCAGAACATGTTGGTGCTCGGCTTCATCGTCGTGCTCGGCCTTTTGCTCCACTTATGGAACTTCTGGCGCAACATGATGTTGGCTGAATTCACCAATGGCGGCTACGCTTACGACCTCAGTGTCAAGGCCGACAAAGGTGCAGACCTCATCGCCTACACTTTCAGCAACCCAGTGTTCACCGTTCTCTACATCGTATGGTTCGTTGCTATCTGGTTCCACATGACCCATGGTTTCTGGAGCGCCTTCCAGACCCTCGGCTTGAACAACAAGACTTGGTTCTGCCGTTGGAAGACCATCGGCTCAGTCTACGTATCACTCGTGATGCTCATCTTCTTGGCTGTTGCCGTTATCTTCTTCATCCAAGGCTTCTTCTGCGCTGCTTGATAAGACACCATATATATATCAAGACAAACGCAACAAGGATTTTTACATAAAATCATCTCATAAATTCTATTCAGAACATGGCTAACATAGATTCCAAGATACCTGAAGGTCCTATTTCTCAAAAATGGACAAACTATAAAGCTCACCAGAAACTGGTGAACCCTGCCAACAAGCGTAAACTTGACATCATCGTTGTCGGAACTGGTTTGGCTGGTGCCTCTGCCGCTGCTTCTCTCGGCGAAATGGGCTTCAAAGTATTGAATTTCTGCATCCAAGACTCACCCCGCCGTGCACACTCAATCGCTGCACAGGGTGGTATCAACGCTGCAAAGAACTACCAGAACGACGGCGACTCTGTTTACCGTCTTTTCTAC
>ERZ772860.2619-NODE-2619-length-9951-cov-2.629042_pt1 | contig 9951 bp, 7 predicted proteins | sample MGYA00511342_ERZ772860 | MGnify/ENA primary metagenome ERZ772860 (study PRJEB29015, sample SAMEA2737665) | human gut metagenome | biome: human gut; feature: human-associated habitat; material: faeces | place: China | collected 2012 ... | reverse complement strand
GAGAAAGTACAGCTTGCCGCCGTTATCGCCTCTCCTGAAAGTGTCCTTCTCATGCAGGCCCCATCCCCCCTGGCCTGCTTCACGGCCGTGGAAGGGATGTTCAAGGCGGACCTGCCGCCCACAGCCGGTATTCTGGCTGCCGCCCAAAGGCTGGTATTCCGGATGAAGGGGAACAGGAAATCCGGAGAACCGGATACGGAAGCCGTAAAGGAGTTTTTTGATGAAGTCAAATCCTTTAAACATTGAAAGCCATGCCTACAATCCTGGAACACCTTGCCGCGCTGTTCGACAAGGACATGAGGGCGGTATTGAACAATCCCCGCGCCATCAGCATGATCGCCAACCCTTCCGCCCGTGTCCAGATGGCCGCGGTCAGAAAGGACAGAAGTGTCATCTGCTTTATTGAGAGACCGACGGAAAAGGTACAGCTGACAGCTGTCAGAAACGCACCGCACAACATCCATTTCATCACTTCGCCAAGTGAGAGGGTGCAGCTGACGGTCATAGGCAACAGGCCTTCCTATATCGGCTTCATCCCAAACCCTACGGAAAAAGTACAGCTGAAAGCCGTCGAGAAGAGACCGGAATGCATCTTCCTGCTGCAGAAGCCCGCAGAAAAGGTGCAACTGACGGCCGTCCTGAAAGATCCCCGGTATCTCTCGGCAATCAGGGAGCCGACAGAAAAAGTACAGCTGGCCGCCGTGCAGAAAAATCCGGAATGCATCCGTCATATAGCGGAACCGACGGAGAAGGTGCAGCATATGGCCGTCCAGAGGAATCCGGATATCTTCCGGCAGATCAGGCAGCCTGAGGAAAGCGTGCGGCTGGCGGCGGTGCAGGCCAAGGGGGAGAACATCAGATACGTGTCCGCCCCGTCCGAGACTGTACAACTGGCGGCTGTCAGAAACGATCCGATGAATATCCGGTATATAGAAAACCCTACGGAAAAGGTGCAGTCCGTCGTTCTGAACGCAGACCGGGATGCGGCACCGTTTATCAGTTCGCCTACGGAAGAGATCAAAAGACTGGCGATGGAAATGTACGGCCTCAGACTGGAAAATGCCGCCGGCAAGCAGACGGCAGCGGCCCGGACATCCGAAACCTCCGGAAGCTCCGGAAAGAAAGCGGCGGAGGGCGTGGCAAAGAAACCCTCGGCAAAGCAGATCAGAGAGGCGGTGGAGAAACTGGACAGCGAGATCAGGGAAATAAACAGGGAGTACTTCCAGGCCACTTACGAGGCGCAGTACTCGGACAACGCCGCGGAACGGGAAAGCGAGGTCTCGGCTGCCGGGAAAAACAGGGAGAAGAAGCTTGTCAAGGCTTATGAAAAATTCAACTCGGCAGCCGTTCCGGAAAGGAAGGAATGCAATGTGGGGAAGATTGTCAAGGAACTGCGCAAGGAAAGGGTGGCCGTGGAAAACATGAAAGCCGGGGAATGGCACTCCCTGATGAAGGGGAAGGCCGTACAGCCGCCCCTTGTTTCCGGCGCATCCGGGGCCGCAGGAAAAGGAAGCGCACTGATGCTTGCCAGAACACCCGCGGGATATGCGCTGAAGGCGGCAGGCGCCATAAACCAGGCAGGCCGGCAGGCCAATGCGGAAATGTAAGTAACATTTGTATTCTACACATATCACTTGTTTACTTATTTACTTTAAATTACATAAATGTAAATAAGTAAACAAGTCTTTTGCTAATAAGACTCTTTATGAACAAGGTATTTTATTAAGCCTGCAGACAATGACACATACTTCCGAAAAACATTTCACGGACGAGGAACTGGAACTTGTCACGCGCGGCAAGGCGGACGGCATGTACATGAAAGCTCCGAACGGCAGTCCGACTTCCCTGGATGAGAGGCAGTGGGTCCAAGTGCGCACCAGGGCATTCAAGAACTGGTTTGGAGACTGGGAAAACGCACCGGAGGCAGCTTCAAGGATTGTCGATGAGAATGGCGAGCCTCTGGTTGTCCACCATGGAACACCTTTGCGCAGAGACCAGATTACTCCCGAGAGGGGATGGCAGAGGGACGGGATCACTTACATACCCCAAAAGGCTCCGTTCCACACATTCAAGGGCGGTGAATATTCCGGCCTGATTTTCACTTCCGTCGATGCGGAAAAGGCAAGAGGTATTGCAGAGACGCGTGCATTCCTGATGACAAATATGGCAATGAACAATGGACGGAAGAAGGATACGTGTATGACCTGTATGTAAATTCAAGAAACCCTTTTGACCCGAAAGACGGGCAGGCCGTAAAAAAAATCCTGCAGTCATTGGGCAGCGAGATACCTGTCCTGTCTTTTTATGGAGGAAAAGGAGGTACGGTATCCCCGGAGAAAGCGCTGGAGCTGGCATCAAGCAAAAGAAACTGCTGGATGCTGACGGAAACCCCGGAGTTTTTGTCCAAAGTCAGGGAGGCGGGCTACGACGGGCTTGTCGGTTACGACGAGGGAGTGAAATACATAGCCGTGATGTCTCCCGGACAGTTGAAGGACGCTTATGAAAACACGGGCGCGTTTTCCACATCAAATGACAACATCCGCTTCCGTCAGGTCTATCACGGCAGTCCGGCCTCCTTCGGGCATTTCGACCATGCCTTTACCGGAACCGGTGAAGGGGCGCAGGCCTACGGATGGGGGACATACGTGACGGAAGTGGAAGGAATCGCCCGCAAATATGCGGCCACCGGTATAAAGCGGGGAAAACACATCACCTATGACGGGGAGCCTTTATCCCCGGTGCTTGACAACGAATATTATTTTGATGAGGTATGGAGGATATGGAAACGCCAGATCCTTTCTTCCACCGATGTGGACAGTTTGAAACGGAACATTTCTTCCGTGTATATGGACGGGCGTACCGCAAGCGCATACAGCGGACGGAGAAAGGCATTCGAGCGGCAGAAGCAGGAGCTGCTTTCCGACATAGATGCGGGCAGGATACGCATTGAGCCGCCGCGACACCTCTATACGGTGGAAATCCCGGAAGACAACGGGAGGAACTATCTGTACTGGGACAGGCCGGTATCCCCGGAACAGCAGGGAAGGATATTTCTGCAGCTGCGCAAGGAACGGCTTTTCTGGCCGGAGCTTACGGTGGAATTCTGGAACGGCAAGTCGCACGTATGGAACAGCGGAAAAGAGTTCTACAGCCTTCTGGACTATATGTTCATGAATCCGGACCGGGATACCGATTCCCAGCAGCTTGCCAGCGGGTTTCTTTCGCGGGCGGGTTTTACCGGGATTGACTATCCGGCGGAGTGTTCAACCGGCGGCCGGGCCGACGGCGCACGGAACTATGTCATTTTCAGCGAGGCCGACCTGAAGATAACCGCACATGAGCGCTTCCGCTTCATCGGAGAGAAAGGGGCCTCCAGACTTGACCGGTCTGAAGGGGCCTCCCTGCGGCTGGAGAACCTTGCCGTCGCCCGCGAAATGGAAAAGTCCGGCAAGGATGCCGGAACAATAAAGACGGCGACAGGCTGGGAACGCGGGGCTGACAGCAAGTGGCGTTATGAAACGGCGGATTTCGAATACCATCCGGCCGGAGATCTGGGCTATTCACGCCTGCTGGAGAGACAGTCCTGGCATGGGGAGTTTGAAAATCTTCTTGACCGGCAGATAGAGGGAGAAACACTCTCTGAAGCGGAGTGGAAACGTTTTGAGGAACTGACGGAGCTGGCAGCCGGCCTGAAGGAACAGGACGCGCTGCGTGAACGGATCTATCTTGATGACTATGTGAAGGACGATGAACTGTTCCAGGCCTATCCTGAAATGAAACGGACCCGGCTGGAATTTGTGGACCTGCCGTCGGCCGACTATTGCGGGGCCTACCTCCATCCGGACAACAGAATCGTGATAAACATCTCCCGGACTGATGATGTGAGGTCTGTCCTGGCCCATGAGATACAGCACGCAATACAGACCATGGAGGGCTTTGCGCGGGGAAGCAATCCCGGGGAGTTTAAAAACACGGTGGAGAATGTGATCCTGGACATCGTGCGGGCCACTGACGGAAGGATTCTGGAGGGCGGCGGTTTTGACAACACGCCGGACGGCATTTTCGCCGCACTGAACCGTGAGACAGCCTATGGCGGGACAATATTGAGGGACAACAGCTCCAGCCTGGACGCGGTGGCAGGCAAATACGGGTATGAGACGATATTCGATCTCGTGAACGACATCGGCAGCTTCAGGAGCAGTATACAGGAATACCTTTCCACTGCAGGGGAGGTGGAAGCGCGCAACGTGGAAAGCAGACTGGACTTTACTTCAGCCCAAAGACGGAACACGCTTGCCGTTTCCACCGAGGATATCGCCCGGGACGGGCAGATATTCCTTTCAAGGGATGCCCAAATGGACGAGTTCGCACGTCATGTGTCTTTTCTGGCCGGGAAGCTGCATGTTCCGGTGGAAGTGATCCGTCGTGCCGACGAGATAGGCTCTCCCGACATACGCGGCCTGCTCTCCTGCGGGAAAGACATCCGGGGCTGGTATGACATCCCCTCGCAACGTGTCTGCCTGTATCTTCCGCATGCCCGGGGGAAAGCGGACGTCGAGCGTACCCTGCTGCATGAGGGTGTGGCACATTACGGACTCAGAAAGCTTGCAGGTCACAAGCATATGGATGCTTTTCTGGATGACATCTTCAACGGATGCGGAGAAAAAGTACGGGATGAGATTCTCCGGATGGCGGCTGCGGACAGGACGGACATACGTGTCGCGACGGAAGAGTATCTGGCACGGATGGCCGAGGACGGTACGGACCGGTCCTTATGGGACAGGATTGTCACCGCCTTCCGGAATCTCCTCCGAAAGCTGGGCTTCTGCCTGGAAATCGGCACAAGGGAACTGAGGGGCATACTCGCCGCCAGCCGGAAAAATCTCACCGGAATTGCGGAACCGGCCGTAATACAGACGGCAAGAGGAGACCTTGAACTCTCCTGCGGATACGGGCGGGCGGTTCTCAGGCGGCAAGGGGTCGAGACGGATGCGACCTCCCTTCTGGAACGGATGAGAAAAGCGGGGATCAGCCCCGCCTCTCTCGGGCAGGAGGACTGGAAAGCCGTCTTTAACGGCGGCATCATCCTTCCCGGCGGCAGGAAGCTCATGGCCGTAAGGGAACCGGCCGGATACGGGATGAGGATATCCGGTGTGTCACCGGGGAGTGCAAGAGAGTCGGGAATGGAAATGTAAAACAGGATACGGAAAAATAAGATATGGACGAGTGCGGTGAAAAAAACACTATAAGCCTTTCATGGGGAAGGCGGGAAATCCGGATTTCCGGAGAGGGGGCCACCCTGTATGTGAACGGTGTCCCCCATGACATGACCATGATGCTGGAGACTATCCGTGGAGCCGGCGCGAGGCCGGAAAGGATATCCCCGGCCAGATGGATCTCCCTGTTGAGGGGACGGCCTACCGTGCTGCCGGGATGTGAAAGCCCCCTGGTCATGGTACGGGTCCCTTCCGGATATACGGTCAGGTGTCTGTTTCCGGCCGGGGAAAAGGGACACTCCTTCCAGGCGGAAATGCAGTAATTGGACCGGATTACTTATAAAGTATGATATTAATAAAGTAAATAGCTGTAAAAACTAAAAAAGTACAATGGAACATTACATTTTCTATTGCAAGCTGTCGCTTCTGGCAGTGCTGTCACTGATAACGGCCTGCTGCATGCTGAGCCGGAGATGGTATGTCAACCTGGTCGCATTTCTTGCATGCCTCTCGGGCGAGACCTTTCTGGCCCACCTGTTCTTCCCCGGATACATGCTGTGTCCGGCGGCCGCCTCGTTCATAATCCTCTTCCTTTCCCGGATATGGGACCTGTCCAGAACCCCGGCAAAGGGGAACGGGGCTGATCCCATCCGGCTGCCGGTCAGGTCAGGAATCCGGGAGTCCCGGCTCGAATTCTATTACCATTACTCCAACTTCCTGGTTTACGGAGGGGCCGGTTCCGGAAAGACGAAAAGTATCGGAAAATGGCTTCTGAGCGAATACATGCGGCTGGGATTCGCCGGATTCATCTATGACTTCAAGGATACGGACTATACCCGTACCGCCTACAACCTCATTAAAAGGCACAGGTATCCGCACAAGTTCTACTATGTCAGTTTCGACAGGCCTGAACGGTCGTACCGGTTCAACCCGCTCAAGGTGGTGAGGGACCGCACGGAACTGATCCAGCTGATGGAGGACGTGCTGCTCGCGCTGCTTCCCAAGAAGGAACAGCAGAACGAATGGGTCGCCGGAGGTCTGGGCATCCTCCGCGGCGTGGCGTTCCGGTTCTGGGACGAGTTCCCCGAGCATTGCACGCTGCCGCATATACTGGCCTTCATCATGACCGCCTCGGCAAGGCAGCTCTCCCTGTTCCTGCAGCAGAACCTCGTGTCGGAAATGCTGGCCGGCGCCTATCTGAAGGCGGAAGGTTCCGAGAAGACCCAGGCATCCTATCTCTCCACGCTGTGTAACAATCTGGCCACCGTTTCACAGAACGAGGAGATCGCCTATGTCCTTTCAGGGGACGATTTCGATTTCAACCTGATCGATCCGGAAAATCCGAAACTTTTTGCCATCAGCAACAACTTCTCCAAGAACTCGGTCTATGCTCCGGTCATCGGCATGCTCATGACCATATCTTCCCGGCAGTTCACCATGCGGAACAAGGTTCCTTTCGTCTATTTCCTGGACGAGATGACGACAGTCAATATCAAAAACTTTGAGACGCTGCCTTCCGTCCTGCGTGAGTATCTTTGCGCCTTTGTTCTTTTAACACAGTCCGGTTCCAAGGTGGAGAACCAGTATGGCAGGCTCGACCGTTCATCCGTGGAAGCCAACTTCGGGAACCAGTTTTTCGGACGGACCAAAGACGTGGAGTCATTGAAATATTATCCCATGATGTTCGGAAAGGAGGAAAAGGAACGGAGATCCCGCAGCGCGGGAAAAAGCGGGGGAAGCACGAACAGGAGCGTGACCGTATCGTCCCAGAAAGAGGACATCTATCAGGGAAAGGATTTTGCGGATCTGGAACCCGGGGAGTTCATCGGTTCCGCCACGCGTGCCAACGTCAGCTACTTCAAGGTAAAGCTGGAGATGTATGACGACAGGAACGAGGAGCCCCTGCCCGATGTTCGGGTCCTTGAGCCGGGAGAGCTGGGCAGGAACTTCGCAAGGATTCTTGAGGAGGTACGGGAGCTGTTCCCGTGTGAGTGAACGGACCGACCCTCATCTTTCCCTTCCGGTCAGAAGATCGGTCCCCAGCCTTTTCAGTTCCTGGATGATGGCCTTCCTGGGATTCACCACGAACCGATACAGACGGCAGACATTCATGTACAGCCGCCTTTCCTCCCTGAACTCCCCGTGCAGGATCTCACGCTTGATTCTCGATACAGTCTCGTTCCGCAACTCGTTCCTTGCCTTCCATTCCCCAGAATATTCCTTCAGGCCCTCATCCTTGGACCGGCAGTAAGGGAAGTAGCCATACAGCCGGTTGAACCTGGAGGCGCACCGGGCGGACCACTGGGAACGGTCAAAGCCGACCACCACCTCCCTGCCGTCAAGAACCTGCCGGTTTCCCCTGCTCTTGGACAGCGGGGAAAGGGACACGGTCTGGGATCTGTCCATGCGGGAGACGATAATATGCACATGCAGCTGCAGTCCCGGTTTTCTTTCACCGGCTTTTGCCTTGCCGGCTTCCACCTCGGGATCATCGCCTTTATAGTGGCGTTCTGTTTCCACACGCCCATACCATACCAGATCGTCACCGGACCTGATCTTCTCCCGGTAAAAATTACGGGCATATTCATCCATGCACTCACGGGTGAGCCGTTTCATTTCAGCCAGGACTTCTTTCTGCTGCTCCGGGGAGAGCTCCGGGAATTCGGCGGTCTTTTCCCCGGTCACTTTTTCAATGAGGTGCTGCTGCTCCTCACCGCTGGGATTGATGGTGAGCATATAGAACTTGTCGTCGTTCCGTTTCAGTGTCCTGTGGTTGTTGTCCATATGATGCATGACGGTCAGAGGGGTCACATAGTCCTCTTTCTGTGAAAAAAAATTATCATAATAAGGACGTTCCTCCTTCAGCTCCTTGCTGAGATATTCCACCAGCTGCACGCATTTTCCCTTGTTGTCCGACACGCCCGGAGTATTTACAGGCCGGTGGACTTTACAGTACATATTCCTCGTTGATCTTCTTGATGAGCAGCTGCAGGGTGCTGACGGGAACCTTGACATCATCGCCGAATTTCACCTTCGGGAACTTGTCCGGATTGAGCTGGAATTTTATCAGCTCTGCCAGCCTGCGGAGCTTCTCCCGTTCTTTTTCCACATCCGCCGGGGAGCCCTCCCCGTACTCCGCCAGCTGTTGCTGGAGCTTCCTGTTCCTTTCCTGCAGATCATGCATCTCATTCATCAGCCTTGCATAGTCCGGGGATTCATGGAGGCCGCCTCCCATGCCGGCCAGTTTATCAAGAATGGGCTTGAAGATGTCACGTTCCTGGGACTTTATGATCTTAATAAGATCCTCAATTCTTTTCTCCACCAAGGCTGTCGGATTTTTGGATGCGTAACGGGGGTTGAATCCCGTTATTTCAAAAAAAGTAATCATTCTGTCCACACAGACACTGACCGTATCGCTTCCCTTAAAGGTGTCCAGACGGGCTTTTACCGTGGGAGTAAGCCTGACCGACTTTATTGAATGTTCTTTCATGTTGTATGCGTTTTAGTTATACATGTAAATAGCTGTCACAAAGCTACTTGTTTTTGTTTTCTCCTGCAAGCGCCACCTGTCGCAGAGAGGTGAAAGTTTTATAACTTGCTGAAAATTAGTAAAATATCGGACACGCATACGGAGATGCCCACAACTTAACCCACTGCGAACCAGAGAGAAAGGAGAAAAGGTGCATACAAATGTATGCGCGACCTGTAACATTGTATATAATTAAATTGTTGTATATCAACGCTATGCGTCGATTCATGTTCACGTGTGCGGGAACACCTCTTGCTCTTCCTTATCAGGAATTCACTAAGGGGATGAACCCCTTAGCTCCCCCGGTAAGGAAGGGCAGCGTGGCATGTCCGGAACAAGGCGTTTTTAGGGAAGGCCCATCCCATGAAAAGAAATGACATGCAGAAAAGGGGAAAACGTATGGAGGAAATGACGGGCATGTGGAAAAATCCCCATGAAAGAAGGAAAAACGGCTCATGGAAATACCGGATACAACTTTTAGCAGAAGCAAAACAAAGCTAACACGCTGATAAATAGCATGATTAAACTTGGATATTCGAAGAAAAATCATTACCTTTGATATGTAATAATAAAGGAGATAACATCTTATGAATGAACAAATTAGAACCATTTTAGCCGAGGACGGTACAAAGACCTCGAAAATCCGAAAACTTCTGCTGCTCGGACTCACCCACCGTGAAATTGCCGATCTTGTAACCCGTGGAAACCGTGGGTTTGTATGGAATGTCTACAAGAGAATGAGGGACGAGGGGCTGATCGTATCCGCAGGGACTCCCACCGCCACCACCACACCCGAACTTGATTATTCTTTCAGAAGGAAATTCGGTGTCGAGATAGAAGCCTATAACTGCACATGCCAGCGGCTCGTACGCGAGCTGACGGAAGCGGGAATCGAGGTGGCTTCGGAAAGATACAACCATGACCTCCGTCCGCACTGGAAACTGGTAACGGACAGCAGTCTGAACGGGAATGACACATTCGAACTCGTAAGCCCCATACTGGAGGGAGAGGGCGGACTGGAGAAGCTGGAGAGGGTCTGCTGGGTGCTGGACTCCTGTAATGTCAAGATTAATGGAAGCTGCGGATTGCATGTGCACATGAATGCGGAGGACTTCAACATCACTACATGGCGGAACCTGCTGCTTTCCTACAAGCATGCCGAAGCGGAAATAGACAAGTTCATGCCAGCCTCGCGCAGGGGCGGCA
>ERZ772860.2601-NODE-2601-length-9989-cov-3.806825_pt1 | contig 9989 bp, 9 predicted proteins | sample MGYA00511342_ERZ772860 | MGnify/ENA primary metagenome ERZ772860 (study PRJEB29015, sample SAMEA2737665) | human gut metagenome | biome: human gut; feature: human-associated habitat; material: faeces | place: China | collected 2012 ... | reverse complement strand
AAGAGCTGCCACAATGTGTGAACAGCTCTTTCTCTATTACATTCCCATTTTCTCAAAAATGCCGTTTATCTTTTCCGAAAGAAGTATCGCCATTTTTGTATGTGTATTCTCCGAGGGGTGCCAATCGGCGCCGATGCCGTCTGCTTCCTGCTGGACGGGGAGACGTACAAACTCGATATTATCATCAAGCTCGCTCTTGAAACGCTCTATCTGCGCTTCCTCCGTTTCCGCAAGAGGGTCGTCCATTACGCCGTATGCGCAGACGATATATGCGTTCGGATTATGCTCACGCAGCATCTTTATGAACGCATAATACTTCTCGCCGAACTGCTCCACTCTTTCGGGTATCTTCTTTGTCCATGACTGGTCGTTTGTGCCCATATTGAACACTATGACCTGCGGAACATACTTTGAAAAATCCCACTTTGTATGATTTTCGTGGCCCTCACGTCCCAGAGTGTTTTCCAGTCCGCTGTCGGTGTAGGGGTAAATATCGGTTATAAGCCAGTTGTCAAGGGGCTTTTCCGCCTTTTCATCTACCCAGCTGGAAAGCACGCCCATTCCGCTCCATGAAACATACTGGAACTCGGACTTGCAGAGCTGAGCTGTCTTATAGGCATAGCCCTTGATGGGGTTCTCGGTCTCGGTGGAAAAAACGTCCTTGTTCCACACGCCGTCGATTCCGTATCCGCAGGTTATTGAGTCGCCCACAAATTCTATCCTGCGCTGATACTGAGGCTTGGGGGGAGGGAGAAGCTCGCCGTCTATGCGTATCTCTGCCACGCCCATTTTAGCAAATGCCGCTTCGGACACTTTCATCAGGCGGATCGTGACGGTCTCCTCCTTATCGGAAGAATAAAGCTCATATGCTGCCCTTTTGCTGTCAAGCTTGAAGCGCTTTGCAGGCTGAACCGAGCCGTTGACGCACACCACAGCCCACGCCCTGAAAATATCCTCGGAGGGTGTAAGGTCGCTTATTATCTCTGCCTCGGCATATGTACCCGTAAATGTGAACTCCACATATGTGCAGGTGTAGTCCATGTATCTGATATCGTTTTCAAGCATAGTTCTGCCGCCTATCCGCACATTATCCTCTGTGCAGATGAAGCTGTGTAATTTCTTTTCCATCATAAACCTCCGAGATTTTTTTGAGCCGCTATGGTTGATTATAGCATAGCGGGAAGGGATTGTCAATAAGCTGAGCTGTCATCATCAATTTCGGATTGACTTTTGATACAAAAATATGGTATAGTGGGTATAACAAGCTCAATTATAATTTAGAACCCGTCTTCACAAGCATATGCGCACGTCTTTTCGGCAAATTTTGCCGCAGACTGCGTTAAAAATCCTTGCCGGGCGAAAGCCCGCCTGCGGATTTTTGCCTACTCTGCAACAAAATTATGCTCGAAAATCCGCACACATTTCTTATGAAGACAGGTTCTAAAAGCGATATCAAATAATAGGAGTAACCAAAATGAAGGAAAATCGAAAGCTGCTTAAAGAAGTTCTTGAAGATATCCGTCATGACATGACGGACGAGGAAGTCCTTAATATGCTGGCTGACAGCAAAATTTCGGTAAGTCCTCAGAATGAAAAGGAAAAATCCACACTCGGACAGCGAGCCGCCGATACCATTGCGCAATTTGCGGGAAGCTGGGCATTCATCTTTTCGTTTACAGGCGTGCTTATTTTGTGGATGATAGTTAATGCGGTTCTTGCCGCAAAGGCATTTGACCCATACCCATTCATACTGCTGAACCTGGTTCTGTCCTGCGTTGCCGCCATTCAGGCTCCGCTTATTATGATGAGCCAGAACCGCCAGGAGGAAAAAGACCGCCGCAGGGCTGAGAATGACTACAAGGTCAATCTCAAGACGGAGATCATGATAGAGGACCTTTACGACAAAGTCAACGCCATTCTTGCAAAGCAGTCTGCGATGGAAAAGCAGCTGCGTGAGCTTGGTGAAAAAAATTCGGGTTCGTCCGAAAATAATGATAAATGATTATCCCCCATGCAGAGCGGTCAATGCTATGCAGGGGGTAAGTGCTTGACCAAAAATTAAATTGCTCATCTCATTTCGCAGCACTTCATTTTTTCGCCGCAAGAATATTTATTTCATCGGCAGCACGGCAGCAGAGGAAGCGGAACTTCTGCCCTGCTTGGCTCTGTTCTCTTTGCGGAGAATTGCCCCTGCCGCCGTTATTGCTTTTTCATCAAGCAAACGTTCGCCCTTGGCGTTGGTTTTGAATTTCTTTGCAAGCTCCGGGTGTCTGCTCAACATTTTGTAAAACTCAAGCGTTCGGAAATTGTTGTTCCTGCAAAATTCGGAGATGGAACAGGATTTCTTGTTCTTTCTCATTGGTTTGTTGTCCTTTCTTTTATTTTTATATTTGATTTTTCTGTGCGGATATGGTATAATGGTTTTGGTAATTGGTCGGGATAAACTGCTCGACAAATCGGAATTTGACGGAGGAAACACAAATTGAAGCTTGAAGAATATGGGAAGGAAAACAATAGCATTATAGTGATGCTGCATGGAGCAAATTTTGTGCATTGCTATGGTAGGCAATATTCGCTCGCTAATTCTTTTCACATTATCGTACCCCATATCATGGGATTTGGAGATGAAGCGGGCAGAATCTTTTACACGGATACGTGTTGTGCCGAACTTGTAAACATGATAAGAAGCCTCAACAAAAAAGTTTTACTGGTGGGATTTTCATTGGGTGCGCAACTTGCTTTCAAGCTCGTATCGGAATATCCGGAATTATTTTATTCTGCCATAATCGTCAGTCCATGGCTGAACAAAACGGAATCTTCATTAGCGGAAGTTATGAAAATGAATGAAAAGCAATTTGCTTCATTCAAGAAAAAGTGGCTTTGTAATATCATAGGCATGATGAATGGACTTCCCAGAGAGCCGAGGAAAAAATTTGTTCATCAGATGCAGAATGTTAAGATTGATACTATTCGTAATTCCGTGAATAATGGCATAACATTTGAAAGCGAACCGGACTTTGCCAAAGTGCCAATTCCTATTATTGCGTTGGCCGGAGGAAAAGAACAAAAAGAAGTAATGGACAGCGTCAAACGAATGGCTGAGATCAATCCGAATTGTCGGTGTGAGATATGGGATAAGGCTGCTCACAATATTCCGCCGATGTTTGCAAAAAGATTCAACCAGTTGATTTTAGACACGGTGCAATAAGAACTTGTCTTCACAAGATAAATGTGGTAAAATAAAAGAACAATGAGATATACAAGTGATATGACGGAAAGTCAATGGGAAATAATAAAACCAATATTACAGGAAGCAAAATACTGTTGCAATAATATACAAAACGGACTGTTACAGCGTTTGCCGCAGCAGTCGGGTATGAAAAACAAACTGTGTAAATGCGATTATCAGCCAAAAAATAAACCAATACTAAAACCGCAGTCAAACAGGGCAACGCTGAGGAGCGCCCCAACGCAGACTGCAGGATATACGGTGAAGAGCAGCGATTTTTTCGCTGCTTTTTTCTTCATAGGAATCCTTAAAGCGGATAAACCTCGGGAGTTTGAGGTTGTCTCCCCCAGTGGGGGAGGTGTCACGCAGTGACAGAGAGGCTGACCGACAGACCAGAGCCCTCAACAGCCGTCAGGCTGCAAATCTGTCCTCGAAGAATATCGCAAACTGAGAGTACGCAAGTCCCCAGTCACGGACAGGCATCGTCCACTTCTTAGTGATTTCAGAAACGCTCATATAAATGATTTTTCTGATGGAATCATCTGTCGGGAAGATTGCCTTGGATTTTGTAAATTTGCGCACCATTCTGTGATAGCTTTCAACAGCGTTGGTTGTATATATTATCTTCCTTATCTCCTGCGGATATTCAAAGAAAACTGTCAGCTCAGCCCAGTTTTTATCCCAGGATTTCATTATGCTGGGATATTTGCTGTTCCACTTTTCGCGGAACTCCTCTTTTGCGTATTCTGCGTCATCAAGATTAACCGCACCATAGATTTTCTTGAGGTCAGCACATACCGCTTTTCTGTCCTTGTAAGGCACACATTTGCAGCTGTTGCGAATCTGATGAACGATGCAAAGCTGATTTTTTGTCTTTGGAAATATCGAATTTATTGCTGTGCAAAGCCCTGTCAAATTATCGTGACAAGCGATAAAAATGTCCGTAACACCGCGGTTTCTGAGGTCTGAGCATATGCTTGCATAGAAGCTCGCTGACTCATTTTCAGAGATCCAGGTACCGAGGATTTCTTTCTGTCCGTCCATGTTGATTCCTAAAACAGAGTACACGCACTTGCTGATGATTTTGTTGTCTTTGCGTGAGTTGAAAACAATTCCGTCAAAGAAAACTACGGGATAAATCTTCTCCAGAGGACGGTTCTGCCATTCATTTACCTCGGGCAGAATTTTGTCGGTTATACGGGAAATCAGTCCCTGTGAAATGTCCGAGCCGTAGATTTCACGAAGAGTATCTTCAATGTCACGCTGAGACATTCCTTTTGCGTACATTGCCATGATTTTCTGCTCAATTTCGTCCGTGCGGGTCTGTCTTTTCTCAATGATTTTAGGCTCGAATTCACCGTTCCGGTCACGGGGAACGGCAATCTCACACTCTCCGTAATCACTTGAAATTGTCTTCTTGCCATAACCGTTTCTACTGTTGCCTGAGTTGTTTCCGGTCACAGAATTTTTCTCATAACCAAGATGCTCATCCATCTCGGCTTCAAGCATCTGCTCAATTGTTCCTGCAAAAAGTCTTTTGAGTTTTGTCTGAATATCTCCTGTGGTTTCACAGTCCGCCATCAGAAGCTTTACAAGCTCCATTTCCTTTTCGTTCAAACCGTGTGTTCTTTCCTTCATGCCTTTTACCTCCATAAATTTTATTATGGCTATTATTGGCATTTACACGGTTCGGTATTCAGACTCCAGCAGTCCGTTTTTTGATTCATGCTTTTTTGAATTATGAGCGGGGAACTGTTGCACCTTCGATCATTCCGTCAAATGCAGGCTTTTTGGAAAGATCTGCATTGAACAGAAGGGGGAATTCTCCCGCTCTCCATGAAAGCGCATCGGTAAGCCCCCACAGAGTTACGCTTGTAATGGGAACGCCCTCTTTTTTAAGCTCAACAAGTCTCTGCATAAAATCTCTGTAATAATCTCCCTGAGTCTTTTCCCAGTCGCCGTTTTTCTGTGTTCCCACATCAAGCTCGGTTATGTGTATCTCAACACCCAGCTCCTCATGGTATTTTTTCAGAGCGATCATGTAAAGTGCAGGACCGGTACCTGTATTGATATGAGTCTGCATACCCATTCCGTCAATGTTTCCTGCTTCTGCAATAGGTTTTAAGAATGCAAGGATATCCTTCTGTTTGCCTGCCATGTAGCTGTTGTAGTCGTTGTAGAAAAGCTTTGTTCCCTCGGGAGCATACTTGCGGGCAAATTCAAATGCCTTTGCGATATAATCATCGCCGATAGTTTCGTACCAAAGACTCTCTCTCATGCCGCCGTCGTCTGCTGCGGCTTCGTTAACTACGTCCCATGCGCTGATAAGTCCGGGGTAATTTTCGTTTGTCCACTCCATAACGCTCTTTATGTAGTTTTCCATGCGCTTTAGCATAAGCTCACGGTCTGCAAGCTCTCCGCCCACCTTATAGTCCTTGTAAAATATCCAGTTGGGTGTCTGAGAATGCCATACAAGTGTGTGACCTCTGACGGTCATTCCGTTATCCCTTGCAAAATCCAGCTCCGACTTGAAACGGTCGAAACGCAGTGCGGGGCATTCCATATATTTTTCGGGGTCGGAAACGTTTTTCTGATGATCGAATATCGCTTCGGGCTTCATGTTGTTTTCCATTGTTACGCTGTTGAACTGTGCCTTGACAAGCTCGCTGTATTCGGGCTTTTCAAGAATTGCGGGGGAAATTGCCACACCGATACGGAAGTAATCCGAATAGGCATCCTTTAAGGAAGGATATCCCGATGTGTCAGCAAAGGGAAGCTCGGCAGGAGTTGCAAGATATGTATATTCACCCTTGACCGTTACGGAAAAATCATCGGCATAAATATCGTCAAGATTATCGCTTTCGATATAAACGAGAATGCTTTCCGCACTGTCAGGAATGATAAAGCTGCCGTTCCCCGAGGAATATGTGCTGTCATTGGTATTTACAGTGAAAACTCCGTTATAGCAGGTGTTTCCCATGACTGTGTACTGTACCGATACCCTTACCGAGGGATTGGAGCTTTTAAATGAGCCTGACACCTCAATTTCATTGCCCCTGAAAAGCTCTGCGGGATACTCGGCACCGTTCCACGCTTCCTGTCTGCCGCTGATGAGCATTGCCTTTCCGTCGGAGGCTGTTGTATCATCTACCAAAGCTACAGAGGCACTTCCACGTCCTCTTGCGGCAGTCATATCTTTTGTAAAATCCTCTTTGATCTTGGGAGCGTTGTTTCCGCTTTCAGCTTCTGTCACTGCCAATGTGGTTTCGGCAGCAGTTTCGGCACCTTCACTTTTCGCTTCATTACCGCAGGCTGAAAGCATCAGCATACAGAGCAGTGCCGCTGTTATTTTTTTTAAGTTCATAGCATCATCTCCGTAATTTTTTGATACGATCATCATATCCTTTAAAAAAAATTATAGCACAAAAAAGCAACTGCCGCAATTCGATTATTGCTTTTTTAACTATCAAAAATTGTGATGTATCACTTATTGTTATTCTCAAATCGCAAAAAATGAACATTAATACTAAGCATATCGCACATTTTTTCTTGAAAATCCGAGATAAATATGGTAATATATTTGCAATAATTCATTTTCGGAGATGATACTTATGATAAGAATTGCGGAAACAGAGAATGGAACGGTCAGGGGACTTCCCGCCGCCGACCCCAGAGTTTCGGCGTTTAAGGGTATCCCCTTTGCTGCGCCGCCCATAGGAGAAAACCGCTGGCGTGCTCCTCAGCCATGCCAAAATTGGAAAGGTATCCTTGACGCTTTTACCTTTGCTCCGATTTCTATGCAGGACGTCCCCGGACTTGGTACGGATATTTACTGCCGTGAATGGCACGTTGACCCCGACATTCCCATGAGCGAGGACTGTCTTTACCTTAATGTATGGACGAATGCAAAGAGCACCGATGAAAGACTGCCTGTTCTTGTGTGGTTCTTCGGCGGCGGTTATCAGTGGGGTTATACCTCGGAAATGGAGTTTGACGGTGAACGTCTCGCAAGACAGGGTGTTGTTGTAGTCACCGTTAACTATCGTCTCGGTGCGTTAGGTTTTCTTGCTCACCCCGATATTACTGCAGCTCAGCCCGATGCTCCCTGCAATTTCGGCAGCCTTGACCAGCAGGCAGGCGTTCGCTGGGTTAAAAGAAACATCTCTTCATTCGGCGGCGATCCTGACAATATCACTATTGCGGGTCAGTCTGCAGGGGGCGGAAGTGTTCTTGCTCAGATGGCTTGCAGAGATAATGAGGGAGCTTTCAACAAAGCCGTTGTACTTAGCGGAATGTTCCGCAGTCCTTATGAGACAAATCCTTTTTTTGTTCCGCTCCCTCTTGAAAAGGCAGAGAAGCTTGGGGAGGAGTTTTTCAGCTTTATGGGTGTTTCCTCACTTGAAGAGGCAAGAAAGCTTGATGCTTCTTTTGTAAGAAGTAAATATTCCGAGTTCAGAGGCGCGAGAAATGTTATGTTCTGCATTGTACAGGACGACAAATTCTGCAAGGGCGATGCTATGAAAGCCTTTTATTCGGGCGATCGTGTGAGAGTTCCCGTTATGGCAGGAAATACGGGAGATGAATTTATTGAGGGGATCAAGGCTGATGATACTGATGAGCTGAGAAATAAAGCGATAAAATATTTCGGTGATAATGCAGAGAAATTCCTCGGATTTGACGAAGCGGTGAAAAAATCATGGTGCGGTTATGCAGCTGTCAGTCACCCCGAGATCGGCGTGAAATCCGCCTTTATCTGCGAAAGCAGACTGAACGAACCCCGAGACTGCTATTATTACCGTTTTATACCCGATATTCCCGGGGACGATAACCCGGGTACATTCCATTCGGTTGATCTGTGGTTTTTCTTTGACACTATTGCAAAATGCACCAGACCATATACAGGCAGACATTACGACCTTGCAAGGCAGATGAGCAGCTATTGGATAAACTTTATCAAAACGGGCGACCCCAACGGCAAGGACAGGAACGGTGAGGCACTTCCAAAATGGGATAAATACACCGAGGATAACAGGGCTGAAATGCTGTTTACATCTGAGGGTGCAAAGTCCGCTGCTGCCGAAAGCGAGTTTGTTTCATTCCTGACAAACGCAACTGTTATGAGAGAAATGGGAGGAAAAACAAAATGAGTAAAACACCTGCATTCAACCCCTATCTGCCGAGCTGGGAATACATTCCCGACGGCGAGCCTTATGTTTTCGGGGACAGAGTTTATGTTTACGGCTCTCACGATTTTTTTAACGGATATGTTTTTTGCATGGGTGACTATATGTGCTGGTCTGCGCCTGTTGATGATTTGGGTGACTGGCGTTGTGAGGGCGTTATTTACGGCAGATGCGATGACCCTATGAACAAGGAAGGGAAGATGTGCCTTTATGCCCCCGATGTTACCGTGGGACCTGACGGACGATACTATCTCTACTATGTTCTTGACAAGGTGCAGGTCATGTCTGTTGCTGTATGCGACACTCCTGCGGGAAAATATGAGTTTTACGGATATGTTCATTATCCCGACGGAACAAGGCTTGGGGAACGTGAGGGAGACGAGCCGCAGTTTGACCCCGGGGTTATCACAGAAGGAGAAAACACTTATCTTTACAGCGGATTCTGCGGTAAGGGAGATAAGGGCAGAACAGGTTCAAGAGCTGTGGTACTTGACAAGGATATGCTCACTGTTAAGTCCGAGCCTGTAACAGTTATACCCGGTTGTGAATACAGCAGCGGTACAGGTTTTGAAGGACACGCCTTTTTTGAGGCTTCATCTATCCGAAAGGTGGGGGAAAAATATTGTCTGATCTACTCCTCCGAGGTCATGCACGAGCTTTGCTATGCCTTAAGCGACAGTCCGCTTGAAGGCTTTGAGTACGGCGGAGTGCTTATCAGCAACACCGATCTGCACATTGACAGCTACAAGCCCGCCAAGCTGCCTATGGCAATGGGGGCAAACAATCACGGCAGCATTGTCATGATAAATGATAATTGGTACATTTTCTATCACCGTCACACTAACGGCACATGGTACAGCAGACAGGGCTGTGCGGAAAGGCTGGAGCTTAATGCCGACGGCTCATTTACTCAGGCGGAAATGACCTCCTGCGGACTTAACGGCGGTCCTCTTGAAGGTAAGGGCGAATATCCCGCATACCTTGCCTGCAATCTTTTCACTCCGAAGCACTCCTTATATCTGGGTGAGGAGGGTGCTCCGAAGATCATGCAGGACGGCAGAGACGGTGACGAGGAAACAGGTTATATCGGCAATATCACCGACGGCACTACTGCGGGATTCAAATATTTCGATTGTCATAATGTCAGCAGGGTATCCGTTACCACAAGAGGATATGCTCAGGGCATATACGAGGTGAGAACCAAATGGGACGGCGATAGCCTCGGTGAGATAAAAGTGGAATTCAGCAATGTCTGGGAAACATACAGCTCGGACATTAGTATCCCCGACGGTGTTAATTCGGTTTACCTCACCTTCAAGGGCAGCGGCAATTCAATGCTCAGATCGTTTACACTTGAATGATATAAAAAACTTCCCCTCCGCCAACAAAGACGGAGGGGGAGTTTTTTTACTCACTTATACTAAACACCAAAAACAAGATAAAATCCAATCTCTTCCGGTAATGCTTTTAATGGTTTCATTGGACAATGAGCAAATAGTATCACAAAGTCTGTCAACGACCTTTTGAAGTGATTGATACTAAGCACCAATTAAAAACTATACAAAAAATTGAGCATA
>ERZ772860.2595-NODE-2595-length-9997-cov-22.733756_pt1 | contig 9997 bp, 7 predicted proteins | sample MGYA00511342_ERZ772860 | MGnify/ENA primary metagenome ERZ772860 (study PRJEB29015, sample SAMEA2737665) | human gut metagenome | biome: human gut; feature: human-associated habitat; material: faeces | place: China | collected 2012 ... | reverse complement strand
TGGGGCATGCTCGGCTTCTGCCTGAGCGGCGTCGGCTTCCCGCTTTTGGGCGTACTTGCTATGGCTATGAAGCAAAGCGATAACCCGGACTCAATTGCTATGCCTATGCATCCCCTGTATGCCCGTGCCGTTACCATTCTCTGCGCGTTGGCTATCGGCCCGCTGTTCGCTATTCCGCGTACCGCTGCCGTTTCCTTTGACACCGGTATTCACAGCCTGCTGCCTGCTTCCTGCGAAGCTATCGGCCTGCCGGTATACACCGTGTTCTTTTTCGTCCTGACCTATTTCTTTTCTATTAATCCGTCAAAGATCATCGGTCATATCGGTAAATTTTTGTCCCCCATGCTTTTGATTTGTCTGGCAGTTCTCGTGGTCTGCGTTTTCGTAAATCCTACCGGCAGCCTGAAAATGCCTAATCCGGACTTCGCTGCATCTCCGTTCTTCCGTGGCTTCCAGGAAGGCTATAATACCATGGACCTTCTGGCAGCAATTCTGTTCGGTTCTATTACTATCAAGGCTATTGAAGCTCAAGGCATTACCGATAAAAAGGTTCTGACCAAGCTCTGCTCTTACGCCGGCCTGATTGCAGCCTTCTTCCTCGCTATCATCTATGCAGCACTGGCTTACACCGGCGCACTGAGCATCAATGTTTTCGGTGTTATCCCCAATGGTGCAACTCTGCTCAGCAAAATCTGTACCTATTACATGGGCTTCGGCGGTCAGGTTGTCTTGGCTCTGATTATTTTCTTTGCCTGCCTCACCACCAGCATCGGTCTGACAACCGCTATCTCCGGTTATTTTTCCGAGCTTAGCAATAACCGTATGCAATACGAACGTCTGGTATTCTTCATTTCTGTTTTCAGCCTGGTAGTAGCTAACTTCGGTCTGGAAAACATCATCAAGTTCTCCATTCCTGTTATCTGCATGCTCTATCCGATTATTATCGCTCTGGTAATTCTCAACATCGGTCGTGCAATTATCCATGATGACCAGCTGACCTTCCGCATCTGCCTGATACTGACAACTATTTTCGCTGTTTTCGACGGTCTGCGCGTTGCCAACATCCGCTTCATGGCATTGGATAACTTCCTGGCGCAGAACCTGCCGCTGTTTGACATCGGCTTCGGCTGGGTTGTTCCCTGCTTCGGCGGTATTGCTGTAGGCCTGCTGCTGAAGGCTGTAAGAAAAGCTAACTAATAAATTTATTCATAATCAATTAGAGAGTAAGGTGTAATTTATGTCTAACGAACAACAATGCAGCAATGCATCTTCCTGCGGACGCAGCAGCTGTGAAGGCTGTCCCTCCGCAGCAGCTGCTGAAAAAACACAGGCAACTGATTTCCGTGCGCAGCTCAATCCGATGAGCAGCGTCAAAAAGGTTATCGCCGTAGTCAGCGGCAAGGGCGGTGTAGGCAAGTCCCTCATCACCGGTCTTTTAGCAAGCAGTATGCAGCGCCGCGGTAAGCGCTGTGCTGTTTTAGATGCTGATATCACCGGTCCGTCCATGGGACATAACCTGGGCGTAAACGGCAAGGCCAAAGCCAACGAAATCGGTATTCTGCCTCTGACTGCTCCCTGCGGTCTGGAGGTGCTTTCTGCCAATATGTTTTTGAAGAATGATTCTGACCCTGTTGTTTGGCGTGGGCCTCTGCTCGCCGGTATGGTAAAGCAATTTTGGAGCGATGCCATCTGGACAGATATAGACTTTATGTTTGTTGATATGCCGCCGGGAACCGGTGACGTACCGCTGACCGTCTTCCAATCCCTGCCTGTCGACGGCATCATCATCGTAACCTCTCCGCAGGAGCTTGTTTCCATGATTGTTGCCAAGGCAGTAAAAATGGCACGCATGATGAACATTCCGATTCTCGGTCTGATTGAAAACTACGCTTACTTCCATTGTCCCGATAACGGTAAGGATTACGAAATCTTCGGCCCCAGCCATCTGGCAGAAACTGCCGATGCCTACGGCTTGAAGGTGCTCGCCCGCCTGCCGATTAACCCGTCCCTGGCAGCGGCCTGCGATGCAGGCAAGCTGCCGGACTGCCATGTAGCAGAGCTGGACGATTGCTGTGATTTTTTAGCTGATAATTTTCAGTAAGCATTTTTAAAGGGAGGCTTTTGTCATGTCTATAGAAAAGGTTCGTACATATTTGAAACAATTTAATGCAGATAATCGTATCATAGAGTTTGCAACCTCCAGCGCTACTGTAGAGCTGGCAGCACAGGCAGCAGGCTGTGAGCCTGCGCGCATTGCCAAAACCCTTTCCTTTAAGCTGCATGATGACAGCGTTATCCTCATCGTCACAGCAGGCGATGCCAAGGTAGATAACGCCAAGTACAAGCATTTCTTCGGCTGCAAGGCCAAAATGCTGACTGCTGACGAAGTAGAGCCGGATATCGGCCACGCTATCGGCGGTGTCTGCCCCTTCGGTATCAACGACGGCGTTAAGGTTTATCTTGACGTTTCCCTCAAACGCTTTGTAACCTTCTTCCCTGCCTGCGGCAGCCACAACAGCGCTATTGAGCTTACTCCGGACGAGCTGGAGCAGTACAGCGCCAACTGTCAGGGCTGGGTAGATTTATGCAAGGGCTGGCAGGAATAAGCTTCTGTAACAACATCAAATTCAATCTTTAAAACACAGCAGATTCAGTGTCTGCTGTGTTTTTTACGCATAAAAAGACCTCCCGTAAGCAGCTTTTACTGCTGACTGCAGGAGGTCATTTTTCATATGCTTGTAAATTTTTCACAAGCTATTTTTTCATTTTGCAAATCATCTGCGTCATAGTACCCATCGGGCAGAAGGTACACCAGGTTCTTGGCTTGAACAGCGCCATTACAACTAAGCCAAGCAGCATAGAAGTGAGCATTACGCTGTAAAAGCCAAAGGCATATTGCGCAACCCATGCCGAAGAGCTGCCTGCGGTATAGGCCCACGCCCAAGGAAGCTTAAACATCCAGAGCAGTGTCACTACCTCGCGCAAAGACTGCGCCTGCGCAGCTACAAGATAAGTCTGCCACAGCATATTGCCGAACATGGCCATAAAGAAGCATAAAAAGCCGAAGCGGAACCATTTGGCGACCAAAAACTCCTGCGTAGCGCGGTTACGCGACCACTTCCACTCGCCGCCCAGCTTTGCCAAAAGCAGTCCGCGTCCGCAGTAACGGTTGCAGAACAGCTTGTTGCCGCCAAACAGTGCCAACAAAACAGGCACCATAAAATCAATCATTCCCAGCCAGGCAAAAAGGATATTGAAAAAGCCCAGGACAAAATAAATTATCGGCCATAGCCAAAGATAATCATACCAATGCTGTACTTTCTTAGCCATCTGTTGCCACCCTGATGCTGCCTGCAGGACAGGTTTTGGCACAGATACCGCAGCCAACGCAGCGCTCCCTGTCCACTCTTGCAAAGCACCCCTTGTATATACTGATTGCCTGACGCTGGCACACCTGCGTGCAGGCACCGCAGGAAACGCATCTGTCCTCGTTTACCAATGCAAATCTTTTCATAATGCCACACGTCCTTTAACGCAAATACTTCAAAGCACTCTGAGCCGCAATAGCACCGTCATTAGTCGCCGTTACAACCTGACGCAGCACCTTGTCGCACACGTCACCGGCGCCATACACACCGGGAACAGCAGTCGACATATCGCTTTTCACAACAAGATAGCCCTTGTCATTAGTGATGCCCAAATCACGGCAGAAATCTGTTACAGGGTCCGCGCCGATATAGGGGAAGACGCCTTTTGCGAGCATCGTTTCCGATGCTCCCGTCTGTTTATTAAGCACCTTGAGTCCCGCAACGCGATTATTTTCGATAATAACCTCCTGCGGTACACGCCATGTCAGCACTTCAATCTTCGGATTAGCGGTCACCTTATCCTGCGTAATCTGCTCAGCGCTAATAACATCACGACGCGCCAGAATCGTAACCTTCGACGCAAATTCCGCAAGATACAGTGATTCCTCAAAAGCAGCATTGCCTGCGCCCACAATAATTACATGCTTATTGCGGTAGAACGCCGCATCGCAGACAGCACAGAAGCTGATGCCGCGGCCGATCATCTCCTGCTCGCCCGGAATGTTCAGCAAGCGCTCCACAGTACCGGTAGCGATAATCACAGCAGGTGCCGTAAACTCCGCACCGCTCGCACAGCGCACACGGCGCTCCGCTCCTTCAATCTCCAGAGCAGCAACCTTCTCATAAAGATAGGTTGTGCCTAAGGCCATCGCCTGCTCGTAAATATCGTAGGCCAGCTGTGAGCCGTTAACATTCTTGATGCCGGGCCAGTTTTCAATCTCAAAGGTTTTTATCAGCTTGCCTCCGGGAGCAAAGGATTCCAGCACCAAAGTTTTCAAACCTGCGCGGCGCGCATAAACAGCTGCCGTCAGGCCGGCAGCACCGCCGCCGATAATAATCAGATCATAGCTTCTATCGGGAGCCTGCTCCACCGGCGGTTCGTTGCCCAACAGCTTTTCCAGTCTTGCCTGCAGGCGTTCCTTCGGCAGAAAGCCTGCGTAACGCGAAGCAACCTCGCCGTTCTTGATAAAGAACAGACCGGGAATAATGGTTATATCCATTTCCTCCGTCAGCTCCGGCTCCCTATCTATATCAATCTTCACGATATCTATGCGCTCGCCCATCTCTTTAGCAATATCCTCCAGCACGTAACTGAGCATCTTGCAGGGACCGCACCAGGTCGCATAAAAATCTGCCAGGAAGGTTTTCTTTTCGGCCAGCATCTGCTTGAACTCTGTAGCCGTCGGGTTTACAATAATCGCCATTTACATCAGGCCTCCTTTGTAATAATGTATTCGTGGTTTATCTTATATCAGTGATGACCGCCGCAGCCATGCTCGCCACAGGTGTGACCTTCGCCGTGTTCGCCGTGGTGATTGCATTTAACAGCGGGGTTGTAGTCCAAATTGCCTGCCAGCAAAGCCTCTACCGCTGCATCCGCGCTGCCGCTTACGCCGCCGTACAGCTTAATGCCTGCAGCAGCCAAAGCCATCTGTGCACCGCCGCCGATACCGCCGCAAATCAGAACGTCTGCCTTCAGCGCGGTCAATACGCCTGCCAAAGCACCATGACCTTGGCCGTTGGTATTCACAACCTCGGACGCAACAACTTTGCCGTCCTGCACATCATAAACCTTAAACTCCTCAGTATGTCCGAAATGTTGAAAAATCTCGCCGTTTTCATAGGTTACTGCAATTCTCATAATATATTCTCCCTTTTCCTTGTATTTTTCATATAATTTTTGCTTAAAGCAATCAACACAGCCGCAGCCTGTACTGCTGCCGTTACAGAGCTGGAAATCTCCGCCTTCGATACGCAGCGGCCGTCCTTCCACAACAAAATCCGCCAGCTTCTTGCGCGCCGTTTCGTAAATGCGCTGCACTGTCGTCCGCGCAATCTGCATAAAGGCCGCGCACTGCTCCTGACTCATACCGCGCCTGTCAATCAGGCGTATCGCTTCGTATTCGTCAACGGTAAGAAGAATAGGCTCCTGATCTGCATTATTGTTTTGCGGTAAAAACTCCAGCGTTTGCGGGTAATGGCAAACCTTTCTGCATTTTACTTTCCTAGGCATCTGATTTTCTCCTCTCTAAGTCCATTATATAAGCGAAACGGGCATATGTCAATTATATTTTTGACATATGCCCATTTAAATTTTATAACAGCAAATATTCTACTCTTCTTCAAGATAAAATTCCCACACACAGCCGTCAGGACTTTCCGTACAATCAGGGAAGCAGCTCAGGCAACGGCATTTGATGCGCGCGTCAATCGTAGCAGAAAAACCGCTGTATTCGTAAATACCGACCGATTTGCACGGATGATACGGCATACCCTTGCGGCTGCGCGCCGTCTGCACACGGCAGTCGCGGTTGCGGTAAACAAGCCTGTTGCCTTCACGAATGCATTCATGCTCGTTCAAATTGCCGTAAAAGCGATAGTGCAGCGCCTGCTCCAGGCCCTCAAGTCCAGGATTCTCCGGCAGCTGCAAAAACTCCTTGATGCGCTTGGCTTCAATCACAGTAAATCGCTTCCACGCTTCCTCATCATGGTACATGGCCTCCGCCATACCGAATTTGCGTTCAATCGACTGAAACCAGACACCATCATGCGCCAGCCAGTTTTTCGCGTAGAGCTCAATCAGCTCCAAAAGTTGTTCTTTGCTTAATTCCGCAAGATATTTATTGTACATGATGAATAACCTCCTTTGTGGGGGGAAATTATTTCCATTCAATATGTAATCTATTGAACCTACTGCTTATTAAGTGTTTTCACCATTACTACAATGGAAATTATTAAAAACGCTATTACTACTATCGAAATCAATTCTTGCATTTTCACGAAATCAGCGATACATTTTGCTTAAAATTATCAGTCCTCATACTTGTTATAAAAGATCATTTTCTTTATTATATCGCTAATATCATTCCCTCCTCTCAGTATCTTAATCATATCATATTATCTAACTTTTATTAACGATTGTTTTAATAGATGTATACTATCCCCACTCACTCCAAGCACCTCTCCACCATCTCTTTCAGCGTATACTCATCAAGATGCTCAAAGAAAAATGCCCGCTTAGGATTTAGCGGCAGCGACTTGCTCACCGCCAAATTATATTCTGCTCCCTTGGCAAAGTCCGTTGTCAAAAGCTCCGCCTTATCCTTAACCTGCGCCAGTAATTCCGCTCCAGCCTTACTGTTCACCAGCACCAGCGTAACGCCCTTATCATCATCAAATTCCGGGTACTGCTTATCTATTCCCCAATAATCGGCAATCGTGATATCCGCCAGGCTACGCTTATTATTAAACGCACACTCACCGCAGGACGGACGTATGCTGATATTATTCAGGAAAAGGCGCATATACGTTTCCTGCCGCTTGCTCGCTCCGAAGTGCTGATGCTCGGTAAAGAACAATGTCTCGCCCTGCTTCCAACCCTTCGCCTTATCGCGGAAATTCACCTGCACAACCGGCTCGCCTGCCTCCTGCGCCAGCTCCCGCAAATGCTTTTGATAAACCTTGGGACTAGGCACACCATGACAAACCACATCAATCGTCAAAAGATTCTCCGACGGCTTTACCAGATATTTCTTTAAACCGGCAATTTGGCAAGGCGTACCGCTGAACAGAACCTTTCTGCCTGCACGTAAAATTTGCCGTACCTCACTGTAAATCTTGCCGATTTTGCTCTGCACATATTTCGAACCACGCAGCTTAGGCAAATCGGCAAGGCTATCCACCAACACATGCTGCACATTAAGCTGTTCGTCCAGCGCCGCGCCAACCACAACACCGCCCTGCTTTAAGATTGCCTCAGCAAAAAACGTGAACATTCCCCCACTGGAGCTAGTAAAGCGCACTGCATCATCGTTGTTCTTGGCACCATACACCGCAAGCAGCTCATGCTGCTGCGGTTTGTGCAGCATAGGGCAGACATTTTCACATAAACCGCAATCCATACACATTTCTTCGTTAACCTTGGGATACAAAAAGCCTTCCTCGTCCGCAGTCATTTTTATACAGCCACGCGGGCAGATATTGGCGCAAGCACTGCAGCCTGTACAGTTTTGCTTGCTGCTCAGCTCAATCATGTGTTTAACCTCCCTGTTGCCATAACCTTTTACAGCTTATATTTCAGCATAAGACTCTGCTTAAGTGATTTTTCTTTTATTATATCACAAAAAAGCCCTCTTGCTTGCACTATCTGCGAGTTTGCCACTATGCGCCGACACTGCTTGACAGCGTAATTTCTAACGCACAAAAACAGAGCTGACTTTCGCAATTCGCCAAAATCAGCTCTTACTTTTTTACTATTCTCTTATCACTCCACGCTCAATCACAAAAATCTGCCGGTAATACTGTTTGCGTTTGCTTTAATCTCTGTCGGCGTTCCGCACGCCACAAGCCTTCCGCCTGCATCACCGCCGCCGGGGCCCATATCAAGCACATAGTCAGCGTTACGGATAACGTCTAAATCATGCTCAATGACAACGACAGTTGCCCCATTATCCAAAAGCGCCTGAAAAACCTCCAGCAGTACCTGTACATCCAAAGGATGCAAGCCAATCGAAGGCTCATCAAAGACAAAAACAGAATCATGCTGCGTTCTGCCGATTTCGCTGGCCAGCTTCAAGCGCTGTGCTTCACCGCCCGATAAACCCGGCGTTTCCTCGCCCAGCGTCAGATAACCAAGACCAAGTTGACGCAACACGTTCAGCTTTTGGCTGATGCCCTTCATATTTTTGCAGAACTCAAGAGCAGTGTTTACGTCCATAGCCATCAGCTCCGGCAGCGAAGCGCCTTCCCCTGCCTCGTTCGTCAGCCTGATATCGTAGGCCGCCTTCGCGTACCGCGAACCGCGGCAGTCCGGGCAGGGTATATCCACATCCGGCAAAAACTGCACATCCAGACTGACAACGCCTGTTCCGTCACAGCCAGGGCAACGAAGCGAGCCTGTATTGTACGAAAAAGCACCGGCCTTATATTCATGCGCTTTGGCATCTGGCAATTTGGCGTAAAGCTTGCGCAAATCATCGTGAATGCCTGCATAGGTGGCGACAGTAGAGCGGACGTTGATGCCGATAGGCGTAGCATCAATGAGCTTTACGTGCTCAATCCCCTCAGCGTTAATGGCACGGATATGCTCAGGCAGCGCCTTGCCGTCAATCGCCGCAGCCAGCGCAGGTACAAGGCTTTCCAAAACCATTGTGGTTTTACCGGAACCGGATACACCGGTGACAACCGTCAGCCTGCCCTTCGGAATATCTATCTCCAATGGCTTAACGGTATGTATCGATGCAGTAGCAAGATGAATGGTACCGTCAGCAAACAGCTCCTGCTTCTGAGCGCAGCTTTTCCGCTTTGCCGCTGCCTTTCCGGCAAGGAACGGGCCGATTTGCGAAGCAGGATTTGCTTCAATCTCCGCTATCGTTCCCTGCGCAATTACATGGCCACCGCCGGCGCCTGCCTCCGGTCCCATTTCCACAAGCCAGTCTGCTTCCTGCAAAATCTGCGTATCGTGGTCCACAAGGATTACAGAGTTGCCGTCTGCCACCAGGTCATGCATTACGCCGGTCAGTCCCACGATATTGGAAGGATGCAGACCGATTGACGGCTCATCCAGCACATAAAGAACTCCAGTAGTACGGTTGCGGACAGCACGCGCCAGCTGCATACGCTGCCTCTCTCCCGTAGAGAGCGTAGCAGCGGAGCGGTCAAGCGTAAGATAACCGAGTCCCAAGTCCAGCAGACGTTTTGCAGTGCCGGTAAAAGCTTCACAGATGCGTTCCGCCATCGGGCGCATTGCCTCCGGCAGGCTTTTGGGAACACGCTGCACCCATGTCACAAGCTGTGCCAACGTCATGCTGCAGGCCTCGTCCAGCGAAATGCCTAACAGCTTCGGCGCACGCGCTGCTGCAGACAAACGCGTACCGTGGCAGTCGGGGCAGATATCTTCCTTCAAAAACTTTTCTACGCGCTTCATGCCCTTTTCATCCTTAACCTTAGCTAACGCGTTTTCTACTGTATAAACAGCGTTGAAATAGGTAAAATCAAGCTCGGCAAAATCATTGGAGTTGCTTTTCTTCGGATGATAGAGAATATGCTTTTTCTCCGCAGGACCATGATAAACGATATCCTTCTCCCGCTCCGTCAGCTCGCGAAACGGCACATCTATGCGCACGCCCATCTCCTTGCAGACATCAGTCATCAGCGACCACATGAGGCTGTTCCAAGGTGCAACAGCGCCCTGCTCTATGGTAAGCGATTCATCAGGCACTAGCGTGCTTAAATCTACCGTACGGACGCTTCCTGTACCGCCGCAGGTTTTGCAGGCACCCTGCGAATTGAAGGCCAGCTCCTCGGCAGACGGCGCATAAAACTGTGCGCCGCACTCCGGGCAAGTCAGCTTCTTGCCTGCGGCAACCAAAAGCGTCGGCTCCAGATAATGTCCGTTGGGACAGCGATGG
>ERZ772860.2592-NODE-2592-length-10004-cov-2.976380_pt1 | contig 10004 bp, 6 predicted proteins | sample MGYA00511342_ERZ772860 | MGnify/ENA primary metagenome ERZ772860 (study PRJEB29015, sample SAMEA2737665) | human gut metagenome | biome: human gut; feature: human-associated habitat; material: faeces | place: China | collected 2012 ... | reverse complement strand
GAGTATTATTAACAAATTTAGAATTTTCAACAGTAACTACAGGATTATTTATTGCAGAATCAATATCAATAGCTCCACCTTCAACATCAGCAGAGTTATTAACAAATAATGAATCAGAAATTGCAATATTACCCTCACAAATATAGATAGCTCCACCATATTGAGCTTTATTATTAGTAAAGTTAGAACCAGTTATAGCTCCAGTAATATCTTTACCAGTATCAGTTACTACAATAGCTGCTCCATTGTTATTATTAGGAGTCATATTACCTTTACCAAATGCAGTATTCTTATCAAATACACAATCAGACACAGTAAAGTCAGACCCGGCTACAAAAATACCTGCACCATATAATCCACCATTTTCTTTAAAAGTAGAACCAGAGACAGTTAAAGTATTTACATCATCACCAGCAATCAAATAACCTGAAGCTGAGATAGCTCCACCCCAACGGCCAGCATTATTAACAAAGCAAGAATCAGAAATTGTAGCATCACCAATAGTAGCTACAGCACCTACTAAACGATCACCATTCTTATAATTCTTAATATTATTAGTAAAATTAGAACCAGATACAGTTAAAGTACCGTCATACCAGTTATAAATCGCTGCACCACCATAATCAACACTAGCAGAACCACGATTAACAATATCATTAGAATCAAATACAGAATCAGAAACAACCAATTCACCATTATTGAAAACAGCACCACCATAACCATCAGCAGCATTATCACTTAATTTAACATCACTTAAAGTTAAAGAACCATCATTATAAATAGCTCCACCATTATCAGCTTTACCATTAATCAAAGTAGCATTAGTTAAAGTAACAGTAAATCCTTCACCAATACTAAAAATCCTACCTAAATTCTTAGCATCAATAGTATGGCCTTTACCGTCAATAGTAATATCTTTATTAATAGTTATTCCGTTTGTAAAATCAGCTGCTTCTTTAGCAGTCATTGCAACATTTTGATTAAGAGTTAAAGTACCTGTAACAAGACCAATAGCATTTTGTAAATCAGTAAAAGTCTTGATATTTAAATTAAGATTACCTCCAGCACCTACCCAATTAAATATAGTATTAGGAGTATTGTTAATAAAAGTAGATCCTTTAACAGTTAAATCTTTTATATTCAATATAGCTCCACCAAGTGGTGCACTATTGTTAATAAATTTAGAACCTGAAATTGTAACTTTAGGATTACCATTTAAAGTATTAATATCTATAGCTCCACCTTCCACATCAGCAGAGTTATTAATGAATTTTGAATTTGTAATTTTAATGGTTCCTGCACAAATATCAATAGCTCCACCATATTGAGCTTTGTTATTGGTAAATGTAGATCTAGAAATAGTTCCAGTAATAGCTTTATCAGTATTAGTTACTTCAATAGCTGCACCATTATTATCATTTGGAGTCATATTACCTTTACCAGATGCGGTATTGCTATCAAATACACAACTAGTAATTGAGAACTTAGAACCTTGTATAAATATACCTGCACCATATAATCCTCCATTTTTACTAAATGTAGAATCACTAATGCTTAATTCATTAACTTTCTTACCAGGTAATGAACTGCCTGAAGTAGTAATAGCTCCACCCCAACGGCCAGAGTTATTAACAAAATAAGAATTTTGTGAAATTATAGTTTTACCAAGAGAAGTTACAGCACCAACAACATAATCCCCATTTTTATAATTTTTAAGGTTGTTGGAAATAGTACTATTTTTAATAAATAATGTACTATCATACCAGTTATAGATAGCTGCACCACCATAATCTTCAGAGTCAGAAGAAGTACGTTTGGTTATATCATTATTATCTACAATACATTTTTGAATAGTTAAAGTACCATTGTTGAATACTGCACCACCCATAGTAGTAGCAGTATTGTTTATAAAATTAGTGTTATATGCATATACAGAACCAGTGTTATATATTGCACCACCTATATCTGCATTACCATTAATTAAATTAGCATTATATATATTTAATTTATCAGCTGTTGAGGTAACATTAAATATTCTACCTAAATTATTAGCATTAATAGTAAAACCATCACATTTAAGATTAACAAGATGGTCAACAACAATACCATTTACAAAGTTATCAGCTTCACTAGCTAACATAGTTACATTAGAACTTAAATGAATATCACCTTCAACCATGTTTATAGCTTTTTGCAAATCGGTAAAGGTTTTAATTTCACTTATGTTTAAAGTACCTGTATAATACATATAAACCATATTATTAGTAAATGTTGTATCATCATCAATATTTAAAGTATATCCACTATAAATAGCACTACCTTCTTTTTTTGCAGAGTTATTGGTAAATATGGAATTTTTAATATCTAAAGTAGCTTTACCTGTTTTTCCACCTTCATATATAGCACCACCTTGATTGGTTGCAGTATTGTTTATAAAAGTACAGCTGTCAACACTGGCACTGGAAACACCATTATTATCATCCCCTAATCTATAAGCAGCACCATTATCTGCAGTATTGTTTATAAAATTACAATCAGATATTGTACCTTCACAGCCATACCATGTAAGAAGAGCACCTACATTAGGATTTCCGCTTCCATAACCAACACCTTTATTGTTGGTGAAATTGGTTCCGGATATTTTGAAAGTAGAACCTATGACATTTACAGCTGCACCTTGGAATGCTCTATTTGCATCAAATACTGAATTTTCAATGATAATCTGATTTTTACCAGCATTAGTGTAACCTAAAGAAGTTACAGCTCCACCATAACATCCACTGTTATTTCTAAAGTAAGATTTTGAAATTTTAGTATATCCTGTTGCAACTACTACACCATCTACAAGATCTCCAACATTATTGTCACGAATAACCATGTTTTTATGGTTATTAATTATTTGTGAATTAGAAATTAATAATGAAGCACCATTATCTGCATAGATAGCTGCACCACCATTGTCAATATTTTGACTTCTGAATTGCACATCATTTCCATCAAAAACAGAACTGTCTACAATACAAGTTCCAGTAGTGTAAATTGCACCACCATATTTATAGACAGTATTGTTTTTGAAATTCACATTATTTACTATTAAAGTAGAACCATCAAAGTAAACAGCCCCACCATTACTTACAATTCCTGAACTATCAGAAACAGGATTTGCATTAATCAAAGTCAAATCATTTAATGTTAATGTAACAGAAGAATCTTTTACTACAAAAATACTTCCATGACCATTAGCATCAATTGTATGACCATTTCCGTTAATTATAGTAGTCTTTGTAATAGAAATACCATAATTATCTATTTCATCATCTCCATGTTTGACATCATAAGTAAGCTCAAATACACCTTGAGAATTATCAATGTCTGTTTGTAAAGACGTGAAATCTTTTTGAATTTCATTTGGCGTTTGGTAAGTATCATTAGCATTAATAGATACGTCTTCAGCAGAAACTGCAGACATACTTAAAAGTACCAATAAAAGAACTAACACACCAATATTCTTTTTTATACTCATGAGATTATTCTCCATTAACAATATAATTATTAAAAATAATTATAATGTACATTGAACTAACAATCAGTTAGACAATGTATATATCTTTAACACAACTTATATAAAACTACCTATTGATTTGAATAAATAAACATATAACAATGGAAAATAAAAATATAATCTACTTAGTTAAATTATTAATTAAACAAACAAATAATTTTAAAAAATAAAATGAACAAAATAAAAAATAAAACGAACAGTAAAAATAAGTGAAAAAAGTACCCAAACCAACAAACAAAACTCAAAATTATGCACAAAGATAATAACAATAATAACAAGTGTAAACAAAACAAAAATTTAAATTATTAAAATAGCTGAAAATTAGAAAAAATAATTAAACATATGATTGTTTAATTCATAAATTATTGACACATTTTTTAAATTTTGTAGCAGCCTCACCAATAGCTATTATCATATTACAATCCAGATTTAATGCCTGATTAATTCCTTCTTGAACTTCATCAAAGGTTGCGCCAAGTGTGCCTTTTTTGACAAAATCATCAACACCATGATCCAATATAATTTTTTCTTTAAGTTCAGGACGTTCACTTATTTTATCACTAGCTATTTTTTGAGAAGCACTGGATGCCGGAACAATGTATTTAGAAAACTCTAAAACTTTATTAAATATTTCCAAATCTCCTTCAGCACCGGATTCAGAGGAAATTGTAATAACTGTAGTGATATCACCATATAATTTTTTAAATTCACGTAAAACCGTTTCAACACCTGCAGGATTATGTGCAAAATCTACAACAACATCCTTTTCGCCAATAGTGGCTACTTTTTCCATCCTTCCGGAAACCCCGCCAAAAGTAGCTATTGACTCCAATATTTTACCATAAGGTAATTTTAGAAATTCATGAGCTGCAACAATTACTCCCACAACATTATATACATTATGAATTCCATCAAGAAGCATTTTAACTTCTAATTTTTCATCAGGAGTATGTAATTCAAACGTTCTGTTTTTTAAATTAATGTTGGTTGCAATATAATCCAGCTGAGGAGTTGTTAGACCACATTCACATAAATAATAGCCGGAACCTGAAATAATCTCTTTAACATCAATAGTTTTTCCGCAAACACATTCTTTAGAAGCTACACCTACAGGCATTTCATCTACTCCAAAAGTAATTATTTCACCTTCAAAGTTCAATTCCCTTAAAAGCCCCATAATTGTTGGATCCTGACCGTTTACAATAAGTTGTTTTCCAGCCAATCCTTTTATAAATTCTGCTTTAACATGCGCATACTCCATAAATCCTCCCAAATCATTTAAATGATCAGGAGTTATGTTTGTTATTAATCCGGAAGTTAATTCAGAATTTCCAACTATTCTTTCAATAGTGCCCGGAACTCCAAATGTGCCCACTTCCAATATTCCAACATCCCCATTTAAACGAGACTGTAAAATTGGAATATATTCAGCATTCCCCTGCATTTTTTCTAAATTATGTTCAACAGGTGCAATATTATTATCATAAGCTATTTTTTTCAGAAGGGTTGTGGTAGTTGTCTTACCATTAGTTCCGGTTATTCCAAATACCGGTTTATTTACTTTAAAAATATCAATAATATCACTAACTTCCAGAACTGGAATGTTTTTTTCCTGAATAATATCAAATACTTCAGCTGTTTTAGGTAAACTTATTGGAGGAATTATATAATCTGCTTTTTCAAAAAACTCTTCAGGATGAGATTCATAAAATACTTCAATGTCATATCCTTCCAAAGATTTTTTAAACCTGCAATCATCACCAGAGGACATATCTGTTCCAATAACATCAAATCCACGGTCTTTAAGAATTCTGGCTACCAGATTACAATTAGCTCCGCAAATTCCAATTACTCCAAATGTTGTATCTTCCGGAAAATCAGACTCATTCATATTTTTTACTTCCCTCTTCAAGTCCTTTCATGATTTTTTCAACAGTGGTGATTCTATCATAAGCTATAAGTGGCCCCATATGCAGAATAATGTCTCCAGGTTTGGAATATTTGAATGTAAGAGCTGCTGCTTCAGTAATATCCCTAGTAGCTACTTTAATTGCACTTGGATTTTCAATAGCATCTAAAACTTCATATGCAGCATCCATCTCAACTGTTTGGTTAACCTCATTAAATCCACTAGCTATTATAACATCCACATACTGTCCAACAAGCTGACCGACTTCTGCCTTATCCCTTTTAGATAATGTATCAAAATGATCTAAAAACAGTACAACATTGTCGTCTTTAAAGTACTCAAGAGTGATTTTCATTCCATCATATAAAAATGCGGAATCCAAAATAACTTTTCTCCCATTATACTCACCAACATCCTCCATATGTGCAGGAAGTCCTTTAAATTCAGATAATGCATCAGTAATATCTTCCGGAGAAACACCATAAGTTAAAGCAACACTGCTGGCCCCTACAGAGTTTTCAAAGAAATAGCTGACCATGTGGAACGGTGTTGTAAATTCCCCTTTAGAATATTTGATGGTTAATTTTTCATCACCGGCAGTTCCAATAAAATCACAATCATCATCTAAAGCATAATAAAGAGCATTGCCCCTTACCGGAGCTATAATATCCCTGCAGGAATTATTTGCAATAAATGTTTCACTCATTTTTTCCAAAATCAATTTACGTTGCTGATATTTCTCAAGAGAACCTCCAAATTCAGACAGATGGTCTTCAGCAATATTGGTTAAAAGACCAATTTTAATATCCAATTCATTTAGAAGCCCTATAGTTCCATGAGGAAGTTCAAAAATAGCTATATCACAATTTTGAGCTTTACCTTTAACTATACCATCAATAATAGCTTCACTAACTAAATTATTAACTAAAGAAGAGCAGGACCATACTTTATAACCTGCCTGTTTAAAAATGCTTGTTGTAATAAATGTAGTAGTTGTTTTACCCATAGTTCCCGTGATTCCAATAATATCAACAGGAATTAAATCATTTACCATTTTTGAGAAATCTTCATTAGTAATAACCTCTAAATTAGCTTCAGCAACTTTTTTTGCAATAGGTGCACTGTCAGGCAAACTTGGAGCCTTATAAACTTTATCAATACCATAGAAGGATTATCATTGCCTAAATCTAAAATAACTCCCTCTTTTTCCATTTGTTTTAAAATACTTTGCACATCTTGTTTAAAATCAGATAACTGTTTTGGATCAGTTATAATAACCTTATGATTTTGATTATTAAGTAACCTTGCAACAGGCCTACCAGCATTTCCTGCACCAATAACTAAATAATTCATAAATTTATTCACCTATAATTATTATATGATTTTACTAAATTTAAAGTTGAAGACAACACCCTAAAAAGTTGATTACATTTCGACTAAGTATTAAAAACAACCTAATGAGTGTCTTATAGAATACCCTATCAAATTATTTACATAAATAGTTTCTTATAAAATACACTTTTAAGAAAAATAGCTAAAAACATTCTATAGAAATACTGAAATTTAAAAAAAAAGTAGTAGAAAAAATTATTCAAATTGAATCAAGTTTTCTACATCATTATAAACAACATCAAGTCCACACATAGACGGAACATAATTAGCTGCTTTTGCTGAATTTACACCAATTACTTCAAAGCCCATATCTTCAATAGGTGCTACGACCATACAGGTATCACAGACCACATTACCACCTGCATCTTCAATAACTTTTGTATACCCCATTCTATCAGCTGTTGCTTTTACACTAACTGATGTGCAAATCCATAATTTGTTTTTAATTGATTTTCCTTTGACAATATTTGCAACTTCTTTTATTTCTTCCAAGGAAGCATGAGGACAGCCCAAACAGATTAAATCCGGTTCATCAGTTGTAGTAGATAGTTTGTTACGGGTGTCTAAAATGTCGTCTTCAGAGATTGCAATATGATCATCAGCTTCACTTTTAGCAGCCACATCATATTCCGGAGTAACATTCTCCATATGATAAAGAGCTACTGAACCTGATGACGCAAGTGCTGCTCCTAATGTTTTTAAATTATTATTATCAGGAATATTTTTAAGAGTAAAGTAAGGCACTCCACCACCGACAATTTTCCCAACAATATATCCGAGAGCTCCGAAATCAGCACCTGCGAGTTCGGTTTCAACATCCACTACTAAATTAGCCGTCCTATTTTCATCTAAATGGAATCCATAAAGAGGAGTTTTACCAACAATAGCTGCTGCTAATGCTGCAGGACCGCCTTCACGATTAGTTTTAGCACCAATTACAGAATTAACATATGCTACTGCTGAAGATTCAGACCATGATACATGGTCTCTAAATCTAGGAACATTTCCAACAAGATAAGGAGTACAAGTACATGTTTTTGAGATTCCAAGTTTACCGTAAGCTTCTACAATTTGATTTTGTTTAATTGAAAATTCCTTTGGAAATCCTAGAGCTTTCCAATTATCCAAATCAGTTCCAGGAGGATTTAGGGAAGAATTAACACTAGCTACCCCTTTATCATCACTGGCCAAATCTTGAAGATAATCCAAGCCTGCATCACCAATAGTTTTATAAGAAACTCCGGAAACCTGTGCTGAAGTGATATCCACTAATTTAGAAGCACCATAAATATCTCCTAAAGCCACTAATATATCCATGCTTTTTCTAATAGTTTCTCCAAACTCCCCATCACACATTTGTTCTTCTTTTTTTGTTAAAAACATATTAATCATTATTTATTTGATATTCAACCATATCATTAACTAAGTTTAAAAAGTTATCCTTACTATCAAATGGAATCATAGCCCCTGCAGCAATATCATGACCTCCACCCTGACCACCGAAATTGTTGGAGCTATCCTGTAAGGCTTTTCCCAAATTAACTCCTTTTTCAACTTGTTGCCTAGTTGTTCTTCCAGAAACTTTAATATCCTTATGAAGTCTAGATAATCCTAAAACAGGTTTTGAATCATCCAACAAGTTAATAGACAAACCTATACTAGCTATTGTGCCCATTACAGATTTCAACACTTTATCCTCACTGTATAAATATTGAATATTAGAAAGATTAACTGAACCTTCCCTTTTAATCCATTCCAATCCTTTAACAAGTTGATCACGGTATTTGCGTTGCAAATCAGTAGCTGTTTTTAAGGCTTTTTCACGTTCTCCAAGGGCTATGCTTAAACCTAATCCAAACTTCTTATTTTTACCGCATGCATCAAGAATATATGAATACTCTTCCAAATCACGAAGCAAAGGTATTTCTTTTGGAACTGTGTAACAATCCCCGAAGATATCCGGATTGATTTTAATAAGTTCATCTTTAAGAATATCTTTTTCCTCTTCACCTAAATCAGTGAATTTAATTCCATAAGACAAATTCATCTTTTCTAAAAACTCAGTTGAACCTTCTAAATCCCCAGTTATTCCTGGAAGCGGAGGAGAAAAAGTGTAAGCTAAAGATTTAAAAAGTGGTTCAGAGGATTTAGAAACTATTTTCAAACCATCATGAATTTCCAAATTACCACTTTGTTTAGCATCATCAACAATGAGTTTATTAACTCCAGTAAATCCATCTTGACCTTGCATATCACCAAAAGCACCAATTAAAGCAAAATAAGCTAAATGTTTTTTATCAAGGTCCCTAACTGCCAAATAGCTGGAACCAGCTCCACTTAAATCCCTGCTTCCATCAATGTCAAATAAATGAGGATTTATGTGAACCACATTGCTTTCTGCTTCAACATCACTAACCTGATGATGATCAGCTATAATAACATCACATTTAAAAGAATTGAGTTCCCCTACAAAAGAACTTCCCATATCTGAAAAAATGACCAAATCATGTTTTTCATGCCTTAACTGATTTATTAAATCTTCCTTAAGACGAGGAACAATCGTAGTATGAAACTGAACATTTTCTTCTTTTAAAGCATTAGCTAATACAGCTGCCGCTGAAATTCCATCAGCATCGTTATGAGAAATAATTCTTATAACGTTATTGTTTTCTATATGCTTCTTAAGCACATTACTAGCTTCACTAGCTCTATTTAACAAGGAGTGCTGCTTCTTTTGGATTGTATCTCCATCCTTCAGGTAATGCACCTTCATTTACATAATATGAAGCTAATCTCCTGATTCTAGATTCAATGATAGTTAAACCTCTTTTAGAGTGTAAATCTTTAGGATTTTCAGCTAAGTGATCTCTTATATTTACTGCTCTTTTGATTAAGTTCATTAAATCTTCAGGGTATTTTCCAGCTTGATCATTTCTTTTTAAGATTTGAGTGATTCTTTCACCGGTTACTTCTTTAACACTAGGAATACCGTATTGGTCTCTTAAAATAATACCGATTTCACTGGTACTTTTTCCTTCTTTGTTAAATTTTAAAATCATTTCTTCAATTTCTTCATCACTGTAAGTTACCCATTCTGGTCTTGCCATAATAATTACCTCTTAATATTAGTTATAAAGTAAG
>ERZ772860.2589-NODE-2589-length-10006-cov-3.455532_pt1 | contig 10006 bp, 10 predicted proteins | sample MGYA00511342_ERZ772860 | MGnify/ENA primary metagenome ERZ772860 (study PRJEB29015, sample SAMEA2737665) | human gut metagenome | biome: human gut; feature: human-associated habitat; material: faeces | place: China | collected 2012 ... | reverse complement strand
GCACCGGAGGGATCTACGAGCTCAACGACCACCTTTTCGAAGGCCGTTATTCGCCCACCAATGCCCAAGGTAAGCGCGAGGTGCACACGGTCTATGCCAAGACGAAGGAGGAGTGCGAAGCGCTGCTGGAGAAGATGATTGCAGAGGTCCGTGAGCAGATCAAGGAAGAGAAGCAGCAGATGAAATCGTTGACAACTGCTGGGAGATAAGATGTCCAGCAAAGGAGGTCATCCCTACAAAATGGGGATGACCTCATAACATTGGAGCCGCAAAATCTGCGGCACAGTAGACAAAGAAATACGATTTCTTTTTTCTTAATGACTGTTGACAAACTATCATTGGAATGATATAATTCAGATGTATCATCCCAATGATAGGAGAAAACCGCCATGGAAAATATCACTCTGTTTCACGGAAGCAATCAAATTGTTGAAGCGCCGGAGCTGTCACAGGGAAATATTCATAGTGATTACGGGCGGGGATTCTATTGCACCCGGATCGAGGATATGGCAAAGGAATGGGCATGTAAGAACCAAAAGGACGGTTTTGTAAATCGTTATGAGTTAGATACGGATGGACTCCGTATCTTGAATCTGTCTGACGGCAACCATACTGTTCTGAACTGGATCGCAATTCTGCTGAAAAACAGGACCTTCCGTCTGCGCTCTCCGATTGCTATTGACGCCAGAGAATACTTGATAGAGCATTTTGCAATCGACACCACCGTATACGATGTCATCGTAGGTTACCGTGCAAACGATTCCTATTTCCAGTATGCAGAATCCTTCGTGGAAAACACCTTGCCGCTACGCAGTCTGAACCGGGCATTGACGCTGGGCAAACTCGGACTGCAAACTGTCCTTGTATCTGAAAAGGCATTCAAACAGATCCGTTTCATTGACGCAGAGCCGGTAGATAAAACGGTTTATTATCCAAAGTTTTTCGAGCGAGATACGAACGCGAGGCAGACCTACGTGACCGAGATTGCGAAGAGCAGATCCTACCGGAACGATATCTTCGTGCTGGATATTTTGAGAGAGGAGATGGCAAACGATGACCCGCGCATACAGCGAATCCTATTTGAGTGACGCCAAGGATCGGCTGTCACAGTTTTTCGATTATCTGATTAAAGACTGTGGCATGAAAGCGGATTGGGTAGCGTCGATCTTTCTCTCCTCCGGGTATGCCGAACAGTTTGAGCGGGGCAACCCGGCCATCCTCGCAGGCATGTCCGGCATTGAGCTGGCAAGGGTCGTCGTGGAAGCGACCTATAAAAAGAAAAAGCTGCCGGAGCCGCGTTATTCCGAAGGGCTTTCTCCTGAGTATTGGGCTGGCTGGGCGTTGGCAGAGTATCAGTGGTACAGCGGAATGCATTTCAAGGATATCTTCGAGCGCGTAAAGCTGTCTGAAATCATCCCTATGTACTCGGTCTACCACGAGATGGACATCTCAAAATTCATCGAGACAATGGACGAAAGGTGTTCAACGGCGCTGTCGGAGTGCAGGCTGAAAAAGCTGCGGGAAAGCCGCGGACTCTCCCAAGCGGAGCTTGCGAAGATTTCCGGCGTCGGCCTTCGATCCATCCAAATGTACGAGCAGCGTGTCAACGACATTGACAAAGCCCAGGCGCAGACGATCTACAAACTGTCGCGTGTGATTGGGTGCTCGATGGAGGATTTGCTGGAAAAACCGATGGAATAAGGAAAAATGAGAATAGCGGAGGATACTATGGTTATTATTGCTTGCTTAATTAGCAATGGTTATGATGTTCTGGCCTGTAATAGTTTAGATCCGTTTGAAAAGACTCCGTATATGTTGCCGGAGTCTTCTGCCGAATCAATAGAAGTGGCACAAAAAAATATCACAGAAAGATTAGGCAGTAAACAAATCCTCTTTGATTTTGATGAGATTCTCTATGAAACCAATGAGGATGGACTCTGTCATCAAGTTCTCTATCTATGCCATGCATATCAATGGACAAATCAAGCAGAAGACAATTTGTATGGATGGATTGAGGTACGTAAATTAATGAGCAATCCTTTCTCCTCCGCATATAAAGAGCTTTCCAATGCTGCCAACGACTACCTTACTCGGAGAGAGAAAATACTATCTAAAATAAGATCTGAAATAGAAACAATCCACGATCAAAGTCAAGTAAAAATAGAGATAGGCGAACAGGTTGACATAATTGTCTTTTGGCTTCGCCATTCAAAAATTTATGTACCATTCTGCCTAGAAGTAGAATATTTTTTAAAGAGAGATGAAAGCGTTGATTTTCATATACGGTGGAAGGCAAGCCGGCAGTATGCTCCAGGCGACAAATCTGATCTTTATATGCTGTTTACTGAAACAATGGCATTATTGCTCAAATTATTCAATGAGCCTGTTTATGTAAGTACATACAACTTTTTAGGTTTGGAGCCGGAAATCAACGGAGCCGAAATAATATTTGAAGGCAACAATTATTCTGGAACAATTGCTGAATCAGAGTTTGCAGAAAAGATTATTGACTCGTTTGAATTTTTTAACTTTCTTCTTGGCGTACATGGAAGAATATTTGGTTCAATTTCCAATGACCTTATCGATGAGAAAGATATATCAATTATCGAACACCTTGGTGAGGACTCAAATTACGTCATCCGAAAGGAAAGTGGTTGTTACTATAATTCAAGTATAGGATATATATCATTGCTCAACAACTACTATGACTGCAACTATCTCATTCAGCCCTATTCTTATGAACTGTTAACCGGAGTTACCGGAGCGCTTTTGTTTTCATCATTTTCAGATCAGACCTTATGCACCAATTATATTGAAAAGGAAATCCTTGATATAGTTAACGAAGTGGTTGACCGTTTTTCGATTAATCAATACACACTGGTATGTCAAAGCAACAGATTATATTTGTTGTCGAGTAATTATATTTGGGTTTTTGCTGGAGATTACCATCATTCATATGTTGCTGAAGAGGAGAAATTAATTTTTGACAGGCAAGCAAAAGAAAATGCACTACTTCATGTAAACAGAGACTTTAAATGGATTTTCCCTGTCAACCCATCTAGATTTGAGCAATTAATTGCTGATATCATTGAATATCAGCAACCTGACACAACAGTACGTCTTGTCGGACGAACAAATAATCCAGATGGAGGTCGAGATATTATTATCCGTAGAAAAGAGGGAGAAAACCGTAAACTTACCATCTGTCAGTGCAAGGCATATCAAAACAGCGTAAATAAATCTCATGTAACAGACATACGAGATACGCTTGATTATTACGAAGCGACGGGATTCCTTTTAGCGGTTACTTCTGATATTACGGCTCCACTAATAGATCATTTGACATCACTAGAAAAGAAGTATGATGTGGATTGGTGGACAAGACGAGAATTATTTAAAATAATGCGACAATATCCATCGCTTGTTAATGCGTATCAAGACATTATTAAGGTTGTTGACAATCAAGAGGGACAATCCTGATTGCTGAAATCAAACTCAAAAAATGCGCCGCAATAAACAATGAAATAGCAAAAAACCTCTGAAATCAGCGATTTCAGAGGTTTTTTGGTCCGAGTGACTGGTTTCGAACCAGCGGCCTCGTGGTCCCAAACCACGCGCTCTACCATCTGAGCTACACCCGGGTATGAAATTGGGGGCGGGCTGTCTGTGTAAGAACCGCCCAGACAGCTTGGTTGGGATTATTATAGCGGATGGGCGGGGGAAATGCAAGGGGCGGGGAGAAAAAACAACCCCCGGTGGGGCTTCCGCGGGGCGGCGGGAGCTGGTATAATGGCGGCAACGACATGAAGAAGGAGTTTCCCCATGAAAAAGACTGTAAATGCAAAGAATCTGGCGTTCTGCGCGCTGTGCATCGCGCTGTGCGTGGTGCTGCCGATGGCGTTCCACGCGATCGCGAACGCCGGGATGATCTTCCTGCCGATGCACATTCCTGTGCTGCTGTGCGGGCTGGCGTGCGGGTGGCCGTATGGGCTGATCTGCGGCGTGCTCGGGCCGTTGCTGTCCGGCGTGCTGACGGGAATGCCCGGGCCGGCTGTGCTGCCCGGGATGATGGTCGAATGCGGCGTGTACGGGCTCGTATGCGGGCTGATGATGCTGCGCGTGCACACGGGCAAGCTGTATGCCGACCTCTACATCAGCCAGATCACAGCGATGCTGCTGGGCCGGGTGCTCTCCGGCGTGTGCAAGGCGCTTCTGTTCGCGCCGGCGACGTTCTCGATCGCCGCGTGGGCAACGGCGTCGTTTGTGACGGGTCTGCCGGGCATCATCATCCAGCTCGTGCTGCTGCCCTCGCTCGTGGTGGCGCTGACGAAGGCGCGGCTGCTGCGCGTCCGGTACGCATAAGATGAAGCAGCAGGATGTGATCGAATTTTTCGATCAGGCGGCCGCCGGCTGGGACGCACAGCTGCGGCGCAATGAGCCGGTGATCGCGCGGATTTTGGACAACGCCGGGGTCCGGGGCGGTGTGCGGGTGCTGGACGTGGCGTGCGGGACGGGCGTGTTGATCCCGGACTATCTGCAGCGCGGCGCGGCGCAGGTGACGGCCATCGACATTTCGCCGGAGATGGCGCGCATCGCGCGCGAAAAATTCCCGCAGGAGAACGTGACCGTGCTCTGCGGCGACGCGGAGCAGGCGCACTTCCCTGCCCCGTTCGACTGCATCGTGATCTACAACGCGTTTCCGCATTTTCCGGAGCCGGAGCGGCTGCTGGCGCATCTGGCCGGGCTGCTGGCCCCGGGCGGCACACTGACCGTGGCACACGGATTTTCCCGCAAGACGCTGGACGCGCACCACGCGAAGACCGCGCGGCAGGTCTCGAACGGGATCCTGCCGGTGCAGGAGCTGGCTGAGCTGTTTTCGCGGTACGTGCACGTGACGGTGCAGATCTCCGACGAGGAGATGTATCAGGTGGCGGGACGGCTGCAAAATTAAGCTTCTATGATAAGCAAAGGGCGCAGACCGGGAACGGTCTGCGCCTTGTTATATTCAGCTGTTGCGGAAGCGGGCGAGGAAGTCTTTGGTCTGCTGGTGCTGGGGATCGGAGAAGAGGGCTGCGGGGGCGCCCTGCTCGAGGATGACGCCTTCGTGCATGAAGACGACACGGCGGCTGACATCCCGGGCGAAGGCCATCTCGTGCGTGACGACGAGCATGGTCATGCCCTCGTTGGCAAGACTCTGCATGACGGTGAGGACCTCGCCGACCATCTCGGGGTCGAGCGCGCTCGTCGGTTCGTCGAACAGGAGGACCTCCGGATTCATGGCCAGGGCGCGGGCGATGGCCACGCGCTGCTTCTGGCCGCCGGAGAGCTGGCGGGGCTTGGCGTTGACATAGGGGGCCATGCCGACCTTTTCAAGATAGCGCATGGCCTGCTCGTGCGCCTCGTCCTTGCTGCGGCCGAGGACCTTCATCTGGCCGACCATGCAGTTTTTGAGGACGGTCATGTTGTTGAAGAGGTTGAAGGACTGGAAGACCATGCCGACGTGAGAGCGGTATTTGGCGGCGTTGACGCTCTTGCCGGTGACGTTTTCGCCGTGGTAGAGGATCTCGCCGCTCGAAGGGGTCTCGAGCAGGTTGATGCAGCGCAGGAGCGTCGATTTGCCGGAGCCGGAGGCGCCGATGATGGAGATGACGTCGCCCTTGCTGACGGTAAAGTCGATATCGCGCAGGACCTCGTGCGTGCCGAAGGACTTGCTCAGGTGCCGGATCTCAAGAATGTTGTCTGCCATCTCAGCGGCCCTCCCTTTCCGCGCCGTATTCCTTGCTGCGCTCGTCATAGTTGCTGCCGCGCTTGGGGTGCGAATAGGTCCCGGCGGTCATGGTGAGCGGATCCTCCTGCACGAGCTCGTAGCTGTCGGAGCCATCCATACCCTTTTCGACCAGACGGAGGATGCCGGAGGCGATCAGGGTCATGAGGAGGTAGCCGGCCATCTCGATGACGGCGGACGGGAAATACTTGTTGTTGATGCCGACGATATAGCGGTGCGAGGCAAAGAACTCCGTGAAGCCGATGATGAACATGACGGAGGTATCCTTGACGTTGATGATGTAGTTGTTGCCGATCTGGGGGAGGATATTGCGGATGGCCTGGGGCAGGATGACGCTGGTCATGGTCTGGAAGTGCGTCATGCCGATGGCCTTCGCGCCCTCGGTCTGGCCGGGGTCGATGGAGATGATGCCGCCGCGGACGGACTCGGCCATATACGCGCCCGTATTGATGGAGACGATCAGGATGGACGCGGCCCAGATGTTATCAAAGCGCAGGGCGTTGTCGGTAAAGTACGGCAGGGCGTAGAAGATGAAGACGGCCTGCAGCATCATGGGCGTGCCGCGGAAGACCTCGACGTAGATGCGGATGATGACGCGGAGGATCTTCAGGAGGATGCGCTTGGGCCAGGGGTCGTTTTTGGCGCAGGGGATGGTATTGAGGATGCCGCAGGCAAGGCCGATGATGCAGCCGATGGCAGTCGCAGCCAGGGCAAGGCCGAGCGTGCTGAGCATGCCTCGCAGGTACATCGGGTGGTATTTGTCCCACAGGATGGCGATATCCTGCATGAGCTTGGCAAGCTTATCCACGGGAGAGAGCTCCTTTCAAGAATTCAAGACGGGAATACGCGAAGTCAATGCCTCCCCTTCCAGGGGAGGTGGCTCGGCGGAGCCGAGACAGAGAGGTCGCTGCAAATTTGTGACAACCTCTCAGTCAGCCTGCGGCTGACAGCTCCCCTGGAAGGGGAGCCTTTTCTTTATTCCTCGCCAAAGAGGCGGGATTTGAGGGCTTGCAGAAGCTCGAGGGAGCGGAATTTGACGGTGTAGGCAGGGTCGGCCTGGGTCAGGAGGCGGATCTCGCCGGTGGAGAAGCCGCCGGCGGCGGCTGCCTCGGCGAAGCCATCCGCCGTGGCCGGGACGCAGAGCGACGGGAAGATGACGCACCACCAGTTGTGTCCCTCCCCCTGCCCGATCGTCACGCGCAGCGAATCATACACGCCCGCGGGCAGCGAAAAGGTATCATATTCCCGCGTCGGGAACAGCTCGCGGCGGAAGCTCACGCGGGCCAGGTCTTCGCTCCCCTGCCGCTGCAGCTCCGCGTTCGCCGCGGCCTCCAGCGCGGGCAGCTGCGCCGCGACGGCCTGCTTCGGATCCTCCGCCCCGTCCAGCACGCGCCCTGTCTCGCGCAGCACTGCGTCGCGCACGGCGAGCTTGACGGCCTGATCGGCGCTTGTATCGGAGTTTGCCACCACGTGCAGGCGGATGATCTTGTCCGCCATGCGCTGGCTCTGGGCCTGCAGCACGGCGCAGAGCGTCACGGTCAGGGCGCTGGCGGCCAGAAGGATGAGGGATACGACTCGCTTTTTCATAAAAAACACCGTCCAAACTGGTTTTACAGACAGTTTGGACGGTATTTCGTTGGTTTAAACCGTTTTTGCCAGGAAGATCTCGCTGTATTTGTCCTTGAGCATCGTGCAGGCGACGGTCGCGTACTCAAACGAGTCGTAGATGCCGAACACGGCGGAGCCGGAGCCGGTCATCTGCGCGCCGTAGGCGCCGTAGGTGTACATCATGGAGCGGATATAGTTGATATCGAAATGCTCCTGCATGACGATCGGCTCGAACACGTTGCACAGGCTCCCGCCGATGCCGAGCAGCTCGCCCTTCTGCAGGTTCAGCTGCATGGACTTGTGGTCCGGCCGCTTCTCGATAAAGGTCTCGTCGAGCTTGCGGTAGAGCTCCGGCGTGGAGACGGAGAAGTCCGGCTTGCAGATGACGAGGAAGAACTCGGGCGCGGGCGGCAGCTTCGTCAGCAGCTCGCCGCGGCCCTCCACGATGGCCGTGCCGCCCATTACGCAGAACGGCACGTCGGAGCCGACCTGCGCGCCAAGCTCGCACAGCGCGGGAATGGACAGCGGGGCGTCATACGCGCGGTTGAGCGCCCGCAGGACGGCTGCCGCGTCGGCGCTGCCGCCGCCGAGACCGGCCTGCATCGGGATGCGCTTGCTGATGAAGATCTCCAGCCCCTCCTTGGGAAGGCCGGTGCGGGCGTAGAACGCCTCGGCCGCCTTCCAGGCGAGGTTGTCGCGGTCCTGCGGCAGGCCGCAGGTCACGAGCTCGGGCGTGGTATTCTCGTCCGCGTCGGGCGGAAGCAGCTCGCGGTAGCAGTGGACCTGCCAGCCCTCGCCGCCGAGGTCGACCAGCACGTCGTCATGCAGGGAAACGGTCTGCATGATGGACTTGATGTCATGGTAGCCGTCGGCGCGCCGGTCCAGCACGTCGAGCGTCAGATTGAGCTTTGCGAAAGCCCCTTCGGTGATGCGCTTCATTATGCCTTGATCTTTCTGCCTTCCAGATAGTACCGCTTTTCACGGCTGTGGCCCATGGAGAAGGTCTTCCGGGGCAGGACGCCGTCGGCGATGACGCCGCGGAACAGCTGGCTCTTTTCCATGGCGGGCAGCAGGAAGCCGATGGCGTTTTCCTGCTTGGCAAAGCTGATGAGCGCGTCGTCGTCATGGATGTAGTCGATCTCACCCGGATTGGACTTCAGATATTCATCGAGGAAATGCTGCAGGATGCCAACGGCCAGCTCGCCCTTGTTCTTGTCGAGGACGATGGTGCAGGATTCTTCGCCGATGTACCACTTGACCGGGAAGCCTTCGGTGCCGCCGCAGGCGTCTTCGAGCGCCTTCAGGAGCTTCTTCGGCTCGGTCTTGAAGATGACGCGGTGGATGGGCTCGAAGACCTGCGCGGGGTCGTGGATGTTCTCGAGCTCGACGAGGGCATAACGCGCCGGATGGTTCGAGAGGTCGACGCCGGGGTTGTTCTTCTTGAGCTCTTCATAGCAGCTCTTGGCGGTAGCGAGGGAGTGGTTGCCGTCGCCGACCGCGAAGACCATCGGAGTGCCCTTGAGGCCGGTGTACTTCTCGCCGACGGTGGCGGAATACTCGGTCAGGGCCTTGTTGAAGTCTTCGACGTCCTTGCCCTCGACGAGCCAGCCGGTGATGTGGCCGCCGTCTTCCATGAGGTCAAAGTCGTAGATCTTCTTGAGGGAGTCCTTCTTGGCGGCGATCGGCTCGATGAGCTTCTTGTCGTGGTCGTCGCAGAGCATCAGCACGTGCGGCAGCTCGATGGGAGCGTCGCGGCGGACACGCTGGCGGGGCGGGATGCGCTCCGGCACGGTGCGCTCGGTGGCGCGGATGGCACTCGTCGCGCCGGGGGTGTAGTCATACGCGTCCAGGTCGACCATGCCGACGAGGCCCTCGCGGATGGAGCCGTTCTCGAGCGTACGCTCAACGTAGACATAGCTGTTGGGATAGACCGTGAACACGCCGTCTTCCATGTACTTTTTCATGGTGGCGTTGATCTCGGCGGTGTGCTCCGCTTCCTTCTCGGTGCCGAGCTCGGCCTCGGGGAGGATGAGGTTGATGGTGGACACGGCGCCCTCGGCGTTCTTGCGCACGCGGTCCCAGTACGCCTGGTCGGACGTGAACTGGTCGCAGGCGATGACGGCCCATTTCTCCATATGATCGGTCTTGGGCATCAGGATATCAGCGGGTAAAAATGCGTTCATCTTGAATCACCTTTCACATTGTTTTTTTCGTATTATCAAGCCATAGCGGCTTTGATTCCGTTAAGAAGCTCGTCGTAGGTCTCGAAGGCGGGCAGCTGGGGATAGTCGGCCTTGATCTTGTCCGTCGAGCGGAAGAGGAAGCCGGCCTTGCTGGCGAGGATCATCTCCAGATCGTTGTAGCTGTCGCCGGAGGCGATGGTCTCGTAGCCGATGGACTGCAGGGCCTTCACCGTGGTGAGCTTGGACTTCTCACAGCGCATCTTGTAGCCGGTGATCTCGCCGTTCTCCGCCACCTCCAGGGAGTTGCAGAGGATGGTGGGCCAGTTCAGCTTCTCCATCAGGGGCTTTGCAAACTCCTCAAAGGTGTCGCTGAGGATGACGGCCTGGGTCTCCCGGCGCAGGGCGTCCAGGAAGTCCTTGGCCCCGGGCA
>ERZ772860.2586-NODE-2586-length-10014-cov-3.437996_pt1 | contig 10014 bp, 8 predicted proteins | sample MGYA00511342_ERZ772860 | MGnify/ENA primary metagenome ERZ772860 (study PRJEB29015, sample SAMEA2737665) | human gut metagenome | biome: human gut; feature: human-associated habitat; material: faeces | place: China | collected 2012 ... | reverse complement strand
TGCTTTGCCCGGCATCCGACCGCGCATAGGTCTCTACCGGCTGGCTGGGTTGAGCGGGCAATAGAATCGTCCTCCACCCGCGCGCGGCGTTCGGCCGCTCCGCGCCATACGGCGGGACGCCGGAGCGTACGCCGTATGCGCATCGGATTCCATCCTTTTCCACCGAACAGCCGAAACTGTTCGGCTGTCCTGCGAAAATCCCCGCCGAGCGGGCGTCCGCCGCAACGGAGGCGAAAAAACCGGAATTGAGCGGCGTCTCCGCCACAGCTTCTTTCCGTTCCGGCGGCATCAGCTCCGAAAACTCCGGCAGAGGGCGGTGGAAGAAATAAAGCAGCCGGCTGTCCTCGGGCGCAGCCGCCCGGGCACGGCGGCACCAGCCGATTACGGTGTGCGCCATATACGGCGCGCCCGATTCGGAACCGGAATCCAGCAGGTAGAGCAGCCAGCGGGGCGCCTGATCCGCGCCGCAGAGGCTGATACCGTAATTGCCCTCTCCGTGGACATGCGGATCTCCCCGTTCGTAAAGGCATGTCCGCGACGCCAGCAGGATTGATTCCAGCGCGCGCGCCGGAACAGCGCACGACCTGTCCCGATCGCCGAAAGCAAACGCCCAGCGAATCCCCTGCCGATCCATAAAATCACAGAAAAGCTGAAAAAGCTCCGCCTGCAAGGGCGGCTCGGCTAAACCGCCTGTGACAATCACCAGATCCGGCTTTTCTTCGGCAAACAGCCGCTCCAAAAACCTCAACGTCTCGTGTTCCGCAATTCCGTTCGGATCTGCCAGGCAAAGATCCGTCAGCTGCGCGATCCGAAACGCGCGGTCGAAGGGAAAACGGATTTCAAGCATGGTCGTCCCGTCCCTCCGGATCGTGGGGCGGCTGCTGCGTCACTACGCTGCCGTCTTCGAGCCAGAGATAGGTTTCAAACGGCGTCTCTTGGTTTCGGTTCAAAACGATCACACGGCCGCCGTGTAGAAAGCCGTCCTTTCCGTAGCCGCCGCGGCCGCCGCCGCCAAAGCCCGTGCCGCGCCCATATGCGAGCCGCACGCCGTACAGCTCTCCGATATAATCGTTGGTATGGTCATGACCCACGAAAACGCCCTTGGCTGAGACGTCCTCCTGCAAAGCGCAGAAGAGGCCGGAATTGAGATAGGAGTAACAGACCGCTTCGTTTTTTTCACCGAAGCAGCGCTTTTCTTCCCAGACATCCAGATGTTCATGCAGCGGTATATGAAAGAAAAGCAGCGAGGAGGCCGCTCCGAACTCCGCTCGAAGCCGGTCCCTGGTGCGCCTGTACCATTGGATCTGCGAATGTTCAATATGCGCGTAATAGCTTTTTCCGTCCAGCAGGATATCCTCATGCGAATCCAGCATATACAGCACCCACGGCAGCTTTTCGCCGTCGAACAGCCGCACGCAGTAATTTCCGTCTCCCGCCACACCCTCATCGCCGTGGCAATAGACGCAGGTCGCCGACTTCCGCATCAGCTCCTCCATCGCCGTTACGGAGGCGCCGTGCGAACGGTCGTGGTTGCCGAACGCAAACGCCCACGGCGTCCCGAGCCGATCCATAAAGCCACAGAAATACGCAAAGTTTTGTTCGTTCTCTTTTGAAAACGAGAGATCGCCTGTCACGACATAGAGATCGGGCTTCTCCGCCGCCGTCATCCGCTCGATCATGTCGAGCGTCTGCTGCTCCGGACCGCCGCCGTCAATCTTGACAAGGTGAATATCCGTCAGTTGAATCAGCTTAAACGTGTCCTTTTGAAAGGTAAAATCCACCATAGACATCTTTTTTGCACCTTTTCAATAAACAATTCTTCCGCGCACAGCCGTCATCGGCGCAGCGTTCCGTCCCACAGCCGGACATAGGTTTCAAGGAGCGGCCTTTCGCCGCTTTCGTTGAGCGAAAGAACGCGGCAGCCGTCGCGCGGCGACGGTGCGGAGCCGAGCGCGACGCCCTGCCATTTCAGGCACAGCGCCTCATCGAACACCTCGCCGCAAAAAACGCCAAGCGCGCGTTTGTCCTCGCGGACTGCGGAAAAAAGACCGCCGTTCCTCATCCGGTCAGGCGTTTTTTCTGCCAACGCATGATTCGGGCCGCGCTCCGCGTATGCCTCCCAATGCTCCGGCAGCGGCCGGTGCAGAAACAGCAGCGAGGCAAACGTCTCCTCCTCGGCATACGTCGACAGGCGCTTTTCGATATACCACTCGACCTGGGAGTGATCCGGGGCTGCGAAGCCGTCGCCGCGGGCGGATGAAAGCGCGCGGCTTGTATCGAAAAAATAAAGGGCCCAGCAGATCTTCCCGTCCGTTCCGATCAGGCGAATTTCATAATTGCCTTCGCCCGTCACCGCTTCCGGTCCCCGCTCATAGACGCAGCCGGGCGCGGCAAGCATGAGCGCCTCAGCCGCATCGCTGCTGCGCCGATCGTTTTCTCCGCACGCTCCCGGGACAAACGCCCAGCGAAGCGTCCGCGTTTCCATCAACGCGCAGAATCGTTTCAAGGCCGCCATATCCCCGTCCGACTGCGGGAACGCACCGGTCACGACAAGCAGATCCGGCTCTTCCGCGTCCAGTGCGGCGGTCAGACCGCTCGGATCTCCAAAGCCCGCGCCCGGGGATCCGCCCGCTATTTGCAGAATTTTATATCGGTTCGGCTGATTAAATGATAGTTTCACAAAAAAATAACCTGCCCTAAACATTGGAATCGTTTCGCCGTTTTCAAAGGCGCAACGACTGCACCCGCTTCTTTTCGCAGCTCTTTCCCCGCCGAACGCAGCGCGCTTTTTAAGCTTCCACGAGAGAAAAAGCTCGGGCTATGATGGAATATTTCCTGCGCTCGCGGCGGCGCCGGGCGCAAACCGCAGCGCTAAAAGAAAGGGCCGCGCTTCTGATAAACAACTTTTATTATATCATTTCACTGATCAAAAAGCAAGAAAAACCTCGTATCCTGTTCAACAGGATACGAGGCTGACGCGAGATCGATCCGCGAAAATTCACTTTTTTGATTCGATACGCGCCTTTACAGTTTTCGCACCGGCCGGAGCACCTGATAGCCGATCACTTCGGGGTAATGACGCTGATAATCCTGGCATACCGCCTCGTTCCACGCATATCCGATTGCCGTCGGATCAAAATTCCACGCGAGCGCTTCGACGCGCTTCATCACTTCCACGTTGTCCGCCAGATAGTCGAACGGCGGATGGTTAAAAACGATGTAATAACTGCCCGGAAATTCGCCGCGCAGCTCAAAGCCTTCGGGAATTTCGCCGCTGTAAGCGGCATCCACGCCCGTGCCGTAGAAATAACAGCGCTTTCCATCGCACCATGTCCAGCCAGCCGTATGCTGTGAAACAACAGGATGGGCGATCGGAGCCATGCTTTCCACCATCCCCGTTAACAGATCGCAGTCGTGCCACGGCCAGAGCTCTCCGTTCTTCGTCTCGGCGCGCTTATATAGGCCGAGGTATTTGTGATTCGGGATATACTCGATGCGGTATGACGGCACTACGAGATTGCCCATGATATCCTCTCCCTTTTCAAGATAGTGCGAAGGCTCTAAGACGACTTTCCTCATGGACAGCGGGATGGGAACCGGGTGTTTTCTGTACGCCGCCGGCGTACAGCCGTAAGCCTCTCTGAACGCTCTCGTCAGGGCGCCCTGCGAAGAAAAGCCCGCTTCCAGCGCGATATCGAGTATAGGCGCGTCCGTATCCCGTACGGCGAGCGTGGCCCGGCACAGACGGCGGCCCGCGGCATAGCTTTTCAGCGTCATCCCGGTGATGCGGTGAAACTGCGCCGAGCAATAGAACGGCGAATAACCGACGGCTGCGGCGATCTCCGCTAAGCTCGGATTTTCCGCCGCATGCGCCTCAATCCAGTCGATCATCCGCTGAATCGCGTAGATCCATTCGTACAACGCCTCATCGCCTCCTTCCATGCTATTGTATCAGATCAGCCCGATTTTTTCTGCACATGAGTTGCAAAACTGCGCAAACAGAAGCGGACGGTTGAACCGTCCGCTTCTGTTTGTCAAAAAATCAGGACCTCGTCGAGATTTGCCCGGCCAGTGAAGCGTTTCCGCTGATGATTCTCAGTAAATCGGCGGGATTACAGTGTTTTTTGCGCTGTATTATCAAAAATAAATTCAAAAGAAAAACCGAGCGCGCCGAAGACTTTTCAGCCGGCTGACTGGCTTGACCGCCCGGCGGTGATATACCCGCCTGTTTCCCGCGACGGCCGAGAGAGGGATTATCCTTTGATGCTCCCCGCCAAAATGCCGGAAACGAAATACTTCTGCGCGCAGGCAAAGACGATATAGACCGCGAGGCTGATCAGAATCGTCGCCGCCATCAGCAGGTTCCAGCGGATCTCGGACTCGTTGCGGAAGACCGTCAGCGCGATCTGCACCGTTTTCATCGAGTCGGAGCGAACCATAATCAGCGGCCATGTATACTCGTTCCATGTGCCCGTAAATTTCAAAACGGCCAGCGACGCGAGCACCGGCTTTCCCAGCGGCAGATAAATGCTGAAAAACGCGCGCAGCCTGCCGCAGCCGTCGACGGTCGCCGCGTCGTCCAGCTCGCGCGGAAAACCGACGTAAAACTGACGGCACAGAAAAACGCCGAACGATCCCGCGATAAAGGGCAGAATCATCCCCGCATACGTATTGATCAGGCCGCTGCCTCCCATGCCGAAAATATCGTTTCCGTTGACAAGCGGCGCGCCGCGCAGCATGGAAAAGACGGGAATCATCGTCACCTGCGGCGGAATCATCATCCCCACGAGAATCACGATGAACAGAACGCGCGAAAAGCGGAAGCGAATCCGTGCAAAGACATAGCCGGCCATGGAGTTGATGATCAAGCTGACGACGACGACGACGAGCGCGATCAAAAACGAATTCATGAAATACCGCGCCCAGTCCCCACATTTCATCGCCTCGGCATAGTTGGAAAACATCAGCTTCTCGGGAATCAGGCTTGCCGACGTCGAAAAAATCTCCGACTGCGTTTGCAGCGAAATCGACAGCATGACGACGAACGGGAACGCGACGACGGCGACGACCACAAACGCCACCACGCCGGACAGGATCCGAAAAATTTTATCACCCATACTTGTTCTCCGTCAGCTTTCGTTGCCGTCGGCGCTGTTTTTAAACATGCGGAAATTGATCAGCGTGACGGCAAAGATAATGATAAACAGAACCACAGACATCGCCGCGGCGTAACCCATTCGAAAATCGTTGAAGGCGCGCAGATAGATCTGGTGGACGACCGTCGTCGTCGCGGTGACCGGTCCGCCCTGCGTCATAATCTGCACCTGCTCGAAGGTCTTAAACGCCTCGATACAGTTGTTGACAAGCACGAAAAACGTCACCGGCGCGATCTGCGGTAGCGTAATTTTCAGGTGTTTCTGTAAAAAACCGGCGCCGTCAACCGTTGCCGCCTCATACAGCTCCGCGGGAATATTCTGCAAGCCGGCCAGATAAATGATCATGCAATAGCCGAGGTTTTTCCAAATATTGATAAAAATCAGCGACGGCATGGCCAAATCGGGGTTGTCAAGCCAGAAAGGCGGATTGCCGACGCCAAGCTCTACCAACAGCTTGTTGATATAGCCCGTCGTCGGGTCCAGCAGATACAGCCAGATCATCGAAACGGCGACCATGCTCGTCGCGTAGGGAATGATCATCGCCGTCCGCGCGACCTTGACAAGCTTGGAGCGGCTGTTCAGCAATACGGATATGAAAAGCCCCAGGAGCGTCAGGAATACCACGCTGAACAGCGCGTAGACCGCGGTATTTTTGAGCGCCTCCAAAAACCAGTAATCAGTAAACAGTTCCTTGTAGTTGGCCCAGCCGATAAAATCCGACTTCGTGCCCAGGTCGTAATTGGTAAAGCTGTAATAGAGATTTTTGAGGAGCGGATATAAGACAAACAGCGCGAAGAAAACCAGAAACGGCAAAAGCATCAGGTATGCCGCGGCGTTGTCCCGATTTTTGATTTTTGATTTCGGCGCAGCCATTCGTCTCATCTCCGCTCCTTCAATCCTCCCTGTAAAAATTGCGTTACTTCGCCGCGTTGGCGATCTCCTGTTCCAGTTTCTCCTGCGCGCTGGCAAGGACGGCTGCGGGGTCGCCGCCGTTCAGAACTTCCTGCAACAGCTCGTTTCTGAGCTTTTGGAAGGTCGTCGACCACGTTGTGATCGGCATGCCGATGCCGTTGGAGACGCACTGCGCGCGGACATCGTTGTATTCGCCGAGCGCCGCGTATTCATCCAGCAGCGAATTCAGCACGACGGGAACTTTGAGATCCTCGGCGCGTTTCAGAACGACGTCCTTGGAAACGGCATATGTGATAAAGTCAAACGCCGCCTCGGTGTTTTTACAGTCCTTGCCGATAAAAAGCAGACGGCAGCCCGAGAAGGTCATCGATTCGTGTCCCTCGTTTGCGGGCGGCATGGCAATCGCAATCTTGTCTTTGTACTCCGGATCGGAGAACATCGGCGCCAGCTTGACGTTGTCGATAAACGTCATCGCCGCGTTGCCGGCCATGAACGGGTTCGTCTCGTTGTTGTTGTAGGGAATGCTGACGTCGCCGATAAAGCTCTGAATGAATTGCAGCGCTTCGAGGTTTGCCTCCGTGTTTAACGTCGGGTTGCCGTCGGCGTCGGCGAAACGGCCGCCGTTGGCAAAGGCGAGCATGTCGTATTCGACCATGTTGCCGCCCGAGGTCGGGAAAGCAAAGCCGGCGCGCGTGATCCGGCCGTCTTCAACGACGGTCAGGGCGCGGGCATATTCCTCCAACTCCGCCCAAGTCTGCGGCGGACGGTCAAAGCCCGCTTCTTTGAGCAGATCCGTGCGGTAGGCGAAAACATAAGGCGACGGCAGGTAAGCGAGGCCGTAAATCTCGCCGCCGTATGTGCCGAGATCGACCAGACCGCTCATCAGATCGTCTTTTTCGCTCCAATTGTTATAGAACTCCGTGATCGGCAGATACTGCTCCGCCTCGACGCGGCTGGCGACGGACAGAATGCCGTGGCCGATGATATCCGGCCCGGAGTTGGAGGTAAAGCCGCTGGTCAGCTTGATGTCCATGGCGTCGCCGATTGCGGCGTCGTCATAATTGATTTTTACGTTTTCATGCGTCGCTTCGTAATCGGCGATGACTTCGAGCCAGAACTGCTTCTCCGCCTCGTCGTTTCCGAGGCGCAGGAAATTGAGCTCAATGACGTCGTCAGCGCCGCCTGAACACGCGCCCATCGGCAGCAGCATCGCGGCTGCCAACAGGCAGGCGATCAAAATTTTTGCTTTTTTCATACGGTTTCCTCCACTTTTTTTGACAAAGGTTTTATCTGTTCAGCACCTGCCCGCGCCGGACTGAATACAAAGACTTGCCAAGCCATCTTAGGATCGTCTCATTCTCTCTCCGGTCGCCGCGCGGAACGCTGTTCAGTACGTTATTGTTTTTGATTTTCCAAGAGCTGGCGGTCAAGCCATCCGCCTTTGACAAAGAGATCGCCCTGCTCTTTCAGCAGCGCATGCAGACGGAGACGCATCTCCTTCACACGCTCGCGCTGCTCAGGCTCGTAAATCAAATTGTGCTTTTCGTCCGGGTCGTCGACAAGGTTATAGAGCTCGTCGATGTCCGTCATGTTCCATATGTATTTATAGGAGCTGTCGCGCAGCATCCGCTGGTTGAAAAAGCCGAACTGCTGGCCGTTGGAGGAGGCTGTAATCTCCGTCCGCCAATCCGCCAGGCGCTCTCCCCGCAGCAGCGGCGCCAGGGAGCGCCCCTGCGCCTCCGGCGAGCGAACACCGAACAGCTCATCCACCGTCGGCGGTAAATCCAACCCGACCGACACAAACGAATCCACAACCGTCCCCCGGCAAACGCCGGGGCCGGCTGCGATCAGCGGCACCTTGACGACGTCGTCATAGAGGATATAATGCTTGTCGATCATCCCGCGGCTCCCGCAGGTATCGCCGTGATCCGAGGTGTAGACAATCACGGTATCGTCCGCCGCGCCGCTCTCGTCGAGCGCGCGGAGCAGCATACCGACGCTGTCGTCGATCTGGCTGACCATGCCGTAGTAACGGCGCACGCAGGGCAGCCAGTCCCGCCATGTCATTCCATCCAGCCCCCAGTTGAGAAGCTGCTGCTTCTGGATATAGGGTTTTCCATCCAGCGAGTCGCCCGTCCCGCCCCACGGCGGCAGCTCTGCGCCCTCATACATACTGTAAAACGGCTCGCTGACCTCGCAGGGCAGATGCGGGTCCGTGTAGTCGATGCGGATATGCCAAGGCCGGTCGGACGCCGCGTACTCGCGGATCGTCTCGGCCGCCTGCGCCGCGAGCCAATGCGTCTTGGAAAATTCCAGCGGCAGTTCGCTCTTGCCGCCAAACCAGCCGTGCCCCTTGGCGTCGGGAAAGCGCTCCTTGATGAGCTTATGATGCGCGTCAAAGCCGGTGTAGCGTTCATAGCCGAATTCCGTCGCCCCGTGACGCTGTGAAGCGCCCCATTTGCCGAAAAAGGCCGTCTGATAGCCGCTTTGGCGGAGTTGCTCAGGCCAATAACCGTCCGGCTCCAAAGAGGCGGCGTCAAAAAAGCCGAAGTTCCAGAACGCGCCGTAGCTGTCGGGGTTTTTGCCGCACAGCATCGACTGACGCGCCGGAGCGCAGACCGGCAGCGGCGTAAAGGCGTTTTCAAAGCGCGCGCCGCGCGCACAGAGCGCATCCAAATTCGGCGTTTTGACCGGCAGCTTTCCTGCCGCGCCGATCATATCGGCGCGGTGTTGGTCGGCGACGATCATCAAAAAATTCCGTTTTTTCATAAATCTGCGCAACCCGCTCTCTGTCTTGATTCACAGCCGACGGATATGACACGCCATATCCGAAAAACCAATCATCAGATATTATAGTAGTTATTTTTGTATTCGCTCGGCGTCACGCCGGTAAAGATCTTGAATTCCCGCGAAAAATGGCTGAGGTGCTTATAGCCGACCGACTGTGCGATATAGCTGAAATTCTCCGTCGCGTCGGAGCGGATCATATCCATGGCCCGCGCGAGCCGGTAGCTCCGCAAAAAAACGGCGGGGCTCAGCCCCATGATCTTCTTAAACTGCCTCGACAAATAATCCGGCGAAATATTGATATGCGCCGCCATCGCGTTGAGATCGATATCCCTGGCATAATTTTCCTCGATAAAGTTCAGCACTTTGACCACATAGTTCAAATAGACCTTTTCCGAGGTGTTCGCCAGATAATGCGCCGCGTAATAGCGGGAAAAGAGCGTGATAAACTGGATCAGCAGCGACTTCATCATCACCTGCCAGCCGAGCTGGCGGAGCTCCTGCTCGTCTTTCATGCGTTCGATCACCGACAAAACCCGCATCCGTTCCGCTGTGTCGAGACGGATCCGCATCCAAGCGCTGCCGGGATTGCCGTTGTTGAAGAGCCAGTCCATGCCGGGCATATCCCGGAAGCTCTCCTGAACGTCGGCGATGGCGTCGGCCGTAAACAGGCAGTTATAAACCTGCGTATAATGCAGCCCCGTATAGGCGTGCTGCGTGCCCGGACAGATGACGAACATGTCGCCCTCGGTGAGCACGGTCGTGGACTCGCCGTAATAGTGAACGGTAAAGCCCTCTTTTACATAGACGAATTCATAAAAATCATGGCTGTGCATGCGGATTGGTTTTGTATGGTAGGTATCCTGCATGCAGATTGGGACAACGTCACTCTCGTTGAAGTCATAGAACCTGAGCTGCTTGTTCTGCATAATCGCTCTCCCTTTTCAGAATCCGTAAGAAGATGACGGAGATTGATAAGCCTTCTGCCGTTTCCCATTTGAGCAAGGCTATTATAGCGGTTTTCTTTCCCCATGGCAAGACGTATTTTTGCACAATTCGCCCTGCTCTGCGTCATTCTCTCCGATTTGCTGCGGATTTATTCAAACCCTGTCTGAAATATATAAAAGCAAGTTGGGTCAGGCGGTTTCGGCGGCAGATC
>ERZ772860.2582-NODE-2582-length-10032-cov-3.215696_pt1 | contig 10032 bp, 9 predicted proteins | sample MGYA00511342_ERZ772860 | MGnify/ENA primary metagenome ERZ772860 (study PRJEB29015, sample SAMEA2737665) | human gut metagenome | biome: human gut; feature: human-associated habitat; material: faeces | place: China | collected 2012 ... | reverse complement strand
CTCTAATGCCCTGTCAAATGTAAGAATCAAAGATGGCAGTATAGTTACACATCCGATAACACCAAAGACAACCCCCTTTGCCATAACGATACCAAGGTCGCGGCCAAGGGCAAAGGTCATAACACACAGTGCCAGGAAACCGGCTACGGTGGTAACGGAGCTTCCGGCTACGGATTTGAACGTGTTGGCGATTGCATGGCCCATCGCACGCTCTTTGTCATCCGGGAAACGCTTTTTATTCTACACCTTTTCCGCCTGCTTTTCAAGAGGAACGTTCAAACGTTTCCAAAATGTTTATAAATCAAAACAGACGCCGGCGCAGCTCTCTGCGCCGGCGGAGCGGTGCGGCGGCAGACGGGGGAAACGACCCGCAGGAGCGGTCTGCCGATCGCCCTGCGGGTCTATGGTTTTTCCAATATTTCTTCAAAAAGCGCTGCCGCCGGCTGTCAGTTCGCCGCGTCCGGCAGATAGAGGTTGGGGTCGATATAGGCGCCGTTCTGCTTCATCTCAAAATGCAGGTGCGCGCCGTCGAGCGATTCAAAAATCGCCGTCTCGCCCACGCCGCCGATGATCGTCCCGGCCGTCACGGAATCTCCGACGACGGCTTCAGGCTCCTCGGCGAGGCCGCAGTAGACCGACGTCCTGCCGTCGAGATGCAGAATTTCCACGACGACGCCCTTGAAATAGTCCTCATAGACCGCGCTCACCGTTCCGGCCGCGACGGCGCAGACCGCCTCGCCGCTCTCAGCGGCGATGTCGATCCCCGTGTGCACGCGCCAGTCGTCCATGGTCGGGTTATAGACCGGCGTCGATTCCGAATAGTCGCGGATGACCTCGCCTGCGACCGGCCGCATATAGAACACCTTCGCCGCCGTGGTCTGCGGCGGTTTAGCCGTGGTTTCCGGCGGCGCCGTGGTGCTGTCGGGGATCAGCGTCTGGGTGCCGGCCGCGTGATCCGGCTCGCTCGTCCCCAGCCCGATACCGCTGTACGGAACCGTGGTAGAAAGCCCGATGTCGGGGATATCGGGGAGATCCGGGTCGACCTCCGAGTTGCCTGCCGTCAAGATTACATAGCCTGATACTCCTATTGCAGCGATGCACAGGAACAGGACTATGTAAAAGCCCTTTCCAAGAATGAATTTTCCCGCCCGTTTCAGGGCAAACTCGCCTTTCGAGCCGTCCTGACCGGTCTGATTGTTGTGATCTGCCATTGGATACACCTCCTGAGGCTATTATTGCCGCCGGATTTTCACAATATACCGGTGGAAAGCGTTTTTTTTCAGATAACCGCGGCGATTGAAAAAACGGCGCGCCGCGTCAGACTGTCTGTGGACAGTATGCCCATGCGGCGCGGTTTTTACGGCTCTTTATTATTGAAAAAATGAATTGACCGGTCGGTCGGTTTGTGCTATGCTATAAACCGACCGACCGGTCAATTTTGCACGGGGAGGAAGGATATGAATCGGGAGGAAAAGCACGAGTCCTCGCGCCGGCGGATTTTGGAGAGCGCTCTGCGGGCGTTCGCCGAACAGGGCTACCATGCGGCGGCGCTGAATGAGATCGGCGCCCGCGCCGGCGTTTCCAAGGGTCTGATTTACCATTATTTTAAGGATAAAGACGAGCTGTATCTCTCCTGCGTTGCGGAATGCTTTGACGCGCTCACGGTCTATCTGTCGGGCGTCTCCGCGGCGCTGGGCGGGCCGCCGGAGGAGTGGCTGCGCCGGTACTTTGAAAAGCGGCTGCGTTTTTTTGCGGCGCATCCGCTGTTTCTCGGCATTTTTACAGGCGTGATTCTGGCGCCGCCGGAGCATTTGACAGCGGAAATCGCGCGGCGAAAGCGGCCGTTCGACGAGCTGAGCGCCGCCATGCTGGAACAGCTCTTGAAGCGCAGGCCGCTGCGCGAGGGGATTGATATTGCCGAAGTCGTCGAGGAGTTTCGCTGGTACACGGATTTTTTCAACGCCCGTTTCCATGTCAAATACGGCGGCGAGCAGGATTTGGAGCGGATCTTAAAAACGCGTGAAGAACAATGCCGCAGGCAGGTGGAGATCCTGCTGTTCGGCGTATGGAGGAATGAAAATGAACAGGAAGCATAAAAAACACGGAAAACGCTTTGCCGTGCTGATGACCGGCATGACCACCATGTCCAACGCGGTGCTGCCGCTGCAGAATGAGACATGGTTCACCAGCCTGTTCACCCGCTTCTCCAACCCCCTGCTGGGCGTTCTGGTGGGCGCACTGGTCACCGGCATCATCCAGAGCTCCAGCGCCAGCGTGGGCATCCTGCAGGCACTGAGCGCCACCGGCGTCATCACCTACGGCAGTGCCATCCCCATCATCATGGGTCAGAACATCGGTACCTGTGTGACCGCACTGCTGTCCTCGGTGGGTGCAAATAAGAACGCCCGCCGGGCTGCCATGGTGCACCTGTACTTCAACATTATCGGTGTAAGCATCTTCCTGTTCGGATTCTATGGGCTCAACGCCGTCTGCCACTTTGCCTTTGTGAATACCACCATCGAGGCTTGGGGCATTGCAATCGTGCACTCGGTGTTCAACATTCTGGCCACCGTCATTCTGCTGCCCTTTGCCACCGGGCTGGAAAAGCTGGCCATCCTGACCATTCCCGATTCCCCGGAAAAAGAGGAGTTTGCTCTGCTGGATGACCGTCTGCTGAACACCCCCGCTGTGGCTGTGGAGCGTGCCCGCGCCGCTACTGCCGAAATGGCCGAGCTCGCCCGAGTGGGCGTGGTGCAGGCCATGAGCCTGACCCACGAATGGAACGACGAACTTGCCCAGAAGGTGCGGGACGAGGAGTGCCGGGTGGACCGGTACGAGGACGCACTGGGCACTTATCTGGTCAAGCTGTCCGGCCGGGAACTGAACCACATCGACAGCCAGAGCGTGAACACCCTGCTGCACACCATCAGCGATTTTGAGCGCATCAGCGACCATTCCGTCAACCTGCTGGAATCTGCCGAGGAGATGCACCAGAAGGAGATTCACTTCTCCAAGGATGCACAGGAGGAGCTGCAGGTTCTGGAGGATGCAGTGCAGGACACCCTGAGCCGCACCACCGATGCCTTCCGCAAGGGGGATCTGCACCTTGCTTCCAAGGTAGAGCCGCTGGAGGCCGTGGTCAACGAACTGGTGCGCGCCATCAAGGCGCGGCACGTTGCCCGCCTGCAGGCTGGCAGCTGCTCCATTGAGTACGGCTTTGTGCTGGACGATCTGCTGACCAACTACGAGCGTGTGTGCGACCATTGCAGCAACGTGGCAGTTGCGCAGATCGAGGTGGCACAGGACAGCTTTGACACCCACGCCTACCTGAACGATCTGCGCCACGGCAACGACACCAAGGAAAGTGAAGAATTCCACCGCCGTCTGGGCCGCTACCGTGAGCGGTATCTGTTCCCGGACGGACAGACTGCTGAGGAGAACTGAGTTATGATCTATATTGTAGAGGACGATGCTTCCATCCGCGAACTGGAGCAGTACGCCCTGCAATCCAACGGCTACGAGGTGCAGGGCTTTGAGAGCGCCGAGCCCTTCTGGCAGGCCATGCGCACCGCCGAGCCGGAGCTGGTGATCTTAGACGTGATGCTGCCCGGCGAGGATGGCTTTTCCATCCTGAAAAAGCTGCGCAACACCCCTTCCCTGCGTAAGCTGCCCATCATTATGGTCACTGCAAAATCCAGCGAGCTGGACACCGTGCGCGGGCTGGACTGCGGCGCAGATGATTACATTGCAAAGCCCTTTGGCATTATGGAATTTCTCAGCCGGGTGCGTGTGGCGCTGCGGCGCTCCGCCCCGGAGGTAAGGCCGGACGTACTGGTGTTCCATGAAATTCAGCTGGACAACGCCCGCCACAGCGTCACAGTGAACAGCACCCCTGTGGAGTTGACCTACAAGGAATACTGCCTGCTGCGGCTGCTGCTGGAAAACACCAGTCTGGTGGTGACCCGCGAGACCATTTTGCAGGTGGTGTGGGGCACCGACATCTCGGTGGAGAGCCGTACCGTGGATATGCACATCCGCACCCTGCGCAAAAAGCTGGGCGATGCGGGGCGTTACATCTGTACCGTGCGCAAGGTGGGCTACAAGCTGACCGATGAGGAGGCCGAAGAAGAATGAAGCTGCGCAGCATGGAAGAAAAGATCAGCTACCGTTTGTTCCTGATGGGCTTTCTGGGGCTTATATTCACCGCTGCGCTGTGCATTTTTGTATTCCATAAAGCCTTTACGGCGCAGGCATGGTCTGGGCTGGAGCGCGAAACCGATCTTGTGCGCGCCGGGTACGAGCAGACCGGAGACCCCACACAGCTGAGTGCCTTTGTGACCGATGATCTGCGCGTGACGCTGATCAGTCAGGACGGCAGCGTGCTGTTTGAATCTGCCACCGACCAGCCCATGGAGAACCATCTGACCCGCCCGGAGATCCGCGATGCCATTGCAAACGGCGAGGGCCGGGACATCCGCGATTCCCAGACTATGGGCTATGAGACCTATTACTATGCGGTGCGGCTTTCCAGTGGAGACGTGCTGCGCGTGGCGCAGGACGCCGAGACCGTGTGGTCCATCTACGATGCCACCATCCCAGCCATCGTGCTGAGCTGCGTGGCGCTGATGCTGGCCGCTGCGGTGCTGGCCGCCCTGCTGACCAAAGCACTGGTACAGCCGGTGCTGAACATGACTGAGGATCTGGATCACATTCAGGAAAATGTGCCCTACCGGGAACTGATTCCCTTTGCGGAGAGCATCCACTCCGACCGCATTCTGCGAGAAAACAACGAGAAAATGCGGCAGGAGTTTACTGCCAATGTCAGCCACGAGCTCAAGACACCGCTGACCAGCATTTCCGGCTATGCAGAGTTGATTGAGACCGGCATTGCAAAGCCGGAGGATGTGCCGGATTTCGGCCGCAAGATCCACAGCGAGGCCACCCGCATGATCCAGCTGGTCAACGATATTTTGCAGCTTTCCAAGTTGGACACTGTAAGCGAGACCGGGGACACCCCCGTAATGGAAACGGTAGACCTTTTGGAGGTTGCCAAGGAGTGCGTGGAGCGTCAGAAACTGAACGCCCGCCGCGCCTATATCTCCCTGACCTATCTGGGCGAGAGCGCCCCGGTGCTTGGTAGCCGTGCGCTGCTGGATGAACTGTGCCAGAACCTGTGCGATAACGCCATCCGCTACAACCGCCCGGGCGGTAAGGTACAGATCATTACCGCCTGCAGCCGGGACGGACATTGCTCCATGACCGTGACCGACAACGGCATCGGCATCCCGCGGGAAGCACAGGCCAGCGTGTTCGAGCGCTTCTACCGGGTGGACAAGAGCCGCAGCAAGGCCACCGGCGGCACCGGGCTTGGGCTTGCCATCGTCAAGCACATTGCCCGCATCCACAACGCCCGCATCAAGCTGGAAAGTCAGGTAGACGTTGGCACCACCATCACTGTCACCTTTCCTACTGCCTCTTAATACGGCATGAAATGCACGTCTGTCCGCCATTGCGGGCAGGCGTTTTTTGTTGGGTCAAAGCTTGCGCCGCTGCCATCCCGCAGCGCTGCCCGGGCTTGCAGGTGCAGCACATCCACGCCCTGCTGCCAGCAGCTTTGCAAAAGTGTGGTGCACTGCGCCGCAAGCTGTTGCCGCTGCGCCTGCGTGGGCAATGGGCTGTGGGCGGCACGTTGGCAGTCCAGCCGCACAAGCACCTGCGCCTTTTGCAGGGTGACCGAAACGGTGCAGCGCCGGATGCTGATGCGCTCCCCTTCCAGCCAGAGCTGCCGGGTGCCGCCCTGCCCGGCAAGCAGCCGGAAAACCTCGGTCTGCTCCGGGGACAAGGGTATATTAGCCGCCACGGTATGCAGAACGCCGCCCTCCTGTATCGTTATCTCTTCCGCGTTCCACCGGAGAATGGGCAGAAGCCCCGGCTCTGTATGCTGATACAGCCGGGGTGCGGTGGGTGCTGCGGCCTTTATTTGTGCCATCAGAGCATCCGGTAAAGCGGCCTGTGCGGCAAGGTGGCCTGTCTCTCCTTCTGCGCAAAGCAGTCTTGCGGCTGTGCGGCCGCAGCCGCGCCGCAGCACCAGCTGCTCGTACTCTGTTAGTAATGGCTCTTCCGCTTTTGGCAGCAGCAGATAATCACACAGGCGGTAGCTTGCGGTTTGGGGCAGTGCCTGCTCTGCCGCAGCCAGCGCCCGCTCTATCGTTTGCCCCTCTGCCTGCACAAACTGTAACGCGGCAGAGGCTTCGGCGGCATCGGCGGCGGCCTGCGGTGCCTGATAGAGCAGCCCTGCCTGATACCCCTGCCCTGTCTGTGAAAGATACACCGCCCGCACCATGCTTTTCTCGGTGCTTTCGCAGCGCAGGAATAAAAGGCACCATCCTGTCAGCAGCAAATACAGCAGCGGTTTGCAAGATTTCTGTTTTCTCATGGTTGCACCTCCGCTTCCGGCTGCTGCCAGAGCAAGCGGATAGCGGCACACAGCATGGCTGCCCGGTAGACAGCACACAGCAGCCACAGCAGCAAAAGCAGCGCATCCATGCGGGAAAAGCTGCCGCCACTCCACGCCCGCAGCAACTCCAGCCGGGGGTAGGTTCCGCTGCCAAACAGCAAAGCACTGCCCAGCAAAGCCGCTGCCTGAACCGCAAAGCCCCATACCGGTAGCCAGACCGTGCGGTGGGCAGACCGTGCACTGCACAGAAGGGCTCCGGCAAAATATTCAGCGTAGACCGGTACGTTCCAACCTGCTGCGGCCGGCTGTGCCGGAGGGAACAGGCGGTACCAGTGCAGTTGACCGGCGAGCCCCAGCAGGCAGACCACGCCGCCTACGGCTACAAACCACCACAGCACCCGCGCCGAGGCGTTCCAGCTTGCGGGACGGATGCACCACCCCGCCCAGAGCAGCAGTGGCAGAAAGCCCAGCAGCGCCATGGAGGAAAACTCTGCCGTGCACAGCCCTTGTGCCTGCACGAGGGTGTGCATCAGTTCCATAAAAAGCCCAGCTGTCAGTGCCAGCCGCACCGCAAGGGAGGGCGTTTTGCCCTGCAAAGCCGCTGCTGTCAGTGCCGAAAGGATGCACAGGCACACCGCGCTGACTGCGCCCAGCCACAGCGCCCGGCGCACCGGAACGCTTTGCGGGATGCCGTCTGCCAGCGCTGCAGTTACCAAACTGAGGGTCAACGCCGCCGGGGTGAAACGTTCTGTCTGCTGCTTCATGACCGCCGTTTCCCCCTCTCCCGCTTTTGCCAGATATTGAACCCGCGCCGGGACAGCTGCCGGTAGTTGCGGCGCAGAACGCCGTCCTCGGAAAGCGGCTGCTGCGGGAACGGGTGCGGCGCAAGATACGGCACACCCAATGCTTCGGTGCTGACGAGGCTGAGCAAAAAGCCGAAAAACGCTGCTGCCAGTCCCACTGGTCCGGCAAGCCCTGCCAACAGCACCGTGCCGATGCGCAGCAGGGTGGCAGGCTCGTACAGACCCGGGGTGACAAAGACTGCAATGGCCGTGATGCTGGCCACAAAGATGACCGGGGTGCTCATAAGCCCGGTGGCAATGGCGGCATCGCCAATGATGAGCGCCGACACCAGACTGACCGAGTGCCCCAGCGACTGCGGCATCCGCAGCCCGGCCTCCCGGATAATCTCTAAGAGTAGGATCACCAGCAGCATCTCGGCAAACAGGGGCAGCGGGGTGGCCTTTTCGGCTGCTTCGATCTTATACAGCAGCTGCGGGGGCAGCAGCTCCGGCAGATGCACCGCCACGCACACAAAGACCCCCGGCAAAAACACCGTAAGGTAGAAAGAAAAGTACTTCAGCACCCGCAGAAAAGAGGAAAACACCGCTGTGGAAGCGTAATCGTCCAGACACTCGAACTGCTCGCTGAACAAAGCGGGCAGCACCAGCGCCGAGGGGCTGCCGTTGACCAAAATTACCAGCTTGCCCTCGCAGAGCTTGGCGGCAGCGACCGCCGGGCGCTCGGTGTAGTGCACCGGGGTGAACAGCCGCGCCTTGCCGGGCAGCAGCCACGGCACGAAATAACTGGAATCCAGCAGCAGTTCCGGCCTTGCACTTTGCAAAATGGCGCGCACCCGTTGTACCATAGCGGGGTCGGCACGGTCCTTGCAGTAGCAAAGAGCGTACTCGGTATTGCAGCAAGTGTGCGCCTGTGCGGCCTCCTGCATAAGGGTATCGGTGCGGACAAGACGGCGCAAAAGGCTCAGATTCACCCGCAGCAGGTCGGTAAAGCCTTCCCTGCTGCCGCGCAGATTGCCCTCGGCGGATGGCTCTTCCACGGAGCGGAATTTGAGCCCCTGCACTGAAAAAACAATACCACTGCTGCAGCCCTCTAAAAGCAGCACCGCCATGCCCGCCGTCAGCCGCGCTACGAGCTGCGACATATCCTGCACCGGAGTGCTCTCGGCCGGAAACGCCGAGCCGTGCAGGATATGCGCATAGGCTTGCGTACCAGTAAGCCGGACAGAAGCAGACTGCCGCCCGGCGGCGTCCAGCAAGAGTTCCCAGAGTGAATCGAGACTTGCCATGCCGTCAAACATTACGATGCACCCTGGGCAGCCATACAAAACGATCTTCTTCGCATAATAGTCCGCCGACTGACCAAACCTAGCATCAAGCGCGGACAGGTTTTCCGTAAGGCTTTGCGAAAGCTGCTGCACATCCATCACTCCTTTGTGTGTGCAGTATGCCCGCTTTGCCGCAGCGGAATACGCCGCGCACACCGCACCGGGAGGGTTTGTGCATGAAACTGCTGCTTTGCCGCACTATTATTTTGTATCTCTGCGTTTTGTTTGCCATGCGGCTGATGGGCAAGCGTCAGCTGGGAGAGCTGCAGCCGGAGGAGCTGGTATCCACCATCCTGATCTCCAATCTGGCATCCATCTCCATTGAATCAGAAGATGTGCCCATCACCGCCAGTCTGATCCCGCTGTTTCTCATTGCAGCGCTGGAGCTGCTGGGTTCAGTAGTGAGCTTCCGCAGCCAGAAATTCTTCAATTTTCTCTCCGGGCGTCCCAAAACGGTCATTCTGGACGGAAAGATCGACCAGAACGCTTTGCGGATGCTGCGGCTGACCACCGCCGACCTGATGGAGGCGCTGCGCGGCAAGGATATCTTTGACCCGCGCAAGGTGTCCTACGCCGTAATCGAAACAAACGGCACACTGTCGGCGGCGCTGCGCCCGGAGCAGGAAGCAGCCACCCTCTCCGATTTACAGTTGAAAGTACAGCAGACACAGGCCACCATCCCCTTTGTGCTGGACGGGCAGGTACTGGAGGATAATCTGCGCTGGTGCGGCAAGGACCGTGCGTGGCTGGAACGCACCGCCACGGCAAACACGGTGCTGCCACAGGAGATCTTACTGCTTATCGGCAACGAGACCGAGGACTATTTTCTGCTGAAGAAGGAAGGCCGCCAGCCGGGAGGAAAGCGATGAAGCGGATCTATGCGTGTATCCTGATTGTGGCGGCGCTGCTGGCAGTATCCCTTTACAGCAGCGGACGGGTGCAGGGCTTTGCACAGGATATCTCAGCCGACTTGGACTGTGCCCTTGAGGCTGTACGGCAGAAGGACGTTTCCACCGCGCGGCAGGCGCTTGCCGAGGGTGCAGAGCTGTGCGACACCATGCGGGAGACTATGAGCCATCTGCTGCGCACGGCCGACTACACGGAGCTGGAAGCTGCACTGCGGGCGGCAGACGGATACCTTGAGCAGCAAGCCACAGAGGATGCGCTGGGTGAGTTGCGCCGCGCACAGGTGGAGGTGGAGCGGCTGGAATGGCTTGCCCGGCGGCTGGTGTAAGCGGCACAAATTATATTTCACGCTTGTCGCGTCCTGCAGGCCGTGACAAGCAATTTTTTACAAAAAACAGACCGAGAGACGCCCAAAAGCATCTCTCGGTCTTAAATTATAGTTTACTGATTATCCTTGCGGTCACCCACAAGCTTTTTCAGTTCATCAAGGAAACTTTCCACGTCCGCAAACTGGCGGTAGACCGAGGCAAAGCGGATATAG
>ERZ772860.2581-NODE-2581-length-10037-cov-2.549389_pt1 | contig 10037 bp, 8 predicted proteins | sample MGYA00511342_ERZ772860 | MGnify/ENA primary metagenome ERZ772860 (study PRJEB29015, sample SAMEA2737665) | human gut metagenome | biome: human gut; feature: human-associated habitat; material: faeces | place: China | collected 2012 ... | reverse complement strand
TTCTGGGCATAGCTAAAGCTTTTTGGAACCACCGGCACTGCCGGTGGTTTTCTTGCTACAATAAAAAAGCGGATGTAACTGAAATCCGTTACATCCGCTTAATCTGGCAAATCTACCGTTCGTGGATACAATGCGCCATGCTTTGCAGGCGTGGTGCATTATTTGCAGGGTTCATCCTGACGCACCGGGGCAATGGGGACGAGCGGGACAAAATACGGAGTACGTTACTGCTCAATTCCGCGGTATCCGTGTTTTTTGACATTTTCCAGCAAATACAGGAAAGCAAACGCAGGAATTCGCAGCAAATCTCTACCACACTTTGTGTTGCGAACAGAAGCCTAGCTTGAGATTTTCGAATTGATGCGCTTCTTGAGTTGGTCACTCAAAAAATTGTGTACCACATCTGTATATAAACGGCCAATCGCATGTCCTACATTTATTGGCTAGACTGCAGATACCATGCTCATCGGACTGGAGATCGAAAGCTGTACCTGAGGGCGAGCATTGATCTGTATGGCAAAAGAATAAATACGAAAAATGAGTGAATAAAATGATTTATTCTTGACTTCTGCCAGCAAAAAGGCTATACTTTAACTAAGAAAGCTCATGAGTGTTGTTTTCGGTTCAACGGATTAACAATAACGAAAGGGAAAGGATGTGCTAAAATGGAAGCCCAAATGAGCGATGTCATTTATCTTCGATGCGAGGCACCTATGAATGTGAGTTGTGATTGCCCGGATTCGGATATTACTGGCACATGTGAAACGGGTGCAGACAGTTGCACTTGTGAGGATTTCTGACCATTATATTCTGTCTCTTACTGGACTATACAGTCTGCAGGCAGTGTCAGCAATACTCGCTCGTTCTTGCTACATTTTTGCGAGAAAAGGTCTCTAAATACAATTCCAAAAGAGATTGAGAAATGCATCCAAGAGTCGTGCTACGTAAGATTCGTAGCACGATTCTTTGCATAATAAAGAAATAATTTGCTTCTTTTTCTGAAGCATAGATTAACGATATATCATTCATAAGAGCTTTTACTAGCTATGATTTATAAAATCAATAACTACAATGAGAGCGTGCTTTCAAAATATTCTCTTATTAAATCCCTTGTAAATTTACACAGGAGCTTCATTTGGCTTTTGCTATATATTTGCCGATTATATGTGCAAGCACCTGCACAATGCCAGCGCGCAAAACACTTGGAACATTCCGGAAGCAATTCAGTAAGTATTTGCATGGAGCATACTTTGGTGTTCTCTATATCATTGCAGGAGTCATAGACACGGAAGCTATCATATAGAGAGTCGAGCAAGGAAGATGCACGGTGACATGATACTATACTTCCAGATGGAGTAACACACATTTCTCCGGCACAAAATACATCTTTTATGCACTGTAGCGAGGACAAAATGGAGTTTGTTAATCGAGCTCCGTGTTCCTTTGCAGTTTTTCTGGCTGCAAAAAAACTGGCGATGTATTGCTTATAATAGCTTTCCAAGTCGATTGAGTTATCGGAAACGTGCTCGAAATGCAGCCTCGTTACCTCTGGATAATTTTTTAGAGCATATCGTACCATTTGCTGCATCTGAGAGACGTTGGCATTAGTAATTGTTGATCTGAAACGCAAAGGAACCCCTGCACGAATTAGATTTCTAATACCACGATCAACTGCTTCATAACTTGCCCTGTTGCCTAGCATAGGCCTTTGCATATTTTGAATTTCTGGTAATATCTCGAATGATATACTAACTGCGAACCCGTGCTGTTTTAGCCAAAAGGCGCGCTCGGCACTAACCAAACTTCCGTTAGTCGTGAGTGAGAATCTGACAAATTTACCAACTGCGTTCGCCTTTTCTTCGGCATATTCTGCCGCTTTTTTCAAAAGTTGAAATGTTGCAAGCGGTTCGCCGCCGCCAATGAAAGTGACCTTAATCTCTTTTTGCTGAGTTGCTAACACAATTCCCAGTACACGCTCAATTGTGGACCAGTCAATAATATCGTTCGAATGTGCATATCGCGCATAACAGTAGCTACATTCAAAATTGCATAGTTGTGATAGAATTATCACAACATGGTTATCAATGCTAAAGGTGCGTTCTCGTGGCTTTTGGGATGGTGCTCTATTTAGTAAAAGAACTCGTTGATACAACTCTGTATTTTCACGAATAGACGCTAATTCCTTTCCGTTTTCTAGTACTTCTCTATATTGCTTTGCATAGTCCTCACAAAGCCAAAAGTACATACCTTTTAGGGGAGCATACACAATAGAACCGCTGTTGCGTTTGGTAGGTATGAGGAATACTTCTTCATTTACATATTCCATTGCTTATGTTTCTCCTTTTGTATATTGGTAATTTCTCCATTATCAAAATGTTACTCAACGCCCTAATTCAGCGGCCGAGGGCGGGATGACTCAATATATAAGATTCAATGAACATTACCTCGTCGCAAACCGTTCAATGCAATAACAAATAACTTTTTGAGCCTATTGCTTTGCTTTTATTCTAACTGCAGTCATACAAGAATGTTCTTATTAGCGCTTATTAGGATTGCAAGTGGGAACTCTCGGGTTGCAGGTGGGGCTATTGGGGTTACAGGTGGGGGAATTTACCGGACAAGTTTGGAAACTACGTTCGGTTTTTTTATCAGTCAGACATTCGATCATAGTATGCTCCTTTCAATCGACTATTACATTAAAGCTTTATAAATCTGCCACTTGTATGACTGCAGTTATCAACGCATAAGTAACATTACAATGTGTCTGGCCATAATAGCGAGTCAATGAATTTTTCAACATCCTCCCATTCACCGACATCTTGTTTGTAAGTGCAATACCATGGCTTTGCGTCAATTGGAGCATTATTTGCGTCACAACGACAGTCATAACAAGCGTATCGGTATTCACAATCCTTACACCCGGCAATCGTATCCTTGTTCATTTTTGCAAGGCAATTATGCAGTATCTTTTCAATCGGTTCGCTAAGAAGATTCCCGTAGCACACACGTCTTTCCATTGCACACGGAAATACATTTAAGTTGCAATCAACGTATAGTCGTTCACCAAAACAGTTATGTCTTGACTTATTTTTGTAATAAGTATCAGAATCGATTGGGTATTTAAAGTTTTCCTTTGTAATCAGTTTTCGGTGAAGCATGTCTCGGTTATAAAGCGATAAATCCGCTCTGCCGGTCAATCTTGGAAAATCTGTACGTCGATTTACGATAAGATCATCCAAAGAAAATTCGGGAATGTCTTTCATTTCTACAGAGGCCACTCTAACCTCGATTCCTTTAGATATTGCATCTTTAATGCGCTGATACGTTAGCGCAAAGGAACCGCTTGTGCGCGTTACTCTCTCATGTACTGATGGCTCGGCCGCATATAGCGAAAAAGCAAGAGATACACCACAACTTTTTATAATGTCAAGGAGTTCGTTTGTTAGCAATGTGCCATTGGTGAAAATTTCAACATGGTCGAACGCACTGGCTGCATACTCGATAAGCTGCTTAATCTGGCTGTGCATTAATGGTTCTCCGCCAACCAACTGGACATGCCCGACATTCATCGTTTTCATGATATCAACGGTTCGCACAAAGTGTTCCATCGCCATTTCGGGTCTACGCTCCGCTCTTGATGACCCTTCATAACAGTGGCGGCAAAGCAAATTGCAGTTTTGCGTGACCTCCAACCAAACAAAGTCTGCAGAAAAACCGTATTGTATTGGCGCGATTGGCGGAAGAAAGCTATTGGGCTGAGTTAGAATCCCTTCGCTTAGCAGATATTGAACGAATACTTGCGTGTCGCCACTATCAGGAATCGATCCATCAAGCACTTTATGGATGAGCGTCAAGTCATCAGAATCGAGATGGTATAATTTCCTAGTATTCAAATTATAAATGCAATGCTGTTTTGCACCTGATACAATTTCTACATTATTTTGCAAGTAATACACGGTATGCCTCCTAGACAGTACGCATTCTTACTAGATACGAATTGCCAAATATCACATTTAAAGCGATGCCGCTGCTCTCAATATATCTACCATGCAGCTTTCCTGTATTTTGAAAATACACGCATTTAGTATACTACACAGATCCAAATAAAGCAACAAAAATGCTGAATTATCTTCAAGCATCATAAAGATGACCGCCCTGCCGCAGCTTTATCATGTAAAGCAGAGCACCCCGCTTTTGTCGGTGGGGCAAGTCAATAGGCAGTCATTTTCCTCGCAGTATAACACCCCTCGATGCCGAAATATTTCGGGTTAACAGGATTAACGGTGATCGCTTGCAGCTTGGGACAGTCCAGAGCGGGAGAATCCAGATCCCGCTGGTTTCCGATGCTCGTTACGCTCGCCGGGAGTGAGAGTTCCTCCAGATTCGGACACTCCACAAATATCTGGCCCTTGATCGAGCGAATCGTATTCGGGAGGAGGATCTGAGAGAGCTCCGACTGGAAAAATGCGTGGGTTTGGAGCACGTCAACTCCCGGCAGCACGGCGTGATCGCCTTCCAGTTTCGATGGGATGCAATACAGCTCCAGTCCCAAACGGTCATGCAGCACGCCAAACCGGACGCGTAAGGAAACGGTGCCGATGTCTCCGATGATACGTTATTCGTCCACATTGGAACAGGCGTTCAGAAATGCGTCAATTTTGCGCCAGTGCAGCTTCGAATCGTTTTTCACGCATTGAAAGGTCTGCCCCTGCAGAACACCATCAATGCTTTTATATTTATCGTAAGGGACAAAATCCTCGTTGCCGCAAATATAGGCGTGGACGGGGGATCCCGTGCTGCTCTGCGTAGAATCTGATGTAGAACCAGATAGGGGTTTCAATGATGACTCCTGATTGAATGACATCTTTGCAAATCGCCATTACAGTTGCCGGGATAGCAACAAAATCATCAGATCCTTTCAATGTACGAAAAAGTTCTGAGCTCGAACCGACGCTCCTCCAGATGTAATCTACCAAGTGGCGCACATCGTTGCAGTTCGTGTGAGTGGAGGAGGTCGAAACGGACGAAGATATTCCCAACTTGCCAGCAATATTTCCCTAAATCGACAGGATAGGTGGTCACAATGTTGCCGTTACGTTTGACTTTCCCGATATCTATTTGGCATTTTTGCTTCTACTGCGCCCATTTGTGTTACGTTTCTTGAAAATGCCTTCCGTCTGGCAGCTGCGTTGAGGGCCAGGCGAGCGTTAAGAGCATCTTCTGTGATAGGAGCGTCCAAAACCCGACGCGTGAGGCGATAGACCAGCGGATTAGGCATATAGTTTGGGTCGTCCCAGATGGAGAAGTCGGAACCGCCGTCGGCGCAGCGGATCGCGGCGGCCAGTGCGGCGCTTCTTGACACGCCGCAGTCGCAGCAGACAAATAGCTCCGGCCGTGCATCCGGCCGTTGGAGAAAGGAAGCGACATCGGCAGCTAATTGCGCAGAAAACGCCGCCGGGTCATCGACATCGACGGTATCCCGGAAGTCCAGCCGCAGTACGTTAGAAGGCAGCGGATCGGAGAGATAGTCCTCCGAGGTGCAGAAAATGAAATCTAGCGCAGGATCGTCCAAGCAATGCAGCACGGCTTTGATTGGGCTGATATAGATATCTCTCATTTTATATTCCTCCCGAGTACTACAACCTGACCGATCAACGGCGCCAATTCCGGTAAAAGCTCCTCCGGCGGGCGGTCGGCGGTCAGGATGGTCCGCTTTCCTGTTTCGTTGCGGCTGCGCAGAAGCTGCAAAAACCGATTCGCCATAATGGGGTAGACTGCAAATTGCACATTATCCATCAGAAGCATTTCAGTATTACAATATTCGGCGAACCGTGCTTCCAAATCTCCCTCGCGTATCGCGCAGATCATCTCATTGAAAAACCAGTCGCCGGTGCGCAGTAACAATTCAAGCCCGGGCGTCCGCTGTAAAGCCCGGCGGGCGGCTGCGTGCAAAAGATGCGTTTTTCCGACATTTCGGTCGCCGTAGATGTACAAAAGCGGCGCATCCGCCTGTTCCGCCCAACGCATTGCCGCGTCAAACGCCGCCGCGTTTTCCTGGGTGACCACGAAATTCTCTCCGGTGTACTGCGGATTTATGCGTGCGACTACCATAGGGTCGGAGCGGAAGGCTGCCGTTTTTTCATCATCCCAGAGTTCAAGCTGCAATTTGCTGTTCAGCGTATCATGCAAGATGCGCTCTGTTTCATCGAAAAAACGTTCTAAAAACAAACTTCGCTGCTCGCGATCCGCAATGTATAACGCAAACACGCCATTTTCTGCGCAAATCGGTTCCGCACTCTCCCAAAGCGGTTCCGACTGCGCAATTTCTCTGCTATTCTGCAATTCCTGCAGAATACGACACCAAATGTAAGCAGCAGATTCCATAATACTCTCCTTATCGACCACAGGCACATTTTGCCGAAATATATTTTTGCTCACGAACAGCAAACGCATCAAGAAGTGAATGCCGGAACCGTTCATCATGCAGTAAAAGCCCCTACAGGTCATGCATGCGTTTTTTCAACGTTTGTCTGCCTCGGTGGCTGTGGATGTTGCCTTAAAACGCTCTCTTGCAGCAATGATTCCAAGCGTCAATGAGGTATCCCGGCAGAGTTCCCGTGTATCCCCGGGCACCTCTGCCATCACACACAGCCGCCACAAAATTGCCGAGGCATAAAGGAATGCCTCGTAGTCCCCGCGATAGGCGTCCCTCTTTGCAAGGAAAATCGCTTCGCAAATAGGCTCCATTCGCTCCCATGTCCATGCAAGCTCGCGGGATTGATACATACTCAGAATCCCGCGTTCCGTCAGACGAAGCCGAAGCATCCCCTTCTCATCGGTGATTTCCTCCAGCCAACCGGTCTGTCGCAGGCGTTCTATGGTTTGAGTTTGATCCCTAAAGAGAATATCCGTTAGAGCATTCGTCATGCCCTTTGGAAATTCAGAGAGCGGGCACAGAACGACTGCCATTTTGGGGCTAAGTTCGACGCAGGGAGCCGATCGACTGAAGTCGATTCCGCGCAAGCGCTCCCACCGCTGTAATGTCATCCGCTTGCGCCAGCTTCGTGTCGCCATATCCACTCCCCAGATGAATTCGCCGGGAAAGTCCGGACTATGCGCCAACCCGTCAATGTAGGAAGCCAGAATGTCTGCATCAGTATAATGTCCTGCGTTCTCCATTTGAATCAGGACTTTCTCAGCCCGCCTGAGGGAAAAGCACACATCTTCCTCCGTACATTCCATCCGAACGGACGAACCAAGGGTTAGATTACCGGTTTTCTTACGCCGAAGCCGTCCGGATTTCAACATACAATTGACGAAGGAATGACTGTGCGGCAACAACAGCTCCAGCAGACGGGGCGGTACCTCGCCGCCCAGCTTCACGATCATTAAGGCCTCCCGCTTCACGCTTGAGACTTCCCCGAAAAGAAAGCCGCTGACTTCGGGATGCTTCGGATACTCTTCAGCGAAAAACAGCATATCCTGTACCTGCAATGCCGCTTCCAACATCTTCGGGTCATGGCGGATCTGCTCGACAAATTGCAGCCGTCCCAGCAGGTTTCTCAAATAATAGTCTGTGCGGATGGAACCGTCGAAATCGATGAATTTGGGATCGTTTATCCGCCGGATGTGCTCCGCCAGGGTGGATTTTTGGAGGAAATACACCTCTTGACGCAGCTTGCGTCGATAGGATTTCGGCACGGACAGGACCTCGTTGGTCACAATGCCGCAGACCTGATGCCGAGCTCCGGGACCGAGAACCCGAATCTTCTTGGAATTCATGGAAAAGCCTTCCGCTTTCAGTGTCGCCCGGACAAAGCGAAGAAGTCCGGCAATATCCATCCGGTCTGCGGAGAAGGTCAGATCGTCGCTGTAGCGCGTATAGATGATCCCGCGCTCGTCGCAGTAGGCGCAGACAATCTCGTCAAACCGCCCCATCACAAGATTGGCAAGCGCCGGAGAAGAGGGAGCGCCCTGCGGCAGATGTCCACGGAGCGTGCAGAGCTTGGCCAGCAGGGTTGCCACAGGCTTGTCATAGCCTGCCTCGGCAAACACTCCGTAGACCTTCCCGTAGGAAACCGTTTCAAAGAAATGGGAAATGTCTGCCTTGACCACCTGCTTTTTCCCTACGTGTGGAGCGGCGTTGTCCTTGAGACACACGCCCTTTCGGTAAGCAAAGCTCACAGAGCTGACCTCCTGCCTCTCCAGAATGTTGCGGAGAATCCAGCGCTGGAGTTTCATCAGTGAAGGGTGGGGAGTGGAGATTTTTCTGCATTTTTCGCTCTGCGAGCGGTCAACGAGCGTGCGCTCGGAATAGAAAGCCCCCGTGTCATTGCTGATTTTCAGCGTCTGTCGGAGACGATAAGAATAGTCCGTCTCATCCTGAGGCTGAAATGCCAGCAACACAAAAATCTGCACCGAGGGAATATAAGGGTTCTCCCTGTGCGGAGCGTTCAAAAACGCCTCGGGCATTGCCCAAGTCTTTCCCTTTTGTGCCTCTTGATGGAGAACCGCCAGATCCACGGCATTGCAGCTCACTTGCCCATTCTTTTTGTATTGCATTTCTCTTCCTCCTTCACGTTCGTCTTTCGCGGAATGCACATCAAAGTGGCTGGGCAGACCAAATCAACCAACAAGTTCAATCAGTTCAATGATTGCTTTAGCATCTAAAATCAGGCTGTAACCCGTGTACACGATCAGACCGGAAAGTGTCAAAATGCCAAAGGTTGCAAGGCCAATGCAGAGCCAGCCCGTCCAACCGGAGTGTGCGAGGCGTCTCCGGTTTCTCTTTGAAAAAACATTCAGCATAAACAAGAGGTAATTATCAATGCCGAGCGTGATCCCCAACGTCTTGCCGCCGTCCAGAAGCGGTGCAGGCATAAGGTTCAGAATGGCTATGCAGAGATTGCATTCTGCAAGCCAATCATATATCTCAGCGTGCGGACTGCCTGTGCAGGCCAGCAGGAAGAAAATTCCGGAAAGCAGAACATTTACTTCGATCCCCGCCAAGAAAAGCTGCGCCTTGTGCCGTCGGGTCCTGACTCTGTTGTCTTGCCTGAAGGATACATATGCGCCCAGGGGAATTACGCGAAACAGCAGTAGAAGTCCGACATTTGAAACGTAATACCGATATGCGACCGCCGCTGAAAGATGCCCGAATTCATGGGCGCAGATTGACAGAAAAACCAGCAGGTAAAAGAGAACGAACTCGAAATAACCGAAATTGCCGAAAATGGGCTTGCATATCATATAACGCACAAGACCAAAGACAAAAAGAAAGACTGCGGCAAAGGGCAGAAGCAAGTTGAAGATACCGGCAAAGGCGCGGAGACCCTTCACGTGGTTCGCCACGGGAAAGAGAATGAAGCGCCCGACGATAAAGCCGTGGTAGCGTTTGGTGGTGATCAAATTGAGGTCCTTTAATCGGCGAAGAACTGCTGCAAGCTGTCGGGAAGAAAGTCCGGGAAAAGCCTGAGAAAGGTTCGTTTTTCCGTCAGCGGAGGAAAGAACCTCGTATTCCACCGGCGTAAGCTCCACCCGGTCCCCAACGGATTCGGCATAGTATATATCGCGCTGCGCGTCATAATGCAGAAGAACCGTTTCATCGATCATCGGCTTCATTTGGGCTTCACCTCGGCTCCGTTTGAAGATAAAAATAGAAAGTGACAGAAGTACAGGCGCATGATCCGGCGTGCGGGAAACCGCACGCGTCTCGGGCAAGGTGGAACGGAGTGCGACTCGCACTCCTGTTTTTTCGCAGCGAAAAAACAACAAGCTACTTCTGCCACTTTCGTGGTTACTAAATTCTACCGCAAAGCAGATAAAATATCAAGTGGCAAACTCAAACAAAAACTGCCATAAAATTTGTCGAAAACGTCAAAAGCGGCTCAAATCGCCTTCTTCATCTTCATTGATCTGATCAAGCAGAGAAAGCAGCCCGGCTCCCTGCGTGGCGCTTTCCCGTTCCTGTTCCTCTTCACGGGCAAGCGCTTGCAGGTCGGGGTCACTGCGCAGTCGGGCGGACGCGTATCGCAAAA
>ERZ772860.2579-NODE-2579-length-10040-cov-6.694141_pt1 | contig 10040 bp, 10 predicted proteins | sample MGYA00511342_ERZ772860 | MGnify/ENA primary metagenome ERZ772860 (study PRJEB29015, sample SAMEA2737665) | human gut metagenome | biome: human gut; feature: human-associated habitat; material: faeces | place: China | collected 2012 ... | reverse complement strand
TAAATACAGAAAAAGACTTAGTAATAGAGGGACATGCACTTATTCAACCAAGAGTAGGAATTGGATTAGTTGCAAGTAGAAAGAGCATATTTACAAAAATTTTTGCAGGTATTGGTGGAACCGATTCTTATACAGATGCTATGTCAAATTTTTATCAAGATAATTTTGATGAAGGAATTTTTACAGGGAAAGGTATTTATGATTTAAAAATATTTTCTCAAATATTGAAAGATGAAATACTGTACTTAGTCATGATTTGTTAGAAGGTTGTTATTTAAGATGTGGTTTTGCATCAGACATTATGCTAATGGATGGATATCCAACAAGTTATGCAAGCTTTAAAACAAGATTGCACCGTTGGATCAGGGGAGATACACAAATTTTATTATGGCTAAAAGAAAAAATAAATAATAAAGTATTTAAAAATAATATATCTTTTGCGACTATAAATAGTTGGTGTAAGAATAAACTTGGTGGGATATTACCTTTTGATAAGGTAGTGGCACCTGATGTTAGTGTTTTTAATGAAAAACTTACATATAAGGAACAAAGCCTTTACAAAGATGGAGTTAAGTTAACTGTTGAAGATAATTATTTGGTTCCAATTATAGAAAGCGGTATAGTTGTTTTTATGGGTGAGAAAGAAGAATATGGACAGACTGTTATTGTTCAACAAGTAAATGGAATTGATGTATGGTATTCAAATGTAGATACTAGTAATATATCGTTGTATCAATATTTGACAAAAGGTAATTTACTTGGGGAGGCAAAGTCTAATTATATATATATGGTATTTCAAAAAGATGGGAAGTTTTTAGATTATAAAGAATATATTTAGTAGAATTTATTTTCATCCACTTTTTATAATAATGACTTTTATCGCATGTCTTAGTGGAGTTTTTAAAAGTTATTTAATTTTTACTGTTATTATAATAGTTCATGAGTTGGGTCACTTTATAACTGGTGTTGTTTTGGGATGGGAACCAGATAAAATATATATTTATCCATATGGTGGTTGTACTAAGTTTAATGAATCATTAAATAAACCATTAATAGAAGAGCTATTAATATTAATTATGGGTCCAATAACGCAAATAACTTTTTATTTACTTATTAAAAATTTATTTAATTATGATGATTATATTTTATTTAAGAATTATAATTATGTATTACTTATATTTAATTTAATGCCTATATATACTTTAGATGGTGGTAGAATTCTTAATATTTTATTGTCTTACAAGATTCCTTATAGAAAAACTATATCTTTATGTATATATGTATCTATACTTGTTATATTGTTTTTACTAACTAAAGTGGATTCTTTGATATTTTTAGTAGTTATATTATTTTTAGTTAGTAAGTTAATAGATGAATATAAAAATATAGGTTTTTACTATAATAGATTTTTACTTGAGAGAAGGTTAAAACCTACTAAATATAAAAAGCTAAAGGTAATAAGAAATATTAATGGTTTTTATAGAGACAAAAAGCATGTATTAAGAGGTAATAACAAGAGTTATACTGAAAAAGAGGTACTTAGTAAATATTTTAAATTATAGTGTGTCAAGTTTACATATGTTGCTTGACATTTTTTTGTACACTTTGTTATTATGAAATTGTAATAATAAAGGAAGGTTTGGTGAATATATGCAAGATAATAATAATACTTCATCAAATAAAAAAACTCTTTTCTTTGCGCTAGTGTGCGCTATTGTTCTTGCGGTTTTTGCATATACACAAGTAAGTATGAATATGGCAAATAATAAACCAAAAGAGTTAGAAGAAGAATCAAAAGAAGAAATTAATGGTGAAGATTTAAAGGCTTTGGATTATGTTCGGGAGCCCATTAAAGTGGATGACAATCATACAAAGGTAATTACTGCAGAAAAGAAAGAGAAAAAAGAAGTAGAGAAATCAAATGATTTAAAAATGAGTGCTCATTATACATTGTCATTTGATACAAATGGTGGAGAAGAAATAGAAAAACAAGTTTTATCTAATAATGAGGTTACTACTACAGTAATCCCAGTAAGGGAATCCTGGGTATTTGATGGCTGGTTTATTGATTCAGATTTAACTGAACCATTTATATTTGGTGGAACATTGAAAGCTGATACAACTATTTATGCTAAATGGGTTAAATATATTAAGTTTGTTGATGAATCAGATTGTATAAAAACTATAACTGTTGGTGATGGTGAATATATACCGCTACCTACTGATGATGAGTTAATTGATATGGCTCTTGAGGATTTTATTGTTAGTTGGTATTACATAAAGGATGATACTAATATTTTTATTACTAATAATACAAAACTATCTGATTTAGATGAAGATAGTGATACGGTAACATTATATCTAGAAAAGATTCCAGCATTTTATTTATCTTTCTATTTAGATGAAAATAGTGATGAGTTTTATAGAAAGAAAGTAATTAATGATCAAGTTATATCATTTGATGATGTAGATGAAAAATTAAAAGAGATTAATCCTGAAATTGATTTAACTACTGTCGGTTGGTATTATTATGATATAGATGGTAATAAATGTGATTTTTCAAAGAACAAAACTATTTCTACTGATATAACAAAGATATATTTATCTGATACGTACAAGATAATTTATTCTGAGGAAGATGATGAAAAAGAAGAAGGATTAGTTCAAATAGATGAACAGAATGTGGCTCGTGATACTAAATTAATAGACATTTTAGATCCGGAAGAAAAAGATAATAAGGAGTTTGAAGGCTGGTTTATAATAGATAATGACATTTTAACTGATTCTAAACTTGAAGATGGAATGGTTATAAATAGGGATATGACGGTAGTAGGAAAGTGGAAGACTTCTTCTACTGAGTCTAATGAAGAAATGGTTGAAAAGTAAGAAAATTCTTACTTTTTTTGTTTTAAAATAATTAATTATTATCATAATATAATGTCCATAAAGGCTATATTGGACCCTTGATGAAATTTGACAAAATGTGATTTTTGTGCTAAAATATGGAACTGTCACGCGAAATAAGAGGTGTATTTATAATGTTTTACGATGAGGCGAAAGCCATAGAATCTTGTATCGAGGACCCGTCCCTGATATTTGAACTTATTAAAGAAGGTCACTTTGAATTAGTTGACAAGTTATTAACAAAAAAACTAGTTGATATTAATACATGTGATGAATCTGGAAACAATGTTTTAATGCGACTTTTAAAAAGAGGTCAATATGAATTAGTATTAAAACATATGAAAAATAAGAAGCTTAATATAAATCATCAAAACTATGATGGTGATACATTCGCTCATATATTAGTTTCAATTAATTATGTAAATGTTCTTGAAATAATTAAAGCATTAGTAAAAAATAAAGAATTTTTACCTAATATTAAAAATAATATGGGTGAGACAATACTTGATAAGTCAATTAATGATAACTATATATATACAACAGTTAAAATACTTGAAGATAAGAGATTTAATAATATAGATATAGTTTCATTTAAAAACTTATACAAAACATATATTGAAACAAATAAATATGGTAAATATACTAAGTTAAATAACTTGGAGATAATTATTGATAGTCTTGATGAAAAAGCTTTAATGCCTAGTATGCAAAGATTAGTTAATCTAATAAAAGAAAACTTTGAATACATCAAAGAAAGATTAATTAGTAATAAAAATACTGGTATTAGTGATTATATAAATGATGTAATTCAAACAGTATAGTGCTTAATTTTAAGCACTTTTTCTTTGATAAAATTAAAACTTATTGTATAATCTATAAAGAAAGAAGTGATTTTATGAACTTACCTAATTTAATAGAAGCAAGAAAAAGAAGCAAGGATAAAGTAATAAAAGAGTTATATAGACAAAATATAAATGCTAAAGGTATTGGTGTTGGAAAAACATATCATGTAAAAACTTATGGCTGTCAAATGAATGAACATGATAGTGAAAATATAAAAGCTTTATTAGAAGAGGTTGGATTTACTGAGGTTTCTAACTATGAAGATGCTGATTTAGTACTTTTAAATACATGTAGTATTAGAGAAAATGCTCATAATAAAGCATTTGGTATGCTTGGTAGATTAAAACATTTAAAAGAGTCAAAACCTGATTTAGTAATTGGTTTATGTGGATGTATGGCTCAAGAAGAGGGAGTAGTAGATGAGATATTAAAGAAGTATAAATATGTAAACTTTGTATTTGGTACTCATAATATTGATCACTTGCCTACATTACTTTTGGAAAATTTTAATAAGGGCAATCAAGTAATAGAGGTTTATAGTAACGAAGGAAATATAGTTGAGGATATTCCTGTTAAACGTGAAAATAAATTTAAGGCATATGTTAATATCATTTATGGTTGTGATAAATTCTGTACATATTGTATTGTTCCATTTACTAGAGGAAAACAAAGAAGTAGATATCCTGAGGATATTTTACGTGAAGTACGTGGATTAGTTAGGGATGGTTATAAAGAGGTTACTTTACTTGGTCAAAATGTTAATGCATATGGAAAAGATTTAGATATTAATTATACTATGGAAAACTTATTAGAAGATGTTAGTAAAACCGGTATTCCAAGAATAAGATTTGTTACTTCACATCCATGGGATTTTACTGATAAAATGATTGATGTAATTGCAAAATATGATAATATAATGCCTTATATTCATCTACCGGTACAGTCAGGTAGTAGTAGAATACTTAAATTAATGGGTAGACGTTATACTAAAGAAGAATATTTAACTCTATTCCATAAAATAAGAGAGAAAATGCCACATTGTTCTATCTCAACAGATATAATAGTAGGTTTCCCTGGAGAAGAAGAGGAAGATTTTAATGAAACATTGGATTTAGTAAATGAATGTAAGTTTGATAATGCGTTTTCATTTATATATTCGCCAAGAGAAGGTACTGCAGCTGCGAGACTTGTAGATAATATATCTTTAGAAGAAAAAGAAAAAAGACTCTATAAATTAAATGAGGTTTTAAATAAATATTTTAAAGAAAGTAATGATAAACTTTTGGGATGTGTTCTTCCTGTTTTAGTAGAAGGCAAAAATGAAAAAGGTAAACTTTTTGGATATACTGATACTAATAAACTTATTAATTTTGATGGAGATATTAGTTTAGTTGGTCAAATAGTTGATGTTAGGGTGGTTGATGCTAAAACTTGGAGTCTTGATGGTGAATTAGATGAAGGAAATAAGTAATAAAGTAGGCAAGCTAGTAGATTTAATAAAACAGAGTGATGATTATCAAGAATATATTTCTCTTATGAATATAATGAAAGAAGATAAAGATATTAATTCTCTTATAAAAGAGATAAAGGATTCTCAAAAGAAGATAATGAAGCTAAAATCACTTGGAGAAGATTATTCCTCTTATGATGAATTAATAAAAAAAGATTTGGACAAGTTGGAAACTTTTCCAATATATGTTGAATTTTCATCTCTGCAAGAGAAACTTAATACATCCTTTCAGGTAATAAAGGAAAGTATTCAAAAAGAAATAAATAGTATAACTAACTAATTATTTCTTTTTTTCTTTACAAATAGATTTAAAAATATGTTTAATTTTGTCATGATTTGTGATATCCTTTTTATAGAATAGAAAGGTATTGATATTAACTATAGAAGTTATCAAAACATGTATATTATTCAAAATTATTAAAATAGGAGGAAAATAAAGTGAATAATGAATTTAATAATTTAAATAATGGGGTTAATAATATTAGTGGGGCAAACTCTCAAAATCAAATTAATCAAAATAATATGACATATCAACAAGTAAATTCTAATGTTAGTAGTAAGGAATATATATCACCTAAGAAAAAAGATAGAAAAGTGGCATTAATTATGATGGCGGGAATAGTTGCGTTTTATCTTCTTATTTTCTTAGTTGCTTATGTACCTATTAAAAACGAAGTTAATAAAGCAAGAATTAAACATGAACAGTCAAATAATGAAATTAATAATAATTATAATAACAATGATGATAGTACAAGTGGAAGCACTAATAATGATTTAAGTATTACATATCAAGGGTATAAATTTATTAAGCTAGTTGGATATACATATGAATCTACTCCTGATTATTTAAAAGTAACTAATTCAAGCGCAGGAGTTCTTATGGGAATTAATATAATAGATGGATCTTATAGTCAGCTTAATGCTTTAACTGAAGCACAAATTAAATTAGAACTTGAAAAAAAGCTTTCTAATGTAGATTACAAAATTACTAAAGTTAGTAAAGAAAAAATATCTGGAAGGGATTTCATTATTGCAGATGCAGAAGATGAAGATGGTAAATTTCTTATATATATTACTAAATTAGATGAGACTCATGCTGCAAGTGGACAACTTTTTGATGAATATTTTTCCGGATTTCATTCTGATTTGATGTATGTTTCAACTGTACTTTCAACAGTAAGTGCGGTTAGTAAATAATTATTATTTGTATAAAATTTAAATTCAATAAAATAACTAAATTATATAAAGCTAGAAATAGCTTTTTTTTGAACTAAATTTTTACCTATTGCATAAATTAGAATGAGGAGGAATATTATATGGCTAATTATAAAGAAATTGTTACAAAGGCAGTAATTGGCAAAGGTAAAAAGAAGTTTATAACTAAAAGTGAAATAACTCCTGAAGTTGTTCCTACTACTGTATTAGGATGTTGGGTTATAAATCATAATTTCAAAGGGTATAGACAAGGTGATAAGGTTGTAATTGATGGAAGTTATGATGTTAATATTTGGTACTCTTGCTTAGGAGATACTAAAACTGAAGTTGTAAGACATAGTGATACATATAAAGAAGTAGTTCATGTTCCAACTAGAAATAATGTATCTGATTTAACAGATAATGAAGAAATTATTATTAGAAGTTTAAATCAACCTAGTTGTGTTAAAACTGAAATATCTGGTGGAAAGATAATATATACAATAGAAAAAGAGCTTGGTATAGAAATAGTGGGAGATACTAAAGTTAAAATATCTGCAGAAGATGAAGAAGACCCTTGGGACGAGATAGAGGATGAAGAAGATGTTGAAACCGCAGAAAAAGAGATAGATAATCAAGTAGAAGAAGAATTTTTAGATTAAATTCTTTTTTTTATACAATTTTTACAGATTATATAGACAAATCTTATTGTGTCAAATGCATGTTACTTTACACTAAAAAGTTAATAACTTATTGTTTAAAAAACTATTTTTTTATATAATATAGAAGGATAGGTGTTTTTAGTATGGAAGAGAATAGAAAGTGCAGTAAAAATATATTAATAAAAATATGTATAATTGTATTATCTATTGTTATAATTTTGTATGCTGCAGTTAGTATATACAGCTATACTATAATTTCTGATTATGATAATAAGATTTATCCTAATGTATATGTTAATGATTATGACATATCTAATGTAAGCAGGGATGAAGTTGTTAATAAAGTTAACGTTATTGCACAGGCAATAAATGAAGAGGTTATAACTTTTACTGTGAATAGTAAAGAATATAAGATATCTCTTAAAGACTTGGGGATAACTCTTAATAAAGATGCTTTATCCAATAAAATACTTACTTATAATAATAATATGAATTCATTTGATAAATTAAAAAGTATCATGAGTAAAAAAAAGACTGTATTTAATTATGAACTTACTTATTCCAAAGATACTATAGTTAAATATTTGAATGATTTAAAAAAAGAAGTAGATACTAAGGGTATTAAGGGAAAACTGGTTATGGATAAGGATAGAAACTTATCATATAAAAAGTCAACGCCAGCATTTTCACTTAATGTTAATGAAAGTGCTAAAAAAATTGAGGATGATTTAGAAAAAATAATTTCAACAGGCAAGGCAACTTTAGTAGGTGAATATAAAGCGTTAGGTGAAGATAAGTTACTTAGCACAATTGACACTAAAGTTTCTAGTTTTTCTACTAATTATAATACTAAAGTTTCGAGAGCAAAAAATATTGCTGCTGCGGCCGGTTATTTAGATGGTATTATATTAAAACCAGGACAGGTATTTTCATTTTATAAATATGCAGGGCCTTATAATAAAAAAGGCTATGTATATTATGATTCTATATTAGCAAATGGTGTTTGTCAGGTAGTTTCTACAGTATATAATACAACTCTTTTAGGAGGACTTAAGGTTGTTGAAAGATATAGTCATGAGAGGAAAATGACATATGTACCCGGTGGGCTTGATGCTACTACTGCCTCAAAAGCAAATGGAGCAGTAATTGATTATAAGTTTAAAAACACCTATGATTATCCAATATATATATCTGCATATACTAGAAATGGAAAAGTTACTGTTGAATTTTGGTCTAATAGTCGTGCAAAAGATGGAAAAACTTACAAAACAGAATCTGTTAAAATAGGATATAATGCATACAAGGCATATTTACTTGTTTTTAAAGATGGAAAGCAAATAGATAAAAAATTTGTGAATAATACATATTATCCAAAATAGGAGGAAAACGATATGAAAGAAAAAGATAAAAAGAGTGGTTTAATTTTACTTCTTACAGCTTTGTTGGTGTTTATGGCTGTTTGTTATTCTATTTTGTTTCAAAGACTTAGTATTATAGGTACTGTAAAGGTTGATCCAAGATGGAATATAAAAATAACTGAGGTTACTCTAGAAGAGGGTGGAAATGCTGTTAATAAAAATATACAGTATACTGACAATTCAGTTAATTTATCTGCTGATTTGGAAGGACCTGGCGATTATGTTGATTATATAATCAAAGTAGAAAATAAAGGAAATATTAATGCTAAACTTAGTGATGTTTTAAATACTATGGATCAATCTAAATATATTAAATTCAGTTTTAAAGCATTAGATAAAAATGGAAAAGAAATTGATAAATTGGAGAATTTAAAATTAAAGAGTGGTAAATATCAATATTTTAAATGTAGAATTTATTTTAATGATGAAGCCGGTAATTTCACTGGTGATATGGAAACCGCAAAAAATACTATAGTCTTAAATTATGTTCAAGATTCAAAGTAGATTTGTTATTAATAAAATTATAGAACTTGTTAGAAAGGCATGAGCAATTCTTGCTAGAAAATAAGTTCTATATTTTATTTTGGTGTCTGATAGTATACTCATTACTTGTAGATGTATTGATATTCCACCAAAAGATATAAAGAAGCCTATTATTGATGCTTTTACATATTGTGGTATTTCTATTGTGGATATATATTTTATCCCTTGTGTCATTTCTAATGTTCCACTAATCAATGCTTTAGTTAATGGGGATGGATTACCAAACTTTAATATTATAGTAGAAATAATTAAAAAAGTTGTAATTATTCCTAGAAGAAGTAAAAGTGTATTTATTGTTCTTGTTATTGATAGAGTAAGTGATTCTATAAATCCTTTTCTTTTAGTGATAGTTAATTTTTTATCTTTAGTATTAGTTACACAAAGCTCTTTTTTTCTTGTTATAAATGCTATTATAAAATTTGATATTATATGAGAAAGCAAAATAATATAACCTAATTCCTTTTCACCAAGCGTTGTACATCCTATAAAACCTATTACGAATAATGGTGAAGAAAAATGTGTAAATGTAAGTAAATATTCTGCTTCATTAGTATTTAATATTTCTTCATCTAAAAGGTTTTTAATGAATTTAGCGCTACTTGGAAATCCTGATGCCATACTTGATATAATTACAAAAGATGCTTCCCCTGGTAAATAAAATAATTTTTTCATTATATTTTTTGTTAATTTGCCTAAAATATTAATTAGACCATAGTTAGTTAATAAGTCTGATATAATAAAAAAGGGAAATAGAGTTGGAAATATGTTGTTTTTCCATATTTCAAATGAGAATAATACACTTTTAATTATGTCAGTCGGATATACCAATATTGTTATTAATATAAATATAAGAAGTGTTAAAATAAGTAAATTAGTAATCTTTTTTTTCATAAACTTTATTCTTTCTGTTATAATTAAATAGGATGTGATATGTATGTTTAATAAAATATATGATAAATTTAAAAA
>ERZ772860.2570-NODE-2570-length-10078-cov-3.871595_pt1 | contig 10078 bp, 9 predicted proteins | sample MGYA00511342_ERZ772860 | MGnify/ENA primary metagenome ERZ772860 (study PRJEB29015, sample SAMEA2737665) | human gut metagenome | biome: human gut; feature: human-associated habitat; material: faeces | place: China | collected 2012 ... | reverse complement strand
ACCTACCGTGTTCAAGGAATTCAAATGACGGAAGGGATAAGCCCGGCGAGCCTCTTCCAATAATCCTTCGCTCATCATTAGATCTACACGTTGGTTGATGCGGTCGCATAATTCGTCGCGATCTCTATTAAGCCCTACTTTGATGATCCGGAACGGACGCTCTTTCTTAATGTTCGTGCGGAAGGAGGAGTAAGGCTTGCCTGTCATCCGGCAAATCTCTACGGCATGGATCACTCGTTTATAATTATTCCGGTCCACTTCCTCATAATGGACAGGGTCTGCTTCTTTTAATTCAGCGAGGATAGGGGCTAGTCCCTCGGTTTCAAATTGCATGTATAGGGCATCCCGGATCTCCGGTGTAACTGTCGGGATATCGTCAATACCTTTACATACGGCATCGATGTACATCATAGAGCCTCCGGTCATTACGACGGTCGGGATCGTTTTATGTAATTCGGATAGGAGGGAGACCACGTCTTCCTCGAAGTTGCTGGCGCTGTAATAATCGGTAAGCGAGAGAGTGCCTACCATATAATGCTTGACACGAGCCATTTGTTCCGGTGTAGGGGCAGCCGTGCCGATCGGAAGGTCTTTATAGAGCTGACGGGAGTCGGAAGAGATAATCGGAGAGCCGAAACGTTCCGCCACTTGGAGGCTTAACTCGGTCTTTCCGACTCCTGTCGGCCCAAGTAATATAACGAGGGAATTCATCAAAAGCGCTCGTCGTCGTAAGGATTATCCATCGGGCCTTCGCCTAAACCGTCGAAGCCGCTTTTGTCTAATTCGTCCATATCGTATTCGGAATCCCCGTAAAAATCTTCTCCTACGTCCGTACTGCCGTTCTTAGCCTCGAACTCATCGAAAGAAACTATTTGGGCGGGAGGCGTACCTACCGATTTGCTGCAAATAGGAGCATCCAAGTCTTTTCCCGGAACGATCTCACGAAGTTCCATGAAGAAGGCACGTTCGGTCATATAATCGAAAACGAAAAGTAGTTTTTGGTGCTCGTCTTCCAACAATTCTTCCAGTTGAGTATCGGCCATGACATAGCTGTCTTCCTCGGAAGAGGTATCCATCTCCACTAATGTGATCTCTGTCTTTTTACTCCAGTCATCGTCACATATGAAGAAAGAGGTCATTTGATCCTTTGTATAACCTACAGAGTCGAGGATGGCGTTTTGCAAATCCAAGAAAGTAGACTCGGAATCAATCTTGATCTCGCGCTTGAAGTCATCTGCTTCATCTGATAGGATTAGAAATCTAAATAGCATAGTCGTTTAGTTTTATTATCGCCTCAAAAGTAGTAAAAATATGGATATACCCAATATACGTCGCTATAAATAATGAAAGAGGGTGTGCGTCTGATCCCTGTATGGGATTTCTTCTGAACCTGAGGCTGAGATATTAGCGGCAGTTGTCACCTTGAATAGGAATGGATGAACTACCTTAAGGACGGAACGATCCGTCCTGACACCATGGCTCCAGGATTAGGCGAAGCTTGAGGCACGTATGGAAGGACATATGGAAGGACTGGCGGAAGGTAAGGCGGAAGCGAACCTAGAAAACGCCAAGAAGATGAAAGCCATGGGGATCGATCTTGAAATGATCCGGCAGATCACGGGAATTACCCTATAAATAACCTTTTGGTGACATAAATAGCGAATCGGCGCAAACCCCTCATCGTAAGATGTGGATTTGCGCCGATTTGTTTTTGGTTGTCCGGATGTTTGTGTCGCTTATTCGTCGATCGAACCTCTTACGATACCCCGGCTGGAAGACTTGATGAAATTGAGGATCAAATCCCGTTCCTCGCTAGGCTCGTACTCGGTCTCGATCGCTTTCAGCGCCTCCGTATTATTCAAGCCTCGGGTATACAGCGTGCGATAGATGTCTTGAATCAAGAATACCTGCTGATTCGTGAATCCCCGGCGACGTAAACCTACGATATTGATACCGCAATAAACGATCGGATCACGGCCGATCAAGGTATAAGGGGGGATATCTTTTCCGATACGAGAACCGCCTTGTACCATCACGTGCTTGGATATACGCGTGAACTGATGCACCAAGGAACCTCCGCTTACGATAGCGAAATCATCAATCTCTACCTCCCCGGCGATTTGCGAAGCGTTACCGATGATAATATGGTCTTTTAAGACGCAATCATGGGCCACGTGCGAATAAGCCATGATTAAGCAATCGCAGCCTACCACGGTCTTACCTTTGGAAGCGGTACCCCGGTTGATCGTCACGCATTCGCGAAGCGTCGTGTTATCTCCGATTTCCGCCGTCGTGGTTTCTCCCGCGAATTTCATGTCTTGAGGGATACCGGCAACGACCGCTCCCGGGAAAATATTGCAATTTTTACCAATCCGTGCGCCATCCAAGATAACGGCGTGAGAATATATACGGCAATTATCACCGATTACGACATCTTTCTCAATCACGGCAAACGGATCGATAGTTACATTCTGGCCGATCTGGGCCTCTGGATGAACGACTGCTAGAGGAGATATATTCATTATCGTACTTTATCTTATTATTTGTTTTTTACAATCTGAGCCATGAACTCGGCTTCACTAACCAATTTATCACCAACGAATACATACCCTTTCATGGTAGAGATCCCGCGGCGAATCGGTGCCAATAATTCCAGACGTAAGATCAACGTATCGCCCGGAACGACTTTTTGGCGGAATTTCACGCCATCTATTTTCATGAAGTAGGTAGAATAACGCTCTGGCTCATCTACGGAATTCAAGACTAGCAAACCACCTGTTTGTGCCATAGCCTCAACCTGTAGAACTCCCGGCATGACCGGCTCCTGAGGGAAATGCCCTTGGAAGAACGGTTCGTTGGTCGTGATGTTCTTTACGCCTACGATATAGTTCCCGCCAACCTCGATAATCTTGTCAACCAATAAGAACGGATAGCGGTGCGGCAATAATTCACGGATACGGTTGATATCCATCACCGGCTCACGGTTCGGATCGTATACCGGGGCTTGCACCTCGTTCATCTTGATATCCTTGCGGATCATACGAGCTAACTGGTTATTGATCTTATGTCCCGGACGGGTAGCGATCACACGTCCGCGGATCGGCTTACCGATCAAGGCGATATCTCCGATCACGTCGATCAATTTATGACGTGCCGGTTCGTTATCGAATACAAGCGGCTTGTTATTGATATAGCCTAATTCCTGCACGTTCTTGTGAGGGATGTTCAGCATATCTGCCAATTTGTCCAAAGATTCTTGCGGTATCTTTTGGTCGTAGATAACGATCGCGTTGTCTAAATCGCCACCCTTGATCAAGTTGTGGTTGAGCAACATCTCCACTTCGCGTACGAATACGAACGTACGTGAAGCCGCCAATTCTGTCGGGAATTCGCTGAGATCGTTTAACGTGGCGAATTGGTTGGAAAGCACGGGCGAATCGAATGAGATCAATACGTTCACGCTGAACTTATCATCCGGAAGGATGATCAACGAAGAACCGGTTTCCTCATCTTTTACCTCGATCTTGTGCTTTACGATATAATAATCCTTCGGAGCGTTTTGCTCAACAACCCCTGTCTTTTGGATTTCCTCGGAGAAGAAGCGAGAACTTCCGTCTAGGATCGGAAACTCGGGTGCGTTTACCTCGATCAAGCAGTTATCGATCTCATAAGCGTATAAAGCCGCCATCGCGTGCTCGATCGTACTTACTTGAACGCCATTCTTGCTAAGCACCGTACCCCGTTGTGTATTAACCACGTTCTCGGCCAAGGCGTCAATCGTCGGTTGGCCTTCCATATCGACACGTTTGATCTTGTATCCATGGTTCTCGGGTGCGGGATTAAACGTAATCTCTATATCTAATCCGGTATGCAACCCTTTTCCTTTCAAGGAGAAACTTGCCGCAAGCGTTTTCTGTTTTTGCATAGGTCTTTATTGTTTATTAATTTCTTTCTTGAGTTGTTCGATCTCCCGTTGCATTTGCCCCAGCGAGCGGTATATATCCGGAAGACGGTTGAAGATCGCGCTGGAACGCATGAAGTTCTTAGCGTTGATCGCCGGCGCCCCGAGCAATGTCGTCGCTTCCTTCACGTCGCTGATAACGCCAGCCTGAGCTCCGAATACGACGTGGTCCGCCACATGGATATGTCCGGCCAAACCAACTTGTCCGCCAAACATACAATGCTTTCCTACTTTTACGGAACCGGCGATGCCGACTTGCGCCGCCATCACGGTATTCTCGCCTACCTCCACGTTATGAGCGATTTGTACGAGATTGTCCAGCTTAACGCCTCGGCGAATGATCGTAGAATCCATCACCGCACGGTCAATTGTCGTATTGGCTCCGATCTCTACATCATCCTCGATAATAACGTTGCCTAATTGCGGGATTTTCTTGTAAGTCTCACCTTCGGGAGCGAATCCGAAACCGTCAGCCCCGACTACGCTACCGGCATGAAGGATACAATTATTGCCGATCGTACAATTCTCGTAAACGGTGGCATGCGGATAGAATACGCAGTTATCTCCTACCGTCACGTGATCACCGATATAAGCGTGCGGGTATACCATACAGTTCTTACCCATTTTTACGCCTTCTCCGATGTAGGCGAAGTTACCGACATAACAATCGTCGCTCACGGTCGCGGAAGCGGCGATAAAAGCGGTAGAATCAACCCCCTTCTTTTTGCTCTTCGATTGCTCTACCAAATTTAATAACATCGCGAGCGCCGCATAAGCGTTCTCTACTTTTACAAGTGTGGCTCTTATCGGTTGTTCCGGTTTGAAATCATTATTCACCAAAACAATGCTTGCCTCGGTATTATAAATATGATGCGCATATTTAAGATTCGCCAAAAAGGTCAATGTACCTGGCTTTCCTTCTTCTATTTTAGAGAAGTTGCTGACTTTAACGTTCGGATCTCCTTCAATCGTTCCGTTCAGGAAGCCGGCAATTTGTTGGGCTGAAAACTCCATTACTTATTCAATTATATATGTATCTTCGTTGACTGTCCGCTGTTTATAGACAGTTAGTTTGCAAAAATGGTGAAAATTCTTTATATAGCCTATGCTTTGCAGGGAATAATTCCCTTATCATGTAGATAACCGGCCATTTCTTTCTGTACGGCATGTGCCGCCTCACGGGCTACGTTGGCGAAAGCCTCCGTCTTATCCGCGTAAATAATCGCACGGGAAGAATTTACCAAAAGACCGCATTGGTCGTTCATCCCGTATTGAGCTACTTCCGCCAAGCTTCCGCCTTGAGCGCCCACGCCCGGGACTAACAAGAAATGATTCGGAGCCTGTTTACGAATATCAAGGAACATCTTGCCTTGGGTAGCGCCCACTACATACATCATTTGCTCGTCGGTTGCCCACTCTTGCGATTTCTTTAATACTTTCTCGAAAAGACGTTCACCATTCGCGTCTTCCGTCATTTGAAAATCATGTGAGCCTTTATTGGAGGTCAAGGCCAATAAGATTACCCAAGCCTCCGGGTAGATCAAGAATGGTTTTACGCTATCCTCGCCCATATAGGGAGCGACCGTTACGGCATCTACCTTGATATGATCGAAGAAAGAACGGGCATACATCTCGGAGGTATTTCCGATATCACCACGTTTCGCGTCGGCGATGATAAATTGATCGGGATAATTCTCCCGTAAGTAAGCCACAGTCTTCTCAAAAGCCATCATGCCCTTTGTACCAAGGCTCTCGTAAAAAGCCAGATTCGGCTTGTAAGCGACACAATAATCGGCGGTAGCGTCGATGATCGCTTTATTGAACGCGAAAATAGGATCTTCTTCCGACAATAGATGTTGCGGGATCTTTTTTATATCTGTATCTAATCCGACACAAAGGAAGGATTGTTTCTTTTTAATATTCTCGAATAGCTGTTGTTTGTTCATTTTCTTTTCAGTATGAAATGATTGGATGTGTTTACAATTCAGACTCTTTCAATCGCTCAGCGTTCTCCGCTACGATCAGGTGATCCAAGCAATCTTGAATTTCGCCGTCCATAAAGGCTGAAAGATTATAGATCGTGTAATTGATACGGTGATCCGTGATACGCCCTTGCGGGTAATTGTACGTACGGATCTTCGCGGAGCGGTCACCGGTAGATACCATGGTCTTACGCTTGCTGGCGATATCGTCCAAGTATTTCTGGTGTTCCTTGTCATAAATAAACGAACGAAGACGGGTAAGCGCCCTTTCTTTGTTCTTCGGTTGGTCTCGTGTCTCCGTACATTCGATCAAGATTTCCTCACTCACACCTGTAATGGGGTTCTTCCAGACATAACGCAGGCGAACACCTGATTCCACCTTGTTTACGTTCTGACCACCGGCACCACCGGAGCGGAAGGTATCCCATTTAATCTCCCCTTCATTAATCTCAACATCAAATTCATCCGCCTCAGGCAATACGGCGACCGTGGCGGCGGAGGTATGTACACGTCCTTGCGTCTCCGTAGCCGGTACGCGCTGTACGCGGTGTACACCGGACTCATACTTCAACGTACCGTATACTTTCTCGCCCGATACCGTGAAGATGATTTCCTTAAAGCCGCCGGATGAGCCTTCGCTAAAGCTAGACACGCTTATTTTCCATCCCTTCAGTTCGCAATACTTCACGTACATACGATATAGATCACCGGCGAAAAGGGCGGCTTCGTCACCTCCCGTTCCTCCTCGTATCTCAACGATCGCGTTCTTGTCGTCTTGCGGATCAGCGGGAACGAGCAATAATTTTATCTCTTCTTCCAAAGCGGGAATACGTTCGTTGCAGGTATCCAGCTCTTCACGAGCCATTTCCCGCATTTCCGGATCTTGCTCGGACTCAAGCAAGGCTTTCGCTTCCTCGATCCCGTTCAATACTTTCACGTATTCCGAACGAGCTCCCACGATTTTCTCCAAATCACGGTACTCTTTGTTCAGTTTTACGAACCGTTTCATGTCGGCGATCACCGCCGGGTCGGTAATAAGCGTACCGACTTCCTCGAAACGGCTCACTAATCCGTCTAATTTACCAAGTAAACTATTTTCGGCCATTTATCTTTATTAATAGGTGAAGCGACCTTTCTCGCTTTCGATAATCAATTCATTTTTATCAGCTTCCTCTACGAAACCCACGATTTGCGCATCAATACCAAAGCTTTTTGAGATGCTGATTACTTCTTCCGCATGCTCGGGAGCGATGTAGATCTCCATCCGGTGTCCCATATTGAATACCTTGTACATCTCGCTCCAGTCCGTACCACTCTGCTCCTGAATCGTGCGGAATAACGGTGGGATAGGGAAGAGATTGTCCTTGGTTACACGCTTGTTCTCTACGAAGTGCATAACTTTTGTCTGAGCCCCTCCCGAACAATGTACCATGCCATGGATCTGGGAGCGTAGTTTATCAAGCAATACCTTAATTACCGGCGCATAGGTACGTGTCGGCGAAAGCACCATCTTTCCGGCGTCGATCCCTAATTCCTCGATCTTATCCGTAAGTTTCAATCCTCCGGAGTAAACCAATTCTTCGGGAACGGCGGCATCGTAGCTTTCCGGATATTTCTGCGCTAAATACTTGGAGAAGACATCATGGCGGGCAGAGGTCAGACCGTTACTACCCATACCTCCATTGTATTCTTTCTCGTAAGTGGCTTGTCCGGAAGATGCCAGACCTACGATCACGTCTCCTCCTTGGATATTCTTATTGTCGATTACGTCCGAACGTTTCATGCGGCAAGTGACTGTACTATCTACGATGATGGTACGAACTAAGTCGCCAACGTCTGCGGTCTCGCCACCTGTCGCATAGCAACCAACGCCCATCTCACGTAACTCTGCCAGCAACTCATCTGTTCCATTGATGATCGCCGAGATCACCTCGCCCGGAACCAACAGCTTGTTACGTCCAATTGTAGAAGAGACCAAGATATTGTCTACGGCACCTACACAAAGCAGGTCGTCGATATTCATGATAAGAGCGTCTTGGGCGATACCTTTCCACACCGAAAGATCTCCGGTCTCTTTCCAGTACATATACGCCAAGGACGATTTGGTACCGGCGCCATCCGCATGCATAATATTACAATATTCAGGATCACCGCCTAAGATATCGGGGATGATCTTACAGAACGCTTTCGGAAAAATTCCCTTATCGATGTTCTTTATCGCGTTGTGAACATCTTCTTTTGAAGCGGAAACGCCTCGCAGGTTATAACGTTGATCACTCATTGTACTATATTATTTGAACCGCAAAGGTAATACTTTTTTATGTTACTTATCTAAGTTTTAAGACATCTCCTTCCTCCGGGATGTAATCTTTGTCTTTTTTATTCATTTTATACAGACTCTTGATCTGGATTCCGTACATCTGCGCGATACTGTGCATAGACTCTCCGACTTGTACCACGTGGTCGTAATTCGGCTTGTCCGCTTTCTTCTTTTTCTTTTCCAGATATACGATATCGCCTTCCTGCAACGGGAAGTCCTCGGGCACCTCGTTGAATTTCATCAACTGCTTGGCCTTGAATCCCATGCTTCGGGCGATCTGGTCGAAACTGTCGTTATCCTTAGCGTATACATAGATCAAACCGTGGGTACGATAGACTTGATAATTGAACACCGGAAGATTTTGCTTCTTGGTAGAGGTCTTCTTTGTTCCCTTACCGGAGTCAAAGCGGTATAACTCATAATCTTCGATAACCTTGATTAATTTATTTGCGTAAGCACGATCGGTGGCGTAACCGCATTTTTGTAGTCCTTTGGCCCAGCCTTTGTAATCCTTGATGTTTAATTTGAACAGGCGTTCGTAGCGGGAGCGTTCGGCGAGGAAGCGGGAATGGTCATCATAAGAATCCTCTACTCGTTTGTATTTCCGGAAGCACTCTCCCCGCAGGTCGTCGTCGTGATAGACCCTGCCGCCTCGCCAGTCCGAATGGCATTTGATACCGAAGTGATTGTTGGAGCGTCTGGCCAAGTCGCTTTGCCCAGCTCCGGATTCCAGTAATCCTTGCGCTAAGGTGATACTTGCCGGAATGCGATATTTCTTTTGGTGTTGAATCGCCAAATCACTGTATTTACTGATGTATTTTTGATAGGAAGTCAGCTTCCGCTGGCTTTCTGCCCCTGCGCTTAAACAGGCGAGGGACAATAATAATATACCTAAAAAATGAAGGGATAAACGCATAACTGTTCTTTTCGATCCGATTTTACCGGACAAATATATAAAAGAAAATACATATCTATTGGGAATTGATGGGTTAAAAATAGGAGATACGGGCTAGATAATCGTAATGCTCCCCATCTTCTATTTTTTCCGCTTTAAAGCCGGCTTGCCTTGCGTATAGATTCAGCGTGTTGAAATCTATATATAACCAATCAAATGAATCCCCTTTGATACTTTTATATTGCATGCGGAAATCGATCTCTCCGAAATAATCATCCTCGGGGGCGATATCCAGATACTTGTTCATAGTTAAAAATCCTCCTGTAAAGTAATAGGTGAAAGTTTCACGGTTACCTTTTGAGGTAAGGTTACATCATAACATACAACTTGTCAAAAGTCAATACAAAGCGGGGCTTGAATTTGCACGGGAAGTGGCATATAATACCTCTATTATCCCGTGAAAACCCACAAAAGGAAGGAAAATTATTATGGAACGAGTGAGAATTGCCGCGCTCTTCGCCGACAAAGAGCAGTACGGCGGCGCAAGCGTCACCGTATGCGGCTGGGCGAAGACCATCCGCGATATGAAGACCTTCGGATTCATCGAGCTGAACGACGGCTCGTGCTTCCGCAATTTGCAGGTCGTGATGGATGCGAATTCTCTTTCTAATTATAAGGAGATCGCCGCGCAGAACGTGGGCGCCGCGCTCATCGTGCGCGGCACCGTCGTGCTGACGCCCGAGGCCAAGCAGCCGCTCGAAGTCAAGGCAACAGAGATCGAGGTCGAGGGCGTGTCCTCCCCCGACTATCCCCTGCAGAAAAAGCGCCACAGCGTCGAATATCTGCGCACCATTCAGCATCTGCGCCCGCGCACGAACCTCTTCTCCGCGGCGTTCCGCGTGAGAAGCGCGGCAGCCTAC
>ERZ772860.2561-NODE-2561-length-10141-cov-2.648324_pt1 | contig 10141 bp, 6 predicted proteins | sample MGYA00511342_ERZ772860 | MGnify/ENA primary metagenome ERZ772860 (study PRJEB29015, sample SAMEA2737665) | human gut metagenome | biome: human gut; feature: human-associated habitat; material: faeces | place: China | collected 2012 ... | reverse complement strand
GGGGCGGCTGTATTCGAAGTCGGCGCTGCGCTCCTGATGGCGGCAGAAGATGAGGAAGCCGGTATGGGCGTTCATGCGGTCTTCGGGGCGCAGACGGTCAGCCACGGGCTTCCAGTTGCGCATGAGGATCTCGCAGACTTCGATATCGGCGAAGGGGCCTTTTTCCAGCCCCATGAGCAGCTTGCTGACCTGATCCACGGTGGGCACGAGGAAGCCGAACATGGCGCCGGGCTTCACGGCCTTGACGGCGTGGTCGAGGTATTCCCAGGGGGTGCGCACGTCGAGGAAGAGGGCATCGGCGTTGTCGATGCAGAAGCCGTCGGCGATGTCGCGGTGGACGATCTCCACATTGTCGCCCACGCCGGCCCATTCGAGGTTGCGGCGGGCCAGCTTCATGAATTCTTCGCGGGCCTCGTGGCTCACGACGCGGCCGGTGGGGCCGCAGAACCAGGAAAGGCCGGTGGTCAGGCCGCCGGAGCCGCAGCCGGCCTCGATGATGGTACGGCCGGGACCGGCGCCGAGACGTAGGCAGATATAGGCGATATCCTTGGGATAGATGATCTGGGTCTGGCGCTTGAGGCCCTTGAGGCGGTCGTGCAGGGTGGCTTCCAGCACACGGATGGGGATATCCAGGCTGGTGCGCACTTCGCTGCCGAAGTTGGCGTCATGTACGGCTTCGGCGCTGAGGACGCCGTCGTTGCTGTGCCAGTCCTGACCTTCCTCAAGGCGCTTGATGTAGCGCCGGTCCTTGTTGGGGGTGACGTAGACCACCAGAGAGCCGTAGGGGATCATGTGTTTCCTTGTGGTTGGAGTGGGTCGGGCAGGGCGCGGGCACTGCCCGGAAAGGGGCGCCGCAAGGCAGGAGATGCCGGGCGGCCGGGGCCTTTCGTTATGGTCCGGGCCTGTCCGTCCGGGAAAGGAGGCCAGGCGGATCCGAGACTGTCGCAGCGCCGGGCTGCGGGGGCTTCGTGTACATCAGGCGGGGCCTCCTTCCGGTGGACGGAGGCCCCGCAGTGTGCGTGCGTTTGTTTTTTCAGGAGCTGCCCCTGCCGGGACAGCACGGTGCCGGGGGCTAGAACATCTGCCGCATGAGGTCTTCGCCGCCGCCGGAGGTGTCGGGGGCCGTCGGGGTACTGCTGCCCGTGGCCGGATCCTCGCTGGCATTGTCGATGGCCGAGAGGCCGGGACCGGGCACGCCTTGGAAGGCCAGGCCGTCCTGCATGGTGATGCCGGGCGGCATGGTGAAGTCCTGGGGCTGGTCGTTGTACAGGTCTTCGATCTGGCTGCGGTAATAGCGGAAGATAGGGGCCGCGGTACGTCCGCCCTGTTCCTGCTTGCCCAGGGACTGGAGCTGGTCGAAGCCCACATAGACGCCCGTGACCAGAGAGGGCGAGAAGCCCACGAACCAGGCATCGTTCTCGTCGTTGCTGGTGCCGGTCTTGCCGGCGATGACATGGCCTTCCACGCGGGCACGGCTGCCGGTGCCGGAGTTGACCACGTTCTTGAGCAGGGTGGCCATCTGGTAGGCATTCTGCGGGGTGAGGGCCTGCCAGTGCTGGATGTCCTGGCGGTAGAGCTCGCGGCCGTTGTTGTCGGTGATGGACGTGATGATGCGCGGGCGCACGCCCAGGCCCTGGTTGGCGAAGGCGGCATAGGCCTGCGTCAGGTTGAGGGGCGAGACGGCCACGGCGCCGAGGCTGATGGACAGCTCCTGCGGGAAGTGGGGCTCGAGGCCCAGCATCTTGGCACGCTGGATGACGTTGCTGATGCCCACCTTGTGGGCCAGACGCACGGTACAGGTGTTGCGGGAAAGGGTCAGGGCCTCATAGAGCGGCATGATGCCGCGGAAGTTCTTTTCGTAGTTGCCGGGGCGCCAGACTTCGTTGGTGTAGGGATTCACATAGACGAAGGGGCCGTCCAGCACCGAGGACGTGGGCGTGAAGCCGAAGTCCAGGGCCGTGGAGTAGACCACGGGCTTGAAGCTGGAACCGGGCTGGCGCCGGGCCTGGGTGGCACGGTTGAAATGGCTGTCGCCGAACTGGTAGCCGCCGATGAGGGCCACCACGTCGCCGCTCTGGGTCTCCACGGAGGCCAGAGCGCCCTGCACCAGCGGTTCCTGCTGGAGGAGCAGGGTGATGGGCTTTTGCGGCGAGACCATGGCGGGATCGAAGTCCACGGTCTTGGTGGCGGCTTTGCCCTTTTTGCCGCCTTCGGCCTGGACGGTCACGGGCGCGGCCGAGACCATGATCAGGTCGTTGACGTTCAGCACCTTGCGGGCGTCGCGCACGGCGGGAGCGCCCCAGCCGGAGATCTTGCGGTTGGGGGTACGGGCCCAGGACATGTTGGCCACGGGGATATAACCGGTGTAGCCCTTGCCCAGCATGACGCGGGCGCCCTTGGCGTCCACGGCGGTGACCACGGCCTGCACCCAGGCCTTGCCCATGAGATCGGCTGGAGCGAAGGTGCTTTTTTCGCCGAACTCGGTCACCTCGGCAGGGGAGAGCTACTTGACCGGGCCGCGCCAGCCCTGGCGCTTGTCCAGCTCTTCCAGACCGCGGCGCAGGGCCGCGCCCGCGGCATCCTGCTGCACGGGATCCATGGCGGTACGCACGGTGAGGCCCGCGGTGTAGACGTATTCCTCGCCGCTCTTCAGGGTATCGATGCCCAGGGTGCGCAGGTTCTCTTCGGTGAAGAATTCCACCAGCAGACGGCGGGCTTCTTCGAAATACCATTTGGAGGCCCCGCCGCGGTTCTCGGGCATGCTCCAGTAGACCAAGGGCTCGTTGATGGCCTGCTGGTACTGTTCCTTGGTGATCCACTTGAGGGTGCGCAGACGGCCGAGGACGTACATCTGGCGGGCCTTGGCGGCCTCGGGATGCCGGAAGGGATTGTAGCGGCTGGGGGCCTGGGGCAGGCCGGCGATGACGGCGCTCTCGGCCAGGGTGATGTCGGAAGCGTGCTTACCGAAGTAGGTCCGGGCCGCGGCTTCCACACCGTAGGCGTGCTGCCCCAGATAGATATAGTTGAGGTAGGTCTGGAGGATGTCGTCCTTGCTGACGGTGTGTTCCAGCCGGTAGGCCAGGATGGCTTCCTTCATCTTGCGGGTGTAGCTGCGTTCCGAACTCAGCAGGAGCTGTTTGATGATCTGCTGGGTGATGGTGCTGCCGCCCTGCTGGCCGCCGCCGGAGGCCTTGTTGCGCAGGTTGTAGATGAAGGCACGCACGATGGCCACGGGATCGACACCATGATGCTGGTAGAAGGAATCGTCTTCCGCAGCCAGGAAGGACATGGGCAGCCACGGAGACATCTCCTTAAGGGTGATGCTGTAGCGCTTTTCCGTGGCGAGGGTGCCGATGGTGGAGCCGTCACGGGCCAGGATGACCGTGGCCTGCGGGGCTTCGTAACCGGTAAGGCGTTCCAGGTCGGGCAGGTCGCGCGAGGCCCAGTAGAACAGGCCGGCCACGGCGGCGCAGCCGAGGATGCCCAGCGTGAACAGCAGGCCAAAGGACCAGAGGAAGACTTTTTTTACGTTCATGGCAAGGCGGATACCGTTTTTTTGTCTGCGCGTAAAGGGAGGGCGCGGGGCGCCGCGGGCCGGGAAAGAAAAAGGCGTCCGCCTGCGAGAGGGGACGCCTGAAAGGGAAAAGGCGGGACGAGGCCCCGCCTTTCAAGCAATGCTGAGAACTACACGCAGCCGGTGGGCTTGGGCAGGCCAGCCATCTTGCAGGCGCCTTTGCCGGGGCCGGAGGGGAACAGTTCGTACACTTCTTTCAGCTTGTAGCCGGTGTTCTTGGACAGAATGCGGACCATGGGAGCGATACCGTTCTTCTTGTAGTAGTCCTGCAGGAAGTCCAGGATCTTCTGGTGGTCAGCGGTGATTTCGGCGATACCTTCGGATTCCTTCACGAATTCCATCCATTCCGGGCACCAGTCGTCGAAACGGAGCAGGAAGCCGTCTTCATCAACTTCGAAGGTTTTGCCCTGAAAGCTAATTTCAGCCATGCGTGTCCTCCTTGGACGTTTGCTCTATTCGGGCCTTGCGGCCCGAGCCAGACAGCCGAAGCATATGGTGTTCGGCTCATTCCCCATTGATTGCGAAAGCTCTGCAATCGCAAATGCACACTTCTTTTGCCACAAAAAAATAATCTTGGCAAGCCCTGAAAAAACCGTCAAAACCTACGCATATACGAAGATTTGCGTCTGCTGCTTGCTTCAGGGAGGCGGTCAGCTACACATCATAAGGAGCAGCCAGCAGCAGCGTGCCGGTCGCTTCCAGATCTTTGACGAGGGCTTCGACAGCGGATTCTTCCATGCTGCGGATACGGACATAGATCTGACGCTTGTTGTCTTCCATATAAGAAGACAGCACCGAGATGATGCGGGCATCGTGCTTGCGCAGGGTATCGAAGATCACACGCATGCTGCCGGGGGTATCGGACAGTTCGAAGGCGAACTGCATGCCTTCCACACGGGCGCCGGTGATGTTGATCAGCAGCTTGAAGATATCCTGGTCGGTGATGATGCCCACCAGCTTGTTGTCTTCGGAGACCACGGGCAGACCGCCGAACTTTTTGTCCATCATGAGGATGGCCGCCTGTTCCACGCTGTCCCAGGGCTTGATAGTGACCGGCTTGGCGGTCATAATGTCCTTGGCCTTGAGTTCTGCCAGAAGGTATTGCATTTCATGCACTTCCAGCGCCGTGGCCTTGGAGGGCGACGCGCCCTTGACGTCTCTGTCGGAGATGATGCCCACCACCCGATTCTGGTCATCGACCACGGGCAGGCGGCGGATCTGGTGTTCCTTGAGCAGGTTGCGGCACTTCAGCAGGGACGTGTCGGGCTTGACGGCAATGACGTTGGTAGCCATCCAGTTTTCTACGAGCATGGATCCTCCTGTTGAACAGAGACCCTGCGGCATGCCGCGGGCGGGAAGGTTCCCTTTTCTGTCCTGTCCTTTCACCATATACCAAGCCGCGCCCACAAACAAGCCTGTAGGCAAAAGTGTGGCAGCGCGGATTTTCATGACGGAGTCAGTATCAGATGCAGCATCTTTTCCTTGATTGCAGTCACGGCATGAGCGGGGACATGACCCTGGCGTCCCTTGCCCATCTCGGTGTGGACCTTTCCCCCCTTCCGGGCCTGCTGGCACAGGCGGGCGTGGCCTGCCGTCTGGAGGTCTGGCGGGAAGAGCGGGGCGGCGGCCCCGGCTGCCGGGTGGAGGTCAGCTGGGAGGCGGAGGGCCAGCCCCTGCGGCACCCGGCGGACATCGCCGCCATCTTCGCCGCCGTGCCCGTGGCCGACAGGGTGCGCGAAAGGGCCCTGGCCGTGCTGGAAGCCCTGACCCTGGCCGAGGCCGAGGCCCACGGCATCGCTCCTGAAGAGGTCCATTTCCACGAAGTGGGCGCCGTGGACACCCTGGTGGACATCCTGGGCGCCTGCTGGGCGCTGGACCGGCTGGGCGTGGAGCGGGTGACGGCCTGTGCGCTGCCCTGGTTCGGGGGCAGCATCACCTGCGCCCACGGCGAGATCCCCCTGCCCGCGCCCGCCACGGCCAATCTCATGCGCGGCCTGCCCGTACATCCCACCGATGCGAAGACGGAGCTGGTGACCCCCACCGGCGCGGCCCTGGCCCGTGTACTGGTGGACGAGTTCGTGGACGGCCCGGAAGGTCGCTTGCTGGCCATGGGCACGGGCTACGGCGCGCGTCCGGCGCCCACCGGCCTGCGGGCCTGGCTCGTGGAGGCCCGGGAGCCCCGTCAGGCCGATCACGGCCGGGGGGGCGAAGAGGACGTGATGCAGCTGGAGTGCCATCTCGACCATCTGACCGGCGAGGAACTGGGCACGGCCCTGGAACGGCTGGCAGCTGACGCCGGGGTGCTGGACGTGCTGTGGCTGCCGGGCACGGGCAAGAAGAACCGCCCCGCGGGCCTGCTGCGGGTGCTTTGCCGTCCCGCCGATACGGAAGAGGTCGCCCGGGCCGTCCTGCGCCATACCCACACCCTGGGCCTGCGGCGCCAGCTGCTGCAACGCCTGGTGCTGCCCCGCAGAGCCACGACCTGTGCCTGCGGCGGGGCCAGCCTGCCCGCCAAGGAATACGAACTGGAGGGCAGGACGTATGTCCGGCCGGAGGCCGACGCCGTGGCCCGTCAGGCAGAGGCGCTGGAGCTGGGGGCCCCGGCATTGCGCTTTGGGAGAAAATGAAAATTTTTTCCACTATCTGTAAAAATATTTAGCCTTGCCCCCCTCCTTCGGGAATGCTATGCGGGAAATGTGGGGCAAAGCTGCCCGCAACGGGTGGCCCCCGACTCGCAAGGAGTTTTGCCATGAGCGCAAAGAACTTTCGTCTGCTGCTGCCGGCCCTGGCCCTGGCCTGTATGACCACGTTCGCTTTTGCGGATGAAGGACAGGCCGCGCAACATGTCGCTGACGGGATGCCCGTGGTCGCGGATCATGCCGACCACATGGGCGTGATGCCCGGGACCCTGGTGGCCCGCAACGACAACGGCCGTCATGAAGGCTGGCACAAGGATAAGCCCCGTCCCAAGGGACATTACAAGAAGGGCCCCCCTCCCGGACCCCGCCCCGGGTACCATCGTCCCGGCGACCGCCCCGGTCCCCGTCCCGGTTATCACCGTCCTGGTGATCGCCCCGGTCCCCGTCCGGGTTACCACCGTCCCGGTCCTCGTCCCGACGGCCCGCGCCCCGGCTATCATCGCCCCGGTGACCGTCCCGGACCCCGCCCCGGCATCCATGACGGTCGCGGCCCGCGCCATGATGGTCCCCGTCCCGGCCCGCGTCCCGCTGGTCCTCGTCCCGATCACCGGCCTGATGGCCCCCGTCCCCGTTAGGACGCTGTCCTTTCCCGGTTAGGTAATCCACAGGAGGTCTGCTTTGCAGGCCTCCTTTTTTTGTCAGGGAAAGCAGGCCATGCGGCACGGCGCATTGCAAAAGCCTCTGGCCTGCGCTACGGTAGCCAAGGTGTCTATGGTTTGCGTATCTTAACCCCCCGGAGGTGCAGGATGGCTGCTAAGGTCGGCGATTTTTCCCTTATTCTCAAACTGTTGGGCGGCATCATCATCGGCGCCCTGCTTGGTCTGTACATCGGCGAGAACGCCGACGGCTCCCTGAAGCACGTCATGGACGTGGTGGTCTCCCTGCGCCATATCTTCGGCCAGATCATCTTCTTCCTGGTGCCCCTGGTCATCGTGGGCTTCATCACCCCCGCCATCGTGCGTCTGGGCCAGAACGCCAGCAAGATCCTGCTGGTGGCCGTGGCCCTGGCCTACATCTCCTCGCTGGGCGCGGCCCTGTTCTCCATGATCTCCGGCTACTGCATCATCCCCAACCTTTCCATCGCCACCAGCACCGAGACCCTGCGCTCCCTGCCCGAGATGGTCTTCCGTCTGGACATCCCGCCGCTGTTCAGCGTCATGAGCGCCCTGGTGCTGGCCCTGACCATGGGCGTGGCCATCGTCTGGACCAAGTCCGAGACCCTGGGCAAGATCTTCTGCGAGATGGAACGCATCATGACCGCCCTGGTCAACCGCATCATGATCCCCATCCTGCCCTTCTTCGTGGGCCTGTCCTTCCTGGGCCTGGCCTATGAGGGCTCCCTCAGCCGCCACCTGCCCGTGTTCATCATGATGGTGCTCATCGTCATCGTGGGCCACTTCATCTGGCTGGCCGTGCTCTACGGCATCGGCGGCGCCCTGTCCGGCCGCAATCCCTCGCAGGTCTTCCGTCATTACGCGCCTGCCTACCTGACCGCCGTGGGCACCATGTCCAGCGCCGCCACCCTGCCCGTGGCCCTGGAATGCGCCCGCAAGTCCTCCGTCCTCAGCCGCACCATGGTGGAATTCATGGTGCCCCTGGGCGCCACCGTGCACCTGTGCGGTTCCGTGCTGACCGAGACCTTCTTCGTCATGACCATCAGCCTGATGCTGTATGGTTCCCTGCCTTCCGTGGGCACCATGCTGCTCTTCTGCGTGCTGCTGGGCATCTTTGCCGTGGGCGCCCCCGGTGTGCCTGGTGGTACCGTGGTGGCCTCGCTGGGCATCGTGACCGGCGTGCTGGGCTTCGATCCCAATGGTGTGGCCCTGCTCATCGCCATCTTTGCCCTGCAGGACAGCTTCGGCACGGCCTGCAACGTGACCGGTGACGGCGCCCTGACCCTGATGCTGGAAGGCCTGTTCAACCGCAATGGCGAACTTGGGCCGTTGCAGGACGTGGCTCCGGCGGAAAAGATCTAGGCGTTTTTTCAGTTTCGATCGTTTGACGGGGAGGGGCCCGGCGGCAGGTACGCTCCGGCCCCTGTCTCCGGGCCCTTCCCGTTCTGTATCCTTTCCGGCGGCCATCCTTTTTCTCATGGCTGCCCATGTGTCCCCTGTCCGCCGGGAGCCCGGAACCGGCCCCCTGCCGAAAGCGTCGTCCCGCTGTCCGCGCCGTGCTGCTGCCGGAAGGGGCTCTGGTCGCTATTTTCGGGAGCCTGTCTCCCGTTCCCTGTTCCAACCTTCTACATCGTGGGCCTCAGGCCCGGAGAATGCATGAGTCTGTCTCTTGCCGACAGGCAGGCCATCCTGGCCCTGCTGCATCAGGAAGTGGTGCCCGCCCTGGGCTGCACCGAACCCATCGCCGTGGCGCTGACCGCGGCCCGTGCCGCCGAGGCGCTGGGCCGGACACCGGAACGCCTGGATGTGGCCGTCAGCGCCAATCTGCTCAAGAACGGTATGGGCGTCATGGTCCCCGGCACGGGCGAGATGGGCCTGGCCATCGCCGCCGCTGCCGGTGCCCTGGGCGGGAAGAGCGCCCTTGGCCTGGAATGCCTGGCCTCGCTCGATCCCGCACAGGCCGAAGCCGCCCGGGCCATGGTGGCCGCCGACGCCGTGGAGCTGCACCTGCCGGACAACGATTTGCTGCTGTACTGCCTGGTGACGGCCCATGCCGACGGGCACAGCGCCGCCGCCGAGCTGCGTGACAGCCATGACAATATCACCCGCGTCTGGCAGGACGGTGTCCTGGTGGAAGACCACATGCCCGCGGAGACCGGCGAAGCCGCTCCCGCCGACTGGCCCCTGACCCTGGCCCGGGTCTACGAGTTCGCCACCACCGCGCCGCTGGAAGAGATCAGCTTCATCCTCGAAGCCGCGCGCATGAACCGTCAGGTGGCCGAGGAAGGCCTCTCCAGCCAGTACGGTCTGGGCGTGGGCAAATCCATGGACGCCCGGGTGCGCAAGCACATCCTTTCCGATGACCTGCCCACCTTCGCCATCCGTCTGACCGCCGCCGCGGCCGACGCCCGCATGGCCGGGGTCATGATGCCCGTCATGAGCAATTCGGGCAGCGGCAACCAGGGCATCACCTGCACCATGCCCGTGGTGGCCTGCGCCATCCGGCAGGAAAGCAGCGACGAGGACCTGGCCCGCGCCCTGATGATGAGCCACCTCACTTCCATCCACATCAAGCATCATCTGGGCCGCCTTTCCGCCCATTGCGGCGCCATGGTGGCCGCCACGGCCGCCGGGTGCGGCATCGCCCTGCTGCTGGACGGTGATCTGGCGGTCATGGAGCGCACCATCCGCAACATGGTGGGCAACGTGGCCGGTATGATCTGCGACGGTGCCAAGAGCAGCTGCGCCCTCAAGGTCGCCACCGCCGTGGGCGCCGGCATCCAGGCCGTCATGCTGGCCTTGGACGGCTCCGTGGTGCCCGGCAACGAAGGCATCGTGGACGACGACATTGAGGCATGCATAGCCAACCTCGGCCGTCTCGGTTCCACCGGCATGAAGGAGGCCGACAAGGTCATCCTGGATATTTTAAAGCGCTGCGGCGGAAAGTTTAAGCCCATTGAGGGCGGCTACCGCTTTGAGCGCTGCCAGCCCGTGGACATGTTCTGCTACGCCGGAGGCGTAGAAAACGTCCTCTCCCGTTTCTCACGATGCCTCCCCGAAGCGCCTCTTCCCGCCATCAGGACCGGCTGCGCATTTTCTGCGACGGCAACCAGAAGGAATAACTGCCGATATTCAGAGAAATCTTATGTCCTGCATGGATGTATGCTTTCTTTCTTCTGGACAAGGGCAGACCGCTATTTTATCCTGAAAGGACTTTTTACCTGCTCCCGCAACGTGCAGGAAAAGACACCTCT
>ERZ772860.2558-NODE-2558-length-10156-cov-8.262350_pt1 | contig 10156 bp, 7 predicted proteins | sample MGYA00511342_ERZ772860 | MGnify/ENA primary metagenome ERZ772860 (study PRJEB29015, sample SAMEA2737665) | human gut metagenome | biome: human gut; feature: human-associated habitat; material: faeces | place: China | collected 2012 ... | reverse complement strand
TATTCCGCAAATATCCTTTATTATCTCCGCTTTCGGGAACATCGCCGCCACGTCCTCCGCCTGCCCCGCGCCCACCTCCATGAGCAGCGTGCCGCCGGGGGAGAGATGCGCGGCGTAATCCCGGGATATCCGGCGGTAAAAGTCCAGCCCGTCCGCGCCGCCGTCCAGCGCAAGCCTTGGCTCCCGCTTCACCTCGGCCTGCAATGAGGCAAGCTCCGAGGTGGGTATATAGGGCGGGTTTATGCAGATAAGGTCGAAGCTGCCGGATATATCAGAGAACATGTCCGTCAGCAGGAATTTGCCCGATACGCCGTTGAGGGCGGCGTTTTCCCGGGCAAGGGCGAGGCAGTCCGGGCTTATATCCCCGAAGGTCACCTCGAAGCCCCCAAGCTTTGCCAGCGATACCCCTATGCAGCCGGTGCCGCAGCAGAGGTCAAGAAGCGTCTTGCCGCCTATCGACAGCGCCTCCTCGCACAGCGTCTCGGTATCCTGCCTCGGTATCAGCGCGCAGGGCCGCGTGTAAAAGGGCAGCCCCATAAATTCCCATTTGCCCAGTATGTATTGAAGGGGCTCGCCCTGCGCCCGCCTTTTTGCTATGCTTTCTATCTCGGCCTTCAGCCCGGTGGAGAGGGGAGGGGCTTCTATATTTATGCGCCCTATGGGGAGGGCGGTAAGGTCGGATATAATTATCCGCGCCTCGGCCTCATGCTCCTCAGTAACGGTGGAAAGCAGCCCCTCCGCGTATTCCAGCGCGGTCATGCTTCCGCCTTATCCGCCGTCTCTTCCCGGTTCCTTCTCACCAGCTCCATGGCGTCCTTTGGCTCTGACATGGCAAGGTTGAAGGAGGCTATGGCCACCTCCAGCATGTCCGCCGTAGGCTCCTTTGTGGTGATGTACTGGAGCGCCATGCCGGGGGCGCGGATTATCTTTGTGAATATGTTTTCGTACTTCGCGGCGAGCTTTAGCACCTCATAGCTTATTCCTGCCACCAGCGGCAGGAACACTATGCGGGAAAGCAGCCTGAGCCAGAAGCTCTCGTTCCAGCCCACCACCGCAAAGAACACTATGGATACCGCCATAACGAGGAAAAGGTAGTTGGTGCCGCAGCGGGGATGGAGGCGGCTGTGCTTCATGGCGTTTTCCGGGGTGAGGGGGTCGTCCGCCTCATAGCAGGCGATGGTCTTATGCTCCGCCCCGTGGTACATGAAAACCCGCTTTATATCCTTCACGCTTGCGCAGAAGAGTATGTAGCCTATAAAAATGCATAGCCGCACCAGCCCCTCGACAAGGCACTTTGTGGCGGAGGCAGCGGCGCTGCCCCTGAATATAAGGCTGCTTATAAACTGGGGAAGCAGGAAGAAAAGCCCCACGGACAGCGCCACGGCCAGTATCACCGCAAGGCCCATCACAACCTTTTCCACCGACTTGCCCAGCTTTTCCGACAGCCACTTCTCGAATTTTGTGGGCTCCTCGTCTATGGGGTCGCCTATGAGCTCTGCGGATCTGGTGAGGGTATTCATGCCTATGGTAAGGCTCTCCACGAAGGCCACCACGCCCCTCACTATGGGCAGGCCGTAGAAGGTACCCTTCTGAGCCTTTGTCTGATATTCTTTATAATCCAATATTATGCGGCCCTTTGCGTCCCTGACCGCCATGGCGATGCCGCCGGGGGCCTTCATCATGACGCCCTCCATAACGGCCTGACCGCCGACAGAACATTTCTTCATTAAATTACTCCTTCCGGCGCCTATTCCACGCCAAGATACATTATAACATAAGAATTATTTTAGTGGATACAAAAAAAGCGGCTTTTAAGCCGCTTTATTTGTATTTGCGCCGTTTAGCCTACCGCCTTGAGCAGCATGTACAGCTTTGCGATGCTGTCGTTGTCGCCGCTGTCGCCGCAGGTGACGAGCATCATGTACTTGCCGTTATCGGTAAGGGCGGAGGTGTTTGCCCAGCTCTTGCTGGAGAAGGTGTTCACATAGGACTTCACGTTGGAGAGGTACTGGGCGGTGGTGTAGTTCCAGGGCTGCGCCATCTGGGGCAGTATGTTCTTATACGCCTTGTTCTTGGGTACCTCGAAGAAGGCTACAACCTCCCAGCTGCTGCTGCCCTCCCAGCTTGCGGAAATGCTCTTTCCGTAGCCGGAGCAGCTCGCCTTGCACTTTTCGCAACTGGACTTGCCCAGTATGGCGTTCTGGATGTGGTGCAGGTTGTGGAAGTAGGAATTTGAGGTGCCTACCTTCTTGCGGTTGTTGTGGCCCATTACCACCGCTACCTGAGAGCCCTGGGCCGTGGTGGTGTGTACGTAGTAGTAGCTCTTGCGGAGCACATAGTCATAGTAATAGTATGTCTTGCCCTTCTTTTCGCCGATATAATTGCCGTAGATGGGGTAGTTGTCCGCGCCGGGTATGGTTATGCTGCCCCACTTTTCGGAGCTGGAGCCGGTGCCCTTGCCTGCGGGGGTGCCTATGGCGGCCATGCCGGTGTTGTTGGAGGTCACGTTGCCGCCGTTTGTGCCGGTGTTGTTGTTGGGCTTCTGCTCAACCACGTTGCCGCTGGTGAAGGTGAAGTCCTGAGCCCGGACGAAGCCCCGGGTGCCGTTATAGTCCGCATACAGGAAGCTGCCGCTGGCGTCGGTGCCCAGCACGGTGAAGGTCTTGCCCCGCATATTGCGCAGCTTGGTAGCGCCCTTGGTGGAGCTGGTGGCGGTAGAGCGGACGTAGATGTTGTTGTCCTTGGATACGGCGCTCTTTGCGGTATCGTATGCCCTTACCTCGGAGCCGGTATTGCCGCCTATGGCGCCGCCGCTGGTGGGCAGGTTGGCTACGTTGATGGAGCCGGAGCTTGTGCTCCTGAGGTTGGAGATGGCGCTTGCGGGTACCCAGCCCGCCACGCTGCCTATGGTGACGTATACCTGGGAGCCGGAGGCGTCGCGGTAGTTGACGGTGACGTTGCCCGCGTTCTGCACGATGCCTACCGTCTTGCCGTTATTGGTAATAGCAGTGCCCGCAGCGAGGTTGGCTGAGAAGGTGCCGCTGGCGGTGTTCTGGTTCTGGTTTACATAGGGGGTGGGGGCGGGGGTGGTAGTGCCGCCGATGGTACCGCCGATGGTTCCGCCGCTGGTGGGCAGGTCGGAAAGGCTTATGGAGGAGCCGTTCCTTCTAAAGCCGGAGAGGGAGGAGGCGGCTACCCAGCCGGTGACGTTGCCTACGGTCACGTTTACCTGAGTGCCGGCCGCGTCGCGGTAGTTGACGTTGATGCTGCCGCCTACGCTTACGGGGTAGTTGGTGCCGTTGACGTTTATGGCCGCCCCGGTGGCGATGGTGGCGGTATAGGTGCCGGTAACGCCTGAGGTCGTGCCGCCGGTCGTGCCGGAGGTGGAGCCGGAGGCAGAGCCGCCGGTGCTCTTGTCATAGCCTATGCCGGAGATGGCGGAGGGGTATACCCAGCCGGTGTAGGTCTTGCCGTCATAGCTGACGGTGACGTTGTACATGCCGGATTTGTTATCCTGCCTGTTTATGGTGACGGGGCCGCTGACATACAGCTCGACCTTCCTGCCCTTGGTGTCCTTGTAAACAGGGGTCTGGGCCGCCGCCGTGCCTACGATATTATAAGCGAAGGCGGGAAGTGCGGTCAGCACCATCAGTGCCAGCATGGCCACTGCTACGATGCGGATAATAGTCTTTTTCATAAACGCTTTCCTTTCAGAATGATTTCTTATTTTTCTTTCTTTTGGGATACGTCCTCATCATCGTCGAACACGAAGGCGGCGCGAAGAGGATCGTAGTCCTTTTTTTCGGCGGACGCGGCGGTCTTATGCCCCGCCGCCGCAGCCTTTCTGTCGGTCTTTTTCGAGGAGTACACCATCATGACTATCAGGCTTGCAAAGCCCAGCGCCCAAAGCGCGATGGCTATGGGGGAGCCGTAGGCTATGACGCCAAGATACTCCAGAAGGTTGGATACCGTCAGCAGCACGCCTGATATGGCAGCCAGTATGCGCAGGCCCTTGACGTATTGCTCCCTCGGACAGTTCAGGTACTCGTTCTCATACAGCTTGCCGCGCCCGACTATGGCGGCATATATGAGGTACACGCCTATTATAAGGCTAAAGAGCGAAAGCATATCGCTTCCCAATGATTATTTCCTCCTGATTTTATCAACCAATATCCCTTATTTCAAGGCATATGGCAATGATTTAAAATATTGTTCAAAAATGTATTGGCTGATTTCGTGATTTTTCAGCGGGCGCGCCCTTTACAGCCTCTTCAGCTTTGCGCCCTCCTTGCTGTCCTCCACCGCAAAGCCCATTGCCTTCAGCTCCTCGCGGATCTGGTCTGCCCGGGCCCAGTTTTTGGCCTTGCGGGCTTCTGCGCGCTCGTTTAGCAGAGCGACCGCCTCTTTGGGGAATTCCTCCGACTTACTGTGCTGGAGTATGCCCAGCACGTTGGTCATATCGTCAAAGAGCTTTGCCGCCCTTTCCAGCGCATCCTTACTTCTGGGCTCTGTTACGAAGGTGTTGACAGCCCGGGCGTAGTCGAACATTGCGCCCAGCGCGTCTGCGGTGTTCAGGTCGTCGTCCATGGCGTCGCAGAACTTTTTCTCGTGCTCCTCCAAAGATGCGCAGAATCTGGCGTCCTCCTCCGTAGCGGGGCCTTCCTTAGCTTCGGCAAGGCGTTCCCGGGCGGTGCGGATACGGGTGAGGGCGGTGTTGGCCTGCTCGATAAGCTCACGGGTGAAATTGATGGGGTTCCTGTACTGGGCGGAGAGCAGGAACAATCGGACGGCCTCAAGGTCGAATTCCTGAGCTATGTCCCGCACCAGGCGGAAGTTGCCAAGGGACTTGGACATCTTCTGATTATCTACATTTATATAGCCGTTATGCATCCAGTACCTTGCGAAGGGCTTGCCTGTGGCGGCCTCGCTCTGGGCTATCTCGTTTTCATGATGGGGGAATATGAGATCCTGCCCGCCCGCGTGAATGTCGAAGGTGGGGCCTAAAAGCTCCATACTCATGGCGCTGCACTCTATATGCCAGCCCGGGCGGCCTTTGCCCCAGGGGCAGTCCCATGCGGGCTCGCCGGGCTTGGCGCCCTTCCAGAGGGCGAAGTCCAGAGGATCCCTCTTCAGGTCTCCCGGCTCTATGCGCGCGCCGGACTCAAGGTCGTCTATGGACTGGCCTGAAAGCTTGCCGTAGCCCGGGAAGGAGCGGACGGAGAAATATACATCGCCGTTTGCTACGGGATATGCATGGCCCTTTTCTATGAGGGTCTCCACCAGCTTGATTATCTGGGGTATGTGCTCGGTAGCCCGGGGATTGCAGGTGGCAGGCTCGGCGCAGAGGCCCTCCGCATCCTGCCTGTATTCCTTTATATACTTATCCGCAAGCTCCGGCACCGTGGTGTGCTCCTCGTTGGCCCGGCGGATGAGCTTGTCGTCTATATCTGTAAAGTTGGATATGAACCTTACCTTGTAGCCCTTATATTCAAGATACCGCCTGAGGGTATCGAACACCACCAGCGGCCTTGCGTTGCCTATGTGAATAAAGTTGTATACCGTGGGGCCGCATACGTACATGCTTATCTCGCCCGGCACCAGCGGCACCAGCTCCTCCTTTTTGCGGGTCATGGTGTTGTATATCTTCATAAGTATCCCTCCTTGAAAAATTGCGTTCAAACTTTACCAAATTACATTTTAGCATAGAGTTTGTAATATGGCAAAGAAAAAAGCGGAGAATATCCGCTTTTTGCAGGCGTTTATCCATCTATTCGCCCATCTCGCCCGCTATCATAAGCGCCCCGGTAACCGTGAGCCTTTCCCGGGCGTCCACCTGATAGTCCAGCGCCGCGTTGTGTATGGCCTGCGCGTCCGGATACTTTCCCTCAGCCTCAAGGAATTCGGATATCATGCCTGTAAATTCTTTAAGGGCCGGGTAGCGGAAGGTTATACGCCCCGGCAGCGGGCCGCCCTCGGCGCGGGAGGTGGCGTATATGAGTATATTTGGCGGAATCGCCCGAAAGCCCGCTGTGGCGGAGGATATGAGCCTTATGCCATCGCCGTCCGCAGCTATATCGTCCAGCAGCAGTATGAATTTAAGCGGCTGGCCCGAAAGCCTCTGCAAAAGCCCGGGAATATGTGCCGTCTCCCCCTCGGGGACAATTATCAGCCGCACTTCAGGCAGCTCCTGAAGCAGTGACACCGCCTGAGCCGTTTTGCCGGTCCCCATGCCGCCCAGCAGCAGCATGTTCACCGCATTCTCCCCCCGCATGAAGCGTATGGTGTTTTCCATCAGCCGGCTGTGCTGCTCCTCATAGGCGGAAAGCGGAACTATCGCCTCCGGCTCCTCCATAGGCGCCAGGCGGCCATCTTCAATTCTGAAGAAGCGATGCTGCAAAAATTCCCCCGTACCGTAGGATGCGAAAAAGTTCCATATATCTTCGGTAAGCTCGCCCCAATCAGCCGTCTCGAGAAAGCGGCGATACATCTCCTCCAGCGCCTCATCTGATACGAAGCTGTCCGTAAGCCCGGCCTGGCCGTATTTCCATGGGGTAAACTCCAGCGGCAGCTGCGCCGTCTGCTCTTCCTCGCTATTCCGGCGCGGAAGGTTTGATATGCTGCCTCCCGACCATATGGCGGTGGACTTCATGGCCACAGCGTCGTTTGTCCTTGAGCTTCTGCCCCTTTCGCTTATGAGCTGGGCTATGCGCTGGGACGTTAAGGTGGAAAGCTCGCCCATTATCTCAAGCCTCTCCCTCATAGCCATGAGCTGTGCCTCATCCCGTATGCCCCTGGCAGCAGAGAGGGCAAAAGGGTGTTCCGTCTGTATTATTTCGTATAAAAGCTGATCCCGCCACAGGTCCCCTGTGACCCTCCTGGCGGGGGAGGACAGCATATATTCCGTGAGCCTGTGATATGCGCCGAGAGCGCCAGGGAAATTCGTTGTCCAGGTATCCATGAGCAGCTCCCCCATGAGCTCCGCCGCCTTCGAAAAGCCCCCGAGCCTCAGGGTCATGGCAGCCGCGGCCGCCAGCGCCTCGCCTGGATTCATATCCCTCAGTCTCATACACGCCTCTCCTTTGCGCCGTTTATAATATCATAGGGCCGCAGCCCCTTTAATAATACCACAGCATACGCCTTGCGGCAATCGCGGCAGGGTGATATAATTTCAGAAGCAATAATCGTTTTCGTGGCATAATAATGAAAATGAGATAGGTTCTTCTCGCCGGCTCTCGCTGTAACGGCAATACGGCGGTGCAGATTAGTGCGCTGTTTGATTTTATATAATATAAAGGAAATATAACCATGTCAAAGAAGATTATCCTAACGGGCGGCGGAACTGCCGGCCACGTCACACCCAATCTGGCGCTGCTGCCAAGGCTCAGGGCGGAGGGCTACGAGATACACTACATAGGCACCGCCGATGGAATAGAAAAAAGCCTTGTGAGCGGCCTTGAGGGCGTGACCTATCACACCATATCCGCCGGCAAGCTCCGCAGGTACTTTTCGCTGAAGAACCTTACCGACCCATTCAAGGTTGTAGGCGGCATATTCCAGGCCAAGCGCATCATTAACAAGGTAAAGCCGGACGTGGTGTTTTCAAAGGGGGGCTTCGTGTCAGTGCCCGTGGTCATAGCGGCAAAGGGCATGGCGCCCATAGTAGCCCACGAGAGCGACTATACTCCCGGCCTGGCCAATAAGATAACCGCCAAGTTTGCAGACAGGGTATGCGTCACCTTCGAAGATACTCTAAAATACGTCGGCGCAAAGGGCGTCCATACCGGCACCCCCATACGGCCCGAGCTTTACGGCGGCGACAGGCAGAGAGGGCTGGACTTTACCGGCTTTTCCGGCGAAAAGCCCATACTCCTTACCATGGGCGGCAGCCAGGGCGCCCAGGCCATAAACGACGCGCTGCGATCGGCGCTGCCGCGGCTGACCCGCTCCTTCGACATTATCCACCTCTGCGGCAAGGGCAAGAAGGATGCTTCCATAGCCGAACCGGGCTATGTCCAGTACGAGTACATCTCAAAGGAGCTGCCCGACCTTTTCGCCGCGGCGGATATAATACTCTCCCGTGCCGGCGCCAATGCCATATTCGAGTTTCTGGCACTTGCAAAGCCCGCCCTGCTTATACCGCTGCCCCTTTCCGCCTCCCGGGGCGACCAGATACTCAACGCCGGCTATTTTGCCCGCAAGGGCTACGCCATGACGCTGGATCAGGCCGGCCTTACGCCGGACACCCTGTTCGACAGCATACACGACCTTTACGACAGAAGGCTCAGCTTTATTTCCGCCATGAGCGGCGACTCCACCGCGGACGGCACCGATGAGGTGCTGGAGGTCATACGTTCCGAATCGGAGGGGAGCAAAAGATGAACTGCCACAAAAGAAGCAACGGCAAAAACAGGGACAGCTACGGTTCCTCTGTGGCCCACAAGGCGCTTACCAAAGAGGTAGTGGCCCAGAGGCTTGCGCTGCCCAACGGCCCCGAGCACATGATGCACTACGCCTCCGAGGCGTTCCCCTTCGCTTACGAGCTGTTTTCGGAGGGCAACTCCGCCGCGTGCGCTTTTCTCTGCCGCTGCGCAAAGCAGGAAAAATACGCAAGGCAGCTTAACGATATCATGGGCAGCGAGCGCGAGGCCCTTCGAAACGCCCTGCTTTCCAATCAACCCAAGCTCCGCAAGAATGCCGCGGTTCTCATGGGTCAGCTGAAGGTCCCCTCGGACGTGAAATACCTGAAACAGGCCCTTTCAGTAGAGGATACCCGCTTCGTGCGGCCTTCGATGCTGCTGTCCTTAGGCTCCATAGGAGGGGATGAGGCCAAGGCGGCTCTCGCCTCATATACTATACAGCCGGCAAACAGCGAAGATGAAAAGGTGCATTTCGAGGCGGAAACAGAGGCCTACAAAACCGCCATGCGAAGCTTTCTCACCTTCGAAAAGCACGAATTTACCGCGCTTCCCAGGCCCTGCGAAATAGAGCTGCGTTCCCCGGATAAGCTATCCGACCCTCTGGCCCGGGAGCTTGCCGAGCATGGTTTCAGGGTGTCCGCCGTACACCGCGGCGACGTACACGTGCATACGGAGGACATGATGGGGCTTTTCGCCTGCCGCTGCTTTACCGAGGCGCTCATCGAGATATCCGCCAACTCAAACCCCGACCCAAAGTCCATGGGCATAAAGGCAAAGAGCTTTCTCGAAAAGCTGCTGCCCGCCTGCCATACCGGCAAGCCTCCCTTCGGCTACAGGCTGGAGATAAGGGGGGAGGGCAATATAGACAGGCTGGCCATAGCGCGAAAGATGATAGCCGTAATGGACGATAAGATGCTTCTCAACTGCCCCAACAACTACGAAATAGAGCTACGGGTGGAGATAGGCGGCAACGGCGGCGCGTTCATGTACGCAAAGCTGCTCACCATAAAGGACGAAAGGTTCAGCTACCGGGTTTCGGCTCTGCCCGCCAGCATGCACCCCGCAACGGCGGCCGCCATACTGAAATATGCGGAGTTCTTCCTGGGCGGAAAGGACGCCAGGGTGCTGGATCCCTGCTGCGGCAGCGGCACATTTCTCATAGAGCGGGAAAAGCTTTACCCCTGCGCCGGCCTTACCGGGGTTGATATATCAAACAAGGCCATAGACATAGCCCGCAGCAATGCAGAGGCCGCCGGCAGCATTGCCAGATTCGTACACAACGACTGCATGCGCTTCACTGCGGAGCGGCCATATGACGAGCTGGTGGCAAATCTCCCCTTTGGCAATCGCGTCGGCAGCCATAAGTCAAACGAAAAGCTTTACGCCGGCATATTGGAAAACCTTCCCAAATGGCTCCGCCGGGGCGGCGTGGCAATACTGTACACCATGGAATACACTCTGCTCAAGAAGCTGATTCGTGAACATCCCGGCTTAAGGCTCGTCACGGAGGTCAGAACGGAGGCGGGCGGACTAATGCCTGCCGTGTTCGTGATAAAGATAGGACAATAGGTTTTCGAGTAAATGGCTCATGCCATTTACTCGAGTCAGAGTGTCAAAAAAGTGGCTGAATGCCACTTTTTCGACAGTCTCAAAGGGCCACAAGGCCCTTTTTTGTTCTCCGCGTGACTGTTCCACGTAGAACATTTTTCGGCTTTTATTTATTTGTTCTACGTGGAACA
>ERZ772860.2554-NODE-2554-length-10171-cov-14.594701_pt1 | contig 10171 bp, 8 predicted proteins | sample MGYA00511342_ERZ772860 | MGnify/ENA primary metagenome ERZ772860 (study PRJEB29015, sample SAMEA2737665) | human gut metagenome | biome: human gut; feature: human-associated habitat; material: faeces | place: China | collected 2012 ... | reverse complement strand
TATTAAGGTCTAATGATGCGCATCGTTAGGTGTTAATGAAGCGCATCGTTAGGTGTTAATGAAGCGCATCATTAGGTCATGTAGATTTTCTACCAGCTATATTACTGAAAATCAGTAAATTACACTCCGCCTTACGATATGCTTATGTGTCTGTGCTTTTGCTCATCTCCTTCTCAATAATAGCAAATGTATGGGCATCGTCTTTCCTCTCTCCTGCTCGGCTCCAAGGGCGTTTAAAATACCTATAGTATGTGAAGAACAGCATGAAAAACATGAATTTTGCCTTTTAAATCCCCATAAATGAGGATGGCGTATTTCGTGATTTTTAGGTATTTCATAATTTTTAGGTATTGCATACCTTCTTAGAAATATGTACCTTTGCAGCCTGATTCAAGATAATATTTTATTTTAATTATAAACACTTTAAAAGTTTTAAAACCAATGAAGATTTTTAAGAATTTCATCGGTCTCGCTGCCCTGGCTCTCTGCCTCGGCTTTGCTTCTTGCGACAGTGACGACGATGCACCTTCTTACAGCAATGCGGCTGTAAGCAACTCTGAGTTGATGACTATCCTCAAAGCTAAGGGATACCAGTTTGATGAAAATGGCAAAATGCTCCTTGACGACAAAGCCAACAGCACCACATCTCTCGACCTTTCAGGCACAAAGGTTGATACTGCTGCCTTGAAGGAACTTTCTGTTTTTCCTAATTTGAAAGAGTTGAACCTTAGCAGCAATGGCTATGGTCCTGTTTTCCATATCGCTTCACTTCCTTCACAGATTACAGGTCTTGACTTGCAAGGCAATGACATCTATGACTTCGATGGCTTGGTAACAGCCAAGGTTGAGAATGATGAGGTGAAAGCTACTATCCTTCATGAGTTTACCAAACTATATCTACCTGCTTCCTGCAAGTATAATGTAGAGGACTTGATGCCTTTCTATACCCAGAATGAGGCAGAGAAAAAGACAGTTGATATGCAAATGGTAAACGATAAGGGTTCTTTGGAGAAGTATAATACTTTGAGAGAAGTTCCAGACGAGTATTTCCGTACATTTTTGAAGCAAGCACTTCCTAGAATTTTCACAGCAGATGATAAAATAGATATTAGCATACCTATGGCTAAGATGGATATGGCTAATTTCCAATTAGTATATCCAAATCAGTATGATCATATTGGTGATATTAAGTCGATTGAAGGAATAGAATATGTAATCAACAATCCTTACTATCCTGAAAATTATGTCGTTTTTGGCTATGAAAATGAAATACGCCAATTCTCTGTTGGATATGTAATGCCAAGAAGCAACATCAAAGGTCTTTGGCTTACTCAAACAAGAACGGAAGGATTAGATTTGTCAAAAGCTACGAATCTCGTTAATTTGAAATTAACAGGAAACGACAATTTGGTTTCACTTGATTTGTCCAGTACGCTTATCGCTAATCAAAATTACAATGACTTTGATCATAATCTGGGGAATCTAATTGTGTGCAATAATTGTGAAAAGCTTGAGAATATTATATTTTCTGACATGAACAATGGTGGTGTGATGGATGGTATTGAGTTACGAAACTTGCCTTCGTTGAAAAAACTTGATTTAAAATCCATTTACGCTTTGAATTATTTCACGCTTCTTAAATTGGGAGATTGTAAGATTGTCTATCCTGGACTGACACACGTTTACAAAAATAAGGCAGGAGTCCCGACTCTTGAATCTTTCGAAAACACAGAATCGAAAACAACTCTTACCGTTTCTCAAGATGTATTTGATAATGGAGCCGAAACATTTATTAGAAAATACAGAGAACACTTAGATGACGGATGGCTGAGTTATCGCAAAGTCGGTGCGATAAGATGGACTAAATTGGTAAAATAAATAAATATAATTATGAAATCAATTCGTTATATCTCGATAATTCTTGGAGCCATCTTCGCTGTCATATTGGTCTCTTCTTGCTCTTCTGATCAAGAAATTACAGAAGGTAATGCTGACGAGGCTTTGGTAGAAAGTGCCAAAAACTATCTGAATGGAGACATTGTTCTTAGCACAAAAGCGGAAATGAGCGGTGTCGATAAAACGTTGCTTGCAACTGGCTGTCCTACGAAATTTAAGTTTCAATGGAGTGGAACTGACAAACAAACTTTCAACATATCGTTGTTAGGCTTTACTGTCGGTGCCATGGGTATGACCATCAATTTTAAGTGTGATGTTAAGTGTACAGAACTGAATTCATGGGAACAAAAAGAATATTCAGGAAGCGGTTGGATTAAGTTCAAAGGTGAGAATGGTTCTTGCTGGGGACAAAATGAAGATGGCTCAGATTTCGATGGTGATGGTTCAAATGGCTCTGTTGTCAAAGGTAGTTTTATACAAGGCTATTATAATGTTAACACGCATCAAATTCAGTTTGTTGTAAGCTATAACATGATGAATGTACGTTCAAATTGTTTCTTGCAAACAATAGATAAGAATCGCATCAACAATTATGCAGCTGAATTTAAACAGTACGAAAAAGACTTGGCTGCGTATAAAAAGGAGCACGGAATCAAATAAGAGACTGTAGCTTATATCTATAAAAGGAAAGAGGGATATGCCCAGACATGTCTCTCTTTCTTTTTGCAAGTAAAAAATGAAGGGAAGAGAAACAAGCCATAGCGAGGCTGAAATCGTGTAAGGATTTGGAAAAAATAGAATGACAATATAAATGAAGACAATTAGAAATGTAATGCTCATCGGCTTACTGCTGATACTCGCCCTCCCTGTCGCTGCACAGCGAAAGGTGAAGTTCGGTATCTTCGACAAAGCCACTGAGCAACCAATCATCGGTGCAGTCATCACCTACGCCGACAACGAGAAATTGAAATCGCTACAGCGTGTTGTTACCAACATGGATGGTGAGGCTACCATCTCGGTGCCTCAGAGTGACAAGTGTTATTACCAGGTGGTATCCGTGGGCTATAACCCTCTGAGGGGAACCATCGGAAGCGACAGCTCCCTCAAACTCTTCATGACCGAGGACGTGATGAAGGTGAACGAGGTGGTGGTTACAGGTTCCCGTACTGCCCGACCTATCAAGCTCTCGCCAGTGAGCACGCAGGTGATCGGCGGTAAGGAACTGGTAGATGCAGGCTATGCCGACCTGACCAAGGCTCTGCAGCAGGAGACCCCGGGTATGAACATCCAGAAGGTGGGCTTCGGCAACGAAATTTCCATGCAGGGCTTGGATGCCCGCCATGTGCTCTTCCTACAGGATGGTGAGCGATTGACGGGCGACATGGCGGGTAACCTCGACTATGAGCGTTTCAACCTCCATGCCATCGACCGCATCGAAATCGTGAAGGGTGCCAGCAGTACCCTCTATGGAAGCCGTGCATCGGGTGCCGTCATCAACCTCATCACCAAGAAAACTACCAAGCCTATCGATATTCAGGCTGGTGTACGCTGGGGACAGATGAACGAGACCAACTACAAGAATCCTTCCAAGAAGGACTTCCTGTATATGTTTGAGAAGAATGCCGACCGCCCGAACCTGCAGAGCTGGGTGTCGGCAGGATTCAACGCTGGCAAGGTGACCTCGCAGACGGACGTGTGGTATTCTTCGAGTGATGCCTTCTACATGTACCAGGCGGAGAACGACAAGAAGGTCTATACCCAAGAGGCGAATCCTTGGCTCGACCACGACGTGACCATTACCAGCGTGGCTTCCCGTCCGCCAATGGGCATCGAGGGCACGGAGCATATCTCGGTATCGCAGAAGGTATTCTACGACCCTTTCAAAAACCTGGAGATTCTTGCCTACGGTAGTGCGTTCTATATGAATACCTACGACCTCATTCAGGATATGACTTTCAGTCAGGCGCGTGACTGGACGGCTGGAACCAAGATTAAGTACTCCTTCAAGGATTGGTTCAAGATTACCGCCTCCCTGCACGGCGACTTCTACGACCGCTTCAAGCGCCACGAGCGTATCGACGAGCGTACCAAAGTGTATAAGAGCCGTATCTTCCAGCCTCGCCTCTCCATCACCTCGCAAAAGTTCGAGGGCCACGACCTCATCCTCGGTATCGAGCACCTGAGCGATGACCTGACGAGCGACCGATTCAACGGCGATGCCTCCCACATCATGCGCACCCGTTCATTAAAAGAGACGGAGGCTTTCCTGCAGGACGAGTGGACGATGAACGGCCACTGGATGGTTTCGGCAGGTGTGAGAACCAACTTCAGCCGTGCCTTCGGACTGATGGCGATGCCTAAGATTGCCTTCAAGTGGAGTCCTTCTGATCACTGGGCGTGGAGAGCCAACTATTCGATGGGCTACCGTTCGCCAAGCATCAAGGAGCTGTTCTTCAACTGGGACCACCTCGGCATGTTCATGATTAAGGGTAACGAGGACCTGAAGCCTGAGAAGAACAACTACGTGAGCCTGGGCACAGAGTACTCGAACGATAACTTCTTCATCTCGGGCAATGTATATGGCAACTTCTTCCGCAAGAAGATAGAGGGTGTATGGCGCATCTACGACATGCAGTATAACTTTGAATATACCAACCTCGCCAAGCAGAACCTCGTCGGACTGGAGGCCATCATGCGCTGGCACTTCCTCAACCACTTCACGATGAATGCCACCTACAGCTACGTGAACGTGAGCAAGACAGATGGCATCCAGGTGAACACCACTTCGCCTCATGCTGCTACGGCAAGCCTCGACTATAAGTACACCAAGAAGAACTACCGACTGGGCGCTACCTTCTCAGCAAGCTACATGGGTGAGAAGAAGTTTGATGTGCAGGACCGACTCTCTGTAAACGGTGAGAGCCACGATGCCTACTTCCGCTGCCAGTTGCCTCAGTATGTATTGTGCAATCTGTCGGTGATTCAGACCTTCTATAATAAGGTGAAGGTGACGGTGGGTGTGGATAACATCTTTAACTATGTGCCAAAGACCTTAGGTTCGGGCATCACCATGTTTAACGTGCCAGCCACGGCAGGAGCCAAGGCGCATGTGCAGGTGGAAGTGTTGGTAGATGAATTGGTAAAAGCATTTAGAAAGAAGAAATGATGAAGAAAGCATTACTATATATAATAGGTATGGCAGCCGCAATGACGAGCTGCGTATCTTATGAGGCTGAGGACTTCACAGGTCATACCTTGCCCCGAAAAACAGGTTATAGCACGGGTGTTACCAACGACTGGCTCTATTTTGACCTAAAGACGGGACATCGCTATAATGTACTGAATCCTAACCAGAGTGTCATCGCCTTTATTGATGGAAAACCGATAGAGGAATATTTCCATTATAAAGGTACTGCCAAACTCGTAAAGTATTGGAGCGAGGGCGTACAGAAGAACATCTTCGAGGATGTAGAGCGTGATGCAAACGGCGATACCATCTTCACCAAGAATCAAGCTACTGGCAAGTTAACCTATAAGACGGTGAAGAGACAAGCCAACAGCATCTTAGTGATGGAGAACATGGAGGATGACCCCAATACGATGGCTTATCCTGCTACGGAGTGGGACCTCGCCTTCAATGGTTATCAGCTCCGCACCAACAGCGGAACGAGCGGACCAGGCAAGGGCGGTGCTGCCGACCTGGGCTATGGCGAATATGACAAGTGGACGAGTAAGGCGCAGGTGGATGCTTATCTGGCAGAACACAACATGACTTTCGCCGTGGATGATTCAGCAAGCGTCTATGTCACCATGTCGCAGAACGACTGGAACAAGTATTGCATCGCCAACAAACTGGATATGAACGAGAACCCTTGGTTCGACCCGAACAACGGACCAGCCAAGCAGTTGGTAAGCGGCAATCCGGTGCTCGAAAAGGCAATGAGTTTCTCGGGTCCACCTCCAGTATATACTCCTTCTTTCCATACCTACGTAATCCGTTCGTGGGATGGCGAGAGATATTACAAGCTCCAGATTATCTCCTGGTATGATGCCAATGTGCAGATTGGTGATGAGGGAGGAAGAATCAGTTATTACTTAGATGAATTAAAGTAAACATTAAACATTATGAAACAATTGAATTGGTGGAAATCCATCGCTTCGTTCCTCGTGGTACTCTTTACCATGCCGTTGGGACATGCGCTGATGATGATAATGGATAAGACGATGACTCCTGAAGCTGTGCATTACTCAGCCTTTTTCATGGGGTTGGCAGGTCTTATCATGGTAGTAATCGGTGTCTTCGTAAAGGGAGACACCAAACAGACTCTTTGGGGACTTTTCGGAGGACTGCTCTTCTGGACGGGTTGGATAGAATTCCTGTTCCAGTACTATGCTACCCGCTGGGGTACACAGCCGGAGATGGAGAATGGCGAAGTTGTGACTCGCCCTGAATACCTCATCCTCCCTGCCACCTTCGGCATGTGGATGATGGTGATGGTGCTCTACATCTTCTCAACCAAAAACGGATGTAACTTCATCAACTGGTGGCAGCGTGTTCTCTTCCGTTCCCGCAAGAACGAGATTGCCGCCCGTCCGATGACACATCATACAAGTATCGTCACCTTCATGGAACTGAACATGATTCTCTGGACCAGCTATCTCCTGTTGATGTTCTGCTACGACAAGAACTTCCTCGGCGACCATCATCCTGTAACTTCGGTTGTTGCCGTAGCTTGTCTGATAGGTAGTTTCTTCATCTTCCGAAAGCAGTTGCGTTTGAGCACATGGGGAGCCAATATCCGTATGGCTATCGCAACGGTTGTCGTGTTCTGGGTACCAGTGGAAGTGCTTGGTCGCCTTGACTTTTTCAAGGAGATTTGGATTGAGCCGGAGAAATACACCACCCAGATGATTTGCATCCTCGTGGCATTCGTGGCATTGCTCGTCTATATCATGTTTGCAGCTCACAAGAAGAAAAGCCATGAGTAACAAGAAACTATATTGGTGGAAATCCATCGTGTCGATGGGCGTGATATTGGGAAGCATGCCCATGGTTCACTTGGTGGCACGAGTATTGAAGGACAACTACGACGGCACGCAACTGTTGGGTGCTGGCATGGCTGTGGGATTCGTGGGCTTGGTGATGGTGGTGGTCGGTGTTTTCGTCAAGGGACAGACTCGCCAGACCTTGCTCGGACTTATCGGTGGTATGTTCTATTGGACAGGCTGGGTGGATTTTCTCTTCATGTATTATGCCCATCGTTGGGGCACACATGCTGAGATTGACCCAGTGACAGGAGAAGTGTTGAGCCGACCTGAATATCTCTTGCTCCCTGCCACCTTTGGCTTGTGGGCAATGGTGATGTTGCTCTACATCTTCTGTTCCCGAAATGCCTGCAACTTCCTCAACTGGTGGCAGACGCTCTTCTTGGGGAAGAACAAGCGACTCATCGCCGCTCGCCCGATGACACGCCACACCAGCATTGTTACCTTCATGGAAATCAACACAATGCTCTGGACTTGCTATCTCCTGCTGATGAACCTCTACGATCCTCAATTGTTTGGTCGTGAGAGTCCAGTCACCTTCGGTGTAGCCTTCGGTGCCTTGCTTTCCGCCCCATACGTATTTCGCAAGCAACTCCACTTGCCATCGTGGGGAGCAAACATCAGAATGGGTACGGCAACGGTCATCGTGTTCTGGATAGCGGTAGAGGCATTTAATCGCACGGGCATCATCGGGAAGCTCATTGCACATCCGAGCGAATATCCTTGGCATTGGGTGGTAATGGTGATAGAACTTTGTTTCTTGGCAGGAAAGATTGTCAAGGATGCAAGGGCGAAGAAAGAAAAGAAATAACATTGCACAAAATCCAATTCTTATTAAATGCGAAAACAAACTGATGGTGGCGAGGTAATATTTTTGCCACTATCAGTTTTTTATATAGTGTTAGACTGATGAAAAACTGTTAAACCACAAATTAAATGTTCTTGCTCCTATATGAATTCTTCGTTCAAAGTCTTTGAACCGACATTCAGCGTCTTTGAACCGCCGTTCAAAGTCTTTGAACCGACATTCAACGTCTTTGAACGGAGATTTCTGTTAGGCTCAAAAACATTTCTATTTAGTATAAGCAACAAAAAGTGGTGAGAAAGTTTGGAATTCTCGCCAAAAGACCTTACCTTTGTTCCCGATTTTAACTCCCAATTAAAATGAATGCCTTATGAATAGACAAAATCTATCTTCCAAAGCAAGGATCTCGTGCATTGGCAGCAGATAGGTAATATGATGAAAAAAAATAAAATTAAAAATAATGTCAACAGAACAAAAGAAAATTACAGACAGAAAGTATTTTGTACCTTTTGTATTAATCACGTCGCTCTTCTTCTTGTGGGGCTTCGCTCGTGCCATTCTGGATGTGCTCAACAAGCATTTCCAGAATGCTTTGCATATTAGTATTACGCATTCTTCGCTGATTCAGGTAACCACTTATTTGGGTTATTTCCTGATGGCGATTCCAGCAGGTATCTTTATTAATAGGTATGGGTATCGCCGTGGAGTCGTATTCGGATTGATTCTTTTCGGAGCAGGTTCCTTGCTGTTCATTCCTGGCGCAGCGATGGGCAGTTTTTCTGCTTTTCTGCTATGTTTGTTTATCATCGGTTGTGGTCTTGTCTTTCTTGAGACAGCTGCCAATCCGTATGTTACAGAATTGGGTGCCAAGGAAACGGCAACGAGTCGTCTGAATCTCTCGCAGTCATTTAATGGTTTAGGAAGTCTTTTCGCTACCTTTTGCGTCGGTCAGTTTCTGTTCAATAATACAGAAGAAGGCGGTAATGTCGTGGTGCCTTATACCATATTGGGTATTCTCGTGCTATTGATAGCGCTCGTCTTTTCGCGTGTTCATTTGCCAGAAATAAAGCATGAAGTAACTGCCGAGGATGAGGCTAAGGGTAGTAATATCGGCAAACTCTTTGCGCATCATGGTATGTTTGTCTTCGGTCTGTTGGCACTTTTATGCTATGAGATTGCAGAAATTTCCATCAATTCCTATTTCATCAATTTCGTAACAGGAATGCGCTGGATGGATGACCGTACTGCATCTCTGGTGCTGACTGTAGCTTTGGGATTCTTTATGGTGGGACGTTTCTTAGGCAGTTGGATTATGCGCCGGGTGGCAGCCACTACGATGTTGCTCATCTGTGCAGCTGGTAGTGTTGTCTGTATCGGTTTGGTGCTTTGTGATTTAGGGGTTGTTTCCTTAGTCGCATTGGTAGGCAACTATCTTTTTGAAGCGATTATGTTTCCTACGATATTTGCCATTGCTTTGACAGGTTTGGGCAATCTTACCAAATCAGCATCTTCCTTGCTGATGATGACCCCGATAGGTGGCTGTGGCTTCCTGCTGATGGGTCTGATAGCCGACACTACTCATGTTACTTTGCCATTTATCGTACCATTTATCAGTTTTGTAATAGTATTAGCTTTTGCAGTTCGTGAATACAAAATTGCTCAAAAGAGCTAAAATTGCTATCTGTATTTAGCAAAACATTAGAAAATTCGCATCAAAAAGTAAGAATTAACTTTTTTAACTCGTTTGAAATACGAAAAAGCAAGTTAACATTTTGCCGTGTCAAAAGAAAAAAGTAAATTTGCACTCGTTTAAGGGAAGTTTTTGGTAAGAGTGCTTTACCTTATTAATATAGTATAGAAGAATGTTTCATTAAAATAATAAATTAAATATTATGGCAGTAGATTACAAGAAAATCGGTCTTGTGAACACTAAGGAAATGTTTGCAAGAGCTATCAAGGGCGGTTGGGCCGTTCCTGCTTTCAACTTCAACAACTTGGAGCAGTTGCAGGCTATCATCCAGGCTTCTTCTAACTTGAAGTCACCAGTTATCCTTCAGGTTTCTAAGGGTGCTCGCAAGTATGCTAACCCTACTTTGCTCCGCTACATGGCAGAGGGTGCTGTAGAGTATGCTAAGGAGTTGGGTTGCAACCATCCTGAGATCGTTCTTCACCTCGATCACGGTGATAGCTTCGAGACATGTAAGAGTTGTGTTGACTTCGGTTTCTCTTCTGTAATGATCGACGGTTCTGCACTTCCATACGAGGAGAACATTGCATTGACAAAGAAGGTTGTTGACTACGCTCATCAGTTCGATGTAACTGTAGAGGGTGAGCTCGGTGTCCTCGCTGGTGTTGAGGATGACGTAGTTGCTGAGGAGTCTCACTATACAAAGCCTGAGGAGGTTGTTGATTTCGCTACACGTA
>ERZ772860.2547-NODE-2547-length-10198-cov-2.839594_pt1 | contig 10198 bp, 9 predicted proteins | sample MGYA00511342_ERZ772860 | MGnify/ENA primary metagenome ERZ772860 (study PRJEB29015, sample SAMEA2737665) | human gut metagenome | biome: human gut; feature: human-associated habitat; material: faeces | place: China | collected 2012 ... | reverse complement strand
AGGTTTATAGTTACTAATGTTGATAAATGTTATCATTATTTGTGTGCTTTGTGAAAGACAACATCATCCTGGATATTGCTGTCGTATTTGGTATAAGCATGGCTATGGCTGTTCTTTCCGGCTGCATCACTGTCGTCCTTCTCAGGACCGTTCTCCATCCACCAGGCATAGGCTGCAGCGCCGATACAAACGGCAGCACACACGACAATTATTATTGCTTCAAGCATTTTAAATCCTCCGTTTTACTTTATCAGCATGACGCGGAGAAAATGTTTATTTAATGTATCTAAGTTATATTTCCTCCGCATATGCGCGAGTTTTGAAATAATCAGCGAAGGAAATTGGTTTATGCCCATCCTTGTCGTGGATAAAACGGATAATAAAGCGCCGGCTCGTGTTTGTGAGGCATATGCGCATGACCACGATAGCGGCATATGCGAATAAAATAATATGTATTAACTGGAGTAACGCACCCAGCCAGCTTAAATTGGATGTAAGCCTGCCTAGAAAACCAAGCGAAGAGGTACGGATGCGGCATATGACTGCAGGAAAAGAAGGTATTTCTTCTATATACTGGCAATCCATGAGTGCCGACATATCTGACTCTGAATAAAGTACTGCGCGTGAGTCCAAAACTTCCTGCTGTGGAAGCGCGGCCTTATCAGAAGAAGCATAAGAGCCCCAGACAACCCTGTGATCGTATGAACCGTATGCTGTGCGGTCAGGATCAAATTCGTCCAGATTTTTGTCGAGACTTAGAAAGGAGCAGAATATAAGACAAAGCAACAGTGGTAAAACCAGTATTTTCTTCATGAGAGTCCGCTCCTTTCCTTCCAATTTATGTTTCTATTTTCTTCCTTTAGGTTAAAAAAGTCAACTTGTAAGTAGATTTCTTTTCAAAAATATTGAAATTCTTAATGGGCTGTAATTGTAACCAAATGATTATCTTAAATCAATGATATACATATTGCATAAAAAATAATCGAGAATTTATGCAAGTTTGTGCATCACGATAATAGACATTTTTCTTGGCACGTGATACTATAATTAACGTAAAAACCCCCCAATACATTATATATTTTTACTATCCCCATAGTAAAATACCTTCTCCTAAAGGACAGCAGAACGATGGCTGTTCTTTTTTTGTCCCCAAATAGTGTATATTTCGGGAAACAAGCAGATACAATATTGTTGAAATGATTTAGACATGATACAATCGGATTAGATATTAGATAGCACGCAAGAAGCGAGACATGCTGATAACAGCTCTCTTTCTTCAAGCCTGCAGACATTGAAGGCTCTGATGGCATAATTCAGAGTCACTGACACCAAATACTGTGAGCAGATGATAGTTGCTTCACGTATGAGGAGGAAGAACATTTTAAGATTTAGGGTGTACTTCCGGCGAAGTGCACCCTTTGTTAGTGAACAAAGAGGTACAATAACCGCATGCGCATCTGCATGCTCGCATGCAAGGGCGTATGTGGTTATTGGACATCCCAACATAAATTGAAAATTGTAGCAGCGTCAAGCTGCGGAGAAGCCTCGAAAGAGGCGAATTTTCAATTAATGTTGGGGCTTTGTTCTCATTAAATACAAAGAGGTACAATAACCGCATATTAAATATTATAAGGAGTAACGCATGGAAACAAGAATAGCCCTGATCGGCATTATAGTTGAAAACCCGGATTCGGTTGAGCAGCTCAATCATCTGCTGCATGAGTACGGCAGCTTCATTGTTGGGCGCATGGGTATCCCATACGAGAAAAAGAACGTGAATATTATCAGTGCTCTGTCCGGCAGGATTGGCAGGCTGGATGGCATAGGGGTGAAGACAGTTTACTCTAATAAATAAAGCAGACCAGACTACAGGAGAAAGCATGACCGAAAATACAGCAATAATAAAAATTATAGATGAAATTACGGCCTGCCGGAATATCACCCTCGAGCAGCTGCATATGCTGCTTGAAACGGATGATATGCAGGCAGTTGATTACCTTAGAAAGAGGGCATCTGAGAAAGCACACGAGACCTATGGCAATCAGGTTTTTATACGAGGGCTGATAGAGTTTACCAACTACTGCAAAAACGACTGTCTCTACTGCGGCATAAGGCACAGCAATACTCACGCGGACCGCTACCGCCTGAGTACGGAGCAGATTATGGCATGCTGCGAGAGCGGCTATGAGCTTGGTTTTCGTACCTTTGTGCTGCAGGGAGGTGAAGATCCGTACTACACGGATGAGCGCATCTGTGAGATAGTGTCCGGGATTAAGGCAAAGTATCCGGATTGCGCAGTTACGCTCTCTATCGGTGAAAAGTCAAAGGAGAGCTACCAGAGCTATTTTGATGCAGGGGCAGACAGATATCTGCTGCGCCATGAGACTGCGGATGAAAAGCATTACAATAGGCTTCATCCGGCAGAGATGTCACTTGCAAACAGAAAGCAGTGCCTTTGGGATTTGAAAGAGATAGGATATCAGGTGGGGTGCGGCTTCATGGTCGGCTCGCCGGGACAGACAGTGGAGACCTTGTACGAGGATTTGCAGTTTATAAAGGAGCTTGAGCCTCACATGGTTGGAATCGGTCCGTTCATATCGCAGAAGGATACACCTTTTGCAAACGAGAAGTCAGGTACGATGGATGAGACGCTTCGCCTGCTTTCAATCATCAGGCTCATACATCCAAAAGTGCTGCTGCCTGCCACAACAGCGCTTGGCACAATCCATCCGCTCGGCAGGGAAAAGGGTATACAGTCGGGTGCCAATGTTGTGATGCCAAACCTCTCACCGGTCAATGTTCGTGACAAATACAAGCTCTACGACAATAAAATCTGCACCGGAGATGAGGCAGCAGAGTGCCGCTTCTGCATGGAAAACCGGATGAAAAGCATCGGCTATCAGGTGGTGGTGTCGCGCGGAGACTACGCAGATATGTGATTACAATAGAAGGAGATAAAAATGTACAACGTAAAATCATTAAAGGCTGAAGAATTTATTTCAGACGAGGAAATCAAAGAGACTCTCGAATACGCAGAGGCAAACAAAAATAATATAGGGCTTATCGATGCGATTATCGAGAAAGCAAAGCTAAAAAAAGGACTCACACACAGAGAGGCATCAGTACTTTTAGCCTGTGAGATTCCGGAGAAGCTTGACGAGGTTTACAAGCTTGCTCAGCAGATAAAGAAGGATTTCTACGGAAACAGAATCGTGCTTTTTGCACCGCTTTATCTGTCAAACTATTGTGTGAACGGCTGTGTTTACTGTCCATATCACATGAAAAATAAGCATATTGCGAGAAAGAAGCTCACTCAGGAGGAGATAGTAAAGGAGGTCACAGCCCTTCAGGATATGGGACACAAGCGTCTTGCAATCGAGGCAGGAGAGGACCCTGTAAACAATCCGATTGAGTATATTCTCGAGTGTATCAACACAATCTACAGCATCAAGCACAAAAACGGAGCTATCCGTCGTGTAAATGTAAATATCGCTGCAACTACAGTGGAGAATTACAGAAAGCTCAAGGAGGCAGGAATCGGAACCTACATACTCTTCCAGGAGACATATCACAAGGAGAGCTATGAGCAGCTTCATCCGACAGGACCAAAGCATGACTATGCATATCACACAGAGGCTATGGACCGTGCTATGGAGGGCGGCATTGACGATGTGGGACTTGGTGTACTTTTCGGACTGGACAAATACAAGTACGAGTTTGCCGGACTTTTGATGCATGCAGAGCACCTTGAGGCAGTGCACGGTGTAGGTCCTCACACTATCAGTGTGCCGCGTATAAAGCACGCAGATGATATAGACCCGGATGTATTTGACAATGGCATCAGTGATGATACTTTCGCCAAAATATGCGCACTTATCCGTATTTCAGTGCCATACACAGGAATGATAATCTCAACCCGTGAGAGCCAGGCGGTCCGTGAAAAGGTTCTGCCGCTCGGTGTTTCACAGATCAGCGGCGCATCAAAGACAAGTGTTGGAGGCTATGCAGACCCGGAGGCTGAGAAAAATGCAGAGGCAACATCGGAGCAGTTTGATGTCAGCGACCAGAGAACACTTGACGAGGTGGTAAACTGGCTTATGAAGATGGACTATATTCCGTCCTTCTGTACAGCCTGCTACAGAGAAGGCAGAACGGGAGACCGTTTTATGGCACTGTGCAAGAGCATGCAGATACTTAATTGCTGTCATCCGAACGCACTCATGACACTTAAGGAATATCTCGAGGACTATGCAAGCCCGCAGACAAGAGAGCTTGGAATGAAGCTCATCGATAGGGAAATAGAAAAGATTACCAATCCAAAGGTTAAGCAGACCTGCTATGAGCATATACATGATATTGCAGACGGAAAGCGTGATTTCCGTTTCTAAAGGAGGAAATATGGGAAATTTGAATGAGACGCCCTCTGCCAACAGACTTCATATAGGTATATACGGAAAGACAAACAGTGGTAAGTCATCTCTGATAAATGCGGTTACAAAGCAGGAGGTTTCCATTGTAGCTGACGTGGCAGGGACGACAACCGACCCTGTGTACAAGCCGATGGAGATACATCCGCTCGGACCATGCGTGATTATTGATACGGCGGGCTTTGATGATGACAGTGAGCTTGGTGAAAGACGAGTGAAAAAGACTCATCTAGCAGCAGAGAAGACAGACATAGCCGTTGTAGTGCTTGATATTGCAGAGGTCATTGCTGCAAAGAAGGCAGGGGTACCATTTAAAAAGGCTTTTAAGGATGAGGCAGAGTGGAGCCTGTTATTTGCAAAAAAACATACCCCGGTTGTATTTGCCTTAAACAAGATAGACGAGATTTTGCTTTCCGCAGAGGCTCAGGAAAAGAGCAGGGGAAAGCTTGACAATGCTGCAATAGAGGCCGCAAAGTGCTGGGTTTATGAGGAAAACAGTGCTGTGATGGGCAAAAATGCAGACAATAGCTTTGAGGTTGTAGCAGTCAGCGCATTAAAGGGTAAGGGAATGGATGCCGTTATCTCTGCACTCACACGCCTTTTGCCTGAGGATTTCGGACAGGAATTTATCCTGGGAGACCTTGTTTGTGAGACAGACCTGGTGCTTCTTGTCATGCCGCAGGATATCCAGGCGCCAAAGGGCAGACTCATATTGCCACAGGTGCAGACACTCAGGGAATTGCTCGATAGAAAATGTCTTGTGATGAGCACGACGACTGACAAAATGACAGATGCGCTTGCGGCGTTATCTCACGCGCCAAAGCTCATCGTGACAGATTCACAGGTGTTTGGCTATGTGTACGAGCACAAGCCGGCGGAGAGTATGCTAACATCATTTTCAGTGCTTTTTGCAGCATACAAGGGTGATCTGCCATACTATGTGGAGAGCGCAAGGGCAATTGATGCCTTAAAGCCATCCTCAAGAGTGCTTATCGCAGAGTGCTGTACACATGCGCCTCTTGCGGAGGATATAGGCAGGGTGAAGCTTCCGAACCTGCTTCGAAAGCGTGTTGGTGAGGAGCTTACCGTGGATATTACAAGCGGTACAGACTTCCCTGATAATCTATCTCAGTACGACCTCGTTATTCAGTGTGGCGCTTGCATGTTTAACAGAAAATATGTATTATCAAGAATAGACAGGGCACGCACTCAGCATGTGCCGATGACAAACTATGGCGTGGCAATAGCACACCTGACAGGAATACTCGATAAGGTGAGCATGCCATAGAAAAGCCTTAAAAGCCGGGAGGAAGAGAAGCTATCGGTATGACGAAAACAAGTGATTTTGATGACAAAGTGAATTATAGTGACGATTATAAAGGTAATTATAGCAATAATTACAGCGGCGATTATAGAGACAATTACAGTAGCGATTATAGCGCCACCGGTTACGCTCGTCTAGCGAAGAGTCTTATTGATATAGTAAAAGAGCAGCAGGCGAAGCTTGGCTACAGGAAGGAAATAGTCAGACTGTATTATCCTCTTTCCACGCTCAGACATTTCTTTGAGTGTGCAGGGGCTGATAATAAAATTGCAACCGGCATGATTTCAGAGCAGCAGATGCTTGAAATCCTTGCTCCAAACAACCTGCCAAAACAGCTTACTGACACCATAGGTGAGATAAAGGTCACCGCAAAAAATGAGCGTTTTTGCATAGAGATACCACCTGAGGGCAGTGAGTATGTGCATGAAAACACAGCTGACAATGAGTTCATCAGTGAGCTGATTGCACTTGTCGGCACGCATGGCTGCACCATGGAGCAGATAACTGAGCTGTTTTACAAATACTCGGACGACATCGAGAAAAAGGAAATGCAAAACGGCGAGTTTGACTGTTACATCCGCTTCTTAAATGACCCGTATGACACATATTATTACTGCTTCCATGATGAGGGCTGTCATATCATATATCATAGATTTCTGCCGCAGGATTATGCCGACTTTGGATTTTAATGGATATGTTTCTTTCTTTTGGTGTTGGCCTTTGAATTTACTTTGAAGTTACACGGAAACATAGTTTGACAAAAATATAACAATCTAATATAATGGCGGTTGAGAGTATGGTTTATGTATAATACGCGCACGCTGAGTGAGGGAGACACGATGTTATTGTTCATACCTTAATGTGAACAGCAGCACAGCAGGCACAGCATAGCAGGAGATATACACATGGCAACATTTACCAGAAAAGCCATAATGAAGACTTTTTTACATATACTGAAAAACAAACCGCTTGACAGGATTACAGTCAAGGATATATGCGAGCAGTGTGAGATAAACAGAAATACATTTTACTATTATTTCAAGGACATATATGATGTGCTTGAGGCCATATTTGAGGACGAGGTCAGGCTTGTGATGGATGAGGCAAAGGAAGGCGTGACATTTCATGATGCATATGCCAGAGTCGCTGCCATTATTCTTAATAACCGCGAGGCGATAATGCACATTTATGCATCGGAAAACGGCAGGGTATTAAGGACATATCTGGATGCCGTGGTCACACAGATGGTGCGCCGCTTTGTGCTGGAAAAGGCAGAGGGCTATAGCCTGGATGATAGTGACATTGCTTTTATCACGGCATTTTACAGCAACGGAATCGTGGGCAGCACAATAAAGTGGATTGAGAGATGCAGTATGATGAGCGGCCTACCTGAGACCATTACGGCAAATGGCGTTGGACTGTCAAAAAGCCAATACAACAGAGATATTGTTAAGAGAATAGGTGACTCTTTCGATGCCACAATTTATGATATGATTGAGTGCTGCCTGTAGGCAGGCGGATATTGGATGACAAAATAATTCGAACAGATTTGATAGAGTGTCTGAATTTCAGACACTCTTATTTTTTTGTCCGTTTTAAATTGGCTGTTGCAGGATTAAAATAGCAGACAAAAAGGAGGAAGATACTTTATGCATACATTGGTACATGTAAAAAATGCATATACCGTCATGACAATATGCCTGATTGCATTGGGGGCAGCTTTGTTGTTCATGCCACAGCTTGGACTAAAGACAATGTGCATGTTATATGGAGTGTTTCTCATAATATATGGCGTGACAAAGCTGTCCGGATATTTTGCAAAGGATTTATTTCAGCTTGCGTTTCAGTTTGACCTGGCGCTTGGGATAGTTTCAATAGTGCTTGGAATCATAATTATTAAAAAAACTGAGTATATTATAGAGATATTGTCCACAGCAATAGGCATTTTTATGTTGGTAGATGGAGCGTTCAAGATACAGACTGCAGTGGAAGCAAAACGCTTTGGCATCGAGAACTGGTGGCTCATACTTGTGATGTCATTTGCAGTTACATTTGTGGGCATACTGCTTTTCGCGACACCATTTGAGACCGCAGGCATGATAGTGAGATTAATAGGACTGAATTTGAGTCTTGACGGAATATTAAATTTATTTGTCGTCAGAAATACCGTTGAAACAATAAGGAGGAATACAAAGTGGGAAATTTAGGACATCAGGCAGCGAGACTTGCTGCATCAAAAATATGTGATAACATTGTAAAAGGACTTTGCAAGGACCCGGAGACAGAGGTTGTAAAGCTCATCGACATGTGGCAGAAATTCATGGGAGATGAGAAGATTGATTTAAACTATGACAGTGCGCGCAAGATGATCTGTGATAAGGACTGCACGCTCAACAAGTACATGCATCGTCTTATCAATGAGATAGATCCTCATGTATTAAAAACAATCGCACTAAATCTGGGCTTTGAGGCATTTGTTTACGGTACCAAGACTATCCGTAAAAATCGTGAAAAGTATGGCTGCAATGTGCCATGGCTCATTCTTATGGATCCGACAAGTGCCTGCAATCTGCACTGCACAGGCTGCTGGGCAGCAGAGTATGGCCACAAGCTGAACCTTACCTTTGATGAGATGGATAAGGTTGTAACACAGGGCAAGGAGCTTGGTGTATACCTGTATATGTTCACAGGAGGGGAGCCTCTTGTCAGAAAAGCAGACCTTGTTAAGCTCTGTGAGAAGCACAGTGACTGTGCATTCCTGGCATTCACAAACGGCACACTCGTGGATGAGGCCTTCTGCGCAGACTTAAAGCGTATCGGAAATCTGTACCTTGCAATAAGTCTTGAGGGCTTCTCAGAGGTAAACGACTTAAGACGAGGCACAGGTGTATTTGCAAAGGTTATGCATGCAATGGATTTGCTTAAGGAAAACGGACTTGTTTTCGGTACATCAATATGTTACACTTCAAAGAACTATAAGACAGTTACCAGTGATGAGTTTATCGACATGATTGTGGAAAAGGGCTGCCGCTATGCGCTTTACTTCCACTATATGCCTGTCGGAAACGATGCATCACTGGAACTTTTACCAAACCCGGAGCAGAGGCTTTACATCAAGGACCGTGTCCGTGAGATCAGAAATATGACAAGCGGCAAGGGAATTTTCACGATGGATTTCCAGAACGACGGCGAGTTTGTCGGAGGCTGTATCGCAGGAGGAAGAAACTACTTCCATATCAATGCAAACGGCGATGCTGAGCCATGTGTATTTATCCACTACTCAGGAGCCAACATCCGTACACACAGCATGCTTGAGATTTTGAAACAGCCGCTTTTCATGGCATATCATGATAACCAGCCATTTAATGAGAATCACTACAGACCATGTCCTATGCTTGAAAATCCTGAGATCTTACAGCGGCTCGTAAAGGAAACAGGTGCAAAATCAACTGATTTGCAGTCACCTGAGAGTGCGGAGCACCTGTGCAACAAGTGTAAGGAGTATGCGCAGGCATGGAAGCCTTGTGCCGATAAGCTTTGGGCGGAGGAAGGACACAGTAATTAATGATATTTGAAACACATGCCCATTATGATGATGACAGATTTAAGGACGACCGTGATGAAACAATAAAACGCGTCCATGAAAAAGGAGTTGCCCCGATAATAAATGTCGGGGCTTCTATTGGTTCTACCATGACTACAATGGAGCTTGCAAAGAAATATGACTTTATATATGCGGCGGTTGGAGTGCATCCAAGCGACATAGCTGATTTAAACGAGGAAACCTTTGCATGGCTTAGGGAACAGACTGCATGGGAAAGGACTGTTGCAGTCGGGGAAATCGGACTGGACTATTACTGGGATAAGGAGCCAAATGTGCAGGAAAACCAGCGCTACTGGTTTAAGCGTCAGCTTGAGCTTGCAGCAGAAGCATCGCTGCCGGTTATCATCCACTCGCGTGATGCAGCACAGGACACCATGGAAATCATGACAGAGGCAGCAAAAAAGAATATCCGCGGCGTGATACACTGCTATTCCTATTCACCGGAGATGGCACTGGAGTATGTAAAGCTGGGGTATTATATCGGAGTTGGAGGTGTCGTAACTTTCAAGAATGCAAAGAAGCTGGTACAGACAGTGTCAGAGCTTCCACTTGATAGAATCCTTCTTGAGACAGACTGTCCATACATGGCTCCGGAGCCACATCGAGGCACAAGGAATGATTCGTCAAATATTCCATATGTCATATCAAAGATAGCGGAAATCAAAGGCACTACGCCTGATGAGGTGGAGCACACGACACGTGCCAATGCATTTGAACTGTTCACACGTGTAAATAATTGAGCCATAATGTGAGGGATGAAAACCGCGAAAATTTACAAATATAATTGAAATAAAGGCATTTCATATGATAATATGATTAAAAGGTCAAAAGTTATTTTGCCCC
>ERZ772860.2542-NODE-2542-length-10218-cov-3.509397_pt1 | contig 10218 bp, 9 predicted proteins | sample MGYA00511342_ERZ772860 | MGnify/ENA primary metagenome ERZ772860 (study PRJEB29015, sample SAMEA2737665) | human gut metagenome | biome: human gut; feature: human-associated habitat; material: faeces | place: China | collected 2012 ... | reverse complement strand
CTGCGCGAGCGGCTTGGTAAATTTGCATTCGGGGTAGCCCGGACAGGCGAGAAACTTGCCGTAGCGGCCGGACTTAATGACCATGTTGCGGCCGCAGTTCTCGCAGAGCACGTCGGTGACCGGATCGGGCACCTTCATATCCACGCCTTCGAGCTCCTTTTCCGCCGTCGCCAGCTCCTGCGAAAAACCGGAATAGAAATCGCGGACGACGCCGCGCCACGCGGTCTTGCCGTCCTCGACCTCGTCGAGCTCCTCCTCCATATGCGCCGTAAAGCCGACGTCCATGATGTCGGCGAATTTATCGACCATCAGGCCGGTGACGACCTCGCCGAGCTGGGTCGGATACAGCGATTTGCCGTCGCGCGCGACGTATTCGCGCTCAGTGATGGTCGAAATGGTCGGCGAATACGTGGACGGGCGGCCGATGTTTTTTTCCTCCATCGTGCGGATCAGCGACGCCTCGGTGTAGCGCGGGGGCGGCTGCGTAAACTTCTGCGACGGCGTGACGCTTTTCTTGACAAGCGGCTCGTTGTCGGCCAGCTTGGGAAGCGCGCCCTCCGCCTCGTCGCTGCGGGCGGAATCCTCGACGGTATCCTCATACAAAGCCGTAAAGCCGGCGAATTTCAGCGTTTTTCCGTTGGCGCGGAAGAGATAACCGTTGACGCCGATGTCGAGAGCGACGGTATCGTAGACGGCGGCGCTCATCTGACAGGCGATGAAGCGCTCCCAGATCAGCTTGTAGAGCTTCCAGTGGTCGGGCGCGAGGTCGGGCTTGACCAGCTCCGGCGTCAGATCGACCTGAGTCGGGCGGATGGCTTCGTGCGCGTCCTGCGCGTTTTTATTGGTCTTGAACACGCGCTTGGCGGCGGGGAGATAGTCCTTGCCGAAGCGCTGCTCGACATAAGCGCGCGCGTCGTCGGTGATCTCCTCGGAGAGCCGCAGCGAGTCGGTTCGCATGTAAGTGATGAGGCCGGTGAGGCCGTGACCGGCGATGTTCTGCCCCTCGTAGAGATCCTGCGCCAGCTTCATGGTCTTTTTGGAGCCGAAGGAGAAACGGCGCGACGCCTCCTGTTGGAGCGTCGAGGTGATAAACGGGGGCGAGGGGTTTCTGAGCCGGTCTTTTTTGCGCTGCGCCAGCAGCACAGGGACTGCGCCCTCCGCGGCGGCGAGCACGCGCTCGGCGTCCGCCTGTGAGTGCAGCTCCTCTTTTTTGCCGGTTTCGCAGAGGCCGAAGTAGTGCGCCGTAAACTCGCGGTCGGGATTTGCCTCCGGCGCGCAGAGCATATCGATGGTCCAGTATTCCTCCGGCTTGAAAGCGCGGATCTCGTTTTCGCGGTCGACGATCAGCTTGGTGACGACGGACTGGACGCGGCCGGCGCTCAGACCCTTCTTGACCTTTTTCCAGAGCAGAGGGCTGAGCTTATAGCCCACGATGCGGTCGAGCACGCGCCGCGCCTGATAAGCGTCGACGAGATTGAGGTCGACCGTGCGCGTATTCTTGATGCCCGCCGTGACGGCGTTTTTGGTGATCTCGTTAAAGGTGACGCGGTTTTTTTCGGTGAGATCGATATTCAGCAGCGCCGCGAGGTGCCAGGAGATCGCTTCGCCCTCGCGGTCGGGGTCGGTGGCGAGGTAAACGGCGCTCGCCTTGGCGACCTTGCCCTTGATTTCCTTGATGGTTTTGTCCTTGCCGCGGATGGGGATATACCTCGGCTCAAAGTCGTTGTCGACGTCGACGCCGAGCGTGCTCTTGGGCAGGTCGCGCAAATGCCCCATCGAGGCGACGACCTCGTAGCCGCGCCCCAAATATTTGCCTATGCTTTTCGCCTTGGCCGGCGATTCTACGATGACGAGCTTTGCCAAATCAGTTCCAACTTTCTTGTTTGCAGATTCCGTGGCCGCGCCGCACAGGCGCGGGCGGCTGATCATTACTGTGAAACAGGCATGCGCGCGGCGCGGAGGCAGAGGCGTTTCTCCCGTGCGCTCGCGGAGCCGTTACATTCTATTCCATTGACAGATTCATTGTTTGACGGGAAGCGCGCCGTTTATGCAAGCGCGAAGGTTTTTCCCGGCAACTGATGGATTTTGCCTTCGAGCTCCAATACCGTCAGCGCGGCCGTCACTTCGGCGGCGGACTCCGGCACGGCTTCGATCAGGCTGTCCGCGTGCTGCGCCGCATGGGCGAGCAGCGCGCAGAGCCGCTCCGCGAGCGGGACGGACGTGTCCGCGGCCTTGCGCAGCAGCGCCTCGGAGAGAGGAACGGAGACTGCGGCTCCGTCAGCGCGCTGCGGCGGCACGGGCTGTACGCAGTAACGGTCGTCGGAGGCGTCGAGCGTTTCGGCGTCTCCGGAAACGGAGGCGACGCGGTCCGGATACAGATACGCCAGCTCCGAGAGAATGTCGCCGGCGTTCATGACAAGCCTTGCGCCGTCGCGGATCAGCGCGTTTGTCCCGGCGGACGAGGGGACGTCGATGTTGCCGGGAACGGCGAAGACGTCGCGCCCCTGCTCGGCGGCGCAGGAGGCGGTAATCAGTGAACCGCTCCGTTTCGGCGCCTCGGGGACGAGCACCGCGCAGCACAGACCGCTGATGATTCGGTTGCGGACGGGAAAATGAGAGTGAAGCGGCGGCGTGCCGGGAGGGTATTCGCTGATCAAAAGGCCGGTTTTGGGGATATCGTTATAGAGCGCGGCGTTTTCGTATGGATAGCAGATGTCCAATCCGCAGCCGAGCACGGCCACGGTCGGCTTGCCGGCCTCCAAGGCTGCGGCGTGAGCGGCCGCGTCTGTGCCGCGCGCCATGCCGGATACAATGGTTACGCCGGCGAGCGCGAGCTGATAGGCAAGCGTTTTGGCGACGCGGTAGCCGTACTGCGTGGGCTCGCGGGGGCCGACGACCGCGATGGCCGGACGGCAGTCGAGCGTTTGCAGCTTGCCGCGGCAGTAAAGAACGGCGGGCGGATCGTCGATGGCGCGCAGAAGCTCAGGATAACAGGCGTCGTCCGCCGTGATAAGCTGCTGGCCGAGGCGGGCGCTGTCGTTGAGGATTTTGTCGGCGCGTCTGAGGCTCTTATCGGACAGCGCGGCGACATCCGCGCCGGTGATCTCCGAAACCCCGGCCAAACGCTCCGGCGAGGCGTTATAGATTTCCAGCGGCGAGCCGAGCTCGTCAAGCAGACGGGCGGTCTTGCGCGCCGACAGATTCGGCAGCGTGGAAAGCCATACCCAGTGCAGCAATCCCGACATCGAACTCCTCCCGTCCTTCATACAGACATCCAACTGCGGGCGCGGCGCGATATCACGCGGCCGCAGAGCGCATGGCAGCATCCGTCAGAGCTTGTCCGCCCGCGGCGCTGACGACAGATAACAGAGAATGCCGGCGGCGACGGCGACGTTCAGCGATTCGGCCTGCCCGCTCATGGGGATATGAATCCGTTCGTCGCAGCGGGAGAGCAGCGCTTCAGAGACGCCGTTGGCCTCGTTTCCGAGCACGATACAGGCCCGGTTCAGAGAAAGCGAGGCCGCCGGAACGCTGTCGACCGACAGCGTCGACCCGTACAGCGGCAGACCGAGCGCACGGACAAAGCCAACCGCTTCGTCCGGCGAAAGCGCGCAGGTCTTGACGCGGAACAGCGACCCCATCGCCGAACGGACGACCTTCGGGGCATAGCGGTCGGCGCAGGCGTTGGTGAGCAGCACGGCGTCGAAGGAGAACGCGTCGGCGGTTCGGATAATCGTCCCTAAATTGCCGGGATCGGCAACGCCGTCGAGCAGCAGAAACCGCTCGCCCGGGAGCGGCGCTTCCGCTGGAATCCGCACGGTAAAGACCACGTTCTGCGCCGAAACGACCGGCGAGCAGTGGGAGACGATTTCGTCCGCCGCCGCATACAGCCGCGCGCCGCGCGCTTCGGCGGCGGCAAGCCGCTCCGGAGATACGCCGCTTCCATATAAAATCTCGCACGGCGCGACGCCGGAGGCGAGCGCTTCGGCGAGCATCAGCTCGCCCTCGCAGAGAAATTTGCCGGCCGCCGTCCGCGCCTTTCGCTCTGCGGCGAGGGCGCGCAGGGCTTTGACCAGCGGATTGGCTCTCGAAGTAATCCGATCCGCGCTCACGGCTGCACCGCCGCGCCGCCTCCGGCGAGGAGACCGGCGACAATGAGCCGCGCGTCGTGATAAAACGCTTCTTCGGATTTTTTGGAGGAGAACGGCTGAGTTTTAAAGCAGGCGAACAGCTCGTTTTCGCCGGTCAGGCCGAGAAGCTGGAAAAACGGCAGCTCGCCGAGCGGGATGGCGCCGTCCACTCCGCCGTATTCGGCGGCCAGCTCGACGTTAAAACGGCCGCTTTCAGGCGGATTGTATTGTTTGAGATTGACGCGGTCAAACAGATAAAGAACCATCTCGTCGTTTAAAAACGAGGTGACCATCGTGGCCGCGTTGCCGGTAACCGTGCTGTCATAGACGCCGTCCCGCGGATTGAGCAGATACTGCAAAACGTTGATAATGACCTGACCGTCGCCGTTTTTATCGCCGAGGATACGGCCGATTTCCACTTTCAGCTCGTTAATGACCTCGCCGTCGAGCGTCTGCGAAACCGCGACGATCACCACCGCGTCGTTGTCCGGCACGCCGGCGTTCAACGAAAACAACAGCACGACGACGACGATTGCGGCGGCCGCGCCGATGATATGCCATTTATAATGATAGAAAAGCACCTCGGAGCACCAGCGCTTAAAGCCGAGCTCCTTGATCGTCCTTCGTTCCGAATCGCTGCGCATAGCTCTCCCTTCGAGACCAAGCGGTCATCTGTAAATGCGGCGGCTGCCGCGTGAAAAACTCAGCTCAGGGCGATGATCTTGCATTCGATCATGCCGGAGGGCGTTTCATAGACGACGACGTCGCCGAGCCGCCGCCCGGCGAGCGCGCGGCCGAGCGGAGATTCGTCGCTGATGAGCATGTTCATGGGGTCAGCCTCCTGAGAGCCGACAATTTTCAGCTCCTCCGGGCAGCCGTCGCCGTAATCGAGCGTGACGGTAGAGCCGATGCCGACCTCGTCGGACCGGAAATCGGCTTCGTTGATGATGACGTGGTTTTTCAGAATCGCCTCGATCTCGGCGATACGGGCATAGAGCTTGCCCTGCTCGTTTCTCGCCTCGTCGTATTCGCTGTTTTCAGAAAGATCGCCGAAACTGCGCGCCTCTTTGATCTGCTGCGCGATCTCCTGCTCGCGCTCCCCTTTGAGGTAAACGAGCTCCTCCTGCAACTGTTCAAACTTTGTCTGACTGAGCTTAAAAACCTTGGACATTTCTACACCTCAACAACTATTCATGATCTTGCCGGATTAGTAATATATACGGAACGCCGCGGCAAATATACGCGCCCCGCTTTACGCAGACAAAAAAACCAACCGTGCCCCAAAAGCGGTACGGCCTGTTCGTCTGCTATCTCATACTGTCGTTATCGATATCATGTATTATAATTCCAAGAGAGGAAACTGTCAAGCGTTTTTTCTAAATAAAAGAAAAATTTCGAATCTGAATGGGAAAAACAGCGCGTGCGGGAGCCAGCGGTTCCGGATTTTTGCACTCCTATCCGCTCCGGCGGCGGCGTTTTTTCCGGTTTGGCAGAGCAGGCTGCGGCTAAAACGCGGAGAATTCAGATATTTTTGCGAAAACACGGAAATATTCGTTCTATTTGCCCATTGGTTTTTCTGCAAAAACGGAGTAAAATATTATTATAACGGATTTTCCAGAAAAGTCTGTGTTCCGGCGGAGCGCGGACAGGGAGAACGCTGTATGACGGTGGAGGTTCTCAAATATATCGCCCTGCTTTCCATGCTGTCGGATCACGCCGCTAAGCTTTTTTGGCCGGGCTGCGGCGCGCTGCTGGCGTTCGGGAGGCTGGCGTTTCCGATATTTGCGTGCCTGTCCGGCGCGGGGCTGGCGCAGACTGCTTCGCTGAAACGCTATCTGCTGCGCCTGCTGGCCTGCGCGCTCGTCTCCGAAATCCCTTTTGACTGGCTGTGGTACGGCCGCGCGGCGGATATTGCCGGTCAAAACGTCTGCTGGACGCTGCTCTGCGGCGGGCTGGCGGCCGCTTCGTTCGCGGCCGTTTTTCGAACGGGGCGGGCGGGGCGCTTTGCCGCTCCTGCTTGCGTCTTGGCGTGGATCGCGCTGGCGGAGCTGCTGCGCGCCGACTACGGCGCCCTCGGCGCGGCGCTGGTTTTTCTGGCGTATCTCGCGCGCCGCTCTGAGCGTCCGCAGGTATGGACGGCGGCCGCCGTCCTGCTTTTTGACCTGTGCGCGTGCGCGGGGCTTTCCGCTGCGTCCGGCTTTCGCTCGTTTGCGGCGCAGCGGCAGCACTGGTCGCTGCTTTCGATTCCGCTGCTTGTGAGCCGGGTCGAGCGGCCGCGGCGGGCGGGCGCGCCGCTTTGGCGGCGCTATTATTTCTATCTGTTTTACCCGGCGCATATGGCCGTTTTAGCGGCGCTGCGCGCCGTTCTATCAATATAAAATTCGGACATTGAAGAAAGGATAACGCCACAAAATAGTGGACACAGAGGATCATGGAGACGGAACAAAGAATCATCGATTTTCATGTACATATTTTTCCGGAAAAGGTCGCGGAGCGCGCCGTCAAGGCCACAGGGTCGTATTACGGCATCGAAATGCAGCGCAAAGGGACGGTCGCCGATCTGCTGGAAGACGGCGCGAAGATCGGCTGCGCGCGATATCTTGTGCATTCGACGGCGACGCGGCCGGATCAGGTCGCGTCGGTCAACGACTTCCTGTGCGCCGCGGCGGCGGAGCACCCGGAATTTATCCCCTTCGGGACGCTGCACCCGCGCATGGAGGGGCTGGAAGCCGAGGTCGAGCGCATGATCGCCCGCGGTCTCTGCGGCGTGAAGCTGCACGCGGATTTTCAGGGCTTCCGCCTCGACGACGAGGACGTACTGTATATGTACGAGATTCTGGAAGGGCGGCTCCCCGTGCTCCTGCACATGGGAGACTGCAACACTGAGAACACGACGCCGGAGCGGCTGTTAAACGTCGTGACGAAATTTCCGAAGCTGACGGTGATCGGCGCGCATTTCGGCGGATATTCCGTGTGGGACAGAGCCGAGCGCGTGCTGGCGGGCACGGGGGTTTATGTCGACACGTCGTCCTCGCTGCCGTTTTTGACGCCTGAGCGCGCCACGGCGCTGGTGCGCGCTTTCGGCGCCGGCCGCTGCCTGTTCGGGACGGATTACCCGATGTGGGATCACGCCGCCGAATACGAGCGCTTCAACCGCCTTGCGCTGACGGACGGGGAGCGGGAAATGATTCTATACCGAAACGCCGAGGAACTTCTCCGCCTGCGGTAAGCGTATCGGCGGCGAGCCGGAATTTTTGCCATGAAACAGGCGTATTCTGTATTGACAAAACGTTGTTTTGGCGATATAATATTCAGAAAATGGAAATATGGGAGGAATTTGTCATGTTTTGTAAAAACTGCGGCGCTCAGAACGACGACGGCGTAGTCTTTTGCAAGAGCTGCGGCGCGAAAATCGCAGGGCAGCCCGAACAGTCCGCACAGGTTAAAAAGGGGAACGGTAAGCTGATCGCTATGATCGCCGCCGCCGCCGTCCTCGTGATCGCCGCCGTCGCATGCATTCTGATTTTTACGGGCGGCAAAGACGGGCCGTTTGACGCGCTCCGCGACGGCGTTGAGAAGCTGATCGATGCGAAAGGCTTTGACTTTGAAGTGACCACGGAAGATTCGTATGGCAGCCGGACGGTCGAGGGCGCTCTGGCCTATGATCTGAAAAAACGGGAACTGACCGCCGAGATAAAAGACGACGATTCGACGATGTATATTTATAAAGATTATGGAATCGAAACATACGACGGCGAATTGGATGACGCCTATGATATCAGCGAGGTGCTGGACAGTTTTTACGCCTCTTATGACGAGATGATGAAAGCCAGCGACGACGCTTCTCTTTCAGAAATGCTTGAAGCGCTCGACGATGAAAACGGCGGAGAGCTTTCGGAGTATATTCGCATCAACAAAGTGGACGACTGTATAGATGAGCTGGAAAAGCTGCTCAACAACGAAAAATGGCTGGAAGACCATCTGGACGATTATAAGCGGGAAAAATCGGGCGGCAGGACCGAATATTCGATGGAAGTCAGCTCAACGGCCATTCTCGAAGGCATTTATGAAGCCATAGAGCCGGCTCTGAAAATATCCGGCGACGACTTTGAAGAAATGCTGGACGAAATAGACAGCTCGGATTTTGAATTTGTTCTGAATTTTGCCGTTGAAAAAGGCTATCTGGTCTGGGCGGAATTCTCCGGCGATATGGAGGGAGACCGGATCGTTGTTGAAGTCTCGTTCTCCAATATCAACGACCCGTCGCTGGATATGGAAAAAATTGAAGAGATCTACAAAGAGGCAACCGGAGAAATTGAGACGCCGCCGACGCCGGAGACCGATGAGCCCTCTTACGCCGGACAGGGCGGCGCGGCGAGAGCGGAATAAAAAGGCTGCGTAAAAAGACGAATCCACCCCTTATAATATAGCTCCCCCTGACGCGGTAACCTGCGTCAGGGGGATTTTTTATGAAAAAAACGGCGCATAAAGATCGCGGGGTCAGCAGCTTGGAAAACAGACGGGCAAAACGGCCGAATCGCCGGAATGCGGCTCGGTCGTTTCAGTAAGACGGCAGGGGAACGATTTCGGCGCGAACGGGGTTTTCCGCGCCGATTTCAAGCACGGCGAAACTCGCCTTGCGCGGGTCAAAGGCGGCGCGCCGCTTGGCGCTGCCGGGATTGAGAAGCAGCATGCCGTCAACGCGCTCCGCGCGCGCGGCATGCGTATGCCCATACAAGACGATATCCGCGCCGCGGTTTTTTGCGGCGGCGAGCAGGGCGCCGTCGCCGTTTTTGACGTTTTTGGTGTGGCCGTGCAGCAGATAGAGCCGCTTCCCCTCGATTTCCAGCGTCAGCTCGGCAGGGGCCGCCGAACCGAAATCACAGTTGCCGCAGACGGAATAAAAGGGAAGATCCGGATAGGAGCGCATCACAAAGGCCATATCGCCGGCGCAATCGCCGAGGTGGAGGGCAAGCGCCGCGCCGGCGCCGGAAAGGGCCAGCTCAATCGAGCCGGTATCCCCGTGCGTATCGGAAAGGACGAGGATTCGCATAAAACCGGGTTCCTCCTTTTTTATGGCCTCGGACAGCCGCCGATCTCCGCAAACGCGGCGGCGAGCGCGCGGGCGCTTTCCATCGCCTCGCGATAGGTGAAAAGATATCGGGAGGCCGGTTCCCTGAGCAGCGGGATCACGAGATCCGGCGCATAACGGCCGTTCAGCCGCACCGTCACCAGCAGGGAAGAACAGCTGCCGCCTTTTTTTAACAGCGGCAAGCCGTCACGAGAGAAAAGAAAATCAACGGTGATTCTGCCGCTGTCGGCGCTGAAAATCCGGTTGCCGTCGTCAAGGACTTCAAAGCCGCTCAGCGCTTCATAGGGATGGATGTCACAGCTCAGATCGGTCGGAGAGAGACGGACGAAGAATTGCCGGTTGATCCGGTCGACGTAAAGGCTCATGCCGCCGCCGTCTATCACCGCGTCGGTCACAAATTTTCGCTCCAACAGCATTTGCGCCAGCAGCTTCTGCGTCTCGCCGCGCTTTTTCGAGGCCGACAGCGGCGCGAATACGGAAAACATCAGGACAATTAAAACGCCGACCAAAAGCTCCGCCATACTGTTTTCCTCCTTCGCCGCAGACGAGATCCCATGTGTCCGGACAGGACCGAAAATCAACCTCGGCCGCTCGTAAAAGCATGGATTTTTTGTCTTTGAATCAAACCGCCGGCCGCTGAACCCTTACCCTGAGCAGCCGCGTCCCTCGATGCTTCAAGGCTTTTCTCTTTGCCGTTGAGCCGTTTCAGCGCATGACAGGCGCGCCGACTTTCATCAAACCCAAAAACAAAGCCGGAGAAAAGCCTTGGTTCTCCGGCTGAATTTTCCGCCGCGGGTGCGGCGCTCCGCTCTGAGGAGCCGGACAGACAGGCGGCTCCTCAGAGCGGAACATCTCGCCGGCAGGCAAGCTGCTGGCTGAGACTGTGAAACCGCCTTTCTCTCCGCGGAGCTCTGCCGGTCTGAAAACGGGAGCGCGCGTTGCCCCGCCGCCCTCCGGCAGAAAAAGACGCGCTTATGCGGCGCGTTTTTCCGGCGG
>ERZ772860.2540-NODE-2540-length-10220-cov-3.026463_pt1 | contig 10220 bp, 9 predicted proteins | sample MGYA00511342_ERZ772860 | MGnify/ENA primary metagenome ERZ772860 (study PRJEB29015, sample SAMEA2737665) | human gut metagenome | biome: human gut; feature: human-associated habitat; material: faeces | place: China | collected 2012 ... | reverse complement strand
CCACCTCCCTTGGAAGGGGAGGCTTATGGCCTCACTTCGCCAGCCAGATGGTTTTTGCCAGCCCTTCGGCGGCTTCGAGGAGGCCGATGCAGCGCTCGAGGGACGTGGAGGCGCAGACGACGCCGTGGCCGCCGAGCAGGCAGATGGGGCTGTCGGCCAGCGCTTCGCCGATGCCGCGGTGGATCTCATGCGTGCCGGGCTTGCCGTAGGGCAGGCAGGTGAAGTGCGTGAACACCTCGCGCAGCGAGCAGGTCTCCGGGACGTCAAAGTTCTGATACCGCAGCGCGTAGGCCGTCAGAAACGGGCAGTGGCTGTGGACCACGGCCGTCACATCCGGCCGCGCCTGATAGACGGCCTCATGCAGCAGATACTCGCTCGAGCGCCGGCCACGGCCGCCGATCTGCTCTCCCGCGGCGTTCATGACGCAGATATCCTCTTTTTCCAGCAGAAGCTTCATCCGGCCGGAGGGCGTGACGTAGGTCAGCCCGGTCTGCCGGTCGATGACGGAGGCGTTGCCCTCCAGCGCGGTGACGAGGCGCTTTTGCTCCAGAATGTGGGCAAAATCGGCGAGCTGCTGTGCATAGTCCATGACAAAGGTCTCCTTTTTGTACGTTTGTCTGTATTTTAAATGGTCGGCCGCCCAAAGTCAACGGGCGGCCGTGAAACAGGAGGTACTGAATATGCTGAACAATATCCCCCCAATCCTTTCCCCGGAGCTGCTGAAGGTCCTGTGTGAGATGGGCCACGGCGACCGGATCTGCATCGGCGACGGCAATTTCCCCGGCGTCTCGATGGCAAAGCCCAACAACTGCGTCTTCCTGCGCGCCGACGGCCACGGCGTGCCCGAGCTGCTCGACGCCATCCTGCAGGTCATCCCGCTGGACGAATATGTCGAGCACCCGGTCATGATCATGCAGGTCGCGGAGAAGGATAAGGGGCTGGAGGTCCCCATCTGGGACGAATACAAGAAGATCGTTGCCAGACACGACGCGCGCGGCGCGGCCGCCTTCGGCAGCTACGAGCGCTTCGAGTTCTACGACGAGGCCCGCAAGACCTACTGCATCCTGCAGTCCGGCGAGACGGCCATCTACGCAAACATCATCCTCCAGAAGGGCGTCATCAAGTAAAAATGGCATAAAAAACGGACGTATCACACAGGATACGTCCGTTTTTTTATGGCTGTTTACACCGCTGCCGCGGGGAGCAGGTTGGTCATGCTCTTGAGGCTGATGGCGAGGGTGGAGGCGTTGTGCAGCAGGGCCGAGGTGGTGGGCGGCAGGATGCCGGCCACGCCGAAAATGATGAGGCCGAGGTTGAAGCCCACGATCGTGCGGTAGTTGCGGTGGATGCGGGACATGAGCGCTTCGCTGATGCGGCGGAGCGTCACGAGCTCGAACAGATCCTCCGAGGCGATGGTGATGTCGGCGATCTCGCGCGCGATGGCTGCGCCGGTCGAGATGGCGACGCCCGCGTCGGCCTCCGAGAGAGCAGGGGAGTCGTTCACGCCATCGCCGATCATGATGACGGTGCGGCCCGCGGCCTTTTCGCTGCGGATGAAGGCGGCCTTGTCCTCCGGCAGGACCTCGGCGAAGAACTCGTCCACGCCGACCTCGGCGGCGACAGCCGCGGCGGTCCGGCGGTTGTCGCCGGTCATCATGACGACCTTGCGGATGCCGCAGGCGTGCAGGGCGCGGATGGCGTCCTTCGCCTCGGCGCGCAGCGGGTCGGAGATGCAGATGACCGCGGCCAGCTCGCCCGCGATGCACAGATACAGATGGGAATACTGCGCATCGAGCGTATCGAATTTCTCCTGTTCGGCGGCAGGGATGGTACAGCCCTCGTCTTCAAAGACGAAATGCGCGCTGCCGATGAGGACCTTTTTGCCCTCGACCATGCTGGAGATGCCGTGCGCGACGACATACTGCACCTGCGAGTGGTATTCCTCGTGCTTGAGATTCTGCCGCTTGGCCTCGTCGACGACGGCGTTGGCCATCGAGTGCGGATAATGCTCCTCCAGGCACGCGGCCAGCCGCAGCATTTCAGAGGCTTCGTGACCGCCGAAGGTGACGATCTGCGCGACCTTCGGCGTGGCGTAGGTCAGCGTCCCAGTCTTGTCGAAAACGACCGTGTCGGCCTTGGAAACGGCCTCCAGGAAGCGGCCGCCCTTGACGGAGATGTGGTAGCTGCTGCTCTCGCGCATGGCCGAGAGCACCGCGATCGGCATGGAGAGCTTCAGCGCGCACGAGAAGTCGACCATCAGCACGGCGAGCATCTTCGTGACATTGCGCGTGAGCAGATATGTCAGCGCCGTGCCGCCGAGCGTCCAGGGGACGAGGCGGTCGGCCAGCCGCGAGGCCTTGTCCTCGGCGGTGGACTTGAGCTTTTCGGATTCTTCGATCATGCGCACAATGCGGTCATACCGGCCGCCGCCGAGCGCCTTTTCCACCGAGACGACGCATTCGCCCTCCTCGATGACGGTCCCGGCGTAGACGTAGCTGCCGGCGCGCTTGGCAACGGGCAGGGACTCGCCGGTGATGGAGGCCTGGTTGACCGTGGCTTCGCCGGAGACGACCTTGCCGTCGAGCGGGATGAGGTTGCCGGTGCGGACGATCATCCGGTCGCCCGGGCGGACGTCGCCGATGGGGACGAGCAGCTCGGTCTCGCCGGACTGCAGCCAGACCTTGTCGACGTTCAGAGCCATCGCGCCCGCGAGATCGGCGACGGACTTCTTGTGCGTCCACTCCTCGAGGATCTCGCCCAGCCGCAGCATGAACATGACGGAGCCCGCAGTATTGAAATCGCCGCGGAGCATCGAGACCGTCACGGCCGTGGCGTCGAGCACGGCGACGGAGAGCTTGCCGTGCCAGAGGGCCTTGAGCCCCTCCTTGATGTACTTGACCGAGCGGAACAGCGCGATGGCTGTCGTGATGGGGTAGGGCAGGAACAGCCAGGAGAACGCGCGGCGGCAGACCGTGAAGACGAGCTTGTCCTCATACTCGCGGTTGAGCTGCCGGGAGGTATGCTCCGGCACGAGCGCGACGGCCTGCTCCGAAGCGAAGGAGAAGGCGGCCAGCGCCCGGATGAGCGCGGTCCGGTCCGCCTGGTAGGTGATGATGGCGTCCTGCGTGCGGTCAAAGACCTTGACGGCGGTGACGCCGGGGACATTTTTCAGATAATATTCCAGAATATCGGCCTCGCGCAGCGACATGCGGCGGCAGCCAAGATGCACGCGCATACGACCGGGGGACTGATGCAGAATGGTACATTTCATAGGATGCTGTGAACCTCCAAAAAACCGGAAGAGCCGCGCGGCGGCTCTTCCGGGCGGACTTCAGGTGTTACTCTGCGTCGGCAGAAACGTCTTCGATGGTCTCGGGCTCGGCCTCGGCGGCGCGGCGGTCATTGATGGACTTGGCGTCGGCGTAGATGTCGTCCGCGCCCTCGCGGATGGTGGTGACGGTCTGCATGACGCAGTCCTTCGCGCGCAGAACGGCGGCGGTGGTGTGGGCGTAGACCGTCTTTGCTTCCTTGCTGCTCAGGATCTTAAGACCGGCGGTGCCGAACAGAACGCCTGCAGCGAACAAACCAAGATGTTTCATAAAAAATCCTCCTGTTATGTATGTCAGCCGCACCGCGGAAGTTAGACACGACTAACATGTGATGAAAATATACATTTCGCGAAAACTATATATAGCACAGACGCGCGGAAAATGCAAGCCTGCTTTTATGAAAAAAGTATGAATTTCGGAGAAAAAAGGAGCTCCTGCTTTCGCAGGAGCTCCCAAAAGTGCTTAGCCGATGGTGCAGTACATGAAGTACTTGTAGCCCAGCGGGTTGGAGAAGAAGCCGTGGATGTTGCTGTCGAGCATGTAGATGTCGGTGTAGTAGTACAGCGGGACGATGCAGCCCGTGCTCATCAGCAGGTCTTCCGCCTCGTGCATCAGGGCGTAACGGGTCTCGGGATCCGTGCAGCTCTTGATGTCGGAGATCAGAACGTCGTAGGTCTCAGCCCAGGTGCCGTTTTCGACCTTGGTGTCATAGCCGTAGGGGGTCAGGTCGAGGGAGTAGACCTTGGCGTCGGCGGCATTGCCTTTGCCGAACTGGACGTCGTTGTTGCCGGAGTTGGTGACCCACATATCCAGGAAGCAGATCGGATCATTGTAGTCAGCCACCCAGCCGTTACGGGCGATGGAGTAATCGCCGGCCTTACGGGTGTTCAGGAAGGTGGCCCATTCCTGGTTCTCCAGGTTCATGGTGATACCGACAGCGGCCATCGCGGACTGCAGGTACTCGCCGATGGCCTTGTGGGCTTCGGAGGTGTTGTACAGGTAGGTCAGGGTCGGGAAGTCGGTGAACATGCCGGTGGACTCGTCATAGGTGTAGTACTTCTTCAGAGTCTCGACAGCGGATTCGAAGTTGGACTCGTAAGCGTCAGCGGAGACGTCGTAGTAGCCGACATAGTCGTCGCTGTGGCCGGCAGTCTCATAGAACTGGGTGCCGTCGGGGTTGGTCATACCCATGGCGACGAAGGAGGAAGCGGGGATCTGACCGGCCTGGCCGATCTCTTCGACGATGTAGTTGCGGTCGAACAGCAGGCCGATGGCGTTGCGGATCTCAGCCTTGGCCTGCTCAGCCTCAGCGCCCGTCAGCGTGGAGGAAGCGGGGAGGATGTCCTCGTTGATGTTCCAGCAGACGTAGTAGGTGCCGATCTGGCCGGCAACGACGAATTCATCGGGATACTCAGCCTTCAGGCTGGCGATCTCGTTGGTGGGAACGTCGTCGATGAGCTCCCAGTCGCCGTTCTTGAAGTTGGAGAGCATGTTGTTGGCGTCGTCGGAGAGGTAGAAGTTGATGGTCTCCATCGTGATCTCATCGGCGTCGTAGAAGTTGGGGTTCTTGACCAGCGTGATGACGCTGTTGTGCTCCCAGGACTCCATGGTGTACGGGCCGTTGCAGACGTAGGTGGAAGGATCGGTCGCCCATGCGTCGTTGGAGACGACATCCTCACGGACCGGGAAGTAGGTCGGGAAGGCGAGGAGCTCATTCCAGTACGCAACATAGTTGGCGGTGGTGACCTGGAGGGTCTTGTCGTCGAGCGCGACAACGTTCAGCTGTGCGTCGGGGTTCAGGAAGTTGCCGTCGTCGTCAGTCGCCCAGATGTCGGCGTAGCCGTCAACGACCTCGAACATGTAGCCGTAGTCGGCGGCCAGCTCGGGGGAAGCAGCGCGCTGCCATGCGAATGCGAAATCACCAGCGGTGACCGGCTGGCCGTCGGACCAGACAAGGCCGTCACGCAGGGTGTAGGTGTAGGTCACGGTGCCGTCTTCGTTCTCAACGCCTTCGGGCAGCTCGGTCGCTGCGTCGGCAACGATCTGCAGGTTGCCGTCGGCATCCTGGGACCACTTGGCCAGGCCGGAGAACAGGTGAGCGAGCATCGTAGCGCCGTCGACGGCGGAGTTCAGAGCCGGGTCGATGGTGTCGGGCTCGGAGGCCAGGCAGACATTGATGACGCTGCCCTCGGTGCTTGCGGGCTCGGCAGTGGTATCGCTGCCGGTGGTGTCGGCGGTGTCGGTCGTGGTGCTGTCCGTCGTGGTCGTATCCTTGGCGGTGTCAGCGGAGCCGCTGCAGGCCACCAGAGAGAAAACCATGATCAGCGCCAGCAGAAGAGCGATCATTTTTTTCATTTTTTGATACATCCTTTCAAAAATTTTATCTCAATATGCAGCGCATATGAAGATCAGTTGATCTCGCCCACGCGGTGGCAGGCGACGAAATGGCCGGCGGAGACCTCCTGGAAATCCGGCATGCTTTCGGCGCATTTGTCGCACGCGTACGGGCAGCGGGTGCGGAAGGGGCAGCCGCTCGGCGCGTTCAGCGGGCTCGGGATATCGCCGGAGAGCACGATGCGCTGGTTGGCGCGGGCGATCTTCGGATCCGGGACCGGGACAGCGGACAGAAGCGACTTGGAATACGGGTGCAGGGGATGGTCATAGATCTCGTTGGCGTTAGCCAGCTCGACCATCTTGCCGAGGTACATGACGGCGATGCGGTCGGAGATATGGCGCACGACCAGCAGATCGTGGGCGATGAACAGATAGGTCAGGCCGAATTTTTCCTGCAGCTCGGCGAACATGTTGATGACCTGCGCCTGGATAGACACATCCAGCGCGGAGACCGGCTCGTCGCAGACGATGAAGTCCGGGTTGACCGCGAGCGCGCGGGCGATGCCGATGCGCTGGCGCTGGCCGCCGGAAAATTCGTGGGCGTAGCGGGCGGCATGCTCGGAGTTGAGGCCGACATAGCCCATGAGCTCGAGAATGCGCTCCTGCCGTTCCTGCCGGCTGGAGTAGAGCTTATGCACGTCCAGCGGCTCGCCGATGATGTCGGCGACGGTCATGCGGGGGTTGAGGGAGGAATAGGGATCCTGGAAGACCATGGAGGCCTTGTTGCGGAAGGCCTGGATATCGGCCTTGGTCTGGATCTTCCTGCCCTTGTAGAGGACTTCGCCGCCGGTGGGCTTGTACAGGTGCAGGATGGTGCGGCCGACGGTCGTCTTGCCGCAGCCGGACTCGCCGACCAGACCCAGCGTCTCGCCGGGCTGGATGGCAAAGCTCACGTTGTCGACGGCCTTGAGCGGCTTCGTCCGGAACATGCCCATGTTGATGTTAAAATACTCTTTGAGATTGCGTACTTCGACGATCGGCTGTGCAGCTTCGTTTTTCATGCGTCGGCACCGTCCTTCCGTTCCGCGTCCTTGTCTTCGGCAAGCTCAATGCTGCCGTCCTCGAGGCCCTTTTTGACGTTCATCCAGCACGAGGCCAGATGATCCTCGTTGATCCGCATCCGCTCGGCGCGTTCGCGCAGGCAGATCTTCATGGCCGCCTCACACCGCGGGGCGAACGGGCAGCCGGCGGGCATATTCAGAAGGTCGATCGGCGTGCCGTGGATCGGCTCGAGCTTCTCGCCGACGTTGCTGGCCGAGGGGATCGAGCGCAGGAGGCCCTTGGTGTATTCGTGGCAGGGATTGTAGAAGATCTCATCCGCCGTGCCCTGCTCACAGATGGAGCCGGCGTACATGACGATGACCTCGTCGCACATCTGGGCTACGACGCCAAGATCGTGCGTGATGAGGATGATCGCCATGCCGAGCTCCTTCTGCAGAGACTTCATGAGGTCCAAAATCTGCGCCTGGATGGTGACGTCGAGCGCGGTGGTGGGCTCGTCGGCGATCAGGATATCGGGCTCGCAGGCCAGCGCCATGGCGATCATGACGCGCTGGCGCATACCGCCGGAGAATTCGTAGGGATACTGCTTCATGCGCTTTTCCGGCTCGTTGACATTGACGAGGCGGAGCATCTCGACCGCGCGGTCCCACGCCTGCTTGCGGTTGCGGTCGGTGTGCAGGGTAATGGCTTCCATCAGCTGGTGGCCGATGGTGTAGGTCGGGTTGAGGGAGGTCATCGGATCCTGGAAGATGATCGAGACCTTGTTGCCGCGCACATGCTTCATCACGTCCTCGCCTGCGCCGACGAGCTCCTGCCCGTCGAGCTTGATGGAGCCGGAGACGATCTTGCCCGTGGAGGCGAGGATCTGCATGATGGAATACGCGGTCACGGATTTGCCGGAGCCGGATTCGCCGACGATGCCGAGCACCTTGCCCTTGTCAAGGAAGAAGGACACGCCGTTGACGGCCTTGACCTCGCCCGCGTCGGTGAAAAAGGAGGTATGGAGATCCTGTACTTCAAGTAAAGACATACTGCTTCCTCCTTCCTTAACCGTTGAGCTTCGGGTCGAACGCGTCGCGCAGACCGTCGCCGAAGAGGTTGAGCGAGAGCACGATGAGCGAGATGACGAGCGCCGGGATGACCATGCGGTAGGGATAGGAGGTCAGGCCGTTGAGCGCGTCGGACGCCAGCGAGCCCAGCGACGGCATCGGCGCGTTGACGCCGAGACCGAGGTAGGACAGAAAGCTCTCGGTAAAGATCGCGTTCGGGATCTGCAGAGCCGTGGAGATGAAGATCACGCTCATGCAGTTGGGCACCAGATGGCGGGTGATGATCCAGCGGCCCTTGGCGCCGGTCGCCTGCGCGGCGAGGACGTATTCCTGCTCGCGCAGGGACAGGATCTGGCCGCGGATGAGTCTTGCCATCGAGACCCAGTAGAGGACGGCGAAGACGATGAAGAGGCTGATGATGTTGCTGCCGATCTTGGCCAGCGGCGTGCCGTCGAGCTTGTCGCCGATCGAGACCTTCAGGACCGTGGCGAGCAGGATGACCATCAGCGTATCGGGCAGGGAGTAGATGATATCGACGATGCGCATGATGATGAGGTCGACCTTGCCGCCGCAGTAGCCTGCGATGGAGCCGACCGTCATGCCGATGATCAGCACGATGAGGCTCGCGAAGAAGCCGACGGCGAGGGAAATGCGCGTACCGTAGACGACACGGATGAAGTAGTCGCGCCCGGCGGAGTCGGTGCCGAAGACATGCGGGAAGACCTTTTCACCCTCTTCGATGCGCTTGAGCTCGGTCTTGCCGTACTCGAAGGGAGCGAGGTTATTGAACGAGGCGTCGACGGGCTTGCCGGGACGCACGCCCAGCTGCTGGTCGTAGGAGTACGGCCAGAAGGCGGGGATGAGGATGGCCGAAAGCGTGATGATGGCCACGACGATCAGGCTCACGAGCGCGACCTTGTTCCTGCACAGGCGCTTGACGCCGTCCTTGAAGAACGTGGTGGACGGGCGCATCTGGACGATGTAGGACTTTTCCTCGTCGGTGGCGGGAATGAAGTCATCCATGTTGACATGGAGGGTGAATCTGTGTTTCTTATCCATGTTCGCGCCTCCTTAGTCCAGTTCGATCCGCGGGTCGACGATCTTGTACAGAAGGTCGGACACGAGGTTCATAATAATAATGAGACAGGCCAGAATGATGGTCGTGCCCATGATGAGCGGGTAATCACGGCCGGTGATGCTGTTGACGAACGCGCGGCCGATGCCGGGCACGGCGAAGATCTGCTCAACGACGATGGAGCCGGTGACGATGTAGGCGAGCATCGGCCCGAAGTAGGTGATGACCGGGATCAGCGAGTTTTTGAGCGCGTGGCCGAAGATGACCTTGAAGCCCGGCACGCCCTTGGCTCGGGCGGTGCGGATGTAGTCCTGCCCGAGCACGTCGAGCATCGACGAGCGGGTCAGACGCGTGATGTAGGCCATCGGGTAGAGGCCGAGCGTGACGACCGGCAGGATCAGGCCGTTTTTCTGCGCGCCGTTGGCTGGCAGAAGATGCAGGGAAACGGCGAATATGGTCAGGAGCAAGGCGCCCGCAATGAACGAGGGCATGGAGACGAAGGCAGTGGTGATGACCATGATGACCTTATCGATGACCTTGTTGCGCTGCAGCGCCGCGACCGCGCCGAGCACGATGCCCACGACGAGCGCGCCGAAGGCGGCGATAAGGCCGAGCTTGGCCGAGACCTTCATGCCGTCGGCGATGATGTCGATGACCTGACGGCCGCGCTGCTTGAGCGAGGGGCCAAAGTCAAAGCGCAGGACGATATCACCGAGATAGGTAAAATACTGCTCCAGGACCGGTTTGTCAAGTCCGTATTTGGCCTCCATGGCGGCCTGCACCGCAGGAGTCGTCGCCTTTTCGCCGACGAACGGGCCGCCCGGGACGGCGTGCATGACGAAGAAGGTGATCGTGATAACGACCCAGATCGTCAGAATCGCCAGACCGATTCGTTTGAGAACGTAAAACAGCGTCTTGGAATTCATCATTCATCCCACTTTCAAAGACTGGAAACTGTCGCTTGCAGAAAGACAAGTGCTTTTCCTGTATTCGCTGGAGTATTGTTATGATACTATAAATGATTAAAGCAGAAAAATCAATCGGAAATTTTTAAAAAATGAAATTTTTTGCGTTATTCCCTGCAAAATTCAGCGATTTAATTGACAGAACATTAAAAATCACACAAAATACCCGCCGACGAGGGCGGAGCCTGCGGCAATGTGCACAGTTTTGCGGTTTTTGTTCCGCGGACGGCAAAACGTGCGCGTGCTGCGGGCAGATGTGCGGACTGGGCGGCCGGTTTTTCTGCCCCGCCGCCCGCCGGGCCGGTTTTCTGCAGGAAGCAGAGGAAAAAGCTGCAGAAAAAGGTTCCCCTTCCAGGGGCCGATTCCCCCTATCAGGGGGAAATGTCCCGAAGGGACAAAAGGGGTA
>ERZ772860.2538-NODE-2538-length-10226-cov-2.513912_pt1 | contig 10226 bp, 5 predicted proteins | sample MGYA00511342_ERZ772860 | MGnify/ENA primary metagenome ERZ772860 (study PRJEB29015, sample SAMEA2737665) | human gut metagenome | biome: human gut; feature: human-associated habitat; material: faeces | place: China | collected 2012 ... | reverse complement strand
GGGATTTTCGTACAAACATAATAAGAAAAGGAGAGGAAATATGGGAAAGTTAAAAGAACGTTTTCACAGGAAAAATGGCATTGTAAGCCGTATCTTTAGTATGGTACTTGCGCTTGCTATGATTATGACCATGGTTCCAGCAATCGGTGGTGCAACCACTGCATATGCTGCGAGCCCGACAATCCGGTTGTATTTGGACAAACCAAGTACATGGAATACTCCGGTTGTCCATGTCTGGGCTGCCGGTGCTGCGGTAGATAACCATGGCGCAGGAAATGCCACCATTTCACAATGGGGGAATCAGGAAAAACCAAAGCTTGCATATGAGGAAAGTTCTGGACTCTATTATGTAGATGTACAGAGCAGTGAGTGGACAGGTTTTCAGTTTGTTGATGCAGGTTCTAAAGATGAGTCTGCACCGGAGATAAAGACAGAAGGAGCTGCAATCGAGCAGATTAAGACTTTTACTTCTGATACAAGCATTTATTGTTTATTGGATGACAATGGAAAATATCAGTGGTATAAGGATGCTTCAAAGAAGGAAACTTTGATTCCGGAGTCTGTACCAACAGAATGTGATCTGACTATTAATTATAAGAGCACATTAGGCGATGATGTTGCAGCATATATATATAAGGAGACTAATAAGCCGGCAGGTGAATGGCCGGGAAAAACCATGACTGCAACAGCAGGACATGAAGGCTGGTATACAATGCATCTGACATTAGATAACAGTACAGATTATAATCTTATCTTAAATGATGATGGACATGGAAACCAGTTAAAAGACGTAACACTTTCTACAAAAGGAAAGGCAGAAGCAGAGTACTGGTTTGATGGTTCTTTGTCAGAGACAAAACCTGCTGATTGGAAATATGTAACAACCATTCATTATCTTGCTTCAGGAATGGGAAGTACTATTTACAATTATATGTGGGGAGCAGATGCCTCTGCAACAGGAGCAGGTGTTGGAAAAGAATGGCCGGGCGGACAGATTTCGGCAAATGCTGATCATTTGGGATGGTATGATGTAGTATATACACAGGATGTAAAACAGAATTTCAGCTGTATTTTTAATAATAACAACGGAACACAGACGGATAATATTGATGTTTCTGTGACATCAACTAGTACTGAGCTCTGGGTTACCGGAACAAAAGGTGATACAACCGTATATAAAACAGCACCGGACAGCTGGGAGGCACCGGTTCCAGACCACACATTTACTATTTATTATTACAATGAGGATTTATCAACAGACACAGACATGGGAAAAGTTGATTTGTGGATGTGGAATGCCGGATTAGACGGTTCCTATGTTTTTGACGGAACATATTATGATGCTGAAAATAAAGTGACATGGTTTAAACAGACCATTACAGTTGCCGGCAGTAATGTAGGAAAAACGGTAGGATTAAAGGCACGCTATGATAATACAAAAGGATGGGATGGCGGCTCTGATACTGCAGATCGTTCTTTTACAATAAGCGGTGATGAGAATGAGGTATTATATTATGTGGATGGTTCCGATCCGGTTCATGAGAAACCGGTAATCGTACCAACGGAAAAGAGATACCTTGTATTGGATTATGAGAATCCGGGATTAAAAGAAAAAGGTATTACACCACAGTTTTATACATGGTCATCAGGATATGCTTCAGTATTAACCGATTTTACATATGTAGGTGGAGATAAATGGACAGTAACAATCCCAGCAAAACCATCCTGCACAAAGGTTGATTTTTGTATTGCATTAGATTCAACAGGTGACCCATGGATTAAAGATGGTGGAGACCATTCAGTTACATTCCCTTCTGATCAGAAGGTTATCTATGCCAGCATGAAAGCCGGCAGTGAGCCGGAAATTGCTATGCCATATAATGTTGGCTATGAAGTAGATGCAGAAAATCAACAGGTATCATACTACTATCGTGATGATGATGCATTTGTAGATGGCACCTTAAAGGATATGAAAGTATCTGTTGACGTAAACGGAACAGAGTATCCAATGACATACAATGATACAACAAAGCGTTTTGAGTATGTAAAGAATGGTTTAACAAATGGCAAAACACATTATCGTTACAAAGCAAATGGAAATTATGTTGTAGATGCATTCAATTCAAATAGTGAAAAATATAATGACGCAGATTACTCATATTTTGAATACTATAAATTAAATGCAACAGTTACAGCAGAAGTTATGAATAAGTCATTTAACTACAATGAGAATAATGTAGTTAAGTTTAAGGTTAAACAGGCTGATACAGATACTCAGAAACTTGAAGTTGCAAGTGCAAGTATTGATGTTTCTTCACTTGGTGGAAGTAGTGAGATGCCGATTGAGCCAGAGCTCCAGGCTGTTACAATTTCTGCAACTGTAGATACAACATTAGGTACTAAGACATTACCAATTACTGTAACAGACCAGTATGGTAATAAATTCAGTACTACAGTTGATGTTGAAATTACAGACCGTGTGAAGAAAAATGAAAATGATTTCGACTGGGATGAAGCTGTTGTCTACTTTATGATGACAGACCGATTCTTTGATGGTAATGAATCTAACAATACAGCAAGTGGTACAGATACATACGGAGACAACCCTGGACTGTATCATGGTGGAGATTTTGCCGGTGTAACAGCTAAGTTAGATTACTTACAGGATTTAGGAGTAAATACAATCTGGCTTACACCAATTGTAAAGAATATTGCAGGTGTAACTGTGACAGATGAGGGTAAAGAAGATGTTCCTTATAATGCAGCATACCATGGATACTGGGCAAGTGATTTTACAAAATTGAATCCTACAATGGGTACAACAGAAGAATTTAAAACTATGATTAGCGAAGCACATAAACGTGGTATGCGTATTATGGTTGATATTGTTGTAAACCATGCAGGATATGGTACAGAATCAACATTTGCTGATATGCTTAGGGATAAGAGCGTCAGTGAAGGCGATATTAAATCATGGCAGTCTGGATTGCCGGATTTTGCAACAGAAAAGGCAGATGTCAGGGCAAAATTAGTAGAATGGCAGACATCATGGATGAAGGATTATGGTGTTGACTATTTCCGTGTAGATACTGTAAAGCATGTTGACAGTACAACATGGGCAGCACTTAAAAATTCTACAACAGAAGTAAATCCGTCTTTCAAGATGATTGGAGAATATTATGGTGCAGGATATGCGTCAAATGGTAGTACCTTAGGTAGTGGTCAGATGGATGCAGATCTTGATTTCGATTTTAATGACCAGGCAACAAGCTTTGTAAGTGGCAATATTTCTTCTGTAGAGAAATTCCTTTCTGCAAGAAATTCAGCACTTAATAACGCATACATGACAGGTCAGTTCTTAAGCAGTCATGATGAAGATGGATTTAAGGCTTCCTTAATAAACGGAAAAGGCTATACCGAGGATGAAGCAACATCAGCAGCGTTAGTTGCAGCTACCTTACAGCTTACTGCAAAGGGTATTCCGGTTATCTATTATGGTGAAGAAGTTGGTTTAAGTGGATTAAATAATTATCCATATCAGACTAATAGATATGACATGGATTTCTCTAAGGCAACAAAGGACAATGTCACATATCAGCATTATAAGAATCTGCTTAGCATCCGTAATGCATACACAGATGTATTTGCAAGAGGAAGCAGAACAGTTGTGGCAGGGTCTGATGAGGAAGGCTATGATGTAGTTTCAAGATCCTATGGAGGAACAACCTTATATGTTGGTATGAATATCAAGGATACCGCAAAAGAAGTAAAAGTTCCGGTTAGCTTAGCAGCAGGAACAGAGGTAAAGGATTTATACAGCGGTGCTACATATACTGTAGGAAGTGATAAAACAGTTGCTGTTACAATTCCGGCAGCAAAGGATGGTGGAACAGTCATTCTTACTGAGGTGAAGAAAACAAAAGACCCGGGCAAGACAGATCCAACACCGGAAAAGGTTTCTGCAACATTAATTACTCTTGATAAGAAAACTGCAGGTAAACAGCAGAATGACACTAAAAAAGCAGCTCCAAAGAGTGGCGATGACAATGAAGCAGCTACATATGTATGCTTACTCGGACTTGCAATGGTTGCAATCACAGCAGCTACATATCGCAAGAAGAGAGCTTGCAACTAAAACAGCTTTTAAACTAAACATTTTATAAACCTCTTAGATGCCGCACCTTCGGGTGCGGCATTTACTATAAATTGGGAAAGAAGTTATATTGCTATCATTGCTTTAAATATATTATAATAAAAAAATAACAGCAAAGGCTGTCAAGGAGAATAATATGAAAAGCACAGCGTTTGATATGGCTATGGTGGCATACAGACAAAATGATATGGAGAGCGCATTTCGTCAGTTTCTGTCGCTGGCAGAGGCGCAAGATGCAGATGCAATGAATATGGTAGCAAATATGTTTGAAAGAGGCCAGGGCACATACAGAGATCCCGGGCGAGCAGTGTTTTGGTGGAAGAAAGCGGTGGAGCTTGGAAATGTGGATGCACTTGCCGATTACGGACAGTATCTGGTCGCTACCTTTTTTGATGGCAAGGAGCAGAAGCTTGGTGCAGGGTATCTGGTTACTGCGACGGAGCGTGGCAACAACAGGGCAGGAGAGAGCCTTGTGGAGTTTGCCCTTAAAAATAACGATGCCGGAGTCAAAGTATACAGGACAGCAGCAGATTACTGCGACCGGGCTATTGACGCTGCGACAGATTCATATCTTCGCACACAGTATGTGCAGAAAAAGGGTATGCTTAAATATAAGCTCAGACAGCACAGGATTGGAAACAATTATGTATATCTGGCAGCGGTATTTTCGACAATAGGAGCAGTATTGCTCATGATAGCATCAGTGGATTTGTTTCTTGAGCTGCATATGGAGTTTCGTGATATGTTTAAGCTGTTTTCGTATAGTAAAATGATACCGTGGGAGGCAGATATAGCGATGTTATTTGGTGCGATGCTTTTATTTACGTTCGGCAAGGTAACAAATAAGCTTCATGTGGCGAGCTTTTTGCAGCTTCTTGCATCTGTATTTGCAGTGGCAGTTGTTGCCATGCACTTTATCTGTGTGATAAATGATGGCAGGGTGTGGTATGACAAGCTGCTGTGGTATGTGGTGCTTGTTGTCATTCCGCTTATGCTTGGAAAGCTGTTGGGTGAGATTCTGAGAAAGATTATCGGTATACAGTAATAGTTTCGAGATGACTTAAGCGATGTAAGACATTTAATGTGTAAAATAATATTTCGATATGTAACCGGAGGAGAATGAGCATGACTCTGCAACAATTAAAATACGTGGTGACAGTGGCAGAATGCGGCAATATAACAGAGGCTGCAAAGCAGCTTTTTGTCTCGCAGCCCACTGTGACCAGCGCTATACATGACCTGGAAAAAGAGATGCAGATAGTTATTTTCATCAGGACAAACAAGGGAGTGATACTATCAGAAGATGGTGAGAGATTTCTCGGTCATGCCAGACAGGTGCTCGAGCAGGTAGATCTCATAGAGGGAATCTACAAGGATGATGTGGTGAGTAAGCCGCACTTTGCGGTATCGTGTCAGCACTATTCCTTTGCGGTGAATGCATTTGTGGATGTAATCAGAGAGTTTGATGCATATCAGTATGATTTTACCATCAGGGAGGAGCAGACTCACGAAATTATTGAGGATGTCACGAATTTAAAGAGTGAGCTGGGAGTCATATATCTAAGCTCCAAGAATACGGAGGTGCTTTCAAAGATGCTAAAGCGTAATGAACTGGAGTTCACAGAGCTTTTTACAGCCACACCGCATGTATTCATATGTGACAGTCACCCGCTTGCTTCAAAAAAGAGCATCACGATGGATGATCTGCAGGACTATCCGTACCTGACGTATGAGCAGGGAGAGTACAATTCACAGTATTTTTCGGAGGAGTTTGTCAGCACTCTTGACAGCAGAAAGAATATCAGAGTCAGAGACAGAGCTACACTTTTTAATCTGATAATTGGCTTAAATGGCTACACAGTGTGCTCAGGAGTGATTTCCGCTGAGTTGAATGGAAGGAATATTATATCAAAGCCACTTGATGTGGAGGAGTATATGAGGATAGGCATTATCAGCAGAAAGGGTGTGGTACTCTCACGATATGCAAGGGAGTATATCGAAGCATTGAAGGCGCACTGTATGTGACATTGCAATAATATAATATGATTATAGGGTCAAAAGATATCATCGATGCATGCTTGCATGCAATTCGATGTATACCTTAGTGTCCCACAATATATAAGGTCTAAATATATACAAACATTTGGTACAAGGAGCATAGCATGTATGATAGTATAATAATAGGAACAGGTCCTGCCGGACTGTCGGCAGCCCTGAATTTAAAAACATATAAAAAGGATTTTATTTGGTTTGGTTCGAAGAACCTAAGCGAAAAGGTGCAAAAGGCAGAGAAAATCACAAACTATCCCGGATTTCCACAGATAAGCGGACAGGAGCTGTTTGAACGCTTTGACGCTCATAGGAGAGCTGCGGGAATTGATATAACAGAAAAGACTGTGACCAATATCATGCCTGCAGGAAACGGCTTTATGGTGCTTGCAGACAATGAGATGTATGAGGCAAGGACTCTCATACTTTGCATGGGTGTGATGTCTGCAAAGCAGCTGGACAGGGAGGATGAGCTGCTTGGAAAAAGGCTCAGCTACTGTGCCACCTGTGATGGCATGTTTTACAAGGATAAAAGGATAGCTGTCATATGCAATGACAAAAAGTATGAGCATGAGGTGAAATATCTTGCGGATCTTGCGGCAGAGGTATTGTATTTCCCAGCCTATAATGACAGTGAAATAGAGCTTCAAAATGTAAAGATATCAAAGGATGCACCTATAGCATTAATCGGTGACTCATTTGTGGAAGGAATTACGCTTCGAAGCGGAAAGACTGAGAGCGTAGACGGAGTATTCTGCCTCAGGAACGCCATCGCACCATCAAAGCTTATGCCGCAGCTTGAAATAGAAAACGGACATATATTGGTGGATAGAGCCCAACAGACAAATGTAGCAGGCTGTTTTGCGGCGGGAGACTGCACGGGCAGGCCATACCAGTATACGAAGGCTGTCGGAGAAGGAAATGTGGCAGCACATTCGTGTATACAATATCTTAGTAAATCAGAAAAATAATATAGTATTTTTTTAGAATCACGGAATCAATTCTATAATCTTTTTGATTCGATAAGCACACTCACGCATGCTGTAGACATACTTACTGACAACTGCATAATTGGAATAACCGCAAATGAGGAGCGCTGCCGGAAGCTGCTTTTAAATCACGGACTTATGAAGGAAAAGCAGCTTGATGTGGTGCTTAATCCGTATGCGATGACAGAGGCAGCGACTAAGAAGAACAAGGCAAAGGTCGGTTAAAGGCAATTACAGCCACTTACCATTGAGAAGATATTGATTTCTCTCAGCTCCAACTGAGACAAATTGTATTTCGTGTCTTAGCATGTCCTCAAGGAAGCTTATGTAGCGCTTAGCATTTACAGGCAACTCATCATATGACCTGCAATTTGATATATCGGTTTTCCACCCCGGCAGCATTTTGACTACCGGGGTATATTTTTCGAGATTTTCGGTAGGGTCAAAGACGTTTGTTACGGCATTTTTATACTGATATCCTGTGATAACAGGAATCTGATCCATGATGCTCAGGACATCTAGCTTGGTCAGTGCGATTTTGTCAGCATGCTGGCATTTTAGACCATAGCGGCTTGCAACGGCATCAAATGGACCCACACGACGTGGTCTTCCAGTGGCAGCACCATATTCGCCTCCATACTTGCGGACCATTTCAGTCCATTCACCGTTCATAGCTTTTTCTGCGACAAATGGTCCGGCTCCGACACAGGTAGAGTATGCCTTTAGTACACCGACCACATGATCTAATGAGGCACCGGGGATACCGGCACCTATAGGACCGTAAGCTGAGATGGTGGAGGAGCTTGAAGTATATGGGAAAATACCATAGTCTATATCCCTCATTGCACCAAGCTGTGCTTCAAGTACAACACGCTTTCCCTTTGATAGTGCATCCTCAATGAATGCACCGGTATCTGTGATATAAGGTGCATATTTTGCAGCCTTCTGCCTGCACCATGACAAAAGAGCTGACAGAGACATAGGTTCCTGATGATAGCAGCCTGCAAGCTCAAGGTTTTTAGCTTCAAGCATTGTCTTAAGTCTGGCCTGTACATTCTCTTCGTCTAAGTGGAGTAAATCACCGAGACGGATTGTTTTTTTACGGTATTTATCGCTGTATGCATAGGCAATACCGCGTTTGGTAGAGCCGAAGGCTGCTCCGGACTTTGAAAGTCGCTCTTCCTCAAGCTCATCCTGTATTTTATGCCACGGCATTGAAATTGTGGCTCTTGTTGATAATTTCAGGTTTTTTGGTGAAACAGATACATCTTGTGTTCTGATCTGTGCAATTTCATTGGACAGATGGTTTAGGTCAATAACCATTCCGTCACCGAGCACACATACTACATCTGGGTGAAGTATTCCGGATGGAAGCAGATTTAAGACAAATTTTCCCTGTTTATTAACTACTGTGTGTCCTGCATTGTTACCACCCTGATAGCGGACTACGATATCCGCATGTTCTGCGAGAAGGTCGATGACACGACCCTTTCCCTCGTCTCCCCAGTTTATTCCTGTAACTGCTGTAAGCATGATGAATGCCTCCTTGTTTTTTGAGTTTAATATTTGGATGTTGGTGCAGAGCTTGTACTGTCCGGATTTTGAATGGTATAAAACAAGTCTGCTTATAATGTGTATGATTCTGTTATGTGCAATACCTAAACGTCTTATCAGTTAGTATTCTTGCAAAGATGAGTCCGAGCGGCAGTGCAATGATAATCATGATTGCTGATGCAAACCATGAAACAGCATCCGAAAGTGCCATTATGCCGAAATTGTATATTGCGCGGTATAAGTAAAGTCCGGGTACCATAATAACTATGGAAGGAACTGTAAGTGATATTCTAGGATATCCATTATAATTTTTAATAAATGAGGCAAGTAATCCGGCAGTAGCAGCACCAATAAATGCGGCAGCAGCGGCAGGCATGCCTGTAAAATCAACAAGTTCAAGACGCAGCGTATTGGCGATACAACCAATAAGAGCAGCCATAGCCGCCATCGGAACAGAACTGTTAAACATGATAGAGAATCCGAATACACCGCAGAAGCTTGCAATAAGTCTTAATATCAAATGTAACATTTTTCCAATATGTAATGTAGTAAATTCTTCTGGCTGCAAATGCAGTAACAAAGCCATAATCCATGCAAATACGGTAGCAACCAGTACAATAATTATTGAATAAGTCAGCCTTTCAATACCTGACCGCAGGTCGAGCTTTGCAAGGTCAATGCCGCTGGTGATGAAAGGAAATCCCGGTATTATGAAAAGCATGGAACATATGTATCCGGCTTCATGTACAGAAGGGATATTAAACATCAGAATAGCAAGTTTAAGCAGAATTGCATATATAAGGCATGATGCAGATATAGAAACTGCTATATTCATGAATAGTGTAAAATGATGTTTAATAAGCTTTGTCCTTATAAGATTACCTGTTCCGGCTGCAATGAATGCGAAAAGCATCTCTATAGGACCGCCGCCAAGTAGAAATGTGAATCCGCAACATGCAAGAGCGGCGGCAAGTCCAAGCTTTACCGGTGAATACAGGGTATGTATCTGTTCAATTTCATCAAGCCTTTTATGAATCATTTCACCTGTAAGGTGGGCCTCTTCATTAGGGAAATTGTCAACAAATTGTTCCATTCTGTAAAGCTTGGAGGTATTAACACCGGTATTGGCAATGCTTAACGACTGTGATACGCAGTCATTACCATCAAAGCAGTTAAATTCAATAGACATAAGGCCAACATCCACGGTACAGGTTACTCCAAGTTCCTTGGATAGCTTATTCATAGATGTACGGACACGCCATGCACCAGTGCCGCATGATAGCATAATCAGACCTACACGACCGATAACGGAGGCTTTTTCTATAAGGTCTGCATTAGCAATTAATGCATTGCTGTCGGCATTCGTATAGTCGTGCCACGGAATTTCCATATGATTTTTTTCCATAATGTCAATGTAATTAGTCCTTGGCATATATAATCGCCTCTGCTTTCTTAACATGGTGTTCAAGGTTTCGTAAGAA
>ERZ772860.2525-NODE-2525-length-10290-cov-2.600391_pt1 | contig 10290 bp, 8 predicted proteins | sample MGYA00511342_ERZ772860 | MGnify/ENA primary metagenome ERZ772860 (study PRJEB29015, sample SAMEA2737665) | human gut metagenome | biome: human gut; feature: human-associated habitat; material: faeces | place: China | collected 2012 ... | reverse complement strand
GGTCCGCGGCACGCAAACGCGCCGGGCCCTCGGGGCCGAACTTTTCTTCCAGAGCCTTTTCCAGAGCGGCCAGTGCCGCGCGCACCGAAGAGGGCAGATCTTCGTGGCAGGTGGGCGCCTTGGCCCCGGCCAGGATGCCTTCCGGTCCGCAAAGCACGGCATCGGTATGCGTGCCGCCCGCATCGATCCCCAGAAACGTCTGCGCTGTCATGCTGCCTCCACAGGCATCGCTGCCTGAAATGTTTGTCTGCTGGGTTGTAAACTTTCGTCCCGCCACTGACAAGCAAGGCCCGGCCCCTGCCCTGGCGGCCGGTGTGCCCTCCGTAGATCTGACCGCCCGGAAGCGGACGCAGCGGCTGACGGGGAGCGCCCGTAACGCACGGGGCCGCAGTCCGGCCGGGCGTGTCCGCCGGGAGGCCCCTGGGGGACCTCCCCCGGTCCCGGGCAGGCCCTGTCCTGCGCCGTTCCGTCCGCCTCCCTCCTTCCCCGTACGGGGAACACGTTGACCGGACACGCCGCATTGCGGGCGGGACCTTCGCCTTCCCGTTGCGGGCAGCGCATCTTCCTGCCCGCGGACGCTTGCCATACGCGGCGCTTTCCAGTAAATTTTTACCCTTCGGACAGGCCCCGCCGCGCGCGGAAGATCCGGCCTGACCAATATCGCGGAATATATTGAGGAATGTATCATGCAAACGACCGATTTCATCTGGTTTGACGGCAAAATGGTCCCCTGGGCCGACGCCCAGGTTCACGTTCTCACCCATGCCCTGCATTACGGCAGCGCCGTTTTCGAAGGCATCCGCGCCTATGCCTGTGCTGACGGCACTTCCGCCGTTTTCCGCCTGAAGGAACACAGCCAGCGCCTACTCAATTCCGCGAAGATCCTGCGTCTGAACATTCCCTACACCGTCGACGAGATCAGCCAGGGCATCCTGGACACCCTGAAGGCCAACAAGATGAAGGAAGGCTACATCCGTCCCCTGTCCTTCGTGGGTGATGGCGAAATGGGCGTCTACCCCGGCAACAACAAGGTCCACACCATCATCGCCGTGTGGCCCTGGGGCGCCTACCTTGGCCCCGAAGCCCTGGAAATGGGCATCCGCGCCAAGACCAGCTCCTTCGCCCGCATGCACGTCAACACCCTGATGAGCAAGGCCAAGGCCGCCGGCAATTACGTGAACTCCATCCTGGCCAAGATCGAAGCCAAGGAAGACGGTTACGACGAAGCCGTGATGCTGGACACCAACGGTTTCGTTTCCGAAGCCACCGGTGAAAACATCTTCATCGTGCGTGACGGCATCATCAAGACCACGCCCTGGACCTCCATCCTGGGCGGCATCACCCGTGACTCCGTCATGAAGGTGGCCCGCGACCTGGGCTACACCGTGGAAGAACAGCAGTTCACCCGTGACGAGCTGTACATCGCCGACGAAGCCTTCTTCACCGGTACCGCCGCCGAGATCACGCCCATCCGCGAAGTGGACAACCGCACCATCGGCGCCGGCCATGCCGGTCCTGTGACCAAGCACCTGCAGAAGGAATACTTCGGCGTGGTCAAGGGCCAGAACGCCAAGTACGCCGACTGGCTGAGCCACTACACGTTCTAGCACTCTCTTCCGGCGCGCCTGTAACCTTTTTGGGGGACAGGCGCGCCCCGCCGTTTTTTTTCATGAAGCACCTCTCCCTCGCCGCCAAATACCGCCCCCAGACCTTTGCCCAGGTCGCCGGACAGGACATGGTCAAGGCCGTGCTCTCCCGTGCCGCCGCCGAAGACCGGGTCGCCGCCGCCTATCTGCTCAGCGGCACGCGCGGCGTGGGCAAGACCACCATCGCCCGCATCTTCGCCAAGGCCCTCAACTGCCGCCATGCGCCGGGCCCCGAGCCCTGCAACCAGTGCGACCAGTGCCGCAAGATCACCCAGGGCAGCCATGTGGACGTCACCGAGATCGACGGCGCCTCCAACAACAGCGTGGAAGACGCCCGCGCCCTGCGCGAGAACATCGGCTACGCCCCCATGGAGGGCCGCTACAAGGTCTTCATCATCGACGAAGCCCACATGCTCTCGCGCAGCGCCTTCAATGCCCTGCTCAAGACGCTGGAGGAGCCGCCCGCGCGCGTGGTCTTCATCTTCGCCACCACCGAGGCGCACAAGTTCCCCATCACCATCGTCAGCCGCTGCCAGCATTTCGTCTTCCGCCATCTGGGCGAGGACGCCCTCGTGCAGCATCTGTCCCAGGTCCTGAACAAGGAGAACGTCCCCTTCGAGGAAGGTGCCGTGCGCCTCATCGCGCGCCGGGCCGCGGGCAGCGTGCGCGACAGCATGTCCCTGCTGGACCAGACCCTGGCCCTGGGCGGCGACAACCTCACCAGCGCCGTGACCCGCGAAGTGCTGGGCCTGGCCGGACAGGAGCTGTTCGCCGACCTTTTCGACGCCCTCCACGCCCGGGACTGCGCGGCCGTCTCGCAGCTGTGCGCCGGCCTGTTCCGCCAGGGAGTGGACATCGGATTTTTCGTGCGCGAACTGGCCGGACATCTGCGCGACCTGTTCCTGCTGCGGCAGGGCGGCGATGCCGTGGCCCCCACTCTGGGCCTGCCCGGCGAAGAGATCCTTTTCTGGCAGGGCCTGGCCCCGCGTTTTTCCGCAGGGCACCTGCACGCCGCCTGGCAGATGGTACTGGACGCCCAGCGCGGCATCGTGCAGAATCCCGAGCCGGCCGCGGCTCTGGAGCTGTTGCTGCTCAATCTGGCCCTGCTGCCGCAGCTGCTGCCCCTGGAACGCATGGACAGCGCCCCGGCACCGGCCGCGCCCGTACAGGGCCATCCCGGCCACGACAGGCAGGAAGGCAGCCCCCTCCCGCCCCGGGACATGGGCCATGCCGCTCACGTCCAGGCCCCGGCGGCCCGCGCCCGTGAACACGGGACCCCCGCGGAAAAGAGCGCCGCTGCCGGCAGCAGCGAGCCCGCTCCCGAGCCTGCGCCCTCCCGACAAACCGGAAGTTGCGCGCGGCCCCAGCGGGAGACGCCCGCCCGCCAGACCGCCCGTCCTGCACAGGTGACGGAGGCCACGGCCCCGAAGGCCGCCCTGCCCCGGCCCGAAGCCCCGGCGCATCCGGCCCATGTGGGGCCCAGCGAAGCGGGCATGATCGAAGCGGACGACATCCCGGCCGCCGCGCCGGTAGTCCCGGTGGCGCCTGCCCGGCCCGCGGCTCCGGCCGCTCCTGTGGCACCGGCCGCACCGGCGACGCCCCCCGTGCCTCCAGCGGCGCCTGCCGTGGAGACGCGTCCGGCAGCCCCTGCGGCTGCGGAAGGCTTCCGCCCCGACTGGCAGGCCTTTTGTGATTTCTGCGCCCGGCGTCTGGAGAATGGCGAGGCCGCGCCGCAGCTGCACCTACTGCGCCAGTTGCGCGCCAGCTGGGAACCGGACTGCCTGCGCCTGACCCCGCGGGCCGAGACCCTGCTGCACCAGACCGAGAAGCAGCGCCCCCAGCTGGAACAGGCCCTGGCGGCCTGGGGCGCCGGGCATCTGCGCCTGGAATTCGTGGCCCCGCGTCAGGCCCGTACCGAGGCGGAACTGATAGAAGAATTTCGGAACAGGCCCGAGATGCAGGCCTGCCTCCGTCTGCTCAACGCCAATATCGAACATTGTACCGAATCCAACCAAGGAGATACCCATGCGTAACATGAACGATATCCTGCGCCAGGCGCAGGTCATGCAGAACAAACTGGCCAAGCTGCAGAACGAACTCAACGAACGCACCTACGAAGCCAGCAGCGGCGGCGGCATGGTCAAGGCCGTGGTCTCCGGCAAGCAGGAACTGCGCGGCCTCACCATCGATCCCAAGGCCCTGGAAGGCGGCGACGTGGAAATGCTGCAGGACCTCATCATGGCTGCCGTCAACGAAGCCGGCCGCATCGCCCGCGAGACCCTGGACCGCGAGATGAGCGCCATCTCCGGCGGCATCCGCCTTCCCGGCGTGTTCTAGGCCATGCACAGCCAGATTCCCGAACCGCTGCGCGCCCTGGTGGAACAGCTGGCGCGCCTGCCCGGGCTTGGCCCCAAATCGGCCATGCGTGTGGCCATGACCCTGCTCAAGTGGCCCGAGGCCGAGACCCGGCGCCTGGGCAAGGGCATCCACGACCTGCGGGACAATCTGCATCTGTGTTCGCGCTGCGGCGGCCTTTCGGCCACCGATCCCTGTGACATCTGCAAGGACGAGAACCGCTCCCGGGACACGCTCTGCCTGGTCAACGAATGGGACAGCATGCTGACCCTGGACGAAGGCGGCTTCTATCATGGCCAGTACATGATCCTCGGCGGCCTGCTGGCCCCGCTGGCCAACATGGACAGCGACAGCCTCGACCTCGACCGCCTCATCTCCCGGCTGGAGGAAGGCGAGATCCGCGAGCTCATCCTTGCCCTGGGGGCCACCATCGATGCGGAGAACACGGCGTCGTTCATCAGGAACCTCGTCCGCAAACGTTTCCCGCACATCAGGGTGTCGCGCCTGGCCCAGGGCATCCCCCTGGGCGCGGAGGTCAAATACATGGACCGGGAGACCTTGCGCCAGTCCCTGCAATACCGGCAGGACATCTAGCGCATCCCGACAGTTTCCAGACGGGAAAGGGAGCCTTGCCCAAGGCGCCCTTTCTTTTTTTCATGCCGGAGACAGGCGGCCTGTCCGTCCCTGTCCCGGCCCGGGGATCTCCCCGCAGGACGCTCTGTGCCGTCCTCTCCTTCCCGGCGTATCCCGGGAAGGCGTCTTCATCACGCCGCCATGTCCGCATGTCCGGCGGCTGCCGTTCCGGGGGGCGCGGCAGGCCGCAGGGATGCCGTTTCGCGGCGCGTTCCGTGGACCTTTCGCCTTACAGCCCCCTGCCGGTCAGACCGACGGCCCCGGATGCCACGCCCCGGCCCGGTCCGGCGTCGAGGGCACGGCCTACGGCCGCCATCCGGTCGCGCGTTGCTGCAACAGCGCGTGACATGTCGGGCCCGGTCTGACCAACCAGAAGGAGAACGTTTCATGGAAGCACTTTTCGGTCATCCCATCTTGCAGTCCCTGCTTGCCGGCATCCTTTCCTGGATCTCGGTCAGCCTGGGGGCCAGCGCCATCTTCCTGCGCCGCGAATTTTCCCGTCTGGTCATGGACTGCATGCTGGGGGCCGCCGGCGGCATGATGCTGGGCGCGGCCTTCCTGGGCCTGCTGCAGCCCGCGGCCGAGATGGCCTCCCATATGGGCCGCTGGCACTTCATCCCCATCGTCTGCGGCCTTATGGCCGGTGCGGCCTTCCTTATGGGCCTCGACCATCTCCTGCCCCATCTGCACATCCGCCAGAAGCAGCAGGAAGGCCTTTCCACCAGCTGGCGCCGCAGCGTCCTGCTGGTCACGGCCATGGCCCTGCACCACATCCCCGAAGGCCTGACCATGGGCGTGGGCTACGGCGCCGTGGCCGCGGGCAGCACCCTGCCCTCGGGCGTGGCCCTGGAGATGAGCTCCGCCTTCATGGTCACCGGCACCACCCTGCTCCAGAACCTGCCCGAAGGCCTGGTGGTGGCCACGGCCCTGCGGGCCGAAGGCTTTTCGGCCAAACGTTCCTGGCTGTGCGGTGTCTTTTCCGGCTGTACGGCGCCCATCGGTGCCATCCTCGGTGCCGTCGCCTCCCAGGTGGCGGGCAGCCTGCTGCCCTTTGCCCTGGCTGCGGCGGCGGGCGCCATGGTCTATGTGGTCATCGAAGAAGTCATCCCCGAAGCCAATGCTTCCGGCAACGGCAACGCCGCCACGGTGGCCTGCATCGGCGGGCTCTGCCTGGTCATGAGTTTTTCCAGCCTGGTGGGCTAGTTGTACGGGGGAGGAGCCCACGGCCCTGCGGCCGCACCTTCGCCCGGCAGGCATGGGCGCCTGACCATGGGGCAACGAAAATCAGACAAACGAAAAGGGCGTGGCTCCTTGGAGCCGCGCCCTTTTTGTATCATGTGCGCTCAGGCAGCCATGCCCGGCAGCAGGGTCCCTGACCTAGGGATGGTTTTCGAACTTGTTCAGCAGGGGCTCAGCGCCGTTGTGGCAGGGGGGGCAGTCCATGACGCCCTTGGCCCAGTTGGCATCGTTGCCCTTGGTCTGATGGCATTCACCACAGCCGCTCACGGCGGGCTGCACGGCGAAGGTGCCCTTGTAGTTCTTGCCCTGTTCGATCTTGGCGTTGAAGATCTCCACGGCCTTGTAGGCCACGTCGGCGGTCAGACGGCCGCAACGTTCGCTGCGGGCCTTGCTGGTGGCTTCGATCTTGTTGGCGGCACACCATTTGGACACGGAGATGTGGCAGAGCACGGAGCCGGAAGCGTTGTTGGGCAGGTCGCCCTTGACGCCCTGGGCCAGTTCGCCGGGATTGTAGATGGGCAGTTTGGTCACTTCGTACCAGCGGTACAGCTCGTTGACCATGGGGGTGCGTTCCTTGCGGCCCCAGAACAGGGCGAAGGCGGCCGCAGCACCGTACAGGGCGCCGCAGATGGTGCCCCAGTCGGAGATGCCGCCCTTGTTGGCTTCCAGCATGCTGAAGGGGAACTGGTTGTACGGGGCGCCGTATTTTTCGCCCAGCACGCCGATGATGCTGTAGAAGGCGCCGTAACCACAGGCGTAGCCCTTGTACCAGTAACCTTCATAGGCCACCTTGGCGCATTCCTTGGGATCCAGCTTGTGGGGCTTCCAGCCGAATTCGCCGTTGACCTGCTCGAAGCGCTTGGTCGGAGCCGCCGCCTGGGCGATGCTGCTGCCGGTGCCCACCAGGGCCGCCACAGCCCCGCCTACGGCCAGGCCACCAAGACCACACAGGCAATTACGTCTGCTGTTGTCCATATATCCTCCTTCTTCGGCGCGTTGCGCCCTCTATGATAGTCGTTACTTTTTTCACTACATTTTTCCAGCAGGGAAAGCAAGACCAGGCCGCCTGGAGCAGGGGTACTTTCCTTTTTTTCCGGCCGGGTCCAGGTAGTCCCAAATGGCCGCATCCCCCTGACGGGCATGCGGATGGCAGGCGCTGCCGCATGTCCCTCAAGCCCTGCCAACGGCTCCCTCTGTAGTACCGGACGGCTGTTTTTTCGGGTTCACGGGGCCCCCGCCTTCCCTCCCTCCTTTCGGCCTGCGCCGCGTGCCCGGACCGGGATCACGGAAAAAATTTTTCATTTGCCACTGGACGAGCACGCAGAAAGACTTACTTAGAGGACGCAAGCGAAAGAGACGCCGCTAAGGCGTTCACCGATACAGTTTTTATTTCTCCGAGGAGGATCCACATATGTCCAAAATCATCGGCATCGACCTTGGGACCACCAACTCCTGTGTCTACGTCATGGAAGGCAAGGACCCCAAGTGCATCACCAATCCTGAGGGCGGCCGCACCACTCCCTCCGTGGTGGCTTTCACCGATAAGGAACGCCTGGTGGGCGAGATCGCCAAACGTCAGGCCGTGACCAACCCCAAGCGCACCATCTTCGCCATCAAGCGTCTGATGGGCCGCAAGTACGCTTCTCCCGAAGTGGACCGCTGGAAGGAACATTCCCCCTACACCATCACCTCCGCCGCCAACAGCGACGCCGGTGTGGAAGTGGACGGCCGCACCTACACCGCTCCTGAAGTTTCGGCCATGATCCTGGCCAAGCTGAAGGCCGACGCCGAAGCTTACCTGGGCGAACCCGTGACCGAAGCCGTCATCACCGTGCCCGCCTACTTCAACGACGCCCAGCGTCAGGCCACCAAGGACGCCGGCCGCATCGCCGGTCTGGAAGTGAAGCGTATCATCAACGAACCCACGGCCGCTTCCCTGGCCTACGGTTTCGACAAGAAGGCCAACGAAAAGATCGCCGTGTTCGACCTGGGCGGCGGTACCTTCGATATCTCCATCCTGGAAGTGGGCGACAACGTGGTGGAAGTGCTCGCCACCAACGGTGATACCTTCCTGGGCGGCGAAGACTTCGACCAGCGCGTCATCAACTACCTGGTGGAAGAATTCAAGAAGGAAAACGGCATCGACCTGTCCAAGGACAGCATGGCCCTGCAGCGCCTGAAAGAAGCCGCTGAAAAGACCAAGAAGGACCTGTCCACCTCCATGGAAGCGGAAGTGAACCTGCCCTTCATCACCGCCGACCAGACCGGTCCCAAGCACCTGGTGGTCAAGCTCTCCCGCGCCAAGCTGGAAGCCCTGGTCAGCGACCTGGTGGACCGCACCATCGCTCCCTGCCAGAAGGCCCTGGCCGACGCCGGTCTTTCCCCCAACCAGATCGACGAAGTCATCCTGGTGGGCGGCATGACCCGTATGCCTCTGGTGCAGAAGAAGGTGGGCGAGTTCTTCGGCAAGGATCCCAACCGTTCCGTGAACCCCGACGAAGTGGTGGCCATGGGCGCTGCCATCCAGGGCGGCATCCTGGCCGGTGACGTGAAGGACGTGCTGCTGCTGGACGTGACGCCCCTGTCCCTGGGTATCGAGACCATGGGCGGCGTGTTCACCAAGCTGATCGACCGCAACACCACCATCCCCACCCGCAAGAGCAACGTGTTCACCACGGCCGCTGACAACCAGCCCTCCGTGTCCATCCACGTGCTGCAGGGTGAACGTCCCATGGCGGCCGACAACATGACCATGGCCCGCTTCGACCTGACCGGTATCCCGCCGGCACCCCGTGGCGTGCCGCAGATCGAAGTGACCTTCGATATCGACGCCAACGGTATCGTCAACGTGTCCGCCAAGGATATGGGCACCGGCAAGGAACAGTCCATCAAGATCCAGTCCTCTTCCGGCCTGTCCGAAGAAGACATCCAGCGCCTGGTGCGTGAAGCTGAAGCCCACGCCAGCGAAGACAAGAAGAAGCAGGAGACCATCGAGGCCCGTAACCACGCCGACAGCCTGATCTACGGCACCGAAAAGTCCCTGAACGATCTGGGCGACAAGGTGGACGCCGCTGTGAAGAGCGACGTGGAAGGCAAGATCGCCGCCCTGCGCAAGGCCATGGAAGGCGATGACGCCGCCGCCATCAAGGCTGCCACCGAAGAGCTGGCCAAGGCTTCCCACAAGCTGGCCGAACAGCTCTACCAGCAGCAGGCCCCCAACGGCGGTGCCCAGCAGCAGCAGCCCGGTGCGGGCGCCAATCCCGGCGCCGGTGCCGCCCAGGGCAACAACAACGACGACGTGGTGGACGCCGACTTCACCGAAGTGAAGAAATAATCCCCACACCAACCGGATATCAGGGACGGCCCTTCGGGGCCGTCCCTTTTTTTGTGCCCGCGGACTCTTTCGTTCCTGCGCCGGGGATGCTATCCTGAAGGGAACCAAGGAGTGCCTATGCGTCCATATCCCGCTTTTGTCAGGCTCCTGCATGTCCTGGCCCTGATCCTGCTCTCCGGGCTCTTCCTCCTGGGGACAGGCTGTGTGCATAACAACGATCCCTGGTACGACGACCCGCCACCGCCGCGCCATCACCGGCAACCGCCGCCCCCGCCGCACAGGGTCCAGCCCAGCAAACCCGCGCCCCCGGCCCATGTGGCTCCCCGCCCGGAGCCCCGCTACGGGGACAACAAGCCCGTCCCAGTCCATGACCGACGCGATGACAGGCGGGATCATCCCCCGCGTCGCTGATGCCTTTTGCGGAAGCTCTCCGGAGCTTCCGCATTTTTTGCCTCCGGCCCGCATCCGGATCAAAGGGCGTGTGGCATCGCCCCGCATGCGGGCTGGAAGGGCCCGGGACGTACTGCTTGCCACTGCCGGGAAACGCTTTGGCAGGGCAAGGATATTTCCTGCCATGACGCGTCTTTACAAAAAATTCTTTTTGCTGCATAACTTTCTGGATTTGAAAAAGGTCCCCCTTCCGGTACCCCGGAAGTGCCATATTTGTGCCTCCCACAGGCACAGCCGCGACGCGCTCCGCTCCAATCCAATCCTTGGGCGCGTCGCGTTTTTTTGTCCCTTCCTCTCTCCTTTCCCCGCGCCCCTCCTTCCCGCCCCTTGCGCCACGTTGCAGAGCGGGCTATGATTCCAGACTTGCCCGGGAACGCCGCTCCCGCCCGTCCCGTGCCCGGCAGCATGTCCGCCATGCCGCCTGCCTGAGGCATGCCATCACCGGCCATCCGGTCCCGGCCCGTCCCGCGTCCGGAAACGACGCATCCTTTCAGCCCTGTACTGCCATGAAAAACAGCTGCTCGCCCCGCGTTTTTCTCCCCATCCTGCTGCTCCTGGTGCTGGCGCTCAGCGCCTGCCAGTTCTCCCCCTCCGCTCCCAGCAAGGCTCCGGCTCCCAAGCCCGCCACGCCCA
>ERZ772860.2516-NODE-2516-length-10339-cov-3.406651_pt1 | contig 10339 bp, 9 predicted proteins | sample MGYA00511342_ERZ772860 | MGnify/ENA primary metagenome ERZ772860 (study PRJEB29015, sample SAMEA2737665) | human gut metagenome | biome: human gut; feature: human-associated habitat; material: faeces | place: China | collected 2012 ... | reverse complement strand
CGGGTAACCAAAAAGCTCCATGCCCTCGGCTTGGCGGAGACGGTCTTCGACGCATGGCTCTCGCGCGACAGTGAGATCGAAAACAATCTGCTCGGCGTCATCGCCCTGGCGATCCGCGAGAGAAACTCTCCGATGGAGCGGCTGTATCTCGACAGCGTCCGGGCAGTCGCCGGAGCCGCCCGCCGGGTGCGGACGGAGGCCCACCGTTTTCGTCCGCTTTGTCAAGGTGGAAAGCAAGCGGCCGGCGCTGACCGACGGGGGCGAAGCGCCGGGGCTGTATGTCGCCGATATTGAGCCGGAATACGATATCCTGCCCAAAATCGCGGGGCATTTTGCGCGGCGCTTTCAGGATCAGCGCTTCATCATCCGCGACAAGGTGCGCAATCAGGCGCTGGTCTACGACACAAAAGCCTGTCAAATCGTCACGTTTCCCGAGATTATGGCGCCGCCGCTCCCCAACGACGCCCAATTTGAACGGCTGTGGAGACGGTATTTCGATTCTGTGGCCATACCGTGGCGGAAGAACCTGAAATTACAGCAGCATTTCGTCCCGAAAAAATACAGAAAACACCTGACCGAGTTTCAGAATAGGCATAGATAAGGGTCAAAAACGGAGAGGAGAAAATGGCGATGGACGACATACGGGAGGCGGTGGCGAGCTTTCAGAGGCGAAAGATCGGCGCTGCGGTCATTGATTTGAACGCGGCCGTATTGACAAAACTCAAAGCCGAAAAGCTGAACGGCGCGGCTGTCTTTCTCGCCAGATGCTTGACGAAAGAGGGGCGCGAAGCGGTGGCTGAAAAGACCGGAATCGGCTACGAAACCGTGCTGCGGCTGACACGATACTGCGATCTCATGCGCCTGCCCGGCATATCCAGAAGGCTATTGAAAGCTTTCTGCGACACCGGCTATGATTCTGTCGCCAAAATCCGCGCCGCGAATCCGGCAGCGATGCAAAACTGCTTACAGGCGTATCTGTTTACCCGATGGGGCAAAGCCGCTCTGCCGTCCAATTTCAATGTGAAGCGCGTGGTCGCGCTGGCGGAGCGATTGCCCGATCTTTTGCTGGATGATGCGCCGGCGGAACAGAAGACAGCCGTATGGGGATTCTCAGGCGTTTGATAGAAGAGGGCTCGTCTTGGAGGCGTGTTGCTTTTTATAGCCTAAATAGTCGTTTTTTAGGAAAATGCGAGTGAAAAATTCTTATTTGGTCGTCTTGTGGTATATCATTGCCAAAATGATATTCTTCACGGGAGGATCAGAAAATGAGACAAATTCTCGACAATCTTGGCTTTTCGACGAAATACAAAGGTTACACGATGCTGCTGGAAGCAATCGAAATGGCGACGGAAGACGAGGAGAAGGCGTCGAAATTATCGAGGTTTATTTACCCGGAAGTAGCGAAGCGTCATGATATGAGTCCGAGCGGCGTAGAAAAGAGCATTCAGCGGGTCATCCGATCGTTTTGGGAGAATGGCAACCGTTCACTCTACTGTAAAATCGCCGGATATGAGGTGACGAAACGACCCGCCAACGCCGCGTTTATCAACACCGTTGCTTCTTATATCATACGCAGCAGAGGGAATCAGCAGCAGTAACGCGGAGCCGCGCGCGAAAAAACCGAAAACGCCGTTATTGCCCGGGGAATAGCGCTGGCTGATCATGCGGTGCTCCGTGGCGACAGACAGTTTGATTGAGGGCCGCGGAGCTTGTCCGGGGTCTAGTCCGGTGCTGCCAAAATCCAAATCATTCCGGTCGTTTTTCTGGGTATTCGCACAGGATTGGGTATTCGCACAGGATACGGAAGCGTAAACAGCAGGGGCACATGACGGCGCTATTTCCCCCTTGCCTTTGGCGCCGAGACTCTGCTTCTTCGTATGGACGGGCAGGCGGAGGCGCAGGCGTACGGAATTTCGATTTCCCGACGGTTTCAGTCGAAACGTTCTGCCTAATTGAAGCCTGACTGCCCGCTCCCTCGGTTTTGGATTCGGATTCCTCGCCGCATGGTATTTTTTTATGCGAACCGCCCCGGCAGCAAGCGCAGGCAAATGCGGCGTGTGAATCCATCCAACACAAGAGAGACTCGGCCGGCGGATGAAAACGATACTGCAAACGCCGCCCGCATATGCAGGCGGCGTTTTTCGGTTCGATGCAGCGTATGAAACGGCGGTTGGAGAGTTAAGAAATAGAACTGTCGATGATCTCGTGAATTTTGGCGCTGTCGTCCGCGACGACCAGCCACACATAATCGCCCTTTTCCGTCACTGAGGAGGCGTTGATTTTTTCGTATTCCAGCGGGAGATAGTTGTTCATTTCATTGAGCTTTTGCGTGCGGAAATCTTCGAGCTTCGTTTTCAGCGTTTTCAGAGAATCGCTGTCAGCCGCGTGAAACAGAAAGAACATATCGCCGGAAACGGCATCCGAGGGGATCAGCGCGACGCCTTCTGTATAGCTCTCGGCGGGAATGCCGGTAAACGTATACAGTTCGGTTTCGTCGAGTTCCATCAATTCAGGGAGCGTGACCTCGGCGGCGGCGTCTGCGTAAATGTCTTTGAGCGGCTTTGAAGCGGCGACTTTGCTCTCTTCGCCGCAGGCGGCAAGGGAAACCAGAAGCATCAGCGAGCACAGAAAAAGGAACGAACGTTTGATGAATTTCATTTTTTAACTTCTTTCTCCGGCGGCGTGGGGAGGCGGAACGGCGGCCGCCGGGTCGCGGTTCCCTCAGATAGATTCGTAATGGTCAGCGGATAGAAAGTTACGGATTGGCGGCGCTGCTCAGCTGGGCGGCGGCGTAGCCTTTTAAAAGCGAAGTCCACACCTCGTAGGCCAAATCCGTCTGGTGGACATATCCGTCTGAACAGTAAGCGGCTTTGAGGTTCCCGTCGGCGTCGGCGAGCGCGTCGGCGATGTTGATGAACTCATAACCGTTCTGCGCACAGAAATCGATCAGGGCGACGTTGAGAGCGCGCAGATTCGCGCTGTTCAACTTACCGCGTTCTCCGCCGGCCTTGACATAGGTCGCGCTGAGCACATAAAACTGAACATCCGGCACGGCCTCTCGGATCTTGCCGAACAACGTACCGAAATTTTCAATGGTTTTGTCGACGCCATACAGCGCGACGTCGTTCAGGCCGAACATGACAAAGACCTTTTTCGCGCCGGTCAGCGGAATGGATTTCCAGAGCTGCATCTGCTCGCCCTGATAGGAGGGATGCACCGACTCCGATGTGACCTCCCAGAGCGCGTTGCCCGCGCCGAGGCTGCCCGAGACAAGGAACTGCGCGCCGTTCGTGCCGCCGAAAAACAGTGAATCCCGCTTGCGCGTTTTCGTCACATAGTTTCTCCAACCAAGAGAGATGGAATCCCCGACAAAAACCGCGTCGTCATAAAATGCAAAGATCTCGGAATCGCTGAGGCCGTGCGTGTCGGTAGAGGGCGGGACGACCGAAAGCAGGACGGAATTCGGATCTACGACCGGCGGGGCCGCCGTCGTCGTTGTGGACGGCGACGTTTGAGGAGGCGTCGTCGTAAAGGTAACTTCCTGTCCGGATGTCTGCGGCGGCGCGGAGGTCGAGAAGATCGGCACGTCCGAAATGAGACTGCCGGTCGAGAGACCGGAGGCGCCGCTGGGCTCTGGGGTAGAAGCATCCGGCGAGCTGCCGCTGGTAACGGCGGGCGAATCGCCAGAACAGGCGCAGAGGGATAGCAACATCGCCGCACAGAGCGTGATAGAGAGGATCAATTTGATAAGCTTCATAAGTGTCTGCCGGCTCCTTAATTTTTTGGCATGAATCGCAGAGAAATCAAAGAAACGATACCATATTATACCGTACAGTACAGGAATTGTCAAGCGGAAAAGCGCCGCGCTCTTTGCCCCAAAAACGTCTGGAATCCGGAGCGGATGCGGAATATTTTTCAGACTAAAAGCGCCGCGCTGCGAATGAACGGCCTGTTGACACTTCGTTCGTAGTATGGTATACTAATCATGAAAAAATGTGTGTATTTGCTGCGGAAGGCGTTGAGCCGGTTCCGCAGCATTGCCGTGTTATGCGGCGAATATCGGGCACAAGGGGAGCGAAAACCATGCGGTATGACGTTATAATTATCGGCGCCGGTCCGGCGGGAATTTTTACGGCGTTGGAGTTGATTCGAAAAGGCGGCCGCCGAAAAATTGCGATTGTTGAAAAAGGACAGGCGATTGAGAACCGCCGCTGCCCGAAGCTGAAAACCAAACAGTGCGTCAACTGCCGCCCGTTCTGCCATATTACGACGGGCTTTTCAGGGGCGGGCGCCTTTTCAGACGGCAAGCTGTCGCTGAGCTGCGAGGTCGGCGGCGATCTGCCGATGCTGGTCGGCGCGGACAAGGTTCAGGAAACCATCGCCTATACCGACGAAATCTACCTCTCCTTCGGCGCGGATACGCGCGTCGAGGGTCTCGGCAACGACGAGGAGGTCGCGCGCATCCGCGCCCGCGCGATTCAGGCGGGATTAAAGCTCGTGGATTGTCCGATCCGCCATTTGGGTACGGAAAAGGCGCAGAGTATCTATTATTCAATCGAAAGATATCTGATCGAGCAGGGAGTCGAGATGTATTTTGGCTGCGAATGCACGGATCTGATCCTGCGCGACGGCATTTGTCTCGGCGCTTACATAGAAGATCCGTCCGGCGTTCACGAGCTCTATGCGCCTTATACGGTCGTTGCGACCGGACGGCGGGGAGCGGATTGGCTCGAAAAAATCTGCGCCGAGCACGGGATTGCGCATCAGCCCGGAACCGTGGATATCGGCGTGCGCGTCGAGGTCAGAAACGAGATTATGGAGCGCGTCAACCGCGTTTTGTACGAATCCAAGCTGATCGGCTATCCAAAGCCGTTCAAGAACAAGGTGCGCACATTCTGTCAGAATCCGGGCGGCTTTGTCAGCCAGGAAAACTACGACAACGACCTCGCCGTCGTCAACGGCCATTCTTACAAAGAGCTGAAATCCAACAATACCAACCTCGCCATTCTCTGCTCGCACAATTTCAACGAGCCGTTCAACCAGCCGATCGCCTATGCGCAGAAGGTCGGCGAGCTGACGAATATGCTCGGCGCCGGCCGGATTCTCGTTCAGCGCTACGGAGACATCCTTGACGGCAAGCGCACATGGCAGAAGGAGCTTGTGCAGTCGAATCTGAAACCGACGCTCGCCGACGCGGTCGCCGGCGATATTACGGCCGCCATGCCGTATCGCGCGATGATCAACATCATCAATTTCATCGCCGCCATGGATCAGGTCGTTCCCGGCTTTGCCGCTTATGAGACGCTGCTGTATTCGCCGGAGCTGAAATTTTACAGCAACCGCGTCAAGATGGACGAGGACTTTAACACCAGCCTCAGCGGTCTCTACTGCCTCGGCGATTCGAGCGGATGGACGCGCGGCCTGATGATGGCGTCGGTCATGGGCGTCTTGATGGGCCGGAAGATCGCCGCCGAACAGCGGGCCGATTAAGCTTTATATTAAGGTTTTATTTGATAGACGTGCGGAAGAGCGAACGGGTGCAGCGCGGCGCGCGACGCCTCTCAGAACCAATAGGTCGCCCTCCGCTTCCGAAAACGTTTCCGGCCAGGCCTGAAAGGCTCTGTTTCCACAAACCGCCGGTATACGAAAAGCGGAGCGCACACAAAGAAACCGGAAAGGACGGCACGATGAGAGACAACTTCGAGCAATATGCGCGCCTCGGCGAACAATTTCTGCCGGTGACGTATGAGGAGATGACGGCGCGCGGCTGGGATTACTATGATTTTCTGTATATCTGCGGAGACGCATACGTCGATCATCCGTCCTTCGGCGCGGCGATTATCAGCCGCGTGCTGGAAGGGGAGGGGTACCGCGTCTGCATGCTGTGCCAGCCGGAGCTGCGCGGCGGCGATATCGTCATTCCGTTTCCTGAACCGCGCCTCGGCGTGCTGATCTCATCGGGCAACATCGATTCGATGGTCGCCCATTATACGGCAGCCAAACGGAAGCGGAGCGAGGACTGGTATTCGCCCGGCAAGCGCGCCGGCCTGCGGCCTGACCGCGCCGTCATCGTCTATGCGCAGTCGGCGCGGCGGCAGTTTCCGGATACCCCGATTGTTCTCGGCGGCTTGGAGGCCTCGCTGCGCCGTTTCGCACATTACGATTACTGGGACGACGCCGTGCGTCCGTCCGTGCTGGCGGAATCGGGCGCCGACCTGCTCAGCTACGGGATGGGCGAGCGGTCGATCACGGAAATCGCCGCTCTGCTCGACCGCCATATTCCCGTTTCTCAGATTACCTCCGTGCGCGGCACCTGTTTTATGAGCGCGGAAAAAGGGCGCTCCGCCTTTGAAGAGATCGAATGCGCGCCGTATGAAAAGTGCCGCGAGCGCACGGCGACGGCAAAGACGGAATACGCAAAGGCCTGCCGCCTGCAATACCGTGAACAGGATTTTACCAGCCAAAAGGCGATCGTCCAGCGGCACGGCGGCCGTTATCTCGTGCAGAATCCGCCGGCGCTGCCGCTGACACAGCATGAACTGGACTATGTGGCGTCGCTGCCTTACTGCCGGGCCTATCACCCGTCCTATGAGCCGCTGGGCGGCGTGCCGGCGCTGGAAGAGGTAAAATTTTCCATCGCGCACGTCCGCGGCTGCTTCGGCAACTGCTCCTTTTGCTCCTTGGCGTTTCATCAGGGGCGCTTTATCCGGACACGGAGCCATGAATCCGTACTCGCCGAGGCCGAGCTGCTGACAAAGCTGCCCGGCTTTAAAGGCTATATCCACGACGTCGGAGGGCCGACTGCGAATTTTCGGCAGCCTTCCTGCGCCAAGCAGGCGAAAGCGGGCTTATGCCGCGACAAGAGCTGCCTCGCTCCGAAAAAATGTGAGGCGCTCGTCGCCGACCATTCCGACTTCCGCGCCCTGCTCGCGAAGCTGCGGCGCGTGCCCGGCGTCAAAAAGGTCTTTATCCGTTCCGGTATCCGTTTCGATTATTTGATGTACGACGCGGACGAACGGTTTTTCGACGATCTGGTCCGCTATCACATCAGCGGTCAGCTCAAAGTCGCACCGGAGCACTGTTCGGCCAATGTGCTCGGCTATATGAACAAGCCCTCGTTCGAGGTGTTTCGCGCTTTCAAGAAAAAATATGAGGAAAAAAACCGCAAGTTTGGTTTGAACCAATACCTTGTGCCGTATCTGATGTCCTCGCACCCCGGCAGTACGCTGACCGACGCGATCGCGCTGGCCGAGTATCTGAACCATGAGAAGATCAATCCCGAGCAGGTACAGGATTTCTACCCGACGCCGGGGACGATCTCCACTTGTATGTTTTATACGCATCTCGACCCCCGGACAGGAAAGCCCGTCTACGTCGCCGAGAGCGCGGAGGAAAAGGCGATGCAGCGCGCGCTGCTCCAATGGAAAAAGCCGCAGAACGATGCGCTGGTGCGCGCCGCCCTGCTCAAAGCGGGGCGCAGAGATCTGATCGGCTCCGGTCCGCGCTGCCTGATTCCGGCGCGGGAGCCGACGGCGCCCGCCGCCGGCGGACGACGGGAAAAGCCGGCGCAGCGACCTCCGCGCGGGCGAAAAAACAACGGCCGAAAATAGCGGCGCCGGAAAACGTTTCCGGCCAAACGGCGAACTTTTGAGCAGAGCGGTTTTTCTTGCAAAATCGCCGGAAATCGTGTATAATAAATCATACTCTCGTGAGCGGGACGGCGTTATTTAGAAACGGCCGTACCGCTGGGCGGACTGGAAGAAGGGCATGATCGAGCAATGTATCAAATTGTTTCAAAGCGTCAACTGAACGAACAGGTTATTTATATGGAAATCAAAGCGCCGTATATCGCCGCAAAAGCGCGGGCGGGACAGTTTATTATTTTCCGCGTCGACGCATTGGGCGAGCGGGTGCCGCTGACCATCGCCGACTATGACCGCGCGGCGGGAACGATCGCCGTGATTTTTCAACCCGTAGGCAGCTCGACAAAAATGCTTGCCGCTCTGAACGCGGGCGACTGTATCGCGGACGTGGTCGGCCCGCTCGGCAACGCTACGGATATCGAGGGCGTTCGGCGCGCCGTCGTGGTCGGCGGCGGCGTCGGCTGCGCAATCGCGTATCCGTCGGCGAAAGCGCTGCATGAAGCGGGGGCCTATGTCAGCGCGATCGCCGGGTTTCGAAATAAAGAGATCGTCATTCTGGAAGACGAATTCCGCGCCGTCTGCGACGAGCTGACGATTACGACCGACGACGGCAGCTACGGGCGCAAGGGCTTTGTCACCGACGCGCTGCGCGAGCTTCTGGAAAAGGACGGCGGTTTTGACCTTGTGATCGCCATTGGCCCCGTGCCGATGATGAAATTCGTCTCGCAGACGACCAAGCCGTTCGGCGTCAAGACGCTTGTCAGCCTGAATCCGATCATGATCGACGGGACGGGGATGTGCGGCGGCTGCCGCGTGACCGTAGGCGGAGAGACGAAATTCGCCTGCGTAGACGGGCCGGATTTCGACGGCCATCAGGTCGATTTCGACGAGCTGATGCGCCGCAACCGTTTTTATCAGGATGAAGAAGCCCAGAATATGAAGCACAACTGCCGCTTGACGGGAGGAAACCGCAATGCCTAATGGATCGCCGAAAAAAGTTCCGATGCCCGAGCAGGCTCCGGAGATCAGAAATCAGAATTTTGAAGAGGTCAGCCTCGGCTATACCGCGGAGATGGCCCGCGAAGAGGCGGAGCGCTGCCTCAACTGTAAGCACCGTCCCTGCGTTTCAGGCTGCCCCGTCAACGTCGCAATTCCCGACTTTATCGCGCGCATCCGCGAGGGCGATTTTTCAGGCGCCTATGACGTGATCGCGCAGACGAACGCTCTGCCCTCGATCTGCGGGCGCGTCTGTCCGCAGGAGTCGCAGTGCGAAAGCAAATGCGTGCGCGGGCTCAAAGGCGAACCGGTCGGAATCGGCCGTCTGGAACGTTTTGTCGCCGATTATCATCGCGCGCACGGCGGAGCGGCAGTCGCGCCGCCGCAGAAAAACGGTCATAAGGTCGCCGTAATCGGCGCCGGACCGTCGGGGCTGACGTGCGCAGGCGATCTGGCAAAGCTCGGCTATGACGTGACGGTGTTCGAAGCGTTTCACGCACCGGGCGGGGTGCTGGTTTATGGAATTCCCGAATTTCGCCTGCCGAAGAGCATCGTCGCTGAGGAGATTCGTTCTCTGGAAGCGGCGGGCGTCCATATGATGACAGATATGGTGATTGGGCGCGTGCTCTCGCTCGACGAGCTGACGGAGATGGGCTTTGAGGCCGTGTTTATCGGCACCGGCGCGGGTTTGCCGATGTTTATGGGCATCGAAGGCGAATCCCTGCTCGGCGTCTATTCGGCAAACGAGTATCTGACGCGTATCAACCTGATGAAGGCGTACCGCGAGGAGTACGATACGCCGATTAAGAAGAGCCGCGCGGTCGCCGTGGTCGGCGGCGGCAACGTCGCGATGGACGCTGCGCGCTGCGCCAAACGTCTCGGCGCGGAAAAGGTCTTTATTGTCTACCGGCGCTCGGCTGAGGAAATGCCGGCGCGGCAGGAGGAGGTTCATCACGCGAAGGAAGAGGGGATTGAATTCCGTCTTCTGACCAACCCGACGCGAATTCTCGGCGATGAGAACGGCCGCGTCAACGGCATGGAGTGCGTTGAGATGGAGCTGGGCGAGCCTGACGAGAGCGGCCGCCGCCGGCCCGTAGAGAAGGCCGGCTCGGAGTTTGTCTTGGATGTGGACACCGTGGTCGTCGCCATCGGCACGTCGCCGAACCCATTGATCCGTTCGACCACAAAGGGCTTGGAGACCAACCGCAAGGGCTGTTTTATCGTCAACGACAGCATGGAAACCACGCGCGACGGCGTATATGCCGGGGGCGACGCGGTGACGGGCGCGGCGACAATTATCCTCGCGATGGGCGCAGGCAAGAAAGCCGCCGCAGCGATCCATGAAAAACTGTCCGGTATAGAAAAACAGAGGTGAATTTGTTTTGCGGATGCTTCTCTAAGGCGATGAGACGGCGACCGGACCGTTCCTTTGATTGAGAGGAAACGTCGATAGAAGCCTTTTGTGGATGCGCAGGAGAGGTTCTTCATAAAAAAGATGTCCCCGCTGAAAAGAAAAGACTCTTTTCAGCGGGGATTTTTTTGCCGCAATCAGATCAGGTTTTGCCGCTACCGCAGCAGGAGCTGGCGGCATAGCTCCGCCATGCCCGGCTTGGGGTTTCTGCGGCGCATATCCCGGATCAGTTTCAGCTCCGCTTCTGTGTGCTGATTGGGATGGCTGTGCGGGCGCCGGGACTGGCAGG
>ERZ772860.2514-NODE-2514-length-10344-cov-5.019147_pt1 | contig 10344 bp, 2 predicted proteins | sample MGYA00511342_ERZ772860 | MGnify/ENA primary metagenome ERZ772860 (study PRJEB29015, sample SAMEA2737665) | human gut metagenome | biome: human gut; feature: human-associated habitat; material: faeces | place: China | collected 2012 ... | reverse complement strand
AGCCGGATGAGAACAGCATGGTCAACTTCGGTGTCTCGTTCGGCAACGGCGATGCGGGCATCAACGCGGGCGTGACGTTCAAGTTTGGCCCGGGCGGCTCAGATCATCATACCCTGACAAAGACGCAGATGGCCAAGGTCATCGATGCGCAGTCGAAGAAGATTGACGCCCAGTCCCAAGAGATCAACACACAGGCCAAGGAGATCGAGACGCTCAAGCAGGAGAACGCCGAGATGAAAGCCCAGATTGCAGCCATCTTGGCAAAACTGGATAAATGACCCCATTGCAAAGACATGCCGGTCGATGATGCAGAAGGCAAATAAGAGAATCCGCTCGAGAAATTTCGATTATTTTTTGAGCGGATTTTTTATTTGCCTACGATATAACACAAAATGTTTTTACTACATTAAGATACCATTGTCATCTTAAAACAAAATGATGGCAAGCAATTGCATAAAGATGGGGTGCAACTCCCCAAATGAATGTAAAATTCGCATGAAAAGTCAATAAGAGAACGATAAAAAGAAGGAAAATCGTCTTTGGGAGCAAAAAGAGCCGCTTGTGGCATCACTCATTCCATGATTTGACCCTCCTACAACATCAGGTTCTATGCTAAGGGTATCTTAGAGCTTAATGTTCATATCATGTTCGAACACGTGATGATTTAGAATGTTGGAGGAAGATGCAACATGAACAAGATCTACAAAGTCATCTACAGTAAGGTAAGGCAATGCTACGTCGTTGTCTCCGAGATTGCCAAGAGCCACGGCCGCCACACAAAGAGCAGCGTGAACAAGAGCAGCTCCGCCTTGACAGCCGCCGTGCTGATTGCACTGGGGAGCCTTTCCATTACAGCTACATATATGCCGACGACAGCAGAAGCTGTAACAAAAACCAGGACAGATGGTTCCAACTATATTGGTGTGGAACGAAGAGATGGTTTAAATGAGGAAAATGATTTTGTAAACTATGGCGGTAAAGGTGCTAACGGGGATAATTCCATTACTTTAGGCCTGAAAGCGAAGGCTGGATCTGGAACAATCACGATTGGTGATCGCAATTCAGGTGCTTCTTTGGCAAGCGTATATGTAGGACAAGGAGATGTTGCTAAACCTAAACTGGATACGGGCGGATGGGCTACATCTATTGGTTATAACTCTGATGCAACCGGATATGGCTCCATTGCCTTAGGCTCTAATGCAGTAGCGAAAAATTCTTATGCCAAAGATTCCAAGGGCAATAGTTTGGTCTATAACCAGACTTATGTGGAAGATGGAGAAACTAAAGTACGCCTGGTTTCAAAGCCAGACATCCAGCGCGCATCAGTGGCCATCGGCTATGGTGCGAGTGCTGATAATGGCAATATTGCTATTGGTTCTTATTCCGATGCCTCCACTGACCTTCGCGCCACTACTGGTGACGCAGCTAAAGCATATTTGACTGAAAAAACAGCAGATTCCTATGTATCTGTCGGTAAAACAGGTGCCCTGCGCCGCATTTCCAACGTCGCCGATGGTGCCGCTGATTCTGATGCAGCTACTATTGCACAGTTGAGAAAAGCTGTTGAAGCAACAGATGCCAGCAAAAAGGCAAACATTGACGCAACTAACATTGGCAAAAATTTAAAGTATAAAGCAGATGGTAAGACAGCTGCTGATTCGTCTGATATAACGACTAACGAGGATGCCTGGGGCGCAGCTATTGGTACTGGTAAGGTTGCAGATCCTACAAAATCAGAGAAAAATGACCCGGCCAAGAACGGCTCGCAGCAGCTTGTCACGGGCGGCACGGTCTATAATGCCCTTCAGCAGCAAAAGACTGATTTGACGAATGATTTGTCTGTCAATGCTGGATGGGGAATCAATATTGCTAAGACGAATGACAATAAAATTATTAGCCTGGATCGTAATTTAGGAAAAGATTTAGATACATCACGAAAGAATGTAACGGTTAATGATACAGGTTTAATTATTGGTGGTGTAAATAATGATGGTGACAGAAGTTCGAGTTATGGAGCTACCGGTCAATATGCTGTGACTGTTGGTGGTAGCAATGCTTATGCATCTGGAACCGCAAGTATAGCAGTTGGCGGCTCTGATAATACCGCTTTTGGTGAGTATGCTACAGTCAGCGGCGGTACTGGCAATAAGGCTGTAGGTGGAGTTTCTGCTGTTTATGGTGGTTGGGAGAATACTGCTTTTGGTACTCGTACAGCTATCATGGGTGGTAGAAACAATGATGCGTTTGGCGATGATTCTGTGGCAAATGGTGGTCAGGCGAATATTGCTTATGGTAGCACTAGTACTGTTGTTGGTGGATTTCATAATTTTGTTGGTGGAGATACAGCAACCTCTATTGGTGGATGGTATGGTGTTGTTAATGGTGCTCATTCAGTAGGCATTCTTGGCGGTTCTACATCAATAGATGCTCCTTATACTTTAGCTGCTGGTTATCACTCTGTTGTTACTGGAACTGGCCTTAGTAGCAGGGATATGACTGAGGAAGAATATAAAGAATTGGGCCAGGGGAAGCTGCCAGCATCTGGGATTCTAATGGATGGGGAAGTATTCGAAAATTTTGCAACGGCAATCGGAGATAAAGCCACAGCAGATGCACCTCAGACCATATCTTTCGGTCATGATGAAGGTGACGTATCTGGATATAAAATAATCTGGAAAGATCGAGAAGATGGAAAACGTAATCCTGATGGTACTCTGATTGATTACCAGAATTTTTCCATTCAAGAGACAACGTATGATTCTGCTTACTACAACCGTCTTGTCAAAGCAGCTGACGGTATTGAAGACCATGATGCTGTTGTCATGGAACAGCTGAAGAATGCTTCTGGTGTGGGCAGTAAGATCAAAGTCTATCAGACGGATGAAAAAGGAAACATAAAGTTTGATAAAAACAACAACCCCATTGAAGACACGAGTGATAGTGATGCTGTAAAAACAAAGAGAGAAGCAGCACAGAAGGCCAGCGAGGATGCGTGGGGCAAGGCCATTGGCACCGGCAAGGTTGAAGCCACGAACTCCCAGCTGGTAACAGGCGATACGGTCTACAATGCTATTCAGGATAAGGCTGTATGGAAATTAACGACTAATGGAGCCTCTGATAATGCTGCTACCATTAAGCCGGGCACCACAGTTGATTTCTCTGCTGAAAAAAATACGAAGGAACACAGTAATGTGACTATTTCACATGAAGGTTCCAATGTAACCATCGGCCTTGATAAGGATATCGTCCTTGGTGATACGACCCACGGCAACGGCGGCAGCCTCAATGTATACTCCGATTCTTCTGATGGTAATAACCAGAGCAACCATGTGAGCATCAATGGCTCCACCATCAGCGTTAATTATCCCAAAAATGTTGAGGGCAAGACCAGCGACGCACGGGGTGTAATCCTTGGCGTTGGTAAAGAAGATGGTAAGCCGGACGGCTACATTGCATTCAATAATGTAGAAGGCGGATACACCTATCTCCACGCCTCTACTGATGCGTCGGAGGATAAGAAGGGCCGTCTGGAATATGTAGGTACTGATGGAAATAAAAAGTACATTGCCAACCTGGACGATGTGAATACGGCTGTCAATAATGCAAAGACGAAATATTATTCGGTCAATGAAAACTTACCGAAGGTTGATAATTACAGCAATGAAAGCAATGACGGTGCTGTGGGTATGGGCAGTATTGCTGCTGGCTTCAACACGCATGCAGACGGCATTGCTTCGACGGTAGCCGGTTCTTACTCCAGGGTCATCAATACGGGTGATGTGAAGCTTATGGGCTATGATCTCCGTGGTGCAACAGCTCTATCTTATGGTACATTTAATGATAACCAAAGTACGGCTCAGTCTGGAGTATTCAGCGGTGTGGCCAACAGCATCGTCGGTCAGGCCAATGCGACGATTGATTCGAATGCTGCCATCATCTATGGTGCAGGCAACACAGTCACCAATTCTTACCGTGCTATTGATACCTCGAAGTTCGACTTGGACAAGGTTGAGCAGGATATCGCGAAGAAAGATGCAGAAGCTGTAGCTAAGGATTTGCAGGAAGCCGTTCCGACCAGCGGCGGACAGGTTATGGTCATGGGCGGCGGCAACAACGTTGAAAGTGCCTATATGACCCAGGTCGTCGGTGTCGGTAATACCGTCAAAGGTAACCAGGTGCAGAATACCAAGAGCGAATGGATTACAGACACGTCCGATACAGCCATCAAGGATTATGATCCCGAAAAGTCTTCACAGTATAACTACGTCGATGGTTTCAACAACGAGGTCATTAATGGCAAACATGATTATGTCATCGGTGCTAACAATAAACTTTCTGGCGATAGCTATGATGATGACGCTAAGCCAATCAAAAGATCCAACAGATCTAATATTGTCATCGGCGATAACCATACACTGACTAGAGAACAGAATACTGTAATCATTGGCTCTAGTGATACTAAAAATACGCAAACTAAAGCTCGTGATGCAGTCATCATTGGCCACAATGCCAATGCAACCAACGATACCGGGGCTGATAATGCAGTTGCCATTGGTCTTTCAGCTAAGGCAACGGGTGGCAATGCCGTAACGATTGGTGTTAACACCTCGGCAGGAGCAAACAGCATCACTATTGGATCTGAATCCAGTGCAATTTCCGGAAGCAACATTGCAATCGGTAGATATGCTAGAGTTTATGGAGATAAAGTTGCTAATGCAGTTGCCCTTGGGCAGATGGCTGAAGCACATGTTGCTGATGGTGTAGCTATCGGCAGTGGTTCCATTGCAACTGTGGCAGGCAGCTCTGCTGAAGGCTATGATCCTGTCACTGGTAATGATTCGACGGATGCGACAGCTACTTGGAAAGCTACAAATGCAGCTGTATCCATTGGTAAAGCTGATGGCACAGTAACCCGCCAGATTAACGGCTTAGCTGCCGGTACAAAAGACACCGATGCCGTCAACGTCGCACAGCTGAAATCTTTGCAGTCCGGTCTGACAAATGATTTGACAAACAAAGGTCTCACCTTTGCTGCCAACTCCGGTAAGGCACACACGGCTAAGCTGGGTGACACGGTAACAATTCAGGGTACGGCCAAGAAAGACGGCCATGAATACACGGCTGATAACCTGACCACGGAGATTGATGGAAGTGGCAACATCACGATCCTCATGGATAAGGATATGTCGACTGAAACGCTTGCCGTGAACGGCAAGGATGGTAAAGATGGCAATCCGGGTACTGCCGGCAGCATCGGCATCAACGGTAAGGATGGCCAGGCCGGTATCGGCATCGATGGTAAGGACGGCATCTCCATCAAAGGCACGGACGGCAAGGATGGCGTGACCATCAAGGCTGTAAACGGCAAGGATGGCAAGGATGGCACGGAAGGCCATATTGGCCTTACAGGTCCTGCCGGGACCAACGGTATGAAAGGTGCAGATGGGCAGCCGGGAACTTCCATCGACATCACTGTCAAGAATGGTTATAACGTAGATGGAAAAGATGGCAAGGACGGTATCAATGGCGAGAACGGCGTAGATGGAACAAAACTGACCCGTGTCGTCTATGAAGACGCAAATGGTAAACATCAGATTGCCACTCTGGAAGATGGCCTGAAGTTCAAGGGCGACGATGGAGAAGAAATCGCCAAAAAGCTGAACAACACCCTGGATATTATCGGCGGTGCAGACAGCACGAAGCTGACTGAAAAGAACATCGGTGTCAATAAGACGGACGATGGCAAGCTGAAGATCCAGCTGGCACAGGAGCTGAATGGTATCACCTCCATTGGTAACCAGAAGACGGAAGATGGTAAGACCACCGGCGGTAAGATTACCTTTGGGATTGACAGTTCGGTCAATGTCAATGGCGGTAAAATTACCAATGTTGGCAATGGCGTTGAAAAAGACGGCACTGGCAAGTATAAGGTGACGGAACAAAACAAGACCAATGCTGCCAACATCGGAGACGTGCAGAATATTGTCAATGATGCCAAGAAAGAACTGACGGATAGTACTAATAGTAGTTTGAACGGCAAAGCCAATGTGGATGCCTCCAATCTGTCCGATGCCAATGTAACTGCATGGCAGAAAAAACTGGGCAATGGCTCTGTGGCTGATGGCAATTCTGGGCTTGTGAACGGCGGAACGCTCTACAGTGAAGTCCGTCCTGCCGATGGCAATTATGTTAAGTCCAGCCAGACCACCGGTGCAAATCTGAAGGCTCTGGATGACAAGATCGGTACGCTGGATAATAATGGCCACTACATCCAGAAAGATGCTACCATTTCTCAGAACCTGAAGACCCTAGACACCCAGGTCAAGAATAATACTGACGCCATTTCGAATATCAATACCAATATCGGTAAACTTTCCGACAGTGTTGTAAAATATGATGGCACTGATAAGAAGACAGTTACCCTGGCCGGTGAAGGTGGTACCACCATCACCAATGTGAAAGATGGTGCACTGAACAAGGATAGCACGGATGCTGTCAACGGCAAGCAGCTGTGGCAGGAACAGCAGGATCGGAAAGATATGAAAAATCTTTCCGACACTGGCAAGACCGTCATCCGTGAATTGGCAAAGGGTTCCGTGAAAGTTATCGACGGCACGAATACTAAGGTTTCAACCGGTACCGATGGTGATGCTACTACCTATGCTGTCAACGTCGAAGGCAATGGCACAGTGGAATCCGGCAATAAAGGCCTGATTTCCGGCGGCACGGCTTACACGGAACTGCGTCCGGCTGATGGTTCCTATGTAAAGCAGAACAGCACCACGGCGGCTAACCTCACCGCTCTGGACAAAGGTCTCAAGGCCACCAGCGATCTTATCAACACGAACGACAAGCGTGACACCATCCAGATTGGCGGCAGCAGCACGGCCACGAAGATTGATGTCAAAGGCAAGGATGGCAAAGGCCGCGTCATCACCGGCGTTGTCACCGATGCCAAAGACCCGAACAGCGCGGCGAATGTCGGCTATGTCAACGGCATCACTTCGGCCAGCAACGAGCAGATCTATCACGACATGAACATGCAGTACAACCACGTCGAGAATGACATCAGCCGTGCGGCGGCGGGCAGCAATGCTCTGGCGGCACTGCATCCGATGCAGGAGTTCGACCCGGACGACAAGGCACAGTTCGCACTGGGCTATGGCCATTACCGCAACTCGAATGCGGGCGCGGTCGGTGCGTTCTACCAGCCGGATGAGAACAGCATGGTCAACTTCGGTGTTTCGTTCGGCAACGGCGATGCGGGCATCAACGCGGGCGTGACGTTCAAGTTCGGCCCAGGCGGCTCGGGTCACCATGCGCTGACGAAGACGCAGATGGCCAAGGTCATCGACGCGCAGTCGAAGGAGATCGACGAGCTCAAGAAGGACAATGCCGACAAGGATAAGCGCATCGATGCACTCGAGCAGAAGATGACGGAGATTCTTGCCAAGCTCGACAAGAGCAAGGACTGAGGTAGTCCATGAGAAGCAGAAGGGAGGATTCAGGCATGGCAAGGAACATCGCCGCGTGGTCCAAGCGGATGAAAGACCTCCGCGTGGAGAACAACCTGTCGCAGACGGATGTCGCCAAGGTGCTCCACTGCAGCCAGGTTGCCTACGGCATGTACGAGCTCGGCAAGCGACGGATCTCGGTCGAGAACCTCGTGAAGCTGGCCAAGTACTACCACGTCTCCATGGATTACCTGGCGGGGCTCTGTGATCAAGCATAGCAAGATAATGCATAGGAAGTGAGAAGGCCGTGTGGGCAACTGCCTGCACGGCTTTCTTGCTATTTGATTACATAACAAAATGTTATATGGTATGGTTTTTATAAAGTTAAGCAGAAAATTAGAAAAACATTGAACAAGATTTGTGGTAAAATAGGAAAAGTGATAATAGCATCGCTGTGTACGAGCAAAATATCAAATGGCCTAATCAAAACAAAATGCATCTTGACCTTTATCCTAAGATAGGGGTTATGATAAAACCAAACGTGTATTAGGTGTAAGATATGCACATGGTTGGCGAGAATCAAGAGGGAGCTATTTAAGATAGGAAGGATGGTTTACAATATGGATGTACATACTATAAGTACAAAGCGTACAAATGTTCACGGGGGGGGGGGTACATCGATATGGAGCAATGTCAATCTGAGAAGAATGGGAAAACGAGGCGCCAGTACCCCAGCATCTGGTCGAGACGGCTGAAGGAATTGCGTGAGCGCAACAACCTCTCTCAGGCGGATGTCGCCAAGATCCTCCACTGCAGTCAGGTCGCGTATGGCATGTATGAGCTCGGCAAGCGCAAGCTGCCCATCGAGCGGCTCATCATGCTCGCGAAGTTCTACCATGTATCGCTGGATTCGCTGACCGGGCTTTCACGGGAATGAAGCAGGCTAAGAAGTCCAGATGACATGACGATGAATAGTGGGGGATGGAATCATGAAGAATAATCGATTATCGATCGGCCAGATGGCCGAACTCAACCATACGACGCTGGCGACATTGCGCCTTTACGATGAGAACGGACTCTTGAAGCCGGTGAACGTTGACCCGACGAATGGCTACCGCATCTACGATGTCCTGCAGAGCACGGCGTTCCACATCATCCAGCACAACAAGGAGCTGAGCCTGAGCCTCAAGGAAATCAAGGAGATCCTCGACCGCTCGGACTTCGACTTCCTATCTGCCACGTATCAGCGGAAGCTCGTCGACCTCGACAAAGAGCTCAAGGAAATCCTCTGGAAAAAAACAGAAATTGAGAAGATACTCCTATGGCTGGATTATTTTCGCCATCTGCCGCCAGCAGGAACGTTCACGATGGAGTACATCCCGAAGTCTTACGTCTATGCGGAGCCTGCCACACGGGATTACTTCCAGGAGGACTTCGGCAGCGTCGTCTACGATCTCTCGCATATGGAAGGGAAGCTGCGTCAGAAAGGCGTCCGCGGTATCAATCCCTACGATGCGTTCCTGACCATGAAGCTGGACGACTTCGAGGCGGGACATTATCGGACGGAGCAGCTCGGCGTGAACCTCCCGAAGGAAGCGGTAGCAAAGCTGCATGCTGAAGTCTGGCCGAGCAATATGAGCGCCTGCGTCTACCTCGATGACTTCACGCAGGCCGCCGACTATCTGGGCCAGCTGAGAGCATACTGCGAGAAGCAGCATTGCACGCCGACCGGCGACGTCACCTGCCAGATCATCGGCGTCATCGACAAACAGGACTTCCGCAAGACCTCCGAGATCCTGCGCCTCCAAGTCCCCGTCAAACCAGGCGAAAACCCTCATCATTGATGAGCCCTGCCCAGAAAATCGCATAGAATCATTATTCGACAGCATACGACATGCCATAAACGCACGTTGTATGCTGTTTTTTTACAATAAAGCATGCAGAAACCGTCCATCATAAAGCGAAATGATTTTAACAGGATAGCTTGTAACGATGATTGTAAAACAAAAGCGAAATTGACTCTACCGCCACCATAGGCCACATAATTAGGATATCTTTAGAACGATATCGTCAGTATACTTCATGTATTTTCTTGTCGGCTTTATGGGTTACGTAAGTACAAGAAGCAGATTGAAGGAGATGAGGAACTTGCTGAAGGCATTCAAGACAGAGCTCCGTCTCACCGAACGGCAGAAGGATAAAGTTCGCCGTTCTCTCGGCATCTGCCGCTTTCTCGCGAACCAGTACATCGCCCGCAACATCTGGCTGTACCGCCTGTATCAGCGCGGCGTCCTCGATGAGAAGCAGCGCCGTTTTGTCACCGCCAATGACTTCGACAAGTACGTCAACCATGTGCTGAAGAAGAAATTTCCCTGGATTGACCAGTGCGGTTCCAAGGCGCGCAAGAAGGTCCTCGTCAATGCAGAGCAGGCGTTCAGGCGCTTCTTCAAGGGACAAGCGCACTTTCCACGCTTCAAGCGGAAGAACCAGCAGAATGTAAAGCTCTACTTCCCGAAGAACAACAAGGGCGACTGGACCATCTGGCGTCATAAGATCCAGATTCCGACCATCGGCAAGGTGCGCCTGAAAGAATTTGGTTACCTGCCGCAGGGCGTGACCATCAAGAATGGGCATGTCTCCTATGAAGCGGGCCGCTACTACGTCTCTGTCACAGCAGAGATTGATGAGACGAGCCGCTACAACAATGACCTAGAGGCATCGTACCATCCGCAATCGGATGGCATCGGTGTGGACCTTGGTGTTAAATCGCTTGCCATCGTCAGCGATGGCAGGATTTTTGAAAATATCAATACGTCTTCCCGAGCCAGACGGCTCGAGAAGCGGCTGAGAAGAGAGCAGAGGCGTCTCAGCCGCAAGTACGAGATGCGAA
>ERZ772860.2512-NODE-2512-length-10351-cov-3.472125_pt1 | contig 10351 bp, 9 predicted proteins | sample MGYA00511342_ERZ772860 | MGnify/ENA primary metagenome ERZ772860 (study PRJEB29015, sample SAMEA2737665) | human gut metagenome | biome: human gut; feature: human-associated habitat; material: faeces | place: China | collected 2012 ... | reverse complement strand
CGACGCCGCGCTGCTCGGCGGCGCCGCGCTCGCGCTCTGAGTTCGCTCTTCTTTTTGTTCTCCGCCAATCGCGTTTCCGCCGTTCTCTGCCTGTGCAGAGCGGCTGTGATATCACAAAAAAATAGAATCTATCATGCAAGGAGACTTTACATGAACTCATCCAACATTTCATCAAACGATGTCCGGCAGTATTTTGACAGCGTCAGCGCCATTCTGTCGGAGACCAATGAAAAAGCGCTCGCTGAAATCGCGGACGTCCTGATCGCCGCGCATCTGCGCGGCGCGACGATCTTTACCGCCGGCAACGGAGGCAGCTCCGCAACCGCCTCCCACATGGTCAACGACCTGACCAAGGGCTGCGCCGTTCTGGGCAGAACCGGCCTCAAATCCATCTGTCTGTCCGACTCCTCAACGCTCGTCACCTGTCTCGCCAACGACTTCTGCTATGAAGATGTCTATAAAATTGAGCTCTCGACGCTGGCCAAGCGCGGCGACGTGCTCTGCGTTTTCACCGGCAGCGGCAACTCCGCTAACGTCGTGCGCGCCGCCGAATACGCCCGCAGCGCCGGCATCATCGTGGTCGGCTTTTTGGGCCGCGACGGCGGCAAGACGCTGCCGCTCTGCGACCATTACCTCCTCGCGCCGACCGACTGTATGGAATCCATCGAGGATATCCACATGATCTGCGAGCACGCGCTGGCGACGGTCATCCGTGAAAAGCTCAAAGACGTCTGGGGGCTCGAAGTCGTCTTTCCGCCCGTGCCCGGCCGCGACTTCAAGTTCGCGCTGTTTGACTTCGACGGGACGCTCTCGCTGATCCGCGAGGGCTGGCAGCAGATCATGATCCCCTACTTCTGCGAGGAGGTCGCCAAGACCCCGGTCGGAAAGACCGAGGATCCCGAGGCGATCAAAACCTGCGTCACCGATTTTGTCGACATGCTCACCGGCAAGCAGACGATCTATCAGTGTATCCGTCTCGCCGAGGAGGTCGAAAAGCGCGGCGGCACGCCGGAGGATCCGCTCGTGTACAAGACCGAATACCTGCGCCGCCTGATGGAAAAGATCAAGGATCGCCGCGACGGGCTTGCCGACGGCACCATCGATCCTGAAACGCTGCTTGTGCGCGGCAGCATCCCGCTTTTGAAGGCGCTCAAAAGAGAAGGCATTACGCTTTATCTCGCCTCTGGCACCGATCAGCCGCAGGTTCGGGAAGAGGCGTCGCTCCTGGGGCTTGACGAATATTTTGACGGCAACATCTACGGCGCGCTCGACGAGCACCTGACCTCCTGCACCAAGGAGCTGGTGATCAAGCGTCTGCTCGCCGAAAACGGGCTCGACGGAACCGAACTGCTGAGCTTCGGCGACGGTTTTGTGGAAATTGAGCTTGTCTCCAACATCGGCGGTTACCCGATCGCAGTGGCGACGGACGAGGCGCGCAAGATGGGCATCGACGGCTGGAAGCGCGACAGACTCGTCAAGGCCGGCGCCGGCGCGGTCATCCCCGACTTCGAGTGCGCCGAGCGGATCGTCGATTTCATCCTCGGCCGCTGACAAACGTTTTCCGGCGTTTTTACCGCAGGCTCCGGCGAGGCCGGACAGAAGGGATTTTCACTGCTCCGCCCGCCGCAATTTGAGATTTTAAAGAAGGTGTTTTTATGCCGTTTGAGCAATTCGACCGTTCGCAGCTCGAGCTGTTCCCGCTCGACAGGCGCGTTTCCGACATCGATATCTCCATCGTCATGGATCCGTCGTCGCCTCCGCCCCCGTTTGAAAACCCCAAGCTCGACGCGCTGGCGGACGCGGTCATCCGCGCCAACGAAAAAGACGCCGCCGTCATCCTCATGTACGGCGCGCACGTCATCCGTTCCGGCTGCGGCGCCTATATGATCAAGCTGATGGAGGACGGGCACGTCAACCACTTCGCCACCAACGGGGCGGGCAGCATCCACGATTTTGAATTCGCCCTGAAAGGCGTCACCTGCGAGAGCGTGGCCAAATACATCAGCGAGGGGCAGTTCGGCCTTTGGAACGAGTCCGGCCTGATCAACGACATCCTGCGCGAGGGCGTGCAGGACGGATTGGGCGCCGGCGAGGCCATCGGCCGTTATATCTGGGAAAATCATCTCCCCTACCGCGAAAAGAGCGTGCTCGCAAACGCCTATAAAAATCACATCCCCGCGACCGTCCATATCGGTATCGGCAACGATATCATCCACGAGCACCCCAACGCCGACGGCGCGGTTCTCGGCGCGGCGAGCTATACCGACTTTTTGATTTACGCACGCACGATTCAAAACCTTGAAAACGGCGTTTTCCTGAATTTCGGTTCGGCTGTCGCGGGACCGGAGGTCTATCTGAAATGTCTCGCCATGGCGCGCAACGTCGCCCGCCAGCGCGGCGAAAGCATCCACCATATCACCACCGCGGTCTTTGACCTGCTTGCCATCGAGGGCGAGGACTATTCGGCCACTCCGCCGAAAAGCGACCCGCGCTATTACTTCCGCCCGTGGAAAACCATTCTCGCCCGCACGACGGCGGACGGCGGGCAAAGCTTCTATATCCAAGGCAGCCACAACCAGACGCTGCCGGCGCTTGCCAACAAAATCTTTGCGCGGAAACGCTGAAACATCCATTGACAGGAGGATCCCAATATGACTTTTGAATCCATCAAAGAGCTGATGTCCCGCGCTTCGGGCGCGAAGATCACGGTCGTCGGCGATTTCTGCCTCGACAAATACTTATATATCGACCCCGCGCTCGACGAGCCTTCGCTCGAAACCGGCAAAACCGCCTATCAGGTCGTCGGCAAAGGCATCTATCCGGGCGGCGCGGGCACGGTGACGAACAACCTCCGCGGCCTGTCGGCACAGGTTATGTGCGTCGGCGTCATCGGTGAAGACGGCGAGGGCTATGAGCTGCTGAACGCGCTTGAAAAGATCGGCGCCGATACGTCCGGCATGATCCGTGACCCCAACCGCTGTACCTCCACCTACACCAAGCCCATGTACGGCGCGCCCGGCGCTTATACCGAGCTGAACCGGCTCGACTTTAAAAACTTCAAGCCGATGGACAAGGCCATCGAAGCCAAGGTCATCGAAAATATGCGCGCCTGCGCCGCCAAATCGGACGCTCTGCTCGTGCTCGATCAGTTTATCGAGCCGGACTGCGGCGTTATCAACACTGCGGTCCGCGAGGCGATCTTCGCCGTCGCGGCTGAATTCCCCAAGCTCGTTATCTACGCGGATTCCCGCGCTTTTATTCACCTCTTCTCCGGCGTCATCGTCAAGTGCAACAACTTTGAGGTGGTCAAATCCGTCTATCCCGACTATACGGGCGAGCCGGACGGCGACACCGTGCTCGACTGCGGCGGCAAGCTGTACGCCAAAAACAACCGGCCGGTCTTTGTCACCCGCGGCAAGCACGGGATCATGGTCTTCGACGCCGAGGGAGTGCATTCCTCCGACGCGGTCGACGTGCCCGGCCCGTTTGATATCTGCGGCGCGGGCGATTCCGCTTCGTCGGGCATCGTGCTCGCGCTCGCGCTCGGGGCCTCGCCGGAGGACGCGGCGCAGATGGGCAACATTGTCGCCTCTATCACCATTCAGCAGATCGGCGTAACCGGCTTCGCCACGCCCGAACAGGTCGTCCGTCGCTTTGAAGAATACTGCATGTAGGCAGGCTCCTGATTCACCGTAAGCATCCGCGCGAAATCAATCCAAAAAAAGCGCTCAGCCTAGCGGCAATCCGCCGGGCTGAGCGCTTTTTTTGTCTTTTCTGCCAAGATGCGCTGTACGGATATCTGGCTTTTTTCGTTTTCCGTTTATGTTTAAATGAATTGGGCAAAGAGCCGTGGATGGCGGCGTTCTCCGGCGTTTACAGCCGTTTTCTCTTCCTTTTGCGGTTGACGACGTTTGTTTTCGCAGCCGCAGTTGTCTCCTGTTCGTCTGTTTTCTCCTGCGTTTCCACTTTACAGATACATTCTTTCAGCTTGCCGCTCTGTTTGAAAAGCTGATTGGCAAACACGGCCGCGCCGGCACAGAGAACGCCTTGGGTGATTGAGGTGAATACGGCCGTCATCCATTCCCTCATACCGTCCAGCGAAAAGGAAGCCAGCACATACAGGGACGCAAGCCCTACGCTGATACCTCCTAAGAAAATGGGAATATTCTCATCCCGAAACGTCGATTTTTTCAACCATGTTCCGATAATATACAATACCGGTACCAATGCGAGCAGTTCGGGGCGAATAAAATCTGTAAAATACTTTTCCGGCATGGACGTCACCTCCTGCTTTCAGTATATTATGAGGATCGGATTTTAGAAGCGCGCCTTTAAACAGACTTTTCTATGGAAAAACGCGCGGCCGATCGCCGCCGTCAAACGATACGGTCGCGACGATCGCCCAATTCGAAACCTGTGTAAGAAGAACAGGCGGGCAGTGTCTATCCCGCCCACCTGTTCCTTTTTCGCTACCGGACCGCGTTTCGGCGCAATCTTTTCAGCGTCTCCGCCGCTTTTGTGGCGGCGTCATCTCATCCGTTTCTCTGCGTACGCAGCGGATGTATCCAGCATTTACGGTTCAATTACACCGGCGTCGCGCAGCGATGTCAAGAGTGAGTTAAAGGCTGTAACGACCTCAGGCAGCGTTGCGGTCGACGCCAAGTCGGCGACAGCCGCTCCCGCCGTGACGGATCCCGTCGCACCCGTAGCGCCCGTCGGACCGGTCGGACCCGTAGGACCTTCCGCGCCCGTCGGACCTGTCGGGCCCGTCGCGCCTTCCGCACCTGTCGCGCCTTCCGCGCCTGTCGGACCTGTCGGACCCGTGGCTCCATCCGCGCCTGCCGCGCCTGTCGGACCTGTGGCGCCATCCGCGCCCGTCGCACCCGTCGCACCCGTCGCGCCCGTCGCACCATCCGCGCCATCCGCGCCCGTCGCGCCTGTCGGCCCCGTCGGACCTTCCGCGCCGGTCGCGCCTTCCGCACCTGTCGCGCCTGTCGGACCCGTCGGACCTTCCGCGCCTGTCGCGCCTTCCGCACCCGTCGCGCCTGTGGCACCCGTCGGACCTTCCGCGCCTGTCGCGCCTTCCGCACCTGTCGGCCCCGTCGGACCGGTCGGACCGGTCGGACCCGTGGCTCCATCCGCGCCTGTCGGCCCCGTCGGACCTTCCGCACCGGTCGCGCCTGTCGCGCCCGTCGGACCTTCCGCGCCTGTCGGACCTTCCGCACCGGTCGCACCTGTCGCACCCGTGGCACCCGTCGCGCCCGCTGTGCCCGTGGCACCCGTGGCACCGGTCGCGCCCGTAGCGCCTGTCGCGCCTGTGGCACCCGTCACGCCCGTCGCACCCGTCGCACCCGTCGCACCCGTCGCACCCGTCGCACCCGTCGCACCCGTAGCACCAGTCGCGCCAGCTACTGTGACCAAGTCATAATCCGGAGAGATACCCGGCGTACCGGTCGCGCCATTCCGATTTGCCCGGTAGAGGCTGCCGTTATAAAAAATCATATCTCCCAGATTATACGTCATTCCCGGTATAAATGGCTGTACATCTTCGAGCCCTGTACCGGTCGCGCCCGTAGCACCTGTTGCACCGGTCGCGCCCGTGGCGCCGGTCGCACCCGTCGTGCCTGTGGCTCCCGTCGCACCCGTCGCGCCCGTAGCGCCGGTCGCGCCCGTGGCTCCCGTCGCACCTGCCGCACCTGCCGCACCGGTCGCGCCCGTGGCGCCGGTCGCACCGGTCACGCCTTGCAGACCCTGGGGACCTTGCGGCCCGACGCTTCCCTGAATGCCCTGCGGACCAGTAGGCCCCTGCGGGCCCTGAATCCCTTGCGGACCTTGCGGCCCTTGCACACCGATCCCCGTAGGTCCGGTAGGCCCTTGAATGCCCTGCGGACCCTGCGGGCCAATCGGCCCCTGAGCGCCTGTTACGCCCGCGCCGGTCGCGCCGGTTGGACCTGTCGCGCCCGTGGCTCCCGTCGCACCCGTGGCTCCCGTTGCGCCGGTCGCGCCTGTGGCACCGGTCACGCCTGTGCCAGGACCGGTCGGACCAGTCGCACCTGTGGCGCCGGTTGCGCCGGTTGCGCCGGTTGCACCGGTCGCGCCTGTGGCACCCGTAGCGCCGGTCGCGCCGGTCGGGCCGGTCGGACCGACTATGCAGCTGCAGGGATTACAGCAGTTCGACTGATTGCAGCCGCAGCTGCATCCACAGCCGCAACCTGACTGACAACCTGACTGACAGTTCGACTGACAATTCGACCAATTCTCCATCTCGGCATTCGGATACCGGGCCATGTTCGACTGAATTTCCGCAGTAACGTTTTGGGGGTTTTCTCCAAACAGTGATCTTTTTCCAAACGAGCCGTAATAGCTGTTTGTTCTCTCACATCCGTTAAACAATTACGTCACCTACACATATAATAAATTGATACGGCGGCGGAAAACCGTATTCATTATAAAATATGCCGCCGCGCACAGATTCGCTACATGACTTCCCGCTCATGTCCATCTGTCCGGCTCTGTCAGAATCTCATTTATGGAGGTAATCACACATATGGCGACCCTTTCCGTTTGCCTAATTATGAAAAACGAAGAAGACGTATGCGAGCGTGTTTTGCGGAGCGTCCAGCCTTTTGCCGACGAAATTATCGTCGCTGACACTGGATCCTCAGACGCGACTGTGGAAATCGCCGAAGCCAACGGCGCGCAGGTTTTTCCCTATCAATGGACGGACAATTTTGCGGCAGCGCGGAACTTCGCCTTTTCCAAAGCCAGCGGAGACTATATTCTTTGGCTTGACGCGGACGATGTCGTACCCGAATTGAGCGCGCAAAAAATATCAGCGGCAAAAGCGAAGGAGTTTGATCATGCCGACGTCCTTCTCCTTCCCTATCACCTTTCCTTTTATCCCGACGGTTCCCCTTCATTCAGTATTGTGCGCGAGCGCATCCTACGGCGCTGCCCGCTCGCGGAATGGCAAGGGGCCGTTCACGAAGTCATTCGGCCGTTCGGCCGGCTCGGCCGGCTCGACGCGCCGATCGAACACCGTAAGCTTCATCCGGCTGAACCCGGCCGCAATCTGCGCATCTACGAAAAGCTGATTGAAAAAGGCGCGATCCTGTCGGAACGCGAACAGTTTTATTATGCGAGAGAGTTGTCCGACAACCGGCGTTTTGAAGAAGCCGAACCGATCTTTTACCGGTTGCTCTCCATTATGCCCGCATCCTCGCCCGACCGCGGTCAACTCTGCCGCAACCTTGCCGCCTGCCGCGACGCCGCGAAGGATCCTGACGGCGCGCTGCGTTACCTGCTGTTCGCGCTGGAAAACGGCTGCCCCTCCTCCGTCACCTGCTGTGAGCTGGGGAGACGCTATCTAAACAAAGGTCTGTATGCCGCCGCCGCGGAATGGTATTTGCGCGCCATGACAGACGGCTCGAAGGTTGCTGAAACGTTCGACCGCTTGGATTGTCACAATTTTATCCCCTGCATTCAGCTCTGTCTGTGCTTCGACAAGCTTGGCAAATATGCCGAAGCGGAGCAGTGGAACCGCCGTGCGGCGCTGTATCGCCCGCAGGACGAGGCGGTTCTGCACAACGCGGCCTATTTTGCCAAAAAGTGCGGTTGAACAAAAAAACAAGAGGCTCGGAAAGAAACGGTATTTCCGAGCCTCTTGTTTCACTGTTGATCGCCGCCGTCTTCAAAGCCTGCCCCGAACTTCGACGACCTCTCCGTACATGCGAACCTTTCGTGCTGCGATTTCCTCATTTGTAAAAAACTGCGGTTCATAGACGCTGTTCATCGCGACTAAACTCAAACCGTTTTCATGCTTGACCACTTTCCGGCAGAGCGCCTCTGTCTCCTCAATCGTCACGACGGCGACGCGGCCGTCTCGGAACCCGCTCTGCCGGCGCGCAATGATGATATCGCCGCCGAATATGCGCGGCGCCATCCCCTCATCGTAGACCTTCAAACCGAAATACTCTCCGCTGTCCGCCAGCGCCTGAGGAATCTCCTCAAAGCCGAGGATGTCCTCAACCGTTTCTATCGACGCGATTCTCCTAAAAATCGGAATTTTTCGACCTTTTTGTGTCGTTTGCAACGCCTCTTTCAACCTCTCCATCGGCCTTTCCACATCGGTCAGACCAAACATATAGTCGGCCGAAATTTGGAAATAATCGATGATCCGCAGCAACATATCATAGCACGGTTCTCGTATGCCTGTTTCCCAGTTTCCGACCGTTGACTGCGCTATACCAAAAATATCCGCACATTCCTGTTGTGACAGATCATGCTTTTTTCGCTGTTCCTTCAACCTGATACGAAACGTATTTGCCGGCAGATGCGATGTTTCTCTCTTCATTCGACAAAATCCCCCTTTTGTTTTTATTTTATCATATTTTCTTTCATAATTCAAGGTAAAACAAAATATTTGTTTTTCATTATTATGTTTAATAGGTGTACATATATAATCACATAACGTATTGTATCGGCAGAACGCATTGAATCTTACCCATTATATAGTGTCCAAAATCGGCGCATGGTTTGCATCATTTCTTTTTTATGAATCAGCTCTCTGTCCTTTGCCTGTCGTTAGCCATGCCTCACCGCGCGTTCTTTTCCTTTCGGCGCAGCAAAAAAACGAGGCCCGGTCAAAAAAACACTTGACCGATGATTTTATTCGTTGTATCATATAGGTAATGACAGGAAGAGGTACAAACAATGGCTGACGGAATCAAAATCCTGGCGCAGAACAAAAAGGCATGGCACGATTATTTCGTTTTAGAGCAGCTCGAAGCCGGAATCGCCCTGATCGGCACCGAAGTCAAATCCATCCGCAACGGCGGCGTCAATTTAAAGGACAGCTTCTGTACCGTTAAGGACGGCGAACTCCTCGCGCGCGGCATCCATATCAGCCCTTATGAGAAGGGCAACATCTTCAACCGCGATCCGCTCCGCGACCGCCGCCTGCTCGTCCACAAGCGTGAAATCCGCCGTCTCTTTGACGCCGTCAAGCAGGACGGGCTGACCATCGTGCCGCTGAAGCTGTATCTGAAAAATTCAAAGATCAAGCTTGAAATCGGCCTCTGTAAGGGCAAAAAGCTCTATGATAAGCGGGCGGTCGAGGCAAAGCGGGACGCCGACCGCGAACGGGATCAACAGATGAAAACGCGGGAGCTGCCGAGATAGCGTCTTCCCTCGCTTTGCGTTTCGGTTTTTGCCACGCCTTCCCCATCGCCAACCCCAGCAGCCGTTCAGCCGCATTCAGAGGCAAGCAGCGCTCACGCTGCGCGGGAAGCCAAAAAACGACGGCGCGGCGGGCTTCCTGATTTGGATTCAGAGCAGACCTGCGCGGCGCTCCTGAAAAGGCGAACGGAGTCGCGTCCCAGTTGCCGTTCAAACAGAAAAGAGGATGATTTGCATGATTGCCGAACAGATCGATCTCAACGCGCTATACCCCTCTCTTCCCGGCGCGGAAACGCCCGCCCTGCTGCACACCTATTGCCGAAGCGGCTCCAAGGAGCTCGGCGGCAAAGAATACCCCGCCCTGCTGATCTGCCCGGGCGGCGGTTACGCCTTTACCTCCGACCGCGAGGCAGAGCCGATCGCGCTGGCGTTTCTGGCGCGCGGCATTCAGTGTTTTGTGCTTCGTTACCATGTCGCTCCGGCCCGTTACCCGACGCAGCAGCTTGAAGTCGCCGCCGCGCTTCACCACATCCGCGAAAACGCGGCAAGATATCAGGTTCGCCCCGACTGCATTGCCGTTCTCGGTTTTTCCGCCGGCGGCCACCTTGCCGGCAGCTATGCCACCCATTGGAGCGAGCCGCTTCTTTCCGAGACGCTCGGCGTCGAGAAGGAAAGTCTGCGCCCCAACGGTATGGTGCTCTGCTACGGCGTGCTCAGCGGCGGAGAAAAAACACACGAGGGTTCCATGCGGAATCTGCTCGGCGATCAGGACAGCCCCGAAATGCGCCGCAAGCTGAGCACCGAGCTGAACGTCACCGCCGACACGCCGCCGGCCTTTCTCTGGCACACCTTCGCCGACGGCGCCGTGCCCGTGGAAAACAGTCTATACGTCGCCGAAGCGCTCGCCGCCCGGAAAATCCCCTTTGAGCTGCATGTCTACCCCGACGGCGAACACCGACTTGCGCTCTCCAACTGGCTGACTCCCTCCGTCCCCGACAAGGCTCTGCCGCCGAAATACGTCTCCCGCTGGGTCTCGGACTGCGCGGACTGGCTGCTGCGCCTTGCCGGTCTTGATTACGCAACCGCCCTATAAGCCCGTCTATTCTATAACGTTTTGTTATTTACTTATAAGCCAAACGGTCTGTGGACGCAAAAGCGCCCCGGCCGCAAAAGG
>ERZ772860.2509-NODE-2509-length-10354-cov-3.447908_pt1 | contig 10354 bp, 9 predicted proteins | sample MGYA00511342_ERZ772860 | MGnify/ENA primary metagenome ERZ772860 (study PRJEB29015, sample SAMEA2737665) | human gut metagenome | biome: human gut; feature: human-associated habitat; material: faeces | place: China | collected 2012 ... | reverse complement strand
GAGCGTGAAAAACGTCAGTCGGCTTTTGGGCGCGTGGGGCGAAGCGCAAACGGCGGCGCTGCTGCGGGAAAAAGGCTATGAGATCAAAGCCGCCAATTACAGAACGCGCTACGGAGAGATCGATCTGATCGCCGAAGGACACGGCGTCCTCGCTTTTGTCGAGGTCAAGACGCGGCGAAGCGATGCCTTTGCCCGCCCCATGGAGCACGTCACGCCGCGCAAGCTGGAACGCATACGGCTGGCGGCGCTCGCCCATCTCGCTGAGACCGGGTGCCGGCTGCCGGCGCGCTTTGACGTCGCCGAAGTTTACGCGCCGGAAGAGCTGTCAAAGCCGCCGCGCAGGATTCATTATCTGGAAAACGTCTTTACCGGCGACTGAACGGGGCAGGCCGCGCGGCGTAAGCGAAGAAAACCGGCGAAGTCATCGCGGCGGCGAAAACATAGAACATTGGCATAGAATCTGAAACGCTGCAAGAAACGGCGGGGAGGCATGATGAAAACGAAAATTCCTTGTTTTGACGCGCACTGCGACACGCTCGTTTACGGCGACCGGCTCCATCAGGTTCGTCTGGATCAAGAGCGCTTCTCGGCGCGCGGCCAGCTTTTCGCCGTCTGCGCGGAGGGCGAAATGCAGCGGGATTTGACCTATTTCACGCGGTATGCCAGGCGCTTGACGGCGATGCCGAATGTCGTACTGTGCCGGGACGGCGACGAAATCGGCAGGGCGTGCCGTCGGGGACAGACGGCGGCGGTGCTGTCTATCGAGGGCGCGGAATGCGTCGGCTGTGAGATCGGACTGCTGAGGCAGGCTCATGCGCTCGGCGCGCGGGCGGTCGGCCTGACGCACAACCGCTTCAACGGCTTAACGGGCACCTGCGCCGAGGAGACGGATATGGGTCTGACGGAGCGGGGCAGAGCGTTTGCGGAAGCGGCTGTTGAGCTCGATATGATTCTCGATATTTCTCATATGTCCGACGCGGGCGCGGCAGAGCTGTTTGAGATCGGCCGCCGCAGGGTGATGGCGAGCCATTCCAACGCGCGCGCCGTTTGCCGTCATCCGCGCAACCTGACCGACGAGCTGTTTTTGAAGCTCGTCGCCGCGCGCGGAATCTGCGGGATCAATTTGTACGCGCCGTTTGTCCGCGAGGACGGACAGGCTGCGATCGACGACGTGGTGCGGCATATCGAGCATTTTGCCGGCCTCGACCCGCACGCGGAGCTGTGTCTTGCGCTCGGCTGCGATTTCGACGGCTGTGACCGACTGCCGGACGGCCTTTCCTCATCGCCGGAGCTGACACGCCTCGCCGAGGCGCTGCTGCGGTATAATTATCCGCAGGATATGGTGGAAAATATCTTTTATTATAATCTGTACCGTTTTTTGCGGCATGCGCTGTAAAGAAAGCGCTGACAGACAAAAAAAGCGGGGCATCAGGCGGGCCGCAAGGTGCGGCGCGGAATCTGCGCATTTCTGCGGAACGGCGTCATAGAAAAAACGTTTCCGCAAACCGGCGTTTTTTGCGGCAAGCCCGTACCGAGCCTATGAAGGGGAGATTGAAGTTATGGACTATATCAGCACGAGGTGTTCCGAAAAGCGCGTCGAGTCGTCGAGCGCGATTCTGTCCGGCATTGCGCCTGACGGCGGCCTGTTTACGCCGTCCTCCATCCCGAGGATTCACAAGAGTCAGCTCACCTATCTGCGGACAAAGCCGTATGAGGAGCGCGCTGTTTGGCTGCTCGGCAGCTTCCTGACCGATTTTACGCCGGAGGAACTGTCCGTCTATGCCAATAGAGCGTACAGCCGCTTTGACACGGCTGCGGTCGCGCCGGTCGTACGCTGCGCCGACAACACCTATATTTTAGAGCTCTTTCATGGACCGACCTGCGCCTTTAAGGATATGGCGCTGCAAATTCTGCCGTACCTGCTGACCGCCTCCATGAAAAAATGCGGCGTTACCGACGAGATCACGATCCTCGTAGCGACCTCGGGCGATACCGGCAAGGCGGCGCTGGAAGGCTTCGCGGACGTGGAGGGAACGAGGATCATTGTCTTCTACCCGGAGAACGGCGTCAGCGATATTCAAAAGCTCCAGATGGTGACGCAGACAGGGAATAACGTCTCGGTCTGCGCCGTCAAGGGAAATTTTGACGACGCGCAGACCGGCGTCAAGCGGATTTTTTCCGACGCGGCGTTTGCCGAAACGCTGTCGAAAAAAGGCATCCGTCTTTCGAGCGCAAACTCCATCAACTGGGGGCGGCTGGTTCCTCAGATCGTCTATTACGTCTCGGCGTACTGCGATCTGTTGAACGCCGGCGCGGTCAAGGACGGAGAGAAGATCAACATCTGCGTGCCCACAGGAAACTTCGGAAACATCCTCGCGGCCTATTTTGCCAAGCGCATGGGTCTGCCGGTGGCGCGGCTGATCTGCGCCTCCAATTCCAACAATGTGCTCACGGAATTTTTGCAGAGCGGCTGCTATAACGCGCACAGGCAGTTTTTTACGACGGCCTCGCCGTCGATGGACATCCTCGTATCGAGCAACGTCGAGCGCCTGCTCTTCGAGCTCAGCGAGCACAACGGCGCCGAGGTCGCGGCGCTGATGAAGAAGCTCTCTGAGGACGGCAGCTATACGGTCTCGGAATCTATGACGGGTCATATAAAGGAAGTGTTCAGCGCGGGCTGGTGCGACGACGCGGCGACGCTGGCCTGTATCCGGCGCTATTTCAACGATTACGGCTATCTGCCGGATACGCACACGGCCGTGGCCTTGGCCGTGCTGGACGAATACCGGCGGCAGACGGACGACACGCGCCCGACGGTCGTCGCGGCAACGGCGAGCCCGTTTAAATTCGCGCCCGACGTTTTAAAGGCGCTGACCGGCGAAGTCTGCGCGGAGCAGCGCGACTCGGCGGCGCGCCTGTCGGCGGTTTCCGGCATTGAAGTGCCCGAACCGATCCGTTCCCTCGCGGGCAAGCCGGTGCGTTTTACCGGCAGCGTGGAGAAGGGAGATATGCTGCAAGCGGTGTCGGCCGCGCTTCGTGTGTGACGATCTCTGTCCCGTAAAGGAAAACAAAGGGGCGGCCGAATGGGCTGACAACCGCCGCAATTTTGAAAGGGGGGTATGCGTGTCGGTTTTTGTGATAGGGGACCTGCACCTCTCTCTGACCGTGAACAAGCCGATGGATCTGTTCGGCGGCGTATGGAACGGATATGTGGAGAAAATCAGAGAAGGGTGGAACGCCCTCGTGTCACAGGAGGATACGGTAATTCTGGCCGGCGACACCTCATGGGGCATGTCGCTGGACGAGGCGCTGGCGGATTTCCGTTTTATTGAGGCGTTGCCTGGGAAAAAGCTTTTGCTGAAAGGCAATCACGATTACTTCTGGACGACGGTGACGGGAATGCGGCGTTTTCTCGCGGAGCAAGGGATCCGCTCGCTTGATTTTCTGCACAATACCTGCGCCGTCATCGACGGTACGGCTTTTTGCGGTACGCGCGGCTGGTTTTTGGAAAACGAAAACGATGCGGATGGAGACGGCGGCAAGGTCTATCGGAGAGAATTGATCCGGCTGCGGACATCCTTGGACGAGGGCAGGAAATCCGGCGCCCAAGAGCTGGTCGCCATTCTGCATTATCCGCCGCTCTACCAGAGCTTTCGGTGCGGAGAGATCCTCGACATTCTGAGCGCTTATTCCGTGCGTCGTTGCTATTACGGGCATCTGCACGGCCGATCGCTCAAATATGCGCGCGAGGGCGAGATCAACGGCGTCCAATACGCCTGTATTTCGGCGGATCATCTGAATTTCAGACCTGTGCGGGTCGGATAGCCGCATCCGGTCGGGATGCCATACGGCGGACACGGGGAAGCAACGCAAAAAAAGATTTTTGTTTCAAAAAACAGTTGGCATTTTCTGTGAAATATGATATAATACTCTGGTATTTGAAGACGCAGGAGGACTACCAATGATTTTAAAAAACGTAGAAAAAACAGACACCAACCAGGTCAAGCTTGAAATCACCGCCGAAAAAGACGAATTTCAGGCTGCCGTTGAGAAATCTTACAAGAAAAACGCCACGCGCTTTAACGTACAGGGCTTCCGCAGAGGCCGCGCCCCGCGGCGGATTATTGAGCGCGTCTACGGCGAGGGCGTCTTTTATGAGGACGCGGTCAATATCGCTTACCCCGACGTTTATTCCGCCGCCGTCAAAGAGGCGGGCATTGAACCTGTCGACCGCGCAGAGGTCGAGCTGGTGGATATCAGCGCGGACGGCTTTACGTTTACCGCGCTTGTCACGGTGAAGCCGGAAGTCAAAATCGGACAGTATAAAAATCTCGAAGCGGAATACACGCCGGTGGAAATTACCGAGCAAGACGTTGACAAGGAGCTCGAAAACCGCCGCAAGCGCAACGGCCGTCTGGAAACGGTCGAGCGCGAGGCAGCCGACGGCGATACGGTGCTGATTGATTTCGAAGGCTTTATCGACGGGGTGGCCTTTGAGGGCGGCAAAGCTGAAAACCACAGTCTGCGTCTCGGCTCCGGTCAGTTTATTCCGGGCTTTGAAGAACAGCTCAACGGTGTGAAAGCCGGCGACGAGAAGGATGTCAACGTTACGTTCCCCGAGGAGTATCAGGCGGGCGAGCTGGCGGGAAAACCGGCGGTCTTCAAGGTAAAGGTTCACGAGGTCAAGGAAAATGTTCTGCCTGAACTCGACGACGAGTTTGCCAAAGACGTCTCTGAATTTGAGACGCTTGCGGAGTACCGCGAGGACCTGAAAAGAAAGCTGCAAACCGTGCGCGAGAAATCGGCGGCCGAGGAGTTTGAGGGCAGACTGCTCGATAAGCTGCTGGAAGGCCTGGAAGCGGACATTCCAGCCTGCATGATCGAACAGCAGCTCGACCGGATCGCAGAGGACTTTGAATACCGTCTTCGCGCGCAGGGAATGACGCTGGACGGTTACCTCCAAATGAGCGGCATGGATATGGACGGCTTCCGCAACACCTTCCGCGATCGCGCCGAGCATCAGGTCAAGACGACGCTGGCGCTGGAAGCGGTCGTCAAGGCGGAAAATTTCGACGTCACGGAAGAGGACATCGAGGCGGAATACGCCAAGCTGAGCGAGCAGTACAAGACGCCGGCCGAGGAGCTGAAAAAGTATATGAGCCCCGAAGCGGTCAAGGAAGATATGCTGAAAACCAAGGCTGTCGACCTGATCAAGGAAACGGCTGTCAAGCTGGATCCGAAGCCCGAAGAAGAGGAAAAAACGGAAGAAGCGGCCAAAGACAGCGCGGCTGAAGCCTCTGAAAAAGACGGGGACGCCGCCGGCGAATAATTTTCCGAAATCTGGATATAACTAAGTAGACCGTCTCGGGCGGCGACGGAACCCCGCGCGGCGCGTCGACGGAGGCGTTTCGGCTGCGGCGCTGTGAAGCGAAGAGAACGCAGCGGCTTCTCCGGCGGCGAAGACGGCGTTTGAAACGATTCTCGTCCGGAGCGGTTTATTTGGAGTTTACAACGAAGGGATGGTTTTTATGAGCTTAGTGCCGATGGTTATCGAACAGACCAACAGAGGCGAGCGCAGCTACGATATTTTTTCGAGACTGCTGAACGACAGAATTATTTTCCTGCACGAAGAGGTCAACGACGTCACGGCGGGTCTGGTCGTCGCGCAGTTACTTTACCTTGAAGCGCAGGATCCCGATAAGGACATCTCTCTGTATATCAACAGTCCGGGCGGCTCTATTACGTCCGGTATGGCGATTTACGATACCATGCAGTATATCAAGGCCGACGTCTCGACGATCTGCGTGGGCATGGCGGCGAGTATGGGCGCGTTCCTGCTCGCGGCTGGCGCGCCGGGCAAGCGCTTTGCGCTGCCCAACAGCGAAATCATGATCCACCAGCCGTCCGGCGGCGCGCAGGGACAGGTCAGCGATATCAAGATTCACGCGGAGAGAATCATCGCCATCCGCTCGAAGATGAACGAGATGCTCGCCCAAATGACGGGAAAACCGCTCAGCATAGTCGAAGCCGATACGGAACGCGACCATTTCATGACCGCGGAGGAAGCCAAGGAATACGGGCTGATCGACGCGATTTTGAACCGGCAAAAATAAAGTCGGCGTAATCTGGTGGGAGACTACGGCCGAAAACCGCTTTTTCTGTAAGCCGTTTGCCTCTACCCTGCGTAAACGGCGTGTTCGGCGAAGCGCGTCATGAAGATGAACAGCCGTACAGAGAACACCGGTAAGAGCGTGATCTTTTCAATCTCAAAGCAGGCCCATTCCGGCTTGCTTTGAGATTATACTTTGACAGGAGAATCACATGGCGAGAAACGACGATAAACGATTGATATGCTGCTCCTTCTGCGGACGGCCGCAGACGGAGTCGAACCGGATTATCTCCGGCGACAGCGCTTATATCTGCGACGAGTGTATTCGCCTCTGCTATCAGATGATTGCTGATGAGGAGGAGGAGCGCTATACCGGACATCGCTCGGCCGCAAAGGCGCCTGAGGGTCCGTTGCCGAGGCCGAGCGAGATGAAAGCGATTTTGGATCAATATGTCATCGGACAGGATGAAGCGAAGATCGCGCTTGCCGTGGCGACCTATAACCACTATAAGCGCGTGTATTTCAATGCCGACTCTGATATCGAGCTGCAAAAGAGCAACATCCTGCTTCTCGGCCCGACCGGGTGCGGCAAAACCTATCTGGCGCAGACGCTGGCGAAAACGCTGAAAGTGCCGTTTGCCATCGCCGACGCGACGACGCTGACCGAAGCCGGTTATGTCGGCGAGGATGTGGAAAACATTCTGCTGCGCCTGATTCAGGCGGCCGACTATGACATCGAACGGGCCGAACGCGGCATTATCTATATCGACGAGATCGACAAGATCTCCCGAAAGAGCGAAAATACCTCCATTACGCGCGACGTCAGCGGTGAAGGCGTCCAGCAGGCGCTGCTGAAACTGCTGGAAGGGACGATCGCCAATGTCCCGCCGCAGGGCGGCCGCAAGCACCCGCAGAAGGAATTTATTCAGATCGATACGACCAATATTCTCTTTATCTGCGGCGGCGCTTTCGACGGGATCGACAAGATCATCGAGCAGCGCGTCAATATTAAGAACATAGGCTTCAACGCGAAGGTTACATCGAAAAAGGAGCGCGACGCATCGTCTATTCTCAAAGAGGTCGAAGCGCACGATATCGTCAAATTTGGCCTGATCCCGGAGCTGGTCGGGCGTCTGCCGGTCATTATTTCTCTGTCCCAACTTGACGAAAAGGCTCTGGTACGCGTCTTGACCGAGCCGAAAAACGCGCTCACACGGCAGTATATCCACATTTTTGAGATGGAAAACGTTAAGCTTACGTTTGAGGAAGACGCGATTCGGGCGGTGGCCGAGGCGGCGGTGAAGAAGAACATCGGCGCGCGCGGTCTGCGCTCGATTCTGGAAAGCATTCTGATCGGCCCAATGTATGAAATCCCGTCCGAAGAGGATGTCATTGAGGTCGTCATTACGCGCGACTGCGTGGAGAAAAAGACGCCGCCGGTCGTCAAGCGGATTCCAGGCAAGCGTACCGCGATGCTTCCCAACCATCGATAACAAAGACCGCGGGCCCGAATCGGAAGCGACGGTATGTTGTTTCCCGCCGCCGCGGCGTATCCAAGTTGTCACGCGGCGCTGTGTACTCCTTGTTGGGGTTTTCAGCGCCGCATTTTTCTGATAGCGCGCAGTCTCTGGGCGGAGAGCGCCGCCGCCGTTCGGAGAAAAACAGGTTTTTGGATTCCGGTATGATGTGCGATATAGCCGCAGATCTCCTCGCATAGAGACGGACGGGCCGGATCCCGTTCCAAACTGTGAGCAGAGGGCGACGGGGAGTGCGCTGTGAATATAGACACCTGAAAGGAGATGCGGATGCTGAACCTTCAAAAAACGCAGTTTATCAAATCGGCGGCGTCAAAGGCGGATTTTCTTTTTGACGGCAGACCGCTGATCATTTTGGCCGGACGTTCCAATGTCGGCAAATCCTCCGTCATCAACTCACTGCTGAATCGAAAAAATTTTGCGCGTGTCGGTGCGGCGCCCGGCAAAACCACGCAGATCAACTATTTCCTCGTCGATGAAAGGCTCTATCTCGTTGATCTGCCCGGTTACGGCTATGCGAAGCGGTCGTTTGAAGAGCGCGACCGCTGGGCGGCTCTGATCGGCGATTTTTTTCAACGCTGTGCCGCGACGCCGTCGCTGGCCTGCGGCGCGTTGGTGATTGACGCGCGGCATGGTCCGCTCGAAGCCGATCTGACAATGGCCGACTATTATGCCGCGGCGGGGCTCGATTTTTTTGTCGTCGCCAATAAGAGTGATAAACTGAACAAAACCGCATTCGCCGACCGCTCGCGGGAAATTCGGGCGGCCTTTGAAGGCAGGGCGGATGTGTTGATGTATTCTGCGGAAAAGGGAACCGGGCGTACCGGTTTGCTGGACAAAGTCGATTGCTTTGTACGGCGCGGTATGGCGCATAATGAGGAGGAATTGAAATGAAGCTGGCAAAGACCCTGTATCAGGACCGAACGAGGTGGGCAGTGCTGGAGGGCGATGCGGTTTGCTTCCTATCGGGGACGCCGTATGACGGTATCCGTTTGGACGGCGAACGCGCGCCGCTGTCGGCGTGCCGGCTGCTGGCGCCGTGCGACGCCTCCAAGGTAGTGGCCATCGGCAAAAACTACTATGACCACGCGATAGAGTTCGGAGAAGCGGTTCCCGCCAATCCGACCATTTTTATCAAGCCGAACACGGCGATTATCAATCCGCTGGACGCCATTGTCTATCCCTCTGCCTCCAAGCGTGTGGACTATGAATGCGAGCTCGCGCTTGTGATCTCCAAACGCGCTTCCCATGTCAAGGCCGCCGATGCTAAGGACTATATCCTCGGCTATACATGTCTGAACGACGTGACGGCGCGCGATCTGCAAAAGCTCGACGAGCAGTGGGCGCGAGGCAAGGGCTTTGACACCTTCTGTCCGATCGGCCCGATCCTCACCGATGAGGTCGATCCCTATGCCGGTCTCCGCGTCGAGACGCGGCTGAACGGCGAACAGAAGCAGTGCAGCACCACGGATAAGCTGATGTGGGGGATCTATGAGCTGATTGAGTTTATCACCGACTGTATGACGCTGCTGCCAGGCGATGTCGTGACCACGGGGACGCCGGCCAATATCGGGCCGATGCAGCGGGGAGATACGGTTTCCGTGATCGTCGAGGGCATCGGAGAGCTGACAAATCCCGTCATATAGAGAAGGTCTATGCAAAGATTCAGCGAAACCAAAGCAGGGAGAAACGGAAATTTCCGTTCCTCCCTGTCTCACAGTTCTGGTGTTTTGCAGATAATTGCATAATGTCTGCTCCGGAGCCTCATGCCGCCGAGGGTCTTATTTTGACGGGCAGATAAACCGCTTTGAGAGACAAACCGCATAGCTTGTTCCGACGCTGTCAGCCGCTGGATCAATCCAGAAGCAGCATGATGATACAGTGGTCGTGGGAACCATGGCGGTGGCGGCCGGCGCCATAAAAACGGCGTAATAAACAAAGTCTCCGGCGTGACCCGATCAGAGGCCAAAACGGAGAGGGATTGGATAAGGAGGATAGCATTGCAGGGGAAAGACCATTTGCGGATCCGATCCGCTGAGGAGAAAGACGTAGGCCTGATTCTGCATATGATCCGCGCGCTGGCGGAATATGAACGCATGGCCGATCAGGTGACGGCGACAGAGGCGCTGCTCGTCGAATGGCTGTTTGAAAAACGCGTGGCCGAAGTGCTGATTGCAGAGTCAGGTGAAAAAGCGGTCGGTTTTGCGCTGTACTTTTTTAATTTTTCGACTTTTCTCGGAAAAGCCGGGATCTATCTTGAAGATTTGTATGTGCTCCCCGAATATCGCCGCCGCGGAATCGGCAAACGGCTCCTGCAAACGCTGGCGTCAAAAGCGGTTCAACGCGGTTGCGGCCGTCTTGAATGGAGCTGCCTCGATTGGAATGAAGCGAGTATCCGTTTTTACCGCTCGCTTGGCGCAGCAGCGATGTCGGACTGGACGGTTTACCGGCTCACTGGCGAAACGCTTGCCGCGCTGGCGGGCGGCGTTTCCGAGCCGGACAGATGACAAAACGCAGGACAGCACAACGGATACAACTGCTCTGAAAACAAATACAGAATCAAAAAAAAATGAACTGCCGTATCAGCAGAGCGAAAGCAACCGCTGTTTGCATGTTCCGGCTCTGTCACTGACCGGACAGGAGGTTTCAGAACGACCAAATCCCTCCGCCCATGCGGCGAGATAGATCACAGGCATCCAATACAGAGCGC
>ERZ772860.2502-NODE-2502-length-10377-cov-3.860783_pt1 | contig 10377 bp, 5 predicted proteins | sample MGYA00511342_ERZ772860 | MGnify/ENA primary metagenome ERZ772860 (study PRJEB29015, sample SAMEA2737665) | human gut metagenome | biome: human gut; feature: human-associated habitat; material: faeces | place: China | collected 2012 ... | reverse complement strand
CTGAGCCAGGATCAAACTCTTCATTGTAAATATAATGTTTTTGTTTTCTCTGTTTATATACTCAAGACTACCTGTTATTTATTAGAGTAATTGACGGTTTGTTTTAAACCTTTGTTACTTGCATGCCCTGTTTCCAGTGCAGTGCAAGTCCCTTGTACTTCTCTACAAAATAGTTTTATGTAATTTCTTTCAAAGAACTCTTTGCTGTCTCGGTGGTGAGTGGTGTACCGCTCGTCCCGTTTAGCGAGTGCAAAATTACGGACTTTTTCCATAACCGCCAAATGTTTTCGCAATTATTTTTCAAGAAAAAATTGCGCGAAAAGGACAAGGCGCTAAAAGACAACGCTTTGCGCCCTGAAAAATTTTTCGACTTTTTTCGATCGACAACACGGCAAAGGTAGGAAACGCTAAGAATTTGGCAAAAATATATTCTGGAAATTGTTGGGTTTTATGCCAAAGAACATGGTTTCGGAAGGAAAATTGGGGGCGAAAGGCTGTTATCGCGTTATTACATATATATGGGCAGAGCTTTCTCAACGTGACTGTGGCCCTGTCTTTGCGACAAAATGAGCTACAATGCTGCGCCCCGTCCTACGCCAAGGTGTTTGTTTATTCGTCGGTACGCCGTCTGAGACCAGGAACTATATTTTGTTGTCTACTCGCGGCCGAAGGTAGCGCTACTCGCGGCCGACGGTAGCATTACTCGCGGCCGCGAGTAGCACGAACGGCGGCCGCGAGTAGACAAGTTCCTAAAGAGTTTCAGGGCTGACATCTTGTTTTATCCTTGCGAAGTAATGCGTCGGTCCTGGGGAACTGAGACGACTGCACACCGTCCCATGTTCGCTGACAAGCATAGGGACAGGGGGACGAAATCCGCCATGTGCTTGCTTTTTGCCGTTTCCGAAGATAAAAAACAAGCCCTCTGGCAGTTTGTTTAACAGCTTTTTTCTACTTTTGCAAAAATATATAATTCTACAAGCGTTCCAACGCTGAAACTTAGGCCGTTAGAACGCCACTTCAAACAACACACCATAATGATTACAGAAAACCAGGGCATATATGATGCCCGCAAATTGGGCAAGGCAAAGTTTGCAGTGCTCGGTGTTCAGCACCTTTTTGCCATGTTTGGCGCAACCATCCTCGTTCCGCTCATCACCGGCCTCGACGTGAGCGCCACCCTACTCTTTGCAGGTATCGGCACCCTCATTTTCCATTTCATCTCCCAACTAAAAGTGCCGGCATTCCTCGGCTCGAGTTTCGCCTTCCTCGGCGGTTATGCCTCTGTCAAGCAGCTATGCGTGGCACAGGGCCTCACCAACGAGGTGGCGCTCGACTATGCCTGCATCGGCGTGGCCGCAGCGTCGCTGCTCTATTTCGTCATGGCCTTTTTGCTCAAGATGTTCGGCACGGAGAAGGTGATGCGCTTCTTCCCGCCCGTGGTGACAGGTCCGATGGTCATCGCCATCGGTCTGACACTCTCTGGCTCTGCCATCAGCAACTGCCAGCAAAACTGGCTACTCGCCGTCACGGCCATCGCCATTGTCATCGCCACGTCGATCTGGGGCAAGGGCATCATCAAGATTGTGCCGATTCTGCTCGGCGTACTCGGCTCCTACATCCTGGCGGCCGCAACGGGCGAGGTTGACTTCACGAAGCTCAGCGAGGTGGCTTGGGTGGGACTGCCCATTAACATGGAGCGCACGGCATTTGCCGTCATGCAGTCGCCCAATTTCGACCTCATCATCACGTCGGTCATCGCCATCTTCCCCATTGCCTTTGCCACCATCATGGAGCACATCGGCGACATGTGTGCCATCCAGAGCACGGTTGGCAAGAACTTCATCAAAGACCCCGGCCTTCACCGCACGCTCAGCGGCGATGGTTTGGCCACATTCTTGGCTTCTCTCTTCGGGGCTCCTGCCAACACGACATACGGCGAGAACACGGGCGTGCTCAACCTCACGAAGGTGTTTGACCCCGCCGTGATCCGCCTGGCGGCCTGCTTCGCCATCCTGCTCAGTTTCTGCCCCAAATTCGCCTGCCTCATCGGATTGATGCCTGCTGCCACCATCGGCGGCGTGAGCCTCATTCTCTATGGCATGATTTCGGCCGTCGGCGTGCGCAACCTCGTTGAAGCCTCGGTCGACTTCTCGTCGTCGCGCAACGTGTTTGTTGCCGCTCTCATCCTCGTGGTATCGATTGGCGTGCAATACGGCACAAACGGTGGTGTGCAAATCGGCCCCGTCGCCATCTCCGGCCTGGCGCTCGCCGCCCTCGTCGGCATTTTCCTCAACGCCATCCTCCCCGAACAGCTCGGCATGAAGGTGAAGAGCTTCAAGGGGAAGGACAAGTCGCACTTGAAATAATGCTGAAACACCACATGAGGAATCACCATGACGGACCGACGCCTTGGTATCTATTAAGGATTCAGCGAGAACATAAGTCGGTGTTCTATATTAAATAAAGTTGGTATTAAAACCCAGCATGAAATTTTGAACACCTACATATCACGCGAAACAAACATCATATCCTATCCACCTTATGATTTCAAATACCAAACTTTTGCTATTCGTTGCCGCCTTCCTGCTCTTCATCGGCCTGGCCGACATGAAGGCGACGGCACAGGTCGTTGAAAACCCGAAAGAGGTGTGCGACCTTTTAAACCGTATCGGTGGGGAAGGCACTGCCGAACGCATCGCCACCACCATCGACCCTTCCGTGGCCTCGGCAGGCAGAGAAGCCTTTGTGCTGACGTCGCAAGACGGGAAACCCTGCATCAAAGGTTCAAACGTTTCGGCGCTGACCACGGGCATCAACTGGTATCTCAACCACTATGCACACGTCAACATCGCCTGGAACAATCTGACGACCGACCTCTCGCAGGTGGAGCTCCCCGTGCCGACGAAGCAGGAGAAACACTCCACGACCGTTGGCTACCGCTACTACCTCAACTATTGCACCTTCTCTTATTCCATGTCGACTTGGACTTGGGAGCGCTGGCAAAAGGAAATCGACTGGATGGCGCTCCACGGCATCAACATGCCGCTGCAAATCGTTGGTCTCGACGTGGTGTGGCAGAAGCTCCTCACGCAAGATTTGGGATATACCGACGACGAGGCCAACGCCTTCATCGCCGGACCGTGTTTCCAAGCTTGGTGGGGCATGAACAATCTGCAGGGATGGGGCGGCAAGAACCCGGCATGGTGGTATAAGCGCCAGGAGGCCCTCGCAAAGAAAATTCTGGCCCGCGAGCGCGAACTGGGCATGGAACCGGTTTTGCCGGGCTACGCCGGCATGGTGCCGAGCGACATTGCCAAGAAAGGCTATTCGGCCAACAACCAGGGAAACTGGTGCGGCTTCCTGCGTCCTTACATTCTTGACCCCAACACGGAGGCGTTTGCCGAAATCTCCGCGAAATATTACGCACGCCTCGCGGAGGTGATGGGCACGTCGACCTACTACAGCATGGACCCCTTCCACGAAGGGGCCAACACGAGCGGCATCGACGTGGCCTCGGCCTACAAGCGCATCGGCGAAGCGATGTTCAAGGCCAACGGCAAAGCGAAATGGGTCATCCAGTTTTGGCAATGGAGCCAGGCGCAATATAATGTGCTTTCGCAAGTGTCGAAAGGCAAACTCATCGTGCTCGACCTCTTCAGCGATGCCCACACGCATTTCGGAGAATATAACGGACACGATGCTGTTTACTGCATCCTCCCGAATTTCGGCGGACGCACGGGACTCTTCGGCCGCCTCTCGAAGGTGATGAAGGATTTCTACGCACAGAAATCGTTGAACACCAACGTGAAGGGCGTTGGGGCAACGCCGGAGGCCATCGAGCAGGTGCCGGTGCTCTATGACGCCTTCTTCGAACTTCCCTGGCGCACCTCGGCTCCTTCGCCGCAGGCGTGGCTGAAGGATTATACGTTGGCACGCTATGGCACATCAAACACGGCGGCACAGAAGGCCTGGGAACTGGTGCGCAACTCGGCGCTAAATTGCGAAACTTCATTGCAAGGCCCCCACGAGGCGGTGTTCTGCGCTCGTCCATCGCTCACTGTCGACCGCGTGTCGAGCTGGGGCGGAACGGGCATTTTCTATGACACACAGATGATGGTGGGCGCTGCCCACAACATGCTGGCGGCACAGTTATCGGGGACCAACTACAGTTATGACTTGACGGATTTCTCTCGCCAGGCACTGACCGACTACGGCCACCAGCTCCTCGTTTCCATCAACGAAGCGGCCAAAAGCCCAAACGAGACGGAGGCTTATGCCAAACGACGGGACGCTTACTTGCAACTGATGCTTGACCTTGACGAACTGCTCTCCACCAACGAGAATTTCATGCTCGGACGCTGGACGAACATGGCACGGGGCATTGCCGACGAGGCGGAAGGCACCACAGAAGCCGACCGCCAATGGCTTGAACTCAACAATGCGCGAACGCTGATTTCGACGTGGGGCGACGAGAACTCAAGCGAGGGCAGCGGACTGCGCGATTATTCCTACCGCGAATGGGCAGGCATGATGAAGGATTTCTATTATCCGCGCTGGCAAGCGTTTTTCAACAACCGCGACAACGGAAAGGTCCTTCCAAACTGGTTTGCCAACGACTGGAAATGGGCGCACAACGCTTCGCTGAGCTATTCCGACCAACCAACGGGCAACACGGCTGAAGTGGCGGCACGCCTGCTCGGAAAGTATTTCGCAACGCTGCAAAAGACTGACGGCACTCCTTATTATATATACCGCTACCTCGCCACCGATGCGACATCAACTCTCGTGTTTTCCGCACTGCGCGGAGAGACGTTCACGCTGCCACTGGCAACGCCAACCGACGGAACGACGCTTTCTTTCGGCATCGACCTGGACAACGATGGCACCATCGCCGACAACGAAATGACGGAAACGACCGCGATGAACATTCCGGCAACGGCGGCATGCGGCAAAGCGAAAGCGATGCTGAAATTCAACGACGGCACGCAACTGCTCTTCACCGTTATCCTCAAGGACAACATCACGGAGGCGAGAAGCGTGACGGTGCAGACGGCCGACGCGAAACAGGGGCGCGTGCAGATTTCTGGGACAACGAAACTCACGGTGACAAACGCCAAGGAAGTGACCATGCGTGCCACTCCCACCAATGGCTGCGAATTTCTCAACTGGACGGATGATTCAGGACGCGTGGTGAGCACGGAGAACCCGTACACCTATTATGGCGCGGCGCCGCAGACTTTCACGGCACATTTCTTTGCCGACAAATGGGGCATGCCGCAGGAGAACATGGCGGACTACAACGACATGAAATCCTTCGGGCAATTTCTCCGCTCCATCGCTGTGACGCAAAATGGCGGTGAAGAGAAAAACGTCTATGCTGCTACTGACTGTCCTGAATCGCTCTGCCAGACAACGCAGACGGTGAAGGCGCCACAAGGCAGCCGCTTCAAACTCCACTGGCTTTCTTCTGGCGGCCTCAACTATTGCCGCCTCTCGGCCTACATCGACCTCAACGCCGACGGCGACTTTGAGGACGAGGGGGAAGTGTTGGAAGTTTACGGCAAGAAGGAAAGTCCCACCAACGATGCGCTGAACGATTATGTCTTGACCGTGACGCTCCCCTACGACCTGCCACTGGGCATCACCCGCATCCGTTTGCGCTTCGACAGTTCCTGGGCTTCGGGCTGGGACAGCAAGACGGACGGCATGCCGGCCAAGAGCGAAACGAAGCGCATGGTGTATGACATCCCCGTGTTGGTGACGGACAAATCGTCGGAGGCTTGCACCGTGACGGTGAAATCGGCCGACATGAAAAAAGGAACGGCTGACGCCAACGGCCAGCCCGACACTTACACCTACCGCGCCGGCGAGGAAATCGTGTTGCGTGCCTACCCTGCCGACGGCTATGCCGTTGACCACTGGACGGACACCTACGGACGCCGCGTGCCACAGGCCTGGAGCGATGGCAATTTCCTCCGTTTCTACGCCCCCGAGAGTGGCACATATACGGTGGTTTTCAAACCTGCAACCACCGACGGCATCAGTGCCGTTGAAAACTCTGCTGCCAAGGCCGCCTATGTCTATGACTTACTGGGCCACAAATTCGCCAACGGCAGTTTTCAGCACCTCCCTTCACGCATCTACATCGCAAACAAAGAAAAACGGATGGGCAAGTGAACGGACTGCCGCCAGGCAAACTGAAAGCGACACCATTTACCACCTACGTATAAAGCCAAAGCGGATGGAAACGTTTAAACGTTTCCATCCGCTTTGGCTTTTGTGGAGAGAGGGGGAGCTATGTCGGCGGGCCAGCTGTTTATTTAGTAATGGTAAAAGAATAACTTATTTCTTCTTGCCCATCCAGTTGATATTGTAACTCAACGTGAGCATGAAGTAACGGGGCAAGACATCCGTGTAGCGCTCAATGCGCCCCGTGGTGGTCACTTCGCTCTGATAAACACGGTTCTGAGCGAGAAGGTCGTGGATCTTGAAATGGAGTCCGAGGCGGTCATCGAAGAAATATTTTGAAAGCGAAGCGTCCCAGTTGGTCACGGTTTGATTAAGCAAAGCCTGACTGTTGCCGGCATAGAAGACGGTTCGCACGAAGGTGGCAAGCTGGATGCCGAAAGGCAGCGTGTAACTGAGGTCGCCATAGAGCACCGTTTCGCGATAGTCGTCGCTCATGCCTGGCTGGCGCACATGGCGGAAAGCAGTGGTCCAACGGCCATAGAAACGGAATTTCTCACCAATGGTGGCTTGCAGGCCGAGACCTGGCGTGAAGCCCACGTTGCGCAGAAGACCAGCGGCGGCAGTCTGTCCAGCAAGGCTGGAGCGGTTTTCGGCCTGATAATAGTCGGAATCGAAGAAGACGCTGAGATAGAAGCGTTTTTTGGCATCGAGCGGTGTCGAAAACCGCGTGCTTCCCTGAACGGCATGCGTGCGCGAGGTGTTGACGGGCTGATAGGTGCGAAGGGCCGTGGCAGCATCGTAAGACGACTGCATGGCGATGTCGTTGTGCAAACGGCGGTAATTAGCGTCGATATTCCACGAACGGCCCGACTTGATATGTTGCAAACGATAGGCAGAACCCACCTGATGGGTGAAGGAATTGCCAAGTTGCTCATTGCCCAAGAAGCGGTTGAGCGGGTCGGAGGCGTCGCGGATGGGAAGAAGTTGCAGGAGGGAGGGCATGGCGGGCCGACCCTGATAGCGGGCCGACCACTCCGGCATCCACGTGCGGCCTTCGCGGCTCTCGCGCTTCCAGCGGAGCGTCAAGTCGGGCTTAAAGAAGAAGCCGCTGCGAAGGGGACGGTATTGGCGGCCTTCGCGGTCGTAGTTGAGCGTGCTGCGCTGGTAATAGAAAGCCTCGTCGCCCTCAAGGAGGAGAGACGTGCCGTTGCTGAAAAGTATCTTGTGGGAGAAACGCAGACCAGCCTCGGCCTTTTCTTCTTTTTCAACAGCGTAGTAGCTGTTGGCCTCATCAAGGCATACCGACTGCCAAGACGTTGAAGGAAGCTGGCCGAGCTGTTGAAGCGCCCATCCCTGTCCTTCGGCCCATTCCGTCATACGTTCAAGACGATATTCAGGATGATTGGACGTTCCGTAGCGGTAGGTATAGCGCAGGCGGGGCGTCAAGACGCCATCGTAACGCTTGAGATGTTCATATTTATGCACCCATTCGAGTTCGGGATTCAGATCAAGAGTATAGTCGCGATGAAAACGATAACGGCGGCGGGCGTCGGTGGCGGGTTCGGCATACGTTGTCAAGCGATAGTTGGCAAAATCATGCCGCTTCAGCGTGGCATGCTTCAGCGTTGCATTGAAGTTGAGAAGGTCGGAGCCGAAGACAAACGTTGACTTCCAAACTGGACGGTGGCTCACGCTGCGCTGACGCACCAACGACGGGGAGAGGAGGCTGTTGAGCAGGGCATTTTCCGCCCCCTTTGCCTCTTCAAGACGGATGATGCTGTCGAGCGAAAGGTCGCTCCATGCGTTTCTGGCAGGAAGGTAATAAGACAGGGCGCGATAATCGTTCAGATTGCGGTTGCGGGAGAAATTGAAGTCATAGCTGATGGTGTGTTGCCAGTGTCCAGACTTCCTAATACGCAGGGCGGTGGCGGCCTCAGCGGCGAGGTCTTCACCATCAAAATGCTCTTCGATACGGTTCATGAGGTTGGTCGACGAGAGATAGGTCTCCTCGTTCCGCCAACTATTCTTCTCGCTGTCTTTTCTGCTGACGGAACCACTGGCCGTTAAACGCCATGTTCCGTTTGGCTCCATATAATAAGAGAGACGGGCTGTCTTTCTACGGATTCTCCCCGATGGATCGGGATCTTCCATATTGGCGATGTCCATCATCTGGCGGTTCAAGTTGAAATTGTTGACATCGGCATTGACGGAGAACATCTGGCGGTCGTCGGCACGCATCAAGAAGGCTTGCCCGCCCCAGAGGTTATCGGTGCCGCCATCAGCAGAAATTTTGGCCATCCACATGCCGATGTACTGTCGCTTGAGGCGCACGTCCATGACATAGTTTTCGTCGTGCATATCCTTGCCCGTGAGTTCCGAGAGTTCTCCGGCCTTGTCGTAGACCTTTATGCGGCTGACCACATAAGCGGGCAAATTGTCGAGCGCGGCCTGGATGTTTCCGTTGAAGAAATCCTTGCCGCTGATGAGCAGGTTGTCAACGCGCTTACCGTTGATTTTGATTTCTCCATTGTTCAGTTCGGCCCCGGGAAGCTGCTGCACGAGTTTTCTGAGCGATTCCGTTTGGGCCAGGTTAAAAGCATCGGCATTATATATGATTGTGTCGCCCCTGTAGAACATCTTGATGCGCGTTCCTCTGACCTCAGCCTCGCCAAGCTGTTGCTCCTTGGCGCAGGGGATGAGATAGATGGCAGGCACTTTCACCTTCGTTTTTCCATTTTCAGGCACCACCTTGCTGCGGTATTCTTCAAAGCCCTTTGCTTCAACCACGAGCATATAGCCCTCTCTGGCTGGCGCGACAAGCGAAAACGTTGCACCGCTATGTTTGTCGACAAAAGTGTTGCTCCAATGGTCGCCTCTCTCGGTGATGAGCTGATAGCGCGTGGTGTCGGTTGCAAGAACGGTTTCTCCATCCATCGTCATGAGGCGCACAACGGCACGGCTCACGCCTTCACGCGTCAACACACTGCTGACGTCGCCTTTTATCTGGATTTCCTGGGCAGTGGCACACAACGCGCTAAGCGTTAGGATGAACATTAACAATCTTTTCATGGGTACATCGGGGATTTAAGTCTTTTATATATTGGCCGCAAAGGTAACTTTTTTTTAAAAAAAAAATCTTGAGCCCATGATTTTTTGATACTACGCCATTGAATGTCTATGGGGCTAACGGTTTGTTTACGGCCTTGTCGCCAAGCCATCACGACTAAGAAATGCCAGAATTGGCATTTCTTAGTCGTGCAATATAGAATGTACACGGATTTTTTTTGCAATATTGCCACTTTTTCCGTGTATAGAATCACGTACAACCCATGGTTTAAGTTGTATTTCTGCTTCCATCTCGAATCTATAGAAACCAAAAACAGCGGCCTACGATTTCTCGTAAGCCGCCGTAATAGAAGCGTGGACCAGCTAGGGCTTGAACCTAGGACCTCCAGATTATGAGACCAATAGAATGATAGTCCGCGATATTCCGTTATTATAAACTTTCATTGATTACCAACGGGTTAGAAGCACTAAAGTTAAATCTACAATAAAACGAGAAAGGAGGCCAACATTAAAGGCCTTCTTTCTCGTTTTATCGAGATTATTTCTTCAAGAAGCCATATTCATACACATTAGGCTCTATGTGAGCAGCAAGTAGTTTCATGGACTGTCTGAGGTCGGCAAGCAAGGCATTATAGGTTGCATCCTCGCTGGTGGAGTTCATTTGGACCTTTCCACTCTTCGTGGTCTTTGTGCCTTGGAAGTGCATCTTTATATCATAGTAAGAAGCATTAGGGTTGGCTCCTGCTTGTTTGTGATAGTAACGCCATAGCTCTCTTCCGGCATCCAATACAGCTTGTGCTTCTTGTGAAAACTCCAAAGGTTCTGTAGGAGTGAATGAATTGCCATCTGGTGTCTGAGCTTCTTGCTCTGTAAATAGGTCTTGTATTGTTCCTTCTTGCAGAGGCTTTTCCTCTTTCACTTTGCCCATGATGAAGTCGTGCATAAAATGACTCTCGAAGTTGTCTTGTGCGCCTACCTCTTCCTCGCTGAATGGAATCCAATGGTTAGTGCCATGCTGGCTTTGGATTCTATTTTGCCCACTGAAAAGAGAATAGATTAGACAATTGTATAGGGTGTCCAGTTCGTTGTACCAATTTTAGCTCACTTTCCTAAGCGTTTTGG
>ERZ772860.2501-NODE-2501-length-10378-cov-3.505473_pt1 | contig 10378 bp, 7 predicted proteins | sample MGYA00511342_ERZ772860 | MGnify/ENA primary metagenome ERZ772860 (study PRJEB29015, sample SAMEA2737665) | human gut metagenome | biome: human gut; feature: human-associated habitat; material: faeces | place: China | collected 2012 ... | reverse complement strand
GGGGGCCTTGGTATCAAAAAGCAAGGACAGCCTACAGGTTGGCGGCGTACCAGTCGCCGGCCAGACGCAGGCCGGTGCGCACGTCGAACTGGGGTTCATAGCCCAGCAGGGTGCGGGCGCGGGTGATGTCGGCCAGGGAGTGGCGCACGTCACCGGCGCGGAAATCGCGGTGCGTGGCCGTGGCCGTGGCGGCCTCGGGCATATGGCGCACCACTTCCTCACGGATGAGGTCGAACAGTTCGTTCAGTGTCGTGCGCTGGCCAAAAGCCACGTTGTAGACCTTGTTGCGGGCTTCGGCCGTGGCGAAGCTGGCCAGCAAGTTGGCCTGCACCACGTTGTCGATGTAGCAGAAGTCGCGGCTGGTCTCGCCGTCGCCGTTGACGAAGACGGTCTCTTTCTTCAGCAGGCTGGCGAACCACTGGGGGATGACGGCGGCGTAGGCACCGTAGGGGTCCTGACGCTGGCCGAAAACGTTGAAGTAACGCAGGCCCACGGTGGTGAAATCATAGCAGCGGGCGAAGACGTCGGCGTAGAGTTCGTCCACATATTTGGTCACGGCATAGGGCGACAGGGGATGACCGATCTTGTCTTCCACCTTGGGCAGTTCGGGGGAATCGCCGTAGGTGGAGGAGGAGGCGGCGTACACGAAGCTCTTCACGCCCGCATCACGCGCTGCCACCAGCATGTTGAGGTAACCGGTGATGTTGCAGCTGTTGGACAGGATGGGATCGTCGATGGAACGCGGCACGGAACCCAGGGCGGCCTCATGCAGCACATGGTCCACGCCTTCGCAGGCCTTGCGGCAGGTATCCAGATCGCGGATGTCGCCTTCGATGAAGGTGAAGCGGCTCCAGGCTTCGGGGCCCACCAGGGCCTCCACCATGTCCAGGTTCTTCTGGTAACCGGTGAGGAAGTTGTCCAGGCCCACCACGGTCTGCCCCATCTTGAGCAGATGTTCCAGCAGGTTGGAGCCGATGAAACCGGCAACGCCGGTCACCAGCCAGGTGGAGGGTTCGGCACGCATCTTTTCGCACAGTTGGGTATAGGCGCTCATATTGCCTTCCTTATCAAAGGTCGTAGTTGCCCGCCGGGAGGCCGCGAAAACGGGAGATCCCGCCTTCGCGGCACAGACGGCGTGCTTTCCTTGTACGCTGTGCCGACGCCGCTGTCAAAAGACACGCCCCCTCCCCCGGCAGGGGCTTTTTTGCGCATCCTGCCGGAATCGCGTTTTTTTGTCCGTGGCCTGCCCCCGCCCGCAGGGCCCCTTTGCCTCTTTTCAGCGGCAAGGGATGCTGGTATAGCCCGTGAAGAGCCCACCACACAGGAGACCGGCCAGACCTGGCCGGCACGTCTCCCTTTCCGGTCCGGCCAGGCGGGGATGCTCTTTGCCCCGCAGGACAGACAGCGCCCCATCACGGAGCGTACCCGCCGGACAGGTGGGCAAAGGATATGCCGTGAAAATACTCATCCTGGGCAATCAGGCCCGTTCCACTTCCAATTTCTGGACCGTCCTCATGCGCCGCATGCGTGCCGCCGGGCATGAGGTCCTTTGCGCCGTGCCCGCGGGCGACGACGCTGCCGAGGCCGCCATCCGCGCCATCGGCGAAGAAGATCCCGCCTTCCAGAAAGGCCCGGCCGTGCGCCTGTGCCACTATCCCCTGGACCGCAAGGGCCTCAATCCCCTGCGCGACATGGCCACCATGCACGCCCTGTACCGCCTGTTCAAACGGGAAAAGCCGGATCTGCTCTTCGCCACCACCATCAAGCCCGTCATCTACGGCTGCATGGCGGCGCGTCTGGCGCGGGTGCCGCACATCTACGCCACCATCACCGGCCTGGGCTACGCCTTCGAGGCGGACACCTTTTTCAAGAAATGCGTCAACCGCCTGAGCATCGGCCTGTACCACTGCGCCCTTGCCGGGGCCGAAGGCGTGTTTTTCCAGAACCGTGACGATGCGGAGCTGTTCCGCAAGGTCGGCATCCTGCGCCGCAGCGCGCGCGTGCTCATGGCGCGCGGCACCGGTGTGGACATCCGCCGCTTTGCCGAAGCGCCCCTGCCGCCCCTGCCCGCCGAGGGCTGCGCCCCCGAAGAGCGGGAGATCATCTTCCTGCTGGTGGGCCGTCTGCTGGAGGCCAAGGGCCTGCCCGAATACGCCGCCGCGGCCAGGGAACTGAAAACGCAGTACCCCGCCGCCCGTTTCCAGCTGCTGGGCCCGCCGGAACAGGGTCTGGGCAGCGTGGGCCTGGATCAGGTGCGCCGCTGGCAGGACGAAGGCAGCATCGAATACCTGGGCGAGACCCGCGACGTGCGCCCCTATGTGGCGGCCTGCCACGCGCTGGTGCTGCCCTCGTGGCGTGAAGGCACGCCCACGTCCATCATGGAAGGCATGAGCATGGGCCGTGCCGCCGTGGTCACGGACGTGCCCGGCTGCCGCGAGGTGGTGGAAGACGGCGTCAACGGCTGCATCTGCGCCGCGCACGATCCCCGCGCGCTGGCCGCCGCCATGCGCCGCCTGCTGGACGATCCCGGACTGCTGGTCCGCATGGGGGCCGCCGGCCGTGATCTGGCCTGCCGCGAGTTCGATGCCGAAGTCGTGGCCGAGAAGATCCTTGTCGACATGCGCGTGCCCCGCGCGGCCGGATAAACAAGCAACGACGCGGGCCCGGGGCGGCCCGCTCCTGTCCCGGCGCTGCCGGGACGACGGTGTCTCGCGGTCACAGGGACAGCCCGCCCGCCACCGGCGGCCCACGGGCCTGTCCCGTCCACTGTACGAAAAAATGGAGAAACTATGATCAGCCGTTACCGCATGGCATTGATGCAGGTGGTGGACCTGTGCTGCATCCTGCTGGCCCTGGCCGTTTCGGGCATGGTGACCATCGCGCCCGACCTGAGCGTCTTTGACGACTATACCGGCGCCTCCCTGTTCACCATCTTCTTCTATCTGCTGTTCTTCTACATCCTCGACGCCTACAGCGTGGGCATGGAAGACTTCAAGGACACCCTGGGCCGCATCCTGGTGGCCTGCGTGCTGGGCATCATCAGCTCGGCCACGGCGTCCTTCGCCCTGGAGAACTGGCGCTTCGACCGCGTGACCGTGCTCCTGCTCTTCGCGCTCTCCTTCGTGTTCTGCCTGGGCTGGCGCTTCCTCTACTATCTCAATGCCGACAAGCTGACCCATCCCCTGCGCGTCCTGCTGGTGGGCGTGGACCGCGGCGGCAAGGTGCGCAAGCTGCTGGCCGAAGGCCTGCCCAAGGCCCGCATCCTGGGCTATGTGGGCGAAAAGGACCAGGACCCCGACGCCGGTGAATGCTTCGGCCCGCCCTTCATGGCCCTGGAAGCCGCCAAGCAGCACGGCGCGACCATGATCGTGCTCCTGCCCGACGCCCCCATCGACGACGACATCGCCCATGACCTGCTGGAAGCCAAGCTGCACGGCGCCATGGTGGTGGACATCCGCACCTTCTACGAGCATGTGGTGCAGCGCCTGCCCCTTTCCCAGATCACCGAGGAATGGCTGCTGCAGACCGAAGGATTCTCGCTCAACACCCGCGGCAGCCTGCGCCGCCTGAAGCGCGCCTTCGACCTGTTCCTGTCCCTGATGCTGCTCATCCCGGCCGCGCCCATCATGCTCATCACCGCCCTGCTGATCCGCCTGGAATCGCCGGGCCCGGTCATCTACCGTCAGGATCGCGTGGGCCTGTATGAAAAGGAATTCACGGTCTACAAGTTCCGCTCCATGCGTACCGACGCCGAAAAGAACGGCGCCGTCTGGGCCGCCGCCAACGACGCCCGCGTGACCCGCGTGGGCAAGTTCATCCGCAAGGTGCGCATCGACGAGCTGCCCCAGATCTGGAACATCATCAAGGGCGACATGAGCTTCATCGGCCCCCGTCCCGAACGTATGACCTTCGTGAAGCAGCTCAAGGAGCACATCCCCTATTACAGCCTGCGCCATACCGTGAAGCCCGGCCTCACCGGCTGGGCCCAGGTCTGCTACCCCTACGGCGCCAATGAGGAAGATGCCCGCCACAAGCTGGAATACGACCTGTTCTATGTGAAGAACATCTCCATCCTGCTGGACATCCACATCATCTTCAAGACCGTGGGCGTGGTGCTCTTCCCCAAGGGCGCGCGCTAGGCCGGACATCCCGGTACATGCACGACGGGGCGGATCAGCTTGTCTGGTCCGCCCCGTTTTTTTCTTCCCGTCCGAATGCAGAGGGTCCCAAAGACGGCCCTGCGAGGCTCAGGGATGCTCCTGTCCCGTACGCTGCTGCCGTGCCTGGCAATACTGGCAGTTTTCGCCGTCGATAAGGCTCTTCAGGATGCCGCAGCCCCCTTCCCGGCTGCCGTCGCATTTATGGTACAGGGATTCAAGATGCGCCTTGAGGTGCTCAAGATCCCGTATCTGCTGCTCCACCGCTTCGATGTGCGTGCGGATGAGCCTGTTGATCCAGTCACAGCTGCCCGTGGGATGGTCACTGTACACCAGCAGGGTGCGGATCTCGTCCAGGCTCATGCCATGCTGGCGGCAATGCCGGATGAAGCGCAAGCGCGCGATGTCCTCGTCCCCGTAAAGGCGATAGTTCCGTTCCGTGCGCTCCGGGCGTTTCAGCAACCCTTCCTTCTCGTAATAGCGGATGGTGACCACCTGACAGCCGGTCATCTTTGCCAGTTCGCCTATCTTCACTTTCATGCCTGTCCTCCGGTCCGGGCCTGTCCGAGACGTTGCCGCGGCTGCCGGAAAAATTTTTTCCCGACGCGTCCTCCCCTCTTGACCCTATAGCGACTATAGGCCCTATGGTCTGTATATAGCAAGAACGACCGGGGACGTCGGCCACCGGCATCCCCGTGGAGGAACGACCATGAGCAGTGACGCACTGTTTTTATGCCCCTGCGGTGCCTGGCACCCGCAAGGCTTCGTATGTGACAAGGCAGCCACCCTGCCCGCCGGACACGAACACGCCGCCCACGGCCACGAGCATGATCACCACAGCCATGACCACGGCCACGCGTGCTGCGGCCATGATCATGAGCACGGCGACCACCCGCATGGCCATGCGGAAAGCTGCCACGCGCACGAACACGAAAGCTGCGACCACGACCATGCGCACGAGCACGGCTCCTGCTGCTGCGGCCATGACGCGCCCCAGGCCGTGGACTGGACCACGCTGGCGGCCCCTTCCGCCACGCGCGCCGTGTACCGCATCCTCAATATGGACTGCCCCATGGAAGAGGCGCTCATCAGAAAAAAGCTGGCCACCGTGCCCGGCATCACCGGACTCAGCTTCAACCTCATGCAGCGCGTACTCACCGTGGAGCATGCGCTCCCGTCCACCGCCTCCATCGAGACCGCCCTGAAGGCCATCGACATGACGCCGGAGCCGCTGGATGCCGCCGCAGGCGCCACGGCGGTCTTCGCGGTGAGCGGCATGGACTGCCCCACGGAAGAACGCCTCATCCGCAAGGCCCTGGACGGCCTGCCGGGGCTGCTCGGCCTTGAGATCGACCTGATGCAGCGCCATGTGCGCGTGCAGCACGAGCCCGCGGCCCTCCCGGCCATCACCGCCGCTCTGGAAGGGCTGGACATGGGCGCCCGGCTGCTGGAAGGGACGGACCGGACGCAGGACGCCATCCCGGCCCCCCGCATCCCCTGGAAGCGCCTGGCCGTGGCCGGCGGCTTTGCCGCCCTTTCCGAGATCCTGGAGCTCATCCAGCACTGGGGGGCGCGTCCCTTCGGCCTCGACATGGCCTCCTGGAGCGTGGGCGGCTGGCCCGTGCTGACGCTCCTGCCCCTGTGCTGCGCCCTCATCGCCATCCTGCTGAGCGGCCTGACCACCTATCGCAAGGGCTGGCTGGCCGTCTCCAACCTCGACCTGAACATCAATGCCCTCATGTCCGTGGCCGTCACCGGGGCCGTGCTCATCGGGCAGTTCCCGGAAGCCGCCATGGTCATGGTGCTGTTCAACGTCTCGGAAGCCATCGAGGCCAAGGCCCTGGACAGGGCCCGCAACGCCATCAAGGACCTGCTGGCCCTGGCGCCCGATACGGCCACGGTGCTGCGCGAGGACGGCAGCTGGCAGGAAGCCGACATCCGCACGGTGGCCGTGGGCAGCCGCGTGCGCGTGCGCCCCGGCGAGAAGATCGCCCTGGACGGTCTGGTGCTGGACGGCCATTCCATGGTGGACCAGTCGCCCATCACCGGCGAGAGCATGCCGGTGGAAAAGCAGGCCGGGGACACGGTCTACGCCGGTACCCTCAACACCTCCGGCTCCTTCGAGTTCCGGGTGACCGCCGCGGCCACGGACACCACGCTGGCCCGTATCATCCACGCCGTGGAAGAGGCCCAGGGCAGCCGCGCCCCCATGCAGCGCTTTGTGGATACCTTCGCGCGCTACTACACCCCGGCCGTCTTCCTGGTGGCCCTGCTGGCCGCCGTGGTGCCGCCCCTGTTCCTGGGCAGCGCCTGGACGGACGCCATCTATACCGCGCTGGTGATACTGGTCATCGGCTGCCCCTGCGCCCTGGTCATCTCCACGCCGGTGAGCATCGTCAGCGGCATGGCCGCCGCCACCCGCTACGGCATCCTCATCAAGGGCGGCATGTTCCTGGAACAGGGCAGGCGCCTGGACTGCCTGGCTCTGGACAAGACCGGCACCCTCACCCACGGCAAGCCGCGCCAGACCGACTGCCTGTGCACCGGGCACGAAGATGAGGCGGAAGTCCGCTCGCTGGCGGCCAGCCTGGCGGCCCGTTCCGACCATCCGGTTTCCGGCGCCATCGCCCAGGCCGCCGCGGAAGACCACATCCCCCTGCGGGACGTGGACGACTTCACGGCCCTGCCCGGTCAGGGCGTCAGCGGCATCATGGCAGGCCGTCGCTGGTACCTGGGCAACCGCGCCCTTGCGGCATCGCTGGGCCGCTGCCCGGCAGAGATCGACGAGCGGATCTCCCGGCTGGAACGGCAGGGGAAGACCGTGGTCGCGCTCGTGGGCGACGACGGCATCCGGGCCCTGCTGGCCGTGGCCGACACGCTCAAGGAAAGCAGCCTGGAAGCTGTCAGGGAACTGAAGGAACTGGGCGTGACCACGGTCATGCTCACCGGCGACAACGAGCACACGGCGGCGGCCATCGCCCGTCAGGTGGGCGTGGACAGCTTCAAGGCCGGTCTGCTCCCGGCGGACAAGCTCGCCGTCATCGAGGAACTGGAAGCCCGGGGACACAAGGTGGGCATGGTGGGCGACGGCATCAACGACGCCCCGGCGCTGGCCCGGGCCGACGTCGGTTTCGCCATGGCCGGCAACGGCACGGACACCGCCATCGAGACCGCCGACGTGGCGCTCATGGACGACGACCTGCGCAAGATCCCCCGCTTCATCCGCCTGTCCCGGGCCACCTTCGCCATCCTGGTGCAGAACATCACGCTGGCGCTGGGCGTCAAGGCGCTGTTCTTCGCCCTGACCTTCACCGGTCACGCCACCATGTGGATGGCCGTCTTCGCCGACGTGGGCACGGCCCTGCTGGTGGTGGCCAACGGCCTGCGGGCCATGCGGCAATAGCGGCCCGAATCCTTCCCACGCCATGAATGACAGACCGGGACAGCCCCCTGAGGGACTGTCCCGGTCTTTTTTTATCCATACGGCACCTGATGCCTGCTTTGCCGGAGCGGCCGGGACCGCTGCCCGCCGGACATGATCGCGAACGTGTCCAGCGGCCAAGGCCCGTCAGCACAGGAGCAAGGCGTCCCCGCAGCACGGGAGCGCCGCCACACGCGCACAGGGCCAAAGGCCTCACTGGCGGCGCTTGAACAGTTTCTCCAACGCCACGGCATCCCAGCGCAGGATGCTGGGGCGGCCGTGCGGGCAGTATTCCCGCTCCGGCGTATGCAGCCACTGCCGCAGCAGGGCCGCGGCCTCGTCATCGGCCAGACGCTGCCCGGCCTTGATGGCGCCCTTGCAGGACAGGGAAATGAACATGGCGCGGATGTCGTCCTTGCGACCGGCCAGCACCTCGCGCAGGAACTCCCCGGCCTCGCTGCGGGACAGGGAAGGCGGGATGCCCCGGGCCAACAGACGGCCGCCGGAGCAGGAGACATCGAAGCCCATGCGCTCCAGATTGTCCCGCACTTCCAGAAAGCGCTCCTCTTCCACCGGCTGCAGGGCCAGTTCCAGCGGCAGGGCCAGGCACTGGGCCGTGCCCGCGAAGGCCCCCTTGCGCAAACGCTCGTAGAGCACGCGCTCATGCGCCGCGTGCTGGTCCAGCAGCATCAGGGCGCCGGAAGCATCGCGCAGGACGAGGTAGGTCTCGGCCACCTGCCCCAGATAGGTCAGGCCGCCCACCACCAGCTCATGCCGTCCGGCGGCGCTTTCGTCCGTCACGGCCGTACCGGGCCCGCAGGCGGCATCCCCGGCTCCCGGCAGGACTTCCGGCCCGTCCGTCTCCGGCGTATGGGCCTGTTCCGCCGCATGGCCTGCGTCATCCTGCCCCGCCATGGTCGCCACATGCTCGGGCGGCATGGCCGTGCGGGCCGTCTGCCGGGCGCTCTCGAAAAATTCCTGCCTGTCGGCGGACAAACGTCCCGTCCCCTCCGCATCCTCCGCGAAGGACGCGGCCGAAAACGCAGAAGGGGCCACGGCTTCCCGCAGGCCCGCGGCGCTCGTCCGCCCGGAGGCGAAGGCCGCCGCACTGCCGGACGATGACGGCACGGACGGGGCCACGTCTCCCGCCTCCGCCACGGATCCGGGGGCCGTGCCGTCGTCCGCATCGGGCCGCCGCACCTGCCACTGGCCCTCATCTTCCCGCGTCTCGTCCTCCGCATGCCGCATCAGGGGCGCGGCATCGGCACTGCCCCAAAAGCCCTGCGGGCGCGGAGGCAGGTCGTCCCACAGGCGGGACTGCGCCGCCACCGGACGGGCATCGTCGGCCTCGCGGGCCGCGTCCAGCACGCTTTCCACATCGCTGACCAAGGCCCCCTGCACGGCATGGAGCACGGCGGAAAAGACCGAGGACTCGTCCCGGAAGCGGACCTCGCTCTTGGCCGGATGCACGTTGACGTCCACCATGTCGGGCGGCATGTCCACGAAGAGCACCACCTGCGGGTAATCCCGGCTGGTGATGCGGCCTTTGTAGGCCTCGCGCACAGCGGCCAGCAGGCGCTTGTCGCTGACGCTGCGGCCGTTGACGTACAGCAGGATGCGATCCCCGCGCTGCTGGCTCACCGACGGCAGGGCCGCCAGACCCCGGGCCCGGATGCCGTGACGCTCGGCATCGAAGGGGCGCAGGGCCTCCACCACCAGGCGCGGCCACAGCTGGGCCAGACGGTCGCGCAGGCTCTGCCCGGGCAAAAAGCGCAAGGCCTCGCGTTCCCCGGCCCGGAGCGTGAAGCCCACGTCGCAGCGGGCCAGCGCCAGACGCACCAGCCAGTCCTGGGCCCGTTTGAGCTCCGTGGCCGGGGTCTTCAAAAACTTGAGCCGTGCGGGTATATTGGTGAACAGATCGCGCACTTCCACGATGGTGCCCCGATGCAGGGCCGAAGGCTCCACCGCCAGCAGGCGGCCGAATTCCACCACGATGCGGCTGGCCTCCGTCCCGCCGTCGGCTCCGGTCACGGCGGATTCCATGCTGAAACGGGCCACCGAGGCGATGCTCGGCAGGGCCTCGCCGCGGAAGCCGTAGGATGCGATATGCTCAAGGTCGTCCATGCTGGCGATCTTGCTGGTGGCGTGACGGGTCACGGCCAGCTCCAGTTCGCCGGGGGCGACGCCCGCACCGTCGTCCTGCACGCGGATGCAGCTCTGGCCGCCGTTCTCCAAAAACACGTCCACGCGCGTGGCTCCGGCATCCAGGCTGTTTTCCACCAGTTCCTTGACCACACTGGCCGGGCGCTCCACCACCTCGCCGGCGGCGATCTGATTGCGCAACTCAGGCGGTAACAAACGAATATGACGAGATACTCCAGACATGCGGCCACTCTATCCGGCCGCCAGATGCAAGGCAAGCGCGCCCTCCGGCGCCCCCTCAACCGCAGACGCCCCCTGCTGCACGGCAGCCGTTCCCTGAGCGCGCGGCAGGATGCCCCCCATACGGTCAACGTGCCCGTGCTGCCGCAGCCGGAAGTCTTCGACCCCGACATGCTCTATGTGGAATGCGGCCATTGCGGCGCGCCCATCGTCTGGGAAAAGGGCCGTCCCCGCCGCCTGCTGGCGGCCGTGGGCATCGACCCGCTGGAACTGGACGCCAGCTGCGTGCTGATCACCGATTCCTGCCCCCTGTGCGGCGGCAAGGGGCGCTACACCATCCAGATCTACCGCATCAGCGCGGCCCGCAGCGCCCGCCACGTGTTCTACGCGGGCAATGCCTGATCCCTGTCCACAGACC